>Ga0335081_10013395_pt1 | contig 13264 bp, 12 predicted proteins | sample Lox_Sample_35_FD_206713 | JGI IMG/M metagenome (GOLD analysis project Ga0335081, IMG submission 206713) | Soil microbial communities from Loxahatchee National Wildlife Refuge, Florida, United States - Lox_Sample_3.5 | ecosystem: Environmental > Terrestrial > Soil > Wetlands | place: USA...
GGATTCGCCTGTAATATTTTTTCCCAAGTGTGAGAGCTCTTGCCAATAGCGCATCAAGCATGTCAGTACGATCTCCTGGACAAACCAAGTCGAATCGTCGCCTGAGTAGTTCGATCGATGCCAGTTTTAGGATAGTTTCGTTCAGTGCAATCGATTCAGCCGGCTCTTTACGCCACAGGTTGTAAATTTGGCGTACTTGGCTCATATTAAACACATTCAACTCTGAAAGGCCCCCGTCACAGATCAGTTCCTTTAGCTCTCGTTGCCTTCTTTGTCTGAGCCATCCCCCCCATTCGTGATATGTGGTTTTGAGTGATGAATCCTTTTCCAGGTTTCCACTCGGCGCTACCCCTGTGCGGGCCCAAGGTAAATTGAAAAGGAAGTAGTCGAGCTTTTTAAAAAGGCGATGGTAGACTTCTGCCTGCCGGCACACAGGTGAATAAGACCATATGGTGCTTACGGTTTTATCTGATGTGAAAGACTGTTGAAGACCACAAAAAAGTAAAACATAATTCATCGCATGTGAAATCATCCTCCGCATATAATTTTCCTGGCTATCGAGCTCTACCACAATGTGCTTAGAACAATCTGGCTCTGTGCACCATGCCAACTTACGATCCCTTTCAGCCAACTGTAAGCACTCAGCACTAATAGACCGATGGATTAACCAATGCTTGTTAGTTAAGGGAGCCATTGTCATATTCAACAAGTGTTGGCCGCTGAACTCTGCGCGTCCAACGCTATCGCCCCAGCTTGAGGCAATAACAACATCGTCGGAATTTACCAACTTACCTAACTGGTTTATTGAGTGCAGATGGATGCCAGCCACTTCAGCCCCTCCCCACTCGGCAGCAATTTTTATATTATCCCATAATGTTTCCTCGTCATAATGGAGATGGTGCCATTCCCAACCGAAATAGTTGGCAATATTACGTGCATAAACCACATCTCGTGAATTTTCTATCCCCCAAGTAACAGCATGGATCTCAGCGGAAAAATCATTCTGGATTTTATGCAGGACGCCTGCTGTGATGCGGCTGTCGAGTCCACCAGAAAGCAATATCCAAGCGCGTTTTTGGCGGTCAAGATAATTAGATAATTCGTTTTGAAGGCAGTCAAGAAGGGCAACAGCGATTTCAGAAGGCTCCGCAAGTCGATGACCGTGGGGAATAGGACAACGCCGTTCCACATTTCCGCTTGCATCCAAAGTCGCATGCCATGGCATTCGCTTCAATCCCTGTATCAAGGTACGGTCGCCAAGTATGTAGCTAAAGCGTAACAGGCTCAAACAGGCAACAGGATCTAATGTACGCCTATGTTTGGGAATTGCAGAAATCATCTCTTCTGCCGTATCTCCTACGATTATCTGTTTCGCTTCTTCATTCCAATAGTAATAGGGACAGAACACCCCGAAATTCCCTGTTGATAATGTGTCCCCCTTTTTTAATTTTCGAATCATCGTGGTTCTCTCACATTTTGCAAATTGAACAGCGCTTGGCCGGTCCTGTGAAGAGCGCGTTTTTAAATCAAGTCTAAATTTCTAGGGTAGGAGTTCAGAGACATAGAAACTCTGGGCTTCAAATTATCTACTTCTGAATAAAGAGATATCTCTCAACTTTGTCTTGATTATCCGAGCCATCATGCTTAAATGATAAAATCTCAGTTTTCCTAGGTGCCGAAAATAATAAGTCATTTTCTTATCGGTCAAATAATTTAATGCGGAATCAGTCTCCAGTTTAGCCAAGGCCTGATTGATGGCCATGGATTCATTACCTACATTTTTGGTTAGTTCTTTTAATCTTTTAACAAGTCTAGCACCTTCTTCATCTTTCATCGGAGCTGGTCTTAAATCCTGCTTTATAACGATCTGGTGTATCTGATGCGTAGAGAGCCCACTACCGTCGAATCCAATTTCCAGGACCATGCTTTCGGAAACGCGGTTGTCATTTGCTTCAAACCGAATACCATATTTTTGAACTAAGACACACCCTTCATAAGCAGATTTTCGTAACTTTTCGTCAGCAAGATCGAAAACGAAGTTGCCTAAGCTATAAGCAATTATCCCATTTTTATATTCCTCTACACCTTGAAGAACGTGAGGATGGTGGCCGAGAACGACCCTTGCCCCAGAATCAATCAGTTCACGGGCAAGCTTGATGAAACCCGGCGTAGGATAGTCCGCATATTCAACACCATGATGGAGAGAAACAATAATAATATCGCAGTCCTTTTTCAATTCGCTAATGTCTTTTTTGATCGACCTGGGATCAAGAGGTGCAGTGCCGGGTGTGGCTCCCATCGCATTATATGACGAGGAATAGGACAGGAAGCATAGTCTTAATCCTTTTATTCCAAGTTTCAGAGGGCGCCTCGCCTCACTAATATTCCTGCCTGCGCCTACGTAGCGAATTTGGTTACTCTTCAAAACATTCAACGTGTTTGATAAGCCTTCTTCGCCAAAATCCAATATGTGATTATTTCCAATAGTCATTATGGAGAAGTTGCCCATTTTGAGAGCTTTAATGCTTTCTTGCGAAGCTCTCAAGGGAACTTTGGCGTGGGAGGAAGGCGCGTTCTGATTATCGATAATGGGACATTCGAGGTTGCCGATCACCAGATCTGCTTTCTCCAATAGGTGTTTGACTTCAGAAAAGACCCATTCTGGACCTTTTTCGTCAATCCTTCGGCCCACTTCTCTTCCCAGCATTACGTCGCCAACGGCCATCAGGGAAATGATATTCCCATTTCCTTTCTTATTTATCTCGTCCATCCTTCTTTGCCTGAATAACTTATTCCAAAAACATTCGCCTTAGTCATTGAAACTTCGATAAAGCTAATTGGCGAATTTTATTTCGTTCAATGTTATTAAAAAATCTTCCGATATACATTCCAAATAAAATAGCTGGAATGCACGTAAGCCGGAATGCTATTGAGAGTACCTTAGAGTCAATATTTATAAAAAGATAGAGTGCTAAAATTACACTTACGGCTAAGAACAACTTAAGCAGCCTTATTGCCTCGATCTTTATTGGATAGAGCTTCTGCGAAATAAGAAAAGAGATAATGGCCAGAATCGAGTAAGAACCGAATACTGATAAGGCGGCTCCTAATTCCTTATAATTTGGAACAAGAAAATAATTTAGAATGATGACGGCTATTGCACCTACTATCGTCGCATAACTGAGATACTCAGTCTTATTTTGGAAAAACATACCCATCTGGAAATAGAGATAAGTTGCACGAAAAATATAAGCGAAGGCAATGATGGGGACCACCTTCCAGGCTTCCCAATACTCTGATGAAGACATTATGGCCAGAATATCCTTGATGAATATGCTCATCACTACGGCAACTACCAAAATAGCCCCTACAAAGTACGTGTAAATGCCTCCAAAGATCTCGGGCGCATCTACTCTTTTCTTTATCTCGTACATTTCCTGCTGCCAAATTTGCATGAATGGTTGAATCATCAAGAAGCTGATCATGAATGCGAATTTGTAGCCTAAGGAGTAAAGTCCAACGCTTTTTAGGTCGCTTAGATGACTTAGGAACAACCGATCCGAGTACCCAAAAACGAATAGACATAATTCGGCAGGAACTAGAGGATACGCAAATCTCAAAACCTTTTTTAATTTATCAAACTTCACCCTTAAGCCTACCTTAGGCACGGTTATTAGGACCAAACACACCGAATTAAAAAGGCGTCCCAGGATGCTGCTATAAAGTATCCCAGCTATTCCCAGCTTGGCTATCGCTACCATATATATATTCATTGACAGGTCAACTATAAGCGTACCGAGGGATATCATCGAGAATAACACAGACCTCTTTTGGGCCAGTAAAAAGGTTTCAGGTACACTACCAACCGTCGAAAAGAAGAAACTAATGAGCATTAGATTTACATAGTGTCCGTAACCTCCAACGTTAGTTAAAAGAATGGAAATTGTTTCGGCGAATAATGACAGTATAATCAAAAATATGAAACTGATTGTTGTTAAAAAGACAAACACCGTGCTGATAACTTGTTTTTTGTCTATCTCCTGGTCATAAGCATTGTAGAGATTAAAAATGGCTGCTGAGACTCCACCCTGAATGACGATATTCGTCAGTACTACCAATATCGTCAATACTTCCACGACGCCATAATCCTGTGGCGAAAGATAATGAGTATAAAGAGGAATCATGAAAAAGCCGATGGTTTTGCTCAGTAATCGGCCCAGACTATACACTGAAGTATGCTTAACGATATTTCTTATGTCGTAATTCATAAACGTTGAGGCAATGGTTCCGTCTAGGGAATGCAGATTATGCTGATCAATTCTTTGAAGTTTTTCGCGCCTATTGATCCATAAACCGTTTTACGGAATAGCATCAAAATGTCTGATTGAATTTCTCTCTTTCACCCGGAGGCTACAGAATTGTAATGCAAGAGAAGGGTGGAGTCAGCTCGTTTCCAATTATACTTGGCCAGAGCAGCTTTCGAGGCGTTGTTTTTCAACCGATTCAGCAATTCTGGAGTAAGCTTTGAAAAGCTGTATTTGATCTCCTGCTCTGAAAAATTCTTCAAGATCAAGCCACACTGGGTCTCCGTGACAATCCTTCCAATTTCTCCGAAATTCCCAGTTAAGACCGCTTTCCCAGCAGCGAGGGCTTCGAAAAGCTTGTTTGGAGCACTGAACTTTGAGTTTGGATTCGCTGGATCGAAGCCATAGAAAATAATATCGGACAGGGCGGTGTAGAATGGAACTTTAGAGGGGTTGACATACCCAAGGTAGGCTATATTGGTATACCTCTGGGAAGCCTCCTTCACAATTTCGCTACAAGGACCATCTCCGCCGATGATGAGAAATATTTCTCGACTTTCCTTGACCGCCGCAATCAGTGGTTGCAGTTGCCTTTCCATTCCCAAATTGGCAATAAATGAAATCACTAATTGGCCATCAAAAATATTGAGCCTTTTTTTCTCTTCTTTCAAGGCTTCGGGGGGAAATTGGAACTGACTTGGGTCCTTCCAATTCCCTACTACACAAGTCTGCTTTGCTCCTCTTCTTATAAATGCCCCTCCCAGGATGTCACCCACTGTAATTAAAAGGTCTGTACGCTTTAAAAGAAAGCCCTCCACTTTATAAATCGCCATTTTAAGCCACCCAGGCAGATTTCTCAACATGTCAACATAGCTTTCATGAGCATCATAAATTAACTTTGCCTTTTTGCGTTTTGCCAGAAGATATCCCAATGGCAATGTATCAAAATCGTGGCAATGAACAATATCAAAATCCTTTGTACTCGCTCTTGCATAGGCTTTCACCCAGAATAGGAGAAGGAATGGAACCTGAGTAGACCCCCTCCCATGGGTCGAACGAACATGAATTCTTTCGATTCTTATTCCATCGATTACCTCTTGGGAGAGGAACTTGCAATCTCGATCCCAGCATAAGATGGTGACGCGATAACCATTTTCCACTAAGCTCTTGGCTTCCTGATGGACGCGAGGGTCCGGATCAAAGGCGTTTGTGAGGAGCATCAGGACGCGTCTCTGGTTACCGGTGGGTGGTTGATGGTTGATGGTTGATAGTCGATGGTCCATAGTCAATGGGCGATGGTTTCTATATGCTGGTTGTTGGTTTCTTGGGCGTCGTTTCCTATTGCGTTAAAATGTTATTCAACCTTTCCAGGTTTTTCGTCCAGCAATAGTTCTCTTCTATCACTCGTCTGGCGTTATCCCCAAGGGACTTCCTCAGAGATGCTTCTTTTACGAGCTTGATCACACCGTCGGCGATCTTCCTCTCGTTTTCTCCCACGATGAGATCTCTATCGGGCTTTGCTTCAATCCCTTCGAAAGCCTCTGGAGTGGCCACAACAGGAAGCCCCATAGCCATGGCTTCAAGAATCTTGTTCTGAATGCCCCGCGCAATTCTAAGAGGAACCACAGCAACTGTTGCCCTCCCCAAATATTCTCTTATGTCCGGAACATACCCGGTCACCGTAATCCCATCGTTTCCTGATAGCTGGATGACCTCTTTTGTGGGATTACTGCCGACGATATAGAATCGGACTTCTGGAATTTCCTTCTTAATTAAAGGCAAAATGTCCTTTGTGAACCAGACCACACCCTCGACATTGGCATAATAGTCCATGGCGCCGGTGAAAACAATGATTGGTTGCTGGAGGCTGGTTTCCGGTTTCTGGTTGCTGGTTGCTTGCTCCTGAGAAACAGTTGAGGAAAAGTAGTCAAGATCAACGCCGTTGGAGATAACGGAAATGTTTTTGATATGGGGATTTCTTCCCCTAAATATTCTTTCTTCCGCCTTGGTTACGAAAACGCAATGGTCAAAACTCTCCGCTACTTTCTTTTCATAATCAGCTAACCTTCGACCTTCCAATCCGTAGATCCAAGACTTCGGAAACCCGATATATTCGGAGTATTGTGTCCACTTATCCGAGTCGACATCCACGAAGTCCATTATTCTGGTTGCTGGTTGCTGGTTGCTGGTTGATAGCTTCTGGGTGCTGGACGCTAGTTTCTGGCCACTGGGTACTGGGGACCCCTCCACAGGAGATTTTTCAAGCTTCAAGCAACCAGAAACAAGCAACTTCGACTTGAATACATACTCTGCCATGGGAGAGGAGAAGCAAAATATAACATCAAAGTCGATAGTCGATAGTAAATGGTCGATAGTTCGTTGGAGCTTTGGTGAATAGAAATATGGGATAGTCAATGGTTGCTTGGTCAATAGGTAAAATATACTTTTTAACTTGGTAATCTTAGGATTAATGAGAACCACATTTGTGGACTTACAAAATCCTCTAAGGTCCTCTTCATATTTTAGATCGTTGGGATCGTCCGCCAAACAGGCAAGATGAATTTCATGCCTTTGGGAAAGGTACTTTATTTCATTAAAAGACCGGATTTTATCGCCTTTGTTAGGTGGGTAGGGAATGCGGTGGGCGATGTAGAGAATCTTCATATGCTGGCTGCTGGGTTCTGGTTGCTGGGTTTAGGTTTTACATTTTTAAATATTTATTGATATGGTTATTATCTTTTGCCTCCACCCTTACACCTCCATCCTTCAGCATTCTTACGGAATATATTTGACAATGTGAGGTCCGATTATTTGCGTAGCCCAAAAAGGCATCTTCCGCCACATTTCAATCTTCTTCTGGTATTTAGGGTTTGCCGGACTGATGTTTGGGATTTCATCTATTCGGTTTAAAAAATATTGGTAGCGCAAAGGCTCTGGTTCAAAGCCCCAATGTCGTTTGAAATCATACGATCCTGTATCCACTTTGCTTCTTCCGAAGTCAAACACTCTATATCCATTTTCCCATCCGTATTTCATCAACTGCCAGTACATAAAGTCGTTCGGGGCGAGATCTCTATATTCAAAAAGGGATCCGGCATAGTATGGGAGCACCTGGTCTTTATAAAAAAAAGTCAACACGCCGGATATGGGTTTACCCTCTCGATTCCTGACGAGTAAGATGTTTGCCTTTTCTTCGAATGCTTCTAATAGGTTTCTGAATAATCTGATTGAAAAGACCGGGCTGCCAAGCCGATGGTAACTTCTGGCGAAGATCTGATAAAAGGAGGGAATTAATTCCTCATGCCCAAATTCATAAGTCAACCCCGCCCTCTCACTTACTCGTATCATCCTTCGAGACTTTCGGGGAATCGCATTCATATTCGATTCCAGATCGTCAAGTATTTTTCTTTGAAAGGACACATAGAGTTCTTTCGATGGGAGATTTTCAATCCTTCCGTCTCTATTCCTGAGTTCAAGATAATCTAACCCCTCGGAAGACGTTATTTCTTTCGCTTTGCCGAATAGTTGATTTACCACCTCCTGGCTATTAGCCAAAATGCCCCCATAGGCCGCGAAGGGAAGTGAAACGAGAGATTTGCCGAATAGGAAGCTTTTGACAGAAAAAAGGGGGAGGATCCCGGCAATCGAGTTAATTGGGTTAATTGAGTTACTTGGGTTGCTTGAGTTACTTGAGTTTATTCGAGTTTCCTTAGACCGTTCCAATGTATTCCGCCGGTGCGATCCTGCGGCATCACCATTGCTTTCAGCGATGAGATAATAAGATTTGTGATGGAATGTCTTTTCAATAACAGTCTTCCAGCCAATAAGGTGAAAAAAGGTCCCTTGGGGATGGTTTAAAACGTAAGAGTCCCATCGTTCCTTATGAAGATCTTGGTAGAATCTGACAGTGACCATAATTTTAGACTAAATCGTTTTGAATTTTGAGTTTTGAGTTATGAACTTTGAATTGCGGATGGATCAAGTTAATGAGTTAATAACCTTCTAATTTTGAGAATAAGTATTGATGGCAGGTTTGAAATTTGTATTCTTTAAACTTCTCAATAAATGCCACTAATTTTGAATAGGTGGATTTCATATTCATGTAATGTCTCATTCGATATGTGAATGGAACATCTTTTACAGATGGCTGTTCTGGGTCAATTTCCCATGGATGCAAGTAAAATAGATAAACCCCTCGTTTCTTCAGGATCGATTGAACCCCATGTTTAAATAACCTGAAGGGAAACAAACGAAAGTATCCTCCACCTCCCCACGGGAGGACATGCTTTCCAACGCTTAAATTGCTTATTGGAAGCTCGTAAAATGTATCTGAAATTTGGATGATAATACCATTACGGTCATTACCCACTCCTTCTAATCGCCCATATCGTTTATTAAACTCGAAAGAATTAAAACTTGAATCATAAAAATAGCCTGCTTCTTCTATCCTATTAAGGATGTTGTTGGTAATTGAAAAACCGGGTGCTCTGTATCCATGTATTGGAGTACTGATTATATCTTCCAACAACTTCTTACTTTTTACTAAATCAATTCTAAGCTCTTCTGTCGATTCTTCCTTACACAGTTTATGGTAATATCCATGCGAAGCCACCTCATGGCCTCTCGCATGTATTTCAAGGATAAGATGAGGAAGACGTTTTGCAACCCATCCAAGAACGAAGAAAGTTGCTTTTGGGTTTGTTGAGTTACTGAGTTTAATTGAGTCGAGGAGATCGAGTAATTCATGAACATTTCTTTCGACCCGTAGCTCACAGTTTTCCCAGGACGAATAAGGAATACTTTTTTTGAAGTTTTCGACTTGAAACCAATCTTCAACATCGATGGTAAGCAAAATAGTATGTGGCATAATGAGTTGGTTTTATTAATTCATAACTCAACATTCATAAGGAAACCTCTAATAATTCCAAATTTGTCACTCCCGCGCAGGCGGGAGTCCAGTATTATTACGCGCTTCTGGATTCCTGCTTTCGCAGGAATGACATTTTTAGAGGTAGCCATAATTCATAATTGTTTAATTAGGAATATATTCCTTAAGCAATGGGAAAAACAGATTTATAAATTCAATTTGGGTTTTAAGGGCGTCTTCAGGATTTCCTATGACAGCACTATTGACTCTGACCAGAGCGCCGTCCGTCCTTTTCTTGGTCAATCCATCCCAGATAAGATAGATCTTGTTCCAGTATTCGCTTGCGTAAACCCGGCCTCTGCCGTGATACCAGAAGAGATAGAGTTGACGGTCGAGTCCTTTTCCCATCACGAATTTGTTTACTGGAACCGTCTCGGGATTATGACCTGGTACCGCCATCCCGTAGACACTCGCATTCACCGGAGCCCACCCTGCGCCGGGAAGGCACTGCCTTGGTGAATGAATCCCTTTTCCCTCCCTCTGGGATTTGAAATAGCCGATATAGAGACCGATGATCTCCCCGTTAGAATTACGGTAATTCCTTATGAAATAATCGTCAACCTGAAGAACCTCCATGGACCGGCCTTCGATTTTCTGCTCGCTAACGGCCGTCCAATCGCCCAACTCCTTCGGGAATTCGGCCAAGCTTTTTCGAGGCAGCGAGACATCGGGTTGGGAGAAATAATAATTGGCTGCTATTGCCACTGAAAGGATTGCAACGGTAAGAATGAAACGGAAGTTCTTCATGGATTTAAGTTAATAAGTGAATAAGTTAATGAGGTATTCAGATAAGTGAATGAGATAATGAGTTAATCAGACGATAAGTTAATACGCTATTCACCCTTCAGAAATTCTTTTTTTGCCCGCTGTAGGTATGCGATGTACTTATTTAATATTTTCATGAGAGAGTAAGCTTCGTCCTTGAGAGAGCGGCACTTATTTTCATCTATATAATTTTCCTCAAAGCACTCGATTAGATCGTCTACAACTTCGCAGATTGATCCCCTCGATTGGCGACAGTATTGTATATTCTCCTGATAATGGAACCGGCCGTATCCTTCGGCTATATTGTTTGTTATCGACCTCCGTGCTCTCGTCATTTGATCTTTCAGTTTAAACTTCTCGCTCTCAGGCAATTCTTTTATGCGCTTGGCAATCTTTCTGCTAAACTCTCTTGCTTTTTGATAGACAAATAAATCTTCGAATGAGTCAATTTTTGACATATGAACAGATTAAGTTATTGAGTTACTGCGTGAATAAGTTAATGAATTGTTGAGTGAATGAGATGACTTTTCCACTAAACTACTTACCTCCTTTCCTTATTGACTTATTTCCTCATTAACCTATTAACTTATTTCTTTATTAACTTCTTTTCACCCTTGAGAGCATTCCTCCAAGGAGAAAAAGACAAACAAACGCAACCACAAACAGGATCCAGCCCGAGAAACCATGGAAGAAACCCTGGGCGACTTGCCCGCCATAGTAGTGAGCGAGAATTCCGGTCCCGGTGACGCGCGCGGCATTGGCAATGATAGCAATTGGAAAGGTTGATAGAATGAGCAAAACCCTCTTCAGGGTTGTTTTCTGGCTGAAATAAGCGAACACAACAGAGAGCGCAAGGAGAGAGATCAAAGACCGGATGCCCGAACAGGCCTCTGCCACCTCGAGGGAAGTGTTTGCCAGTAGAATGACGTTGCCCTCTCTGAGCGCCGGGATGCCAATTAAGTAAAGAGAGCTTGCAGCTACTTTAGAAGCGAAAATTTGCATGGGGAAGGTAATCCGATCCATCAGGACGGAAGGAATAGGGATCATAAAAATCAAGAAGACCAGAGGAAAAAGAAGAGTCTTATAAAATTCCTTGCCGAGAAGGAAAAGGATGATTCCTCCAAGGACAACCAGCATAGAAAAACGCATCGTAAAATATTCTGTGGCAAGGTTTCCTAACAAGAGGAGCGCGATCCCAAAGAGTAAGAGTACTAAGCCTATCCAATTACTGGAACGATTGAGAGCTGAGAGTTCTTTCCGCCTTTCGTAAACAAAATACAGGGAAACAATCGGAATCAAAAACCCATGGGAGAAATCAGGCAGGCGAAGCCAGTCGGAAACCAACCCCTGTAAGACGCGGAAGTAGAGAAGGCATAGACAACAAGCAATGATTCCGAGTTTGATCGAGAGTCTGAAGGTCATGTGAATAGGTTAATAAGTTATTGAGGTAATAAGTTAATAAGTGCTGCAGTCTTGCCGTGCTGCTGTTTGATCACAAAGAACAGAGTCAATAGGTTATTGAAGTAGTTTTGAGTTCTAAGTTCCGAATGTTTAATTAACTTAAGGCTACCTCTAAAAATGTCATTCCTGCGAAAGCAGGAATCCAGAAGCGCGTAATAATACTGGACTCCCGCCTGCGCGGGAGTGACAAATTTGGAATTATTAGAGGTTCCCTTAAGATTCAACACTCACAACTCAAAATTTTTTTAAAGAACTCAACACTCATAATTTATAATTTCATTTTGATATTTACCTCGCTCCTTTCCCTGACAACACGACTTTTATCGTTTCGAAGATAATGAGTAGATCAAATAATGACGATAAATTCTTAATATAGTAGAGATCGTACCTGAGCTTCTCTAAGGCATCTTCCTTCGATGCACCGTACTGGTATTTGACCTGTGCCAATCCCGTGATGCCCGGCTTTACAAAAAAGCGTTGATCGTAAAAAGGAATCTCTTCTCTTAATTTTTCGACGAAATAGGCTCTCTCAGGTCGAGGCCCCACAAAGGACATATCTCCCCTAAGCACATTCACCAGCTGTGGAAGCTCATCGAGCCGCCATTTCCTGATCCATCGGCCAATACGAGTGATTCGTTCGTCATTTTTCCCCGCCCAGGCAGGCCCTTTCGACTCAGCGCTTTCAATCATGGACCTGAACTTTAGAAGCTTGAACGCTTTCCCGTTCTCTCCCACTCTCTCCTGTTTATAGAAAACCGGTCCACTGGAGTCGATCTTGATCAGTATGGAGATGATCAGAATCAAGGGGGAGAAAAGAATCAGCCCTATCAAGGAAAGGATAAACCCTGAGATTCTTTTCATCCACATCGTTAATTTTGATTTTCTAAACCCCTCCGAGAAAATAAGTGAACTTGGCCGGAGGCTTTCCACCTGGAGTCTTCCTGTGAGATGCTCATAAAACTGGATTCCCTCCTCTACGGTAATCCCTCGCATCTTGCATCCTAAAAGCTGGGTATCAGGAAATTTCCCTCTTCTTTCCTCGAGGGCAACAATAATACGGTCTACCCTCTCCTTTATGGCAATATCGAGGATTTGGGATTGGTCACCGATAATGGAGGGGTTTACCAATTTCTCACCCACCCTGTCGGGATTATCAGTGATAAATCCAACCACCTCAAAACCCGTATCCATTCTTTCAACAATCTCCTTTGCAATGCTTTTCGCTAAGGGACCTAAGCCAACGATCATAATCCTCTGATCGAGTTGCCTTGTCTTCAAGATATGGTTGTAGAGGGTTCTCCACGAGACGATCACTAAACCCATGAAACCCAAGCTGATGAAAAAGATTCCCCTGCCGATAATCAAAAGAGGGAATAGATAATAAAGAAATGCCAACAGGATGGAAGAGACCCCGAGCGATTGGAGAAGACGGATGCCCAGGTCAAAGTAATAGAGAGAAAGCTGAACGCAGGCTACAATCAATAAGGCTTTGAGGACGAGGAATTCATAGTGGTAGAAGGTCGCAGGCTCTCCAAGAAAACGGAGGTAAGCCCCGAGAATGACCATCCCCCCGATGAAAATGCTTTCCAGAAAGAAGAAAGCAATTTTGCGTATGGGTATATATTGGTCAAAAATTCTGAGTATCATCGCAAGCCTTATGCTAATGTAGTGCGTCCAACACTTCTTTACATTATTTCTCAAGCCGTCATTCCCGCGAAAGCGGGAATCCAGTTGGAAAGACTGGATTCCGGATCAAGTCCGGAATGACAAACAAAGTAAAGGGACTTTTGACGCATTACACTAATGG
>Ga0335081_10013396_pt1 | contig 13264 bp, 8 predicted proteins | sample Lox_Sample_35_FD_206713 | JGI IMG/M metagenome (GOLD analysis project Ga0335081, IMG submission 206713) | Soil microbial communities from Loxahatchee National Wildlife Refuge, Florida, United States - Lox_Sample_3.5 | ecosystem: Environmental > Terrestrial > Soil > Wetlands | place: USA: Florida...
GTGATCGGGGCGCTCGTCATCACGCTCGGCATTCTCGTGGCGCTGGGGAACTGGGTCGGAGGCGACACGCCCGAGCAGCGCGAGACCAACCGACGAGACTGGCCCAAGGTGATCGTGTTCAACGTCCTGACGTTGGGCGCCGGTGGCTACTTGTTGTGGTCTGCACGCAGCGCCGCACGCCGCAAGGCACGCGAGGCCCAGCTCCTCGGCTACGTCCGCGCTCGCGTGCGGGTGACGCTCGCGGACCTCGCCGCGTACCTGGACGTGAGCCCCGCGGTCGCGGAGCAGGAGCTGAACCTCCTCATCGCGACCGAGCACCTCGCCCTCGTCTATCACGAGGCCGATCGCGAGTACGTCGCTCGCACCGCGGTCACCGCGGGAGGGCGTGTCGTCGACACGTGCGAGAGCTGCGGCGCTCCGGTGTCCGCCCGCGCGGTGTTTCCCGGCGAGTACCCGCGGTGCGCCCATTGCGCCGCCAGCATCGTCCGCACGTGACGCGGGGGTCGCGCGCCCAGCAGGACTCGAACCTGCGACCCTCGGCTTAGAAGGCCGATGCTCTGATCCACCTGAGCTATGGGCGCGTACGGCTGACTCTGCACGCCCGGCGGGCGGGCGGCAAGCGTGGCACGCGCGGTGCACGAGCCAGCGTCATGCAGGTCCGGCGGTTCTTCCGCCAGCTCGGCCACCAGCTGCTCGAGCACGACGTCACCGATGTCGGAGCGATGCTCGCGTATTACGCGATGCTGGCGCTGTTTCCGATGGTGTTCTTCGTGCTCTCGATCTCGCTCCTGGTGATCCCGGAAGCCACGATCCGCCACGGTGTGTCGCTCGCGGGCGCGGCGCTGCCCGGCGGCGTGCGCTCGCTCCTCACCGCGCGCGCGGACTCGCTGATCGACTCCGCGGGCGCCGGCTTCGCGATCGTGGGCCTGGGGCTCGCGCTGTGGGGCGCATCGCGCGGGACCAACGCGCTGATCGGCGCGCTCGACCGCCTGTTCGACAAGCGCGAGACGCGATCGTGGCTGCACCGCCAGCTGCTCGCGATCGCCGTGACGTTCGGCGTCGCGCTCATCATCGTGATCGCGCTCGGCCTCATGGTCGCGGGCTCGGCGCTCGGCGATGCGATCGGCGACCGGCTCGGCCTCGGGCACGCGTTCCGCGTGGCGTGGACGATCGCGGAGTGGGCGGGCGCCGGCGTGCTCGTCATGGTGGTGTGGGCGATCGCATACAAGTTCCTGCCCGACACGGACGCGCCGTTTCGCGTGTTCACGCCGGGCGCGTGCTGCGGGGTAGCGCTGTGGCTCGGCATCAGCTATCTGTTCGGGCTCTACTTCTCGCACTTCCAGTCCTACGAGAAGACGTACGGCGCGCTCGGCGGCGCGATCGCGTTCCTCACCTGGTTGTGGCTGTCGAACATCGCGCTGCTGGTGGGCGCCGAGATCAACCACGTGCTGGCCGACCTGCGCGCGCCCGAGAGCCCGGGCGCGGCGAAGCTTGCCGACAAGCAGGAGCATGCACACGCGGTGTGAAACCGGCGTGGGCGCGCGTACCGAACGTTCGCGCCTGCCCCGCGGCGTGAGCGATCTCTCGCGCGCTCCAAACCGGCGTGCGTATACTCGCTGCCCGTATGCGAAAGCGCTGGTTAGCCTGCTTGTTGGTCCTGGCCGCCTGTCCCGACGTCAAGAAGGACACCGGCGAAGGACCGTTCCCGACCGTCGAGTTCGATCCCGCGAACGCGATCGTCCCGTTCCCCAACAACCTCGTGCTGGACCCGATGACCGGCCGGGTCGCCCTGCCGGCGCAGGCCTGCGAGTCGCCGACCGCGATGGCGGTGCGGACCGGCGTGCTGAACCAGCTCGATGGCTTCGGCACGTTCGAGACCACGATCACCGTCACGCTGACCGACCCGCCCGATCCGTCGACGCTCGATTCGTCGAGCTTCGTGCTCTACAAGCTGGGCTCGACCACGCCGATCCCGGCGGTCACCGTGGCCACCGAGACGCTGCGCGCCGACGCGAGCGACTGCACGCAGCCCCCGGCGATGATCCCGACGGTCGCGCTGGTGCCGATGATCCCGCTCGACGAGCACGCGACCTACGTCTACGCCGTGCTCGACGGCCTCAAGCCGCTGGGCGAGGACCAGTACTACCCGTCGAGCACGTGGGCGCTGGTCCGCCAGACCACCGATCCGGTCACGGTCGACGGCTCGGGCGACATCGTGTCCGAGCGCACGCCGCTCGATCCGGCGGGCGACGCCAACGACAACGGCGTTCCCGACGCCCAGGAGCTGGTCGAGCTCGATCAGCTGTGGAAGGCGCACCAGCCGGTGCTCGCGTTCCTCGACACCACCGGCATCACCGATCGCTCGCAGGTCCTGGTCGCCGGCTCGTTCACGACGCAGACCACGACCGATCCGCTCGATCCGAGCGTCGCGACCTCGCCGGCGGCGATGGCGCCGACCACCAAGCTCGGGCCGCCGGCATCCGCCGTCGCGGCGTCGGGCGCGCCCAACGCCACCGCGTTCCTCACCGGGCTGGGCGTGCCGTGCGGCGCGATCCCGTGCGCGTCGGTGGGCGACGTGCTGGTCGGCGGCGTGACGTCGCCGAGCTACCAGGTGCCCGGCGCGAACTCGCTCACCGGCGGCTCGATGATCCCCGGCGCGTGGAGCGATCCCGAGAACCCGGCGGTGCAGGACGCGACCGCCTCGCTCACCTACTTCGCGTTCATCCCGACCGGCGCGCCGCCGGCGGGTGGCTGGCCGCTCGTGATCTTCGGCCACGGCCTGGGCAGCTCGAAGGAGAGCCTCGCGGTGTTCGGCCCGCAGCTCGCGAAGGCCGGTTTCGCGTCGATCGCGATCGACTTCCAGGCCAGCGGCAGCCGCGCGATCGCGGTGTCGGCCGATCCGGCGCTCGGCTGTGCCGGCACGTGCTCGACCACCAAGACGATGTCGTGCGTCGCGACCGACGGCGAGGGCACGATCAAGGGCGCCGGCCTGGCGCCGACGGGGTGCCCGACCGGCGAGACCTGCATCAACGGCGCGGGCCAGACGATCTCGGCGACCTCGACCGTGCAGTGCTACGCGCCGATCCTGTCGAGCGACCTCGGCACGACGCGCGACAACATCCGCCAGACCATCCTCGATCTCCAGCGGGTCAAGCGCGGCGCGATCGCGTGCGGCCCGACCGGCTGCACCTCGCTCAACAACGCGTCGGTGCTGTCGGTCGATCCCGACCACATCGTCTACGCCGGGATCTCGCTCGGCGGGATCATCGGCACGACGACGTCGTCGGTCGCCGGGTTCAACGCCTCGGTGCTGAACGTCCCGGGCGTCGGCCTGGTCGACATCCTCGAGAACACGGCGAACCTGACGATCCGCTGCACCCTGGTGAACTCGCTGATCGACGCCGGCATCGTGACCGGCGCGAAGTGGGATCCGTCGAACCCGACGGTCGGCGAGTGCACGACCGACGACTGGAAGATGCAGGCGAGCTACCAGCAGTTCGCGTCGACCGCGCGCTGGGTGCTCGATCCCGCCGACGGCGCGAACTTCGCCGCCAAGCTCGCGGCGCGGCGCTTCCTGATCATGGAGGTTGTCAACGATCAGGTCGTGCCCAACATCGCGACCAACGACGAGGGCGCGCTGGTCGGGCTCACCCCCGGCACGGCCGACCCGGCCTCGTCGGCGACGCCGCCGCCGTCCGGCGCGATCACCACCGATCCGCTCACCAGCAAGTGGGTGCGCTACATGAACCTGCCCGCCGACCCGACCAGCGGCTTTCCGGGCAACACGTTCGCGCACGCGTCGCTGCTCGAGCCGGCGAACGACGGCGTCGACGGCGAGCTCGGCACCGCGCGCGTGCAGACCGACGCGATCACCTACCTCCTCGAGAACCACTAGTCATGACCAAGCTTACCTACCTCGCCCTCGCCGGCGGGATCGCGCTCGGCGGCGCGGCCCACGCCAATGGCTTCCTGCTCAACGAGTTCGATGCCTCCGCGGTCGGCCGCGGCAACGCCTCGACCGCGACCGACAGCGACGCCTCCTCGATCTACTACAACGTCGGCGGCCTCGCGGCCGGCACCGGCGTCCAGGTCACGGTCGGCGGCTCGCTGATCGCGCCCGAGGCGTCGTTCACCGACGAGTCGACCGGCACCAAGACCGACTCGACCACGCCGGCCCAGTTCGTGCCGGGCGTGTTCGGCTCGATGCGGATCAACGATCTCCTCGCCGTGGGCGTCGGGTTCTACACGCCGTTCGGCCTCGCGATCACCTGGCCCGACAGCTCGCCGCAGAACGACATCGCGAAGTCGCTCGCGCTGCACACGTTCTTCATCACCCCGTCGGCCGGCGTCAACCTCGGCAAGTACGTGCCGGGGCTCTCGCTCGGCGCCGGGCTCGACCTCGTGCCGGCGACGATCGAGCTCAAGCAGTCGATCTACTTCGGCACCGACACCGGCAGCGCGGATCTCGGCGGCAGCGCGTTCGGCGTGGGCGGCCGGGTCGGCGCGATGTATCGCCCGGCGGCGCTGCCGCAGCTCTCGGTCGGGGTGATGTGGCGCAGCGACGTGAAGGAGAACTTCTCGGGCACCGGCAACTTCGACTCGCCTCCCGAGTACCGCTCCTCGCTGCCGCCCGACGGTGACATCAAGACCTCGCTGACCTTGCCGCAGACCGTGTCGGGCGGCGTCGGCTATCGCCCGATCGACGGGCTCGAGGTCGAGGCCGACGTGGTGTGGACGAACTGGTCCAAGTTCAAGGACCTCGCGATCACCACGCCAACGCCGTCCGGCACCGGGACGATGACCGTGACCCAGGCGCAGGACTACACGAACACGACGAGCGTGCGGGTCGGCGCCGAGTACCTGGCCAAGGACATCGCGACCGCGTTCCGGCTCGGCTTCATCTACGACCCGACGCCGGTGCCGCCCGAGCACCTGACCGCGCAGCTCCCCGACATCAACCGCGACGACCTGTGCGCCGGCGCGAGCAAGTGGTTCGGCGACTACGGCGTGCACGTCGCCGTGCTCTACGTGCTCCCGCAGGACCGCAAGACCTCGGAGGCGATGTACACGCCCGAGTACAAGGGCACGTTCGACGTGTCGGCGTTCGTCGCGACCGTGTCGCTCACCGCGAAGCTTCACTAGAGGGACGCGGTGAGGCCGAGCACGCCGAGCACCGCGGCGCTGCGCGTGGCGTCGTAGCCGGGGTGGATCGCGAGCTCGAGGTTCGCGCTCGCGGACAGCCCCGCGGTCACGCGCGCGCGGTAGTAGGCCTCGACCACGTCCTCGCGGGCGTAGCGCTTGATCGGAGAGGCCACCGGGCCGGTGCCGCCGAGCGCGAGGTAGGTCTCGTGGATCTGGGCGAGCCCGCTGGTCGCGAAGGCCAGGCCGGTGTCGTCGGCGGTGCGGCCGAGCACGCGCCAGGTCGCGCCGAGCCGCACGCTGTCGTCGATCTCGCTCGTGCCGAACGTCTCGTAGCCGCCGTCGCTCGTGCTCGCGCCGGCGAACGCGTGGATCCCGGCGCCGACGTCCTGCTCGACGCCGGCGAACGCGCCGCGGCGCTCCGCGCCGGCGACGCGGTACTGGGTGACGTCGGGGACGTCGCTCTCGCCGGCCTCGAACACCGCGACCGCGGTGGTGTAGCTGCCCATCGCGGCGTGATCGAGGAAGCCGCCGAGCCGCAGCCAGCCGGCGTGGCCGAGCACGCACACGTGTGCGCGGAGCTCGCCGACCTCGCCGTGCGCGGCGGCGTCGAGCGTGTACGGATCGCCGCGCGGCCGGGTCGGCATCGCGAGCTCGGCGATGCGCACGCGCCACAGCGCGGAGGCGTACTCGACCAGGGCGCCGAGCGCGTAGCCGCGGCGATCGGCCGGGTAGTCCCACGCGCCGTCGTGCGCGATCGCGGCGTCGCGGAAGCCGTGCGGCTCGCCGCCGAACCAGTCGGGCGCCCACAGCTGGCCGATCCGCAGCTCGAGCCGGCGGCCGGGCAGCGCGGCGAGCAGCTGGCGCGGCGCGCGGTCGGCGAGCACGCGATCGCGCGACAGCGGGATGACCTGATCGACGAACGCCGTGCCGAGAAACGGTAGCGCGCTGCCGCCCGGATCGCGGACGATCGCGTCGTCGGCCGGCTCGGCGAGCCCGCCGGGCGCGTCGCCCTGGACGAGCTGGCCCGACACCACGATCGCGGTGAGCGAGCTCGGCGCGTAGCCGGCCCACGCGGTCGCGAGCACCAGGCCGTCGGCGCCACCGCCCCGCGGCGCGTGCGCGGCGACGCCGAGCGCGTCGAGCTCGCCCGAGGCCCACCACGCCGCGCCGGGGTGCGGCGCGAGGTAGTCGTCGGCGCGCGCGGTCGGCGCGGCGAGCGCGAGCGCGGCGGCAAGCGCGGTCGCCCGCACGGCTAGAGCTTGACGTCCCAGATGCCGGCCGCCTGCTCGACCGCGATCAGCGCGTGCGCGTGATCGGCGAGCGCCTGGTAGTAGTCGAGGTAGACCTCGTCGACCGTGCGCGCCGCGTCGAGCACCTCGAGCTGCGTGCCGCCGCCGCGCGCGAAGTCGTACGTGGTGTCCTCGAGCACCTTGTCGGCGTTGGTCAGGATGCCGCTGGTGTAGAGCTGCAGCCGATCGATCGTGGCCTGGTAGGTCGCGAGCGCCTCGCGGATCTCGACCTCGACCTTGAGCTCGGCGGCGCGCACCTGCTGCTCGGCCTGGCTGCGGCTCGCGAGCGCGCCCTCGAGCTCGCCCTTGTAGGCGCGGCGCGACAGCGGCAGAGGCAGCGTCACGGTCGCGCTCACGAAGTCCGCCACGGGCGACGGCGCGATCATCGAGTACGGCTTGGTCGGATCGGTCGCCGCGGTCATGTGCGACCAGCCGATCGCGACGGTCGGATCGATCGCGAGGTTCGAGTGCGCGAGGTCGATCTTCGCCTCGGCGGCGGCGAGCGCGGCGCGCGCCGACAGCACGTCGGGGCGGTGCGCCTTGGCCTCGGCGATCAGCGCCGCCTCGTCGAACGTGCGCGGCGCGACCTTGAGGTCGCCCTTGGGTGCGATCGCCTGGCCGCTGCCGATCAGCTCGCCGAGCGCGAGGTCCGCCTTGCGGACGTCGCCCGCGGCGGCGAGCAGCTCGCCGTGGAAGCGATCGGCCTCGACCTTGGCCTGGATCACCGGCAGGTCGCCGATGTTGCCGGCGCGCCGGCTGTCCTCGTTGCGATGCACGAGCTGGGTCAGCTTGTCGAAGCTCTGCTGCTTGCGCTCGAGCACGAGCCGCGCCGCGAGCGCGTCGACGTAGGCATCGGCCGCCTGGCCACGCAGCGTGCGCACGAAGTCGTCGAGGTCGTCCCTGGCGCCGGCGACCGCGCGCTCGGCCGTGCGCACGCGATTGCCGCGCTTGCCGCCGAGCTCGATCTCCTCGGAGATCCCGACGTCGTACGTGGTCGGCGCCCCGGAGAACCGGATGTCGAGCGCGCCGACGCCGCCCGACAGCTGCGGCTCGGGGAACGTCTTGGCGACCGTGACCTGGGCCTGGGCGATCGGCACGTTGTAGCGCTGCGCCGCGAGCGACAGGTTCGAGCGGCCGACCAGCGCGAGGTAGTCATCGAGCCCGAGCGCGGTCTCGGGAGTATCGGCGCGCGCCGCGGCAGCGAGCGCGACGAGCGCGAGCGGCGCGAGCTTACGCATGGCGGTGCTCCTTGTCCTTCCAGCCGGCGTGCCGGCGCTGCACCCAGCGCTCGACGACCATGTAGATCGCCGGCAACACGAAGATCGACAGCACGGTCGCGGTGACGAGGCCGCCGACCACCACGGTGGCGAGCGGGCGCTGCACGTCGGAGCCGATGCCGCGCGCGAGCGCCGCCGGCACCATGCCGAGCGCGGCGACCGTCGCGGTCATCAGCACCGGGCGGAACCGCTCGTCGGCGCCGCGCCGCACCGCCTCGGCGAGATCGACGCCGCTGTCGCGCAGCCGGTTGAGGTTGGCGATCAGGATCACGCCGTTCTGCACCGACACGCCGAACAGCGCGATGAAGCCGACCGCGCTCGACACGTTGAGCGTCATGCCGCGCAGGTGGAGCGCCGCCATGCCGCCGAGCAGCGCGAGCGGCACGTTGGCGAGCACGATCGCGGCGTGGCGCAGCGTGGTGAACGCGCCGTACAGCAGCAGGAAGATCAGCCCGAGCACGACCGGCACGACCAGCGCGAGCCGGGCCTGCGCGCGCTGCTGGTTCTCGAACTGGCCGCCCCACACCAGCTCGTACTGCTCGTGGTCGTACTTCACCTTGCGCTCGATCTGCGCCTTGGCATCGGCGAGGTACGACGACAGGTCGCGGCCGCGCAGGTTGATCTTGACGGTGAGGTGGCGTCGGTTCATCTCGCGCGTGATCGTGCTCTCGCCCGACTTGACCTCGATCGTCGCGAGCTGGGCGAGCGGGATCCGCGCGCCGCCCGCCGCCGTGACCGTGAGGTCGCCGATCTTCTCGGGGCTCGACCGCGCGGAGTCGACCAGGCGCACCGCGATGTCGTAGCGGCGCTCGCCGAGGTACAGCTTGGCGACGGCGCTGCCGCCGATCGCGACCTCGATCAGGTGCGCGACGTCGGCGACGTTGATCCCGAACCGCGCCGCGGCCTCGCGGTTGACGTGGATCTGCAGCTGCGGCAGCGGCGGTTCCTGGTCGATCGCGATGTCGGCCGAGCCCTCGACCTTGTCGAGCACGTCGACGATGCCCTGCGCGATCCGGCGCGCCTCGCCGAGATCGTGGCCGTACACCTTCAGCACGAGCTCGCTGTGCGCGCCCGAGATCTTGTCGTTGACGCCGTCGATCATCGGCTGGCTGAACCCGACCGAGATCCCGGGGATCTTGTCGAACCGCTTCGACATCCTCGCGATCAGATCGTGCTTGGTCTCGCCGCCGGGCCAGCTCGCGTAGGGCGTCAGGCCGACGAACGACTCGATGTGCGACGGCGTCCACGGGTCGGTGCCGTCGTCGTTGCGGCCGAGCTGGGTGACGATGGTCGAGACCTCGGCGAACTCGCGCGCGGCCGCGCGGATCTCGTCGGCGAACTCGCTCGCGCGCTGCAGCGAGATCCCGGGCGGCAGCTGGACCTGCAGCCAGAGCGAGCCCTCGTCGAGCTCGGGCAGGAACTCCTTGCCGACCGCGCCGGCGAGCACGAACGCGATCGCGGTCGCGGCGACGCCGGGCAGGATCCACATCCTGGGGAAGCGCGTCACCGAGCGCAGCGCGTCGCCGTAGCGCGCGCGCAGCCACTCGACCGGCTTGTTGTGGAAGATCCGGCGCGGCTTGGCGTAGGCCGCGAACGCCAGCCCCGGGATCAGCGCGAGCGCGAGGATGGTCGCGCCGATCAGCGCGAACCCGACGCTGTACGCCATCGGCGCGAACAGCTTCTTCTCGACCCGCTGGAACGCGAACAGCGGCAGGTACGCGGTGATGATGATGATCTTGGCGAAGAAGATCGGGCGCGCGACCTCGACCGCGGCGCCGCGCGCGTCGGCCTCGGTCATCGCCTCGCCGGGGTGCTCCTCGCGGTGGCGCAGCACGTTCTCGAGCACGACCACCGAGGCGTCGACGATGATGCCGAAGTCGATCGCGCCGAGCGAAAGCAGGTTCGCGGGGATGTTGGTCAGGTTCATCAGGATGAACGCGATCAGCAGCGACAGCGGGATCGTGAGCCCGGCGATCAGCGCGGCGCGCGGGCTGCCGAGGAACAGCAGCATCGCGAGCACGACCAGCGTCACGCCCTCGACCAGGGTGTGCGAGACCGTGTGCAGCGTGGTGTGGACCAGCTGCGTGCGGTCGAGGTACGGCACGACCCGCACGTCGTCGGGCAACAGGCCGTGGTGCAGGATCACGCCGCCAGGGCCGCGCTGCGCGTTGAGCGCGGCGACCTTGTCGTGCACCGCGTCGAGCACCATCGACGGGTTCACCCCGCGCAGCAGCAACACGATGCCCGACACGCCGTCGGGGTTGCCGTCCTTGCCGAGGATGCCGCGGCGCTCGAGCGCGCCGAGCCGGAGCGTGCCGAGGTTCTTGAGGAACACCGGCGTGCCCGCCTTCTGGGTCACCACGATGTTGCCGAGGTCGTCGAGCGAGCGGATGAGGCCGATGCCGCGCACGACCAGCGCCTGGTCGCCGCGCACGATCACCGAGCCGCCGGCGTTGGCGTTGTTGCTCTGGATCGCGTCGGTGACCTGGCGGAGGCTGACGTTGTACTCGGCGAGTCGCGCCGGATCGACCAGCAGCTGGAACTGCGTGGTCTCGCCGCCGAAGTTGGTGACGTCGGCGACGCCGTAGATCTGGCGCAGGGTCGGGATCACGACCCACTCCTGGAGCTCCTTGAGCTCGCGCTGCGAGCGCGACGACGACTCGAGCGTGTAGCGGAAGATCTCGCCGATCGGCGAGGTGATCGGATCGAGCCCGGGGCTGGCGCCCGGCGGCAGGTCGACCCCGCCGATCCGCTCGTTGATGCGCTGGCGCGCCCAGTAGTCCTCGATGCCGTCGACGAACACCAGCGTGATCAGCGACAGCCCGAACGTGCTCTTGCTGCGCATCACGTGCAGCCCGGGGATGCCGTTGAGCTCGCGCTCGAGCGGGATCGTGACCTGCTCCTCGACCTCCTCGGCGGCGTGGCCGAGGTACTGGGTCACGACCTGCGCCGTGGTGTCGGAGATGTCGGGGTAGGCCTCGATCGACAGCTGCTGCCACGAGTAGACGCCGAACGCGGCGATCATCAGGAACACCGCGACCACCAGCCAGCGCTTGCGCAGGCACAGCGCGACAAACCGCGCGATCATTGCAGCAGCACCGCGTCCTCGGCGACCACCCGCTCGCCCTCGGCGAGCCCGCTGGTCACGACGACGTCCTTACCCTGCGTGATGCCGAGCGTGACCGCGCGCTCCTCGTAGGTCCACGGCGCGACCTCCTTGTAGACCACGGTCTTGTCGCCGAGCACGACCAGCGCGGTCGCCGGCACCACGATCGCTTGCACCGCGTGGCCGTGGAACGTGACGAGCGCGAACATCCCGGGCTTCAGCCGGCCGTCGTCGTTGGGCATCGCGATCCGCGCCTTGAGCGTGCGGGTGTCGGGATCGAGCACGTCGGCGACGAACAGCACGCGGCCGTCGAACGTCTCGCCGGGATACGCGGTGAGCGTCGCGGTGACCTCCTCGCCGGCGTGGACCTTGCCGACGTCCTTCTCCTGGACGTTCGCGGTGAGCCACACCTTCGACAGGTCGCCGATCGTCATCAGCACGACCGTCGGATCGTTCTTGAACTCGCCGGGCGCGACCGCCGCGTCGAGCACGCGGCCCGGGATCGGCGCGTACACCGTGAGCGGCTTGCCGAGGTTGCCCGGATCGATCTTGAGCATGCGCAGCCGCTCGGTCGTGCGATCGAGATCGTCGCGCGCGATCTTCTCGGCGGTCTGGGCCTGCTCGAAGTCCTTCTCCGAGCCGACGCCATGGTCCTTGAGATCCTGCTGGCGCTTGCGGTCGCGCTCGGCCTGGGCGAGCGTGCTCTCGGCGCGCAGGTAGTCGCTCTGTGCGGTCACCAGGTCGGGCGAGTCCATCGCGAACAGCGGCTGGCCCTGCTTGACGGTGTCGCCGACGTGGACGAACAGCTTGACGATCCGCCCCGCCATCGGCGGCGTGATCTTGGCGGTGGTCGCCGGATCGGTCTCGACCTGAGCCGGGACCTGGAGCAGCTCGCTCACCGCCTGGGTCGTCACCGGCGCGACCTTGAGCCGGGTGCGCAGCGGCGAGCCGTCCGGCACCTTGATCTTGCCGTCCTCGCGCATCATCGGCGCGGGCTCGTCGGGCTCGGTCGGCGTCGACGAGCCGCCGCACGCCGCGAGCGCGAGCACCGCCAGCCACCTCATCGCGCCGCTCCTCTGCGGCGCATCCGCGCCGGCTCGGGCGCGCCGCAGTGCTCGAGGCAATCGTGGACCAGGTGGCTGACCACGTCGTCGATCACGCGGTAGAACGTCAGCCGGCCGTCGTCGCGGCCCTGCACCAGGCGTAGCCGGCGCAGGATCGCGAGGTGCTGGCTCGCGACGGTCAGCGACATGCCGAGCGAGCGCGCGAGCTCGCCGACCGAGTGCTCGTCGTGGCTGAGCGCGTGGATGATCGCCAGGCGCTGCGGGTTGCCGAGCGCCTTGAACACCTCGACCGCCGAGAGCAGCGCGTCGTTCGGCGCGATCGCAGCTCGTGTCTTCGTGACCTTCACAGTTTCGCACGTTCGCAAGTGACGGTGCTCGCGTCAAGCGCCGAGGACAGCATCTCGCACGGCACGCGAGCACAACGCGCGGGCGGCGCGGCAACGTGCCCCGCTGCGACATGCTCGCAATCGTCACCGCGGCGCGAAGCCTCCGACGCCCATCGCGGCTCCGGGGCGTTCTGCCTCGCCGCGGGTAGGACGCGGTGCGCGCGAAGTGCACGCCCGGCGCCGGCGCGAATCGCCATGGCTGCTTGGCAGATCGCCAATGACGTTGGCAGCCCGCCGTCGCAACGCACCAGAACTCTACGATCTGCGCATGGCTCGGTTTCTGCTGTATTGTCGCCGCATGCGTAGCTACGTCCGCGCGCTCGCCGTGCTTTCGGCCACCTTCGTGCTGCCCGCTTGTCCCGACCGGACGGTCGCCAAGCTGCCACCGCAGCAACAGGGCGCCTCGCTCAAGAAGATCCCGGTGAGCGAGGACATCGACGTCCTGTTCGTGATCGACAACTCGGCATCGACGCTCGACAAGCAGACGGTGTTCGAGCAGAACTTCCCGGCGTTCGCGACGGCGCTCAATAACTTCCCGTCGGGCGAGCCCAACCTCCACATCGCGGTGGTCGACTCCACGGTCGACATCGGGGTGACCGGCTTCGGTCCCAGCTGCCCGTCGCCCGACCCGGCCGACAACGGCCTGTTCCAGAACCAGCCGAAGATCGCGGGCTGCAGCCCGCCGAGCGGCCAGTTCATCAGCGACATCAAGAACGCCGACGGCTCGCGAACCAAGAACTACACCGGCACGCTCGACCAGGCGCTGTCGTGCATCGCGCTGCTCGGCGCCAACGGTTGCGGCTTCGAGACCCAGCTCGAGGCGATGAAGCGCGCGCTCGACGGCACCAACCCGCAGAACTCCGGCTTCATCCGCAACGGCGCCTACCTCGCGGTCATCTTCCTGACCGACGAGGACGACGCGTCGGTCAAGGACAAGACGGTGTACACCCTGATGGACTCGCAGGTCGGCGGCCGCAACGACTTCCGCGTCCAGCCGCTG
>Ga0335081_10013397_pt1 | contig 13264 bp, 11 predicted proteins | sample Lox_Sample_35_FD_206713 | JGI IMG/M metagenome (GOLD analysis project Ga0335081, IMG submission 206713) | Soil microbial communities from Loxahatchee National Wildlife Refuge, Florida, United States - Lox_Sample_3.5 | ecosystem: Environmental > Terrestrial > Soil > Wetlands | place: USA...
ACCGGCACGTCGGCCGAGGCCGGGTCGAGCGGATCGTACCCGGCCAGCGCCTGCATCATCAGCGCGCAATCCTCGACGGTGCGGGTCAAGGGGCCGCAATGGTCGAGGCTGTAAGAGAGCGGGAACACGCCGCGCCGGCTGACGCGTCCGTAGGTCGGCTTCAGCCCGACGAGACCGCAATAGGCCGCCGGGCCGCGGATCGAGCCGCCGGTGTCCGAACCCATCGCCGCGGCGCAGAGATGCGCGCCGACCGCGGCGGCGGAGCCGCTCGACGAGCCGGCCGGGTAATGTGCCAGGTTCCAGGGGTTTCGCGCGGGCGGGAACGGCAGTGTGAAATCGGGGCCGCCGATCGCGAATTCGTGCGTCTCCTGCTTGCCGAGCAGCACCGCGCCGGCATTCTTGAGGCGGGCCCACGTCTCGGCGTCCTCGCCCGGCACGTGCGTCTCGTAGACGCGCGAGCCGGCGGTCGTGCGGATGCCCTTGGTCTTGTAGATGTCCTTCAGCCCGATCGGGATGCCGTGCAGCGCGCCGCGCGAACGCCCAGCCTTAAGCTCGGCCTCGGCGGCGCGCGCCGCCGCAAGCGCTTGGTCGGTCAGCACCAGCACATAGGAATGCAGCTCGCCGTCGAGTGCGGCGATCCGCGCGAGATAGCTCTCGGTCAGCGTCACCGGCGACAGCGCGCCCGCAGCGATCGCCCGGCCGGCCTCGGCGAGCGACAGCTGCGATGGGTCCGCGATGGCCACGGCCGGTCAGCCCTTCGCGCTGAAGATGTGCGCCGGCTCCGCGGCGCGGTCCCGCGCCTGGCCGCCGCCCGTGCGCCGCACCGTCTTCTGCAGCCGCTCGACGAGGCGGTAGCCCTCGCGCAGCTCCGCGAAACGCTCGGGCGCCTTGGTGGGGTCGAGCCCGGCGCGCTCCAGCAGGAACGCCCAGCGCTCGTCGGAGATCGGCGCGGCCATCACTCGGCCGCCTGCGCCACCGGATGGAAGTTGCGCGGCAGCCCGGCCTTGGCGATGGCGCCGTAGAGCACGACCTGCGGCAGCGCCCGGGCGACGATGGCGCGCACCTCGACCAGCCTGTCGAGGTCGATGCCGACCTCGCAGCCCATCGACTCGAAGAGGAAGACGGTGTCTTCCATGACGATGTTGCCGGTCGCGCCGGGCGCGTAGGGGCAGCCGCCGAGCCCGCCGAGCGAGGCATCGAACTCGCGGCACCCGGCGTTGTACGCGGCCAGCACATTGGCGAGGCCGAGGCCCCGTGTGTCGTGGAAATGCGCTGCGACCGGCAGCGGCGACACGTCGGCGATGACCCTGCGGAACACCCGCTCGATCGCCGCCGGCTGGCCGTAGCCGACGGTGTCGGCGAGGATGATGCCGTCCGCCCCGGCCGCGGCGATCTCGCCCGCGATGCGCCGCACGCGGTCCTCGTCGACATCGCCCTCGATCGTGCAGCCGAACGCGGTGGCGAGCCCGCAATTGACTTTCACCGCTTTGCCGCTGTCGCGGCACAGCGCGACGACGCGGCGAAAGTCTTCGATCGATTCGCCGGTCGAGCGCCGCACGTTGGACAGGTTGTGCCCTTCGCTGACCGAGAGCACGTAGTTCATCTCGGGCACGCCGCAGGCCAGACCGCGCTCGGCGCCGCGCGAATTGGGGATCAGGGCCGAGACGTGGAGCCCGGGCAGCGTCATCGCGTGCGCGATCACCGCCTCGGCGTCGGCGAGCTGCGGCAGGAGCTTCGCCGGCACGAACGAGGCGACCTCGATATGGCGCACGCCGGCGGCGTATTCGGCTTCGAGCCAGGCGATCTTGGTCTCGGTCGGCATGATCTCGGCGATCGACTGCAGCCCGTCGCGCATGCCCACTTCGCGCAGGACAATGTGTTCGCTCATCGCCGTCTCCCGGAAGGTTTGTGCGAATCTATGCCGCCGGCTGGGCCGCGGCAACCGTCACACCACGTGCTCCGGCGTGAGCGCGCAGACCGCATCGCTGTCGCCGATCTCGATCTGGATCGTCGCGTGGTGGATGCCGAAGCGGTGTTCGAGCTCGTGCGCGACCCGCGACAGCGCCGCGTCGCCGGGATGGCCGCCGGGCATCACCAGGTGGCAGGTGAGCGCCGTCTCGGTCGTGCTCATGCCCCAGATGTGCAGATCGTGCAGCGCCGCGACCCCCGGCTGCGCGAGGAGGTGCGCGCGCACCGCGTCGGCGTCGACCCCCTGCGGCACCGCGTCGAGCGCCAGGCTCAGCGCCTGCCGTACCAGATCCCAGGTGCCGTAGACGATCGTCGCCGACACGACGAGACCGACCGCCGGGTCGAGCCAGTGCCAGCCGGTCGACATTATGGCGACCCCGGCCGCCACCACGCCGAGCGCGATCAGCGCATCGGCCGCCATGTGCGCGAAGGCGCTGCGAATATTGAGGTCGACGCCGCGGCCGCGCGCGAAAAGCAGCGCCGTCGCGCCGTTGACCGAAATACCGATCGCCGCCACCAAGGCGACGAGCCCGCCGGCTACCGCGACCGGGTGCGACAACCGCCACAGCGCTTCCCAGGCGATCCCGCCGGTAACCACCAGCAGGATCAGCGCGTTGGCCAGCGCCGCCAGGATCGTGCTCGACCGGAAGCCATAGGTGAAGCGGGTGCTCGGGCCGCGTCGGCCGAGCATAGCCGCGCCCCACGACAGCCCGAGCCCGAGCACGTCGCCGAGGTTGTGGCCGGCATCGGCCAAGAGCGCGAGCGAGCCCGCCGCCAGCCCGTACCCCGCTTCGGCGATCACATAGGCGAGGTTGAGGCCGATCCCGATCGCGAAGGCGCGCCCGAAATCGGCGGTCGCTGCGGGCTGGCCGTGGGCATGGCCGTGATGATCGTGGCTCACGGCCGGATCATAGCGGAAATGGCGCGCGGCGGCGTTGCGGTCTTGACACTGAACCGCCGTCGCGCGGGAATGCGCCAGCCACGGAGGAATCGCCCCATGCTCGACGCCTATATGTACACCGGAAAGCGCAGCCCGTTCGGCCGGCACGCCGGAGCGTTGGCGAGGCTGCGCCCGGACGACATGCTCGCCAGCATCATCGCCACGGTCGTCGCCGAGAGCGGCTTCGCGCCCGACAAGATCGAGGACGTCGTCGTCGGCTGCGGCAACCAGGGCGGCGAGGACAGCCGCTGCGTGGCACGTCACGCGGCGTTGGTCGCCGGGCTGCCGATCGAGGTGCCGGGCTCGGTGCTGCAGCGCAATTGCGGCAGCGGGCTCAACGCCATCGCGGTCGCGGCGCAGCAGATCACCTGCGGCGAGGGCGACGTGTTCGTCGCCGGCGGGGTCGAGAGCATGAGCCGCGCGCCGTTCGTCATGGCGAAGGCCGAAAGCCCCTACAGCCGCGAAATGCGGATCTTCGATTCGACGATCGGCGCGCGCTTTCCCAACCCCAAAGTCGAGGGCCGTTACGGCGGCGACACGATGCCCGAGACCGCCGACAACCTGGCGCGCGACTATCAGATCACTCGCGAGCAGGCCGACATCTTCGCCGCCGCCTCGCAGGCCAAGTATGCGGCGGGCAAGGCCGCCGGCTTCTTCGACGGCGAGATCGTTGCGGTCGAGGTGCCGGGCGGCCGCGCCGGTCCGGTCACCGTCGCCGAGGACGAGCACCCGCGCCCGCAGACCAACATGGAGGCGCTCGCCAAGCTGCGTCCGCTGTTCCAGGACGGCGTGACCACCGCCGGCAACGCCTCGGGCGTCAACGACGGCGCGGTGGCAATGATCGTCGCCTCGCGCAAGGCGGGCGAGGCGGCGGGGCAGCAGCCGATCTGCCGCATCCTGTCGACCGGGGTCGCCGGCGTGGCGCCGCGCATCATGGGCTATGGCCCGGTGCCGGCGGCGAAGAAGGCGCTGGAGCGCGCCGGGCTGACGATCGCCGACATGGACGTGATCGAGATCAACGAGGCGTTCGCCTCGCAGGTGCTGGCGTGTCTGCGCGGTCTCGACGTGCCGTTCGACGACAGCCGGGTCAACCCGAACGGCGGCGCGATCGCGATCGGCCACCCGCTCGGCGCCTCGGGGCCGCGCATCTGCCTGACCGCGGCGCGCCAGCTGCAGCGCATCGGCGGCCGCTATGCGCTGGTCGCGATGTGCGTCGGCGTCGGCCAGGGCATCGCCGCGGTCATCGAGCGGGTGTGATCCGCGCTCGGCGGGTGGTCACCGCTCGTTAACCATCGTGCCCTAGCCTGATGCCATCGGGGCGGAGATCCCCTGCTGCCCCCTCGGTGCGGAAATCGCGGATGAGCATTGCGGAGCTGTGGCCGGAGCCGGCGGACCCGGGAAGCGCGCCGCACGCCGTCGCGCAGCCGGTCGAGCTCAGCGTCGTCATTCCCACGCTCAACGAGCGCGACAACGTCCCGCTCGTCGTCGAGCGCCTCAACCGGGTGCTCGCCGGCATCGCCTGGGAGGCGATCTTCGTCGACGACGATTCGGCTGACGGCACCGCCGACGCGGTGCGCCGCCTCGGCCGCGAGCAGGGCAACGTACGCTGCCTGCAGCGGCTCGGGCGTCGCGGCCTCAGTTCGGCATGCATCGAGGGCATCCTGGCAAGCAGCGCGCCCTATATTGCTGTGATGGACGGCGACCTCCAGCACGACGAGGCGCTGCTTCCCGAAATGCTCGCCAAGATCAAGGCGGAGCGGCTCGACATCGTCGTCGCCAGCCGCCATACCGGCGACGGCGGGGTCGGCGAGTGGCAGCGCTCGCGGGTCAAGATCAGCGATTTCGCCACCCGCTTGAGCCGCCTGGTGATCAAGGCTGAACTCAGCGACCCGATGAGCGGGTTCTTCATTATCGAGCGGGGTGCGTTCGCCGGTGCGATGCGGCGGCTTTCCGGGCAGGGGTTCAAGATCCTGCTCGACCTGTTCGCGTCGACGCCGCGGCCTTTCGCGTTCGGCGAGGTGCCGCTCAAGTTCCGCCAGCGGCTGCACGGCGAGAGTAAGCTCGACACGCTGGTCGCCTGGGAATACCTGATGCTGCTGCTGCAGAAGCTCATCGGGCCGCGCGTGCCGGTGCGCTTCCTGTTGTTCTCGATGATCGGCGGGCTCGGGATCGTCACGCATCTGACGACGCTATGGTTGATGCTGTACGTGGCGGGCGCGCCATTCGCCGCCGCCCAGGGCGTTGCGACGGTGGTCGCGATGACCGGCAATTTCCTGCTCAACAACCTCTTCACCTACCGCGACCGGCGCCTCAAGGGCTGGCGGATTCTGAGCGGTCTGGCGTCGTTCTACGCGGTCTGCGGGCTGGGCGCGGCGGCCAATGTCGGGGTTGCCGCGTCGATCGCCGGCGCCCATTCCTGGTGGTTCGCCGGGCTGGCCGGCGCGGCGGTCTCGGTCGTGTGGAATTATGCGATGTCGTCGATCTTCACCTGGTCGGCGACGCCGCGGCCGGCTGTCGCCAAGGACTGAACCGCCGCGCTTCCGGGCACGCGGCGCCGGTGCTTACCCCGTGGCGAACAGCCGTTCGTGACGCGCGACCTGGATCTTGTAGTTCTCGCGGTAGCGGTCGCTGACCTCCTGATGGATTGCGAGCGCCGCGGCGTCGCGCTCTGCCGCCGGCGGGTCGATCAGATCCCAGTAGCCGAACCTGTCCGCGCCGCGTACCAGCATGCCCTTGAGCCGGACCGGCCCGTCGACGCGGACATGCGCCGGTACGTAGTTGATGCCGATCCCGACCCGGCGGTGCGCGGCCTTGTTCGGCGCCGAGCGGTGCACCGTAAGCTCGTGGTGCAGCGAGAATTCGCCGGGCTTGAGCGCGGTTGCGACCGGGTTCGATTCGTCGAATTCCTCGACGATCGTCTGGCCCGCGCGGTTGATGCTGTGCCGCAGGCCCATCGGCGAGTGATGCAGCTGACGCGCCGCGCCGCGGCTCGACAGCATCTCCATGCAGCCGGCCTCTTCGCTCGCCTCGGTCAGCGCGACCCAAGCGCAGACCTGCTCGCGCGGTTCAAGGCCAAAATAGGCGCCGTCCTGGTGCCAGGCGGCATAAGTCGGCGAGTGCGGCTCTTTGATGAAGAAGGTCGCGGTCCACACGATGATGTCGGGGCCGATTACGTCCTCGACCGCGTCAAGGATGCGCGGATGCCGGACGAGGTCGGCGAACCACGGCGAATGCGCGTAGGCGTGCGAACGCCACTTGATATCCGCCTCTGCGACCGGCGATCCCAGTTCGCTTTCAAGCCGCTGCAACCCGGCGAGACAGGTGGCGCGCTCGTCCGCCGTTAGCGCCGGCAACGGGCACAGGAACCCGTCGTAGCGGAATGCGGCCACCTGCTCGGCCGTCAAGCCCTTCATCGCGTGTCTCCCGCGTCGTTTCACGCACTATAACAGCTTCGCCGGCGGGCTTAACCGCGGCGCAACCGGCGGCCGGAGGAGCCGGCTCGGCATCATCGATTTCCGCACGTCGTCGCACCGGCGGCTTGCGGCGATTGCCAAGCGTCCCGATCTTTGTGACCTTGGAGCAACGAACCACCCCGTCAGAGAGTTGCGATGCCTTCCTTGCAGCCGGTTCGCGGCACGCAGGACCTGTTGCCCGACGCGGCGCGCCGCCACCGCCAGGTAAGCGAGGCCGCGCGCGCGACGGCGGCGCTTTACGGGTTCGACGAGATCGTCACGCCGATCTTCGAGTTCACCGAGGTCTTCGCGCGGCCGATCGGCGAGCACACCGACATCGTCGCCAAGGAGATGTATTCGCTGAAGGATCGCGGCGGCGAGGATCTCAGCCTGCGGCCCGAGAACACCGCCGGCGTGGTGCGCGCGGTGCTGTCGAACGGGCTCACGCAATCGACGCCGCTCAAATTCTTCTATTCCGGGCCGATGTTCCGCTACGAGCGGCCGCAGAAGGGCCGGTTCCGCCAGTTCCACCAGATCGGCGTCGAGCTCCTGGGCGTTGCCCAGGCACAGGCCGATATCGAGGTCATCGCACTCGGCCGTCGCATTCTCGACCGGCTCGGGGTCGGCGATCGGGTCGTGCTCGAGCTGAACACGCTGGGCGACCCCGAAAGCCGCACCGCCTATCGCGCCGCGCTGGTCGATTATTTCGCGGCGCACCGCGCGCGTCTCTCGGAAGACAGCCGGCGCCGGCTCGACACCAACCCGTTGCGCATCCTCGATTCGAAGAGCGAGGAAGATTTGCGCATCAACACCGATGCGCCGCCCTTCGACCGCTATCTGAACGAGGGGTCGCGCGATTTCTTCGCCGCGGTGCGCGACGGGCTCGACCGGCTCGGCATCGAGTGCCGGCTCAACCCGCGGCTGGTGCGCGGCCTCGACTACTACGCGCACACGGTGTTCGAATTCGTCACCACCGATCTCGGCGCGCAGGGCACGGTGCTCGCCGGCGGGCGCTATGACGGGCTGGTCGAGCTGATGGGCGGGCCGGCGATGCCGGGCGTCGGCTGGGCCGCCGGGATCGAGCGGTTGGCGCTGCTGATCGCCGAACCGCCCGCGCCCGCCCGGCCGATCGCGCTGGTGCCGGTTGGCGAGCAGGGCGAGGCGCTGGCGCTCGACATCGCCGAGACGCTGCGCGGCGCCGGCTTTACGGTCGATCTCGGCTATTCGGGAAATCTGAGCCGTCGCATGCGGCGCGCCAACCGGATCAATGCCCGCGCGGCGGTGCTGATCGGCGACGACGAGGTGGCGCGCAACGTGGTCACGCTGCGCGACCTCGACAGCGGCGCGCAGAGCGAGGTGCCGCTCCTCGCCTCCACATTGCCCGAGCTTGTGCGTCGCCTCGCGGCCTTGGATGCGTGACATGGACGCGACGCTCGACACCCGCCTCGACCAGCTCGTTCGCCGCCACGGCGAGCTTGGCGAGGCGTTGGCCGGCGCCGGCATCTCGGGCGCCGATTTCGTCAAGCTGTCGAAGGAATACAGCGAGCTGTCGCCGATCGTCGACACGATCGGCGCGCTGCGCCGGGCGCAGTCGGAGATGGAAGCGGCCAGCGAGATGGCCGCGTCCAGCGACGACCCGGAAATGCAGGCGATGGCCGAGGAGGAGATGCAGGCGCTGCGCGAGCGCCTGCCCGCGCTCGAACTGCGCGTGCGGATGTCGCTCGTGCCCAAGGACGCGGATGACGAGCGCAACGCGATCCTCGAGGTGCGCGCCGGCACCGGCGGCGACGAGGCGGCGCTGTTCGCGGCCGAGCTGTTCCGCATGTACCAGCGCTACGCGGCGCTGCGCGGCTGGAAATTCGAGGTGATGGACGTCTCCGAGACCGGGATCGGCGGGTTCAAGGAGGCGAGCGCCTCGATTACCGGGCGCGGCGTCTTCGCCCGGCTCAAGTTCGAATCGGGCGTGCATCGCGTCCAGCGCGTCCCCGAGACCGAGGCGTCGGGCCGCATCCACACCTCGGCGGCGACGGTCGCCGTGCTGCCCGAGGCCGAGGAGATCGACATCGCGATCGACGACAAGGACCTGCGCATCGACGTCTACCGGTCGAGCGGGCCCGGCGGGCAGTCGGTCAACACCACCGACAGCGCGGTGCGCATTACCCATCTCCCGACGGGGCTCGTCGTCATTCAGCAGGACGAGAAATCGCAGCATAAGAACAAGGCCCGCGCGCTCAAGGTGTTGCGCGCCCGGCTCTACGAGATGGAGCGCCAAGCGCGCGATTCGGCGCGCGCCGCCGACCGCAGGAGCCAGGTCGGCAGCGGCGATCGCTCGGAGCGCGTGCGCACCTACAATTTCCCGCAGGGCCGCGTCACCGACCATCGCATCAACCTGACGCTCTACAAGATCGATAAGGTGATGTCGGGCGAGGCGCTCGACGAAATCGTCGATGCGCTGAGCGCGGCCGATACGGCCGAGCGGCTCGCCGCCGCGGCCGAGTGACCCCAGGGGCATGACCCCGCCCGAGACGATCGGCTCGACCATCGGCACCGTGGCCGCGTCGCTCGCGCAGACCGGGTTCGACGAGCCGCGCCGTCGCGCACGCCGTGTCGTCGCGGCCGCGCTAGGGCTGTCGCCGTCCGAGGTGTTCGCCGAGCTCGACCGGATGATCCCGGCTGCCGACGTCGAGCGCGTGGCGATGCTGCTCGCGCGGGTTGTCGCCCACGAGCCGATCAGCCGGATCCTCGGGGTGCGCGAATTCTGGGGGCTGGAGTTCGTGCTGTCCGCCGACACGCTCGACCCCCGCCCGGAGAGCGAGACGCTCGTCGAGGCGGTGCTGGCGCGGCTGCCCGAGCACGGCCGGCCCTACGAGATCCTCGACCTCGGCACCGGCAGCGGCTGCCTGTTGCTGGCGCTGCTTTCCGAGCTGCCGGCCGCGCGCGGGGTCGGCATCGACCGTGCGCTCGGCGCGGCGCGGGCCGCGCGCGGGAATGCCGGGCGGCTCGGCCTCGCGGCGCGGGCGAATTTCCTGGTTGCCGACTGGGCAGCGGCGTTGGACGGGCGCTTCGATGTCGTCGTCGCCAACCCGCCCTATATCCCAGGCCGCGAGATTGCGGCGTTGCCGCGCGAGGTGCGCGATTTCGACCCGCATCTGGCGCTCGACGGCGGGGCGGACGGGCTCGACGCCTATCGCGCAATCGCGGCGCGCCTGCGGTCCCTACTCAAGCCGGGCGGCCTGTTCGCCGGAGAGATCGGATACGGGCAGCAGGACCGGGTCGCGGCGCTTATCGGCGGCGGCGGGCTTGCGGTGGACGCCATCGCGCCCGATCTAGCAGGCATCCCCCGCTGCATCGTCGCCTGGCGTCCCGCCGCGCCGTAGCGGCGAGAAAATGGTTGGAACCGCCAATCGCCCCGCTTAGGATGGCATCGACGAACCTGCCAACCGTTGATGCCTTGACGGGTTCGGCGTCGCCGCATAGGGATCGGATCGCAGCACCGAGTGATGGGTGCCGAGATGCGGCCGGATGAATTCCGACAGGGTCCACTGCGACAAGATAGGTGACATGAGACCTCAAAAGCGTTCGCGCGGCCGCAATGGCGGCGGCAACCCGTACCACAACAACCCGAATCGCGGCCCGCGCCCGCCGCATCGATCGCAGACCTTCGACAGCAACGGGCCCAACGTCAAAATCCGCGGCAACGCCTATCAGGTCTACGAGCGCTACCTGGCGTTGGCGCGCGAGGCGCAATCCTCGGGCGACCGAATCGCGGCGGAGAATTTCTATCAGCACGCCGAGCATTATTTCCGCGTGATGAGCGCGCAGGGCGAAGGCTTCCAGGGCATGCCGCGCCCGCAGCACCAGATGCAGGCCGACGGCGAGATGGGCGGCGGCGAGGGCGATCAGCCCGACCTCGAGCAGCCGCAGCCGCACGAGCAGCGCGAGCATGAGCACCGCGGCCACGAGCCGCGCGAGCACGAGCATCGCGGGCATGAGCAACCGGCGCATGTGGAAATCCGCGCGGCGCCGCCTCCGCCGCCGCAGGACGAAGACGAGCTGCCTTCCTTCATCACCGGACGGCCGGATTAGCCGCGCAGAAATGGCGCTCATTGACCTTGATCAATGAGCCTATAGGCTGAATTCCTATGCTTGAGTGGCCTCGCGGCCGCTCCCATATCTGCAAATGAAGGGCCGTTGGACCTGCCTCAAGGGGGGTCGGGGCGGCCGGTTCAGCGGAGACCAAGCCCATGGAACTCGAAAAATATACCGAGCGGTCCAAAGGATTCGTCCAGGCCGCCCAGAACCTGGCGCTGCGCAGCGGCCATCAGCGCCTGCTACCCGAGCACCTGCTTAAAATCCTGCTCGACGACAAGGAAGGCCTTTGCGCCAATTTGATCGCCGCCGCCGGCGGCGATGCGAAGGCCGCGCTGCGCGCCGTCGAGACCGAGCTCGGCCGCCAGCCCAAGGTCGAGGGCAGCGGCGCCGGCCAGGTCTATATGGGGCCCGAGCTGGCGCGCGTTTTCGACGAGGCGGAGAAGATCGCCGAGAAGGCCGGCGACAGCTTTGTCACGGTCGAGCGGATGCTGCTCGCGCTGGCGATGGACAAATCGACCGCCGCCGGCAAGGCGCTCGCCGCCGCCGGCGTCACGCCACAGAGCCTCAACGCCGCAATCGAGCAGGTGCGCAAGGGCCGCACCGCCGATAGCGCCTCGGCCGAGGACAGCTACGACGCGCTGAAGAAATACGCGCGCGACCTGACCGCGGCGGCGCGCGAGGGCAAACTCGACCCGGTCATCGGCCGCGACGAGGAAATCCGCCGCACGATCCAGGTGCTCTCGCGCCGCACCAAAAACAATCCCGTGCTGATCGGCGAGCCGGGGGTCGGCAAGACCGCGATCGTCGAGGGCCTCGCGCTGCGCATCGTCAACGGCGACGTGCCGGAAAGCCTCAAGGACAAGCGCCTGTTGGCGCTCGATCTCGGCGCGCTGGTCGCGGGCGCCAAGTACCGCGGCGAGTTCGAGGAGCGGCTCAAGGCCGTGCTGCAGGAGATCACCTCGGCGGCCGGCGACATCGTCCTGTTCATCGACGAGCTGCATACGCTGATCGGTGCCGGCAAGGCGGAAGGCGCGATGGACGCCTCCAACATGCTGAAGCCCGCGCTGGCGCGCGGCGAGCTGCACTGCGTCGGCGCGACCACGCTCGACGAGTACCGCAAGCACATCGAGAAGGACGCGGCGCTCGCGCGGCGCTTCCAGCCGGTCTTCGTCGCCGAGCCGTCGGTCGAGGACACGATCTCGATCCTGCGCGGCATCAAGGAAAAATACGAGCTGCACCACGGCGTGCGCATCACCGACGGCGCGATCGTCGCCGCCGCGACCTTGTCCAACCGCTACATCACCGACCGCTTCCTGCCCGACAAGGCGATCGATCTGATGGACGAGGCCGCGTCGCGGCTGCGCATGGCCGTCGATTCGAAACCAGAGGAGATCGACGAGCTCGACCGGCGCATCATGCAGCTGAAGATCGAGCGCGAGGCGCTGAAGAAGGAGAGCGACCCCGCCTCGAAGGACCGGCTCGAAAAGCTGGTCAAGGAATTGGAGGAGCTGGAGCAGGAATCGGCCGAGCTGACCGCCAAATGGCAGGCCGAGAAGGGTAAGCTCGCCGGCGCGCAGAAGCTCAAGGAGCAGCTCGACCAGGCGAAGGCCGAACTGGAGATCGTCCAGCGCCGCGGCGATTGGAGCCGGGCCGGCGAGTTGACCTATGGGGTCATCCCCGAACTGGAGCGCAAGATCGCCGAGACCGAGAGCTCCGGCGGCGGGCGGATGCTCGAGGAAGCGGTGACGCCCGAGCACATCGCCGGCATCGTCTCGCGCTGGACCGGCATCCCGGTCGACAAGATGCTCGAAGGCGAGCGCGAAAAACTCCTCCACATGGAGGAGAACCTGCGCCGCCGCGTGGTCGGCCAGGAGGAAGCGGTGGTCGCCGTGTCGAACGCGATCCGGCGCGCCCGCGCGGGGCTGCAGGACCCGAACCGGCCGATCGGCTCGTTCCTGTTCCTCGGGCCGACCGGCGTCGGCAAGACCGAGCTGACCAAGGCGCTCGCCGAGTTCCTGTTCGACGACGAGAGCGCGATGGTGCGCGTCGACATGTCGGAATACATGGAGAAGCACACCGTCTCGCGGCTGATCGGCGCTCCGCCGGGTTATGTCGGCTATGACGAGGGCGGCTCGCTGACCGAGGCGGTGCGCCGCCGGCCCTACCAGGTGATCCTGTTCGACGAGGTCGAAAAGGCGCATCCCGATGTGTTCAACGTGCTGCTCCAGGTGCTCGACGACGGCCGCCTGACCGACGGCCAGGGCCGCACGGTCGATTTCCGCAACACGCTGATCGTGCTGACCTCGAACCTCGGCAGCGAGGCGATCGCCAACCTGCCCGACGACGCCGATATCGAGCGGGCGCGGCCGGCGGTCATGGAGGCGGTGCGCCACGCGTTCCGGCCGGAGTTCCTCAACCGGCTCGACGAGATCCTGCTATTCCGCCGCCTGTCGCGCGAGGACATGACCGGGATCGTCGACATCCAACTCGGGCGTCTGCGGCAGCTCCTGGCGGATCGCAAGATCGTGCTCGACATCGACGCCAAGGCCGGCGAGTGGCTCGCCAATGCCGGGTACGATCCGGTCTACGGCGCGCGGCCGCTGAAGCGGGTGATCCAGCGCGAGCTGCAGAACCCGCTCGCCCAGCAGATCCTCGAAGGGAAGATTCCCGACGGCGCGACGGTCAAGGTGTCCGCGAGCCCGCTGGGGCTGATGATCGGCGAGGTCGCGCCGGCTGCCGCGGCTGCCTAGCCGGCCCCATGGATTGACGAACGAAGCGGAGCGCCCCGATAAGGGGCGCTCTTGTCGCTTTC
>Ga0335081_10013402_pt1 | contig 13259 bp, 13 predicted proteins | sample Lox_Sample_35_FD_206713 | JGI IMG/M metagenome (GOLD analysis project Ga0335081, IMG submission 206713) | Soil microbial communities from Loxahatchee National Wildlife Refuge, Florida, United States - Lox_Sample_3.5 | ecosystem: Environmental > Terrestrial > Soil > Wetlands | place: USA...
TCACTCCCGTCATCGTGGGCGACGCGGCGCTGGCGCACGAGTTTTCCCGCCAGCTCTTCCAAGAGGGCGTCTTCGCCCAGGGCATCGGATTCCCCACCGTCCCCCAGGGCAAGGCGCGAATCCGCACCATCGTGACGGCCACTCACACGCAGGATGAGCTGGTGCGGGCACTGGCCGTCCTGGAAAGCGTCGGCAAGCGGCTCAGGATCATCTGACGAAGGGGCCCTGGGAGCGCGGGCGTACCCTTGGAGGCGTCGTAGGTGTATTCTGATCTTGATGGAAGACGGCGGCCGTAGGACAGTTGGCAGTAACGGGAAGGCGGGAGTGGAAGTGGCGAGCGACAGCCCTCCGTGCGGTCTTCTGCCTTCTGCCTTCCACCTACTTTACTTTGTTCTGGCCGTTGCTCTGGTCGCTCTACCGATCCCATGCGCGGCACTTCTTGCGCGCACTGCCGCACAACAGCAGGAGACGCAAGCCATTGCGGCGCAGGAACAAGCGCCGACCGCCTCAAGTCTGCTGAAGCAAGGCAACGACCTCTTGGCACAAGGCAAGTGGAACGAAGCCGCCGAGGCTTACCACAACGCGCTCGCGCTCCGGCCGGCGTACGCGGAGGCGCACTACGGGCTCGCCAACGTGTACACGGCCGAACAGAAGATTCCCGACGCGATCCGCGAGTACCAGGAAGTGCTACGTCTGCACCCCGACTTTCCCGGAGTTCACCTGAATCTGGGGGCACTTTTCCAGTCGCAGGGCAACCTGACGCGCGCCATCGAGGAGTGTCGAGCCGCGGTCCGCGTGCAGCCTTCCAATCCGGCGGCGCACCTGGGTTTGGGCAACGCGCTGACGGCGGCCCGTCAGTTTGGGGAAGCCGCGAAGGAGTATCACCGCGCGCTTCAGCTTGACCCTAACGATTCGGCGGCTCAGGCGGCGCTGGCCAGTTCCACCGAGCAGGCCGGCGACGCGCTGGGTGCGGTTCAGGCTTATCGGGAGGCGGTGAAACTGGATCCGAAGAATCCCGATGCGCACGAAGGCCTGGCGTCGGCGCTCACCCAGGCGGGCGAGATCAGCCAGGGCATTGAAGAATATCGTGTCGCGAGCCAGTTGCACCCCAACGATCCGGACTTTCACTTTAACCTTGCGGCGGCGTTGCGCGCGAGCAGCGATTTGATCCACGCCATCCAGGAGTACCGCCTGGCCGTTCAGATCCAGCCCAACCAGATCGACTACCTTTACGGCTTGGCCCTGGCGTTGCGTGAGGCCGGAGACTACGAGACCGCTGCCGTCGAGTTCCGTCGCCTCACGCGCCGCCGTCCCACCGATGCCACGTTTCACGCCGAACTGGCCGCCACCTACCTTTCCACGGCCAACCATCCGGCGGCCATCGCCGAATACCGCGAAGCGCTGGGGCTCCGGCCGGACGATCCCGCTCTGCATGAGGCGCTTGGCCTGGTGCTGCGAAAGACCGGGCAGCTTCAGGACGCCATCGCCGAACTCAAGCGGGCGGTGGCCCTGGCTCCACAGGACGCCGACGCTCATCGCAACCTCGGCGAAGCCCTCGAGTCGCTGGGCGATGTCCCTGGATTCATTGCCGAGTACCGCGAAGAGGTCCGCCTCCGACCGGATGACGGCGACGCGCACCTGCATCTCGCCAACGCGTACGAGGCCGGAGGGCAATGGGACAACGCGCTGGGCGAGTTTCGCGCGGCGTTGAAGCTGCGGCCGGAGAGTCCGGAGCTGCACTATCGCTTGGCGATGGTGCTCGAGCGGTACCCCGACACCCAGACGGAATTGGGCGCCGAGTTGGAACGCGCGGTCGAGTTGCGGCCGGATTACCCCGAGGCGCTGGTGGCGCTGGCCGACGAACTGGTGAGAGTGAAGAATTACGCGAGAGCGGTGCCTACGTATCGCGACGCGTTGCGCCTGCGCCCGGACGATGGCGCTCTTCACCAGCGACTCGCGGCGGCGCTACGCGAGAGCGGCGACCCCGCCGCTTCCGAGGCGGAACTGCGCGAGGTGTCGCGCCTGACCGAGGACACGGCAGAGTTCCAACATGAGCTCGGCGACACGCTTTACAGCAAGGGCGATTACGCAGGCGCGGCGGCCGCTTACAACTTGAGCCTGCAACGTAAGCCCAACGACCCCGAAGTCGAGTTCCGCATGGGACTGTCCCTCGCACAGGCGGCGGAGTGGGAGCCAGCAGCAACAGCCTTTCGCGCCGCCTTGAAGGATCGGCCGGACTGGCCCCAGGCCCACGCGAATCTCGCGAGCGCGCTGCTCGCGACCAACGACTTCGCGGGCGCCGCGCAGGAAGCCCAAGCCGCGTTGAACACCATGCCCAACCTGGCGGAGGCGCAGTTCATCCTGGGAAGCGCGTTGATGAACCTGGGGAAGACAGCGCCGGCCATCGACGAGTACCGCGAGTGCCTGCGCAACAAGCCCGACTTCGCCCAGGCGCGCCTCGCGCTCGCCAACGCCGTGCGCGACAAGGGCGACCTCTATGAGGCCATCGGCCAATACAAGGAGTACCTGCGGCTGCGGCCCCAGGATGCGGACGCGCATCTCTTCCTGGCGGAAACCTTGAGGGCCAGGAACGACCTTCCCGCCGCAATTCAGGAATACGAGCAGGCGGTGCGACTGCGTCCCGGAAACCCGAAGGCGCACCGCGATCTCGCCGCCTCACTGGAGAGCGATGGGCAGGCCGCCCGCGCGCGCGAAGAGTATGAGCGCTACCTGGAACTCGAGCCCACCGCGCCCGACGCCGAGCAAGTCAGGGCGCGGCTCAAAAGGCTGGCGACCAGAGGCTAGGCTAGGTCGACGGCCACCGACGGCATCATGACAGAAACTTCCACCCCTCCAACCTACACGCTGCTGGCGCAGTACTACGACCAGTTCTTTACCTTTCATTTGGACTGGTATCGCCAAGCCCGTCGGCGGCTGCTGGGTGAGATACTTCCGCAGGTGCGTGTGGCCTGCGACCTCGCTTGCGGAACCGGGACCACGGCGCTGGAGTTGGCACAGCGCGGGATTAAGGTCTATGGCGTCGATCTCTCGCCCACCATGTGCCGTCTCGCACGCATCAAAGTGCGTCGTGCAGGTCGCGCCGGCGCCAACGTCACCATCATCCCGGGCGATATGCGGACGTTTCGGCTTCCCGAGCCCGTCGATCTCATCACTTGCGAGTTCGACGCCTTGAATCACGTGCCGCGGAAGTCCGATCTGGAGCGAGTGGCTGGCGCCGTCGCGCGCGCTTTGCGCCCGGGCGGATACTTCTACTTCGACGTGAACAATCGCCTCGCATTCCAGAAGATTTGGCCTGGTACGGCGTGGTTCGAAAGACCCGATGTGGTGATGATGCTGCGGGGCGGTTATGACGAGCGTCGCGACAGGGGCTGGACTGATGTCGAGTGGTTCACTCGCCGGAAGGACTGCTGGCGGCGATTCCGCGAGCGCGTCGAGCAAGTAGCCTGGACGCGGGCGGAGGTCCTGCAGACCTTACGCGCGGCGGGCTTCCGCCGCATCCGCGCTCATGACGCGACCGCCTTCTTCCGTGGCGATCCTAGGATTCGCCCCGGATGCCGCACGTTTTATGTGGCCCAAAGGCAAGCCGCTGAACGTTGATCCTCAGCCGGGTGGGTCAGCGCGCTAACCGCCCAGAACGATCTTGGCGATCGTCGCGAGCTGCATGAATGATGTCCCCTCGTAGATTTTGCCGATCTTGGAATCGCGCAGAAACTTCTCCACCGGATAATCCTTAGTGAAGCCGTAGCCGCCGTAGACCTCGACGCATTCGGACGCGACGCGCTCCGCCACTTGCGAGCAGAAGTATTTGGCCATGGCTGCTTCCTTCACGAATGGCTGCCCCGCGTCCTTGAGGCGGGCTGCGTTGTAGGTCATGAGGCGCGCGGCTTCCACCTCCGTGGCCAGGCGCGCGAGTTGGAACTGGATGCCCTGGAAGTCAGCGATGGGTTTTCCGAACTGCTTGCGCTCTTTCGCGTAAGCGACGGCGTGCTCGAGCGCGCCGCGTGCCACTCCGACCATTTGCGCGCCGATGCCAATGCGGCCCTCGTTGAGCGTCTCGATGGCCACCTTGTACCCCTTGCCGACCTCGCCCAGCACGTTGGCCTTGGGGACGCGGCAGTCTTCCAGAATCAACTCGCAAGTGGAGGAAGCGCGAATACCGAGCTTGTCCTCTTTCTTGCCCACGGTGAAGCCGGGCGTGGAGGGCTCCACCAGAAATGCGGTGATCCCCTTGTAACCCAACTCGCGATTGACGGTGGCAAAGAGAATGAAGAGGCCGGCTTCCTTGGCGTTGGTGATCCAGAGTTTGCGGCCGTTCAAGACGTAGTCGTCACCCTCGGCGCGAGCCTGGGTTGTGAGTCCGAAAGCATCGCTGCCGGATCCCGGCTCGGAGAGGGCGTAAGCGCCCACCGTGTCCGCGGCGAGACGCGGGAAATACTTCTGCTTCTGCGCTGCGCTTCCCCAGCGTCCCAGAGCGTTGGAGACCAGCGTGTTCTGCACGTCGACCACTACGCCAGCGGAAGCATCGACGCGAGAGAACTCCTCGATGGCCAGCACTGCCATGAAGAAACTGCCGCCGCTTCCGCCATAGGCTTCGGGGATCTCCAGGCCCATGAAGCCTTGCTGGAAGAACTGGTCGATAAGCTCGTGGTGGAAGACGCCCTCGCGATCCATCTCCTCGACGTGCAGGCGGATTTCCTTGTTGGCAAACTCACGCGCCGCCGCTTGGAACATGCACTCTTCTTCGCTAAGCACGGTCAGCGGCTGGGCGGCCTCGATTTGCTTCATCACTGTCTCAGCCATAACAACCTCCCAGGAAGAGATAATGAATTATGAATGATGACAGATGAGCGAAAGAACGCGAAGCTCCTGTCTTTTGTTCATCATTTCATAATTCATCGTTCATCGTTTTCTTCTTAATCTGTTCGCGGGCCGCCCGGGTAGCCAGAAAGTCGCAGCGATTATTGTCGGGATGGTCGGCGTGTCCCTTCACCCATTCCCACCGGATCTGGTGTGGTCGTACGAGGTCGTCCAGTTCCATCCACAGGTCCTGGTTCTTCACCGGTTGACGCCCTGACTTTCCCTGCACATGCCGCGTCCATCCGTTGGCCTTCCATTTCGGCAGCCACTCCGTAATGCCATTCTTCAAATATGCCGAGTCGGTGTTCACTAGGACCTCGCTCGGTTCCTTCAGAGCGCGCAGTCCCTCGATGATGGCCGTAAGCTCCATGCGATTATTGGTGGTGTGGGGCTCGCTACCGTAGATTTCTTTTACGGACTTGCCGAAGCGCAGCACGCAAGCCCAGCCCCCCGGGCCGGGGTTTCCCATACAGGCTCCGTCGGTGGTAATAACGACCTTCTTCAGTACCGGCCTGTCCGACTGCTTCCGAGATGCTTCGTGTGGAGAGAAGAGTTCCTGTTGACTCAAAGATGGTTCATCCAGTTCGCAATCGGGAATCCATTGCCTCGGATCGCCAATCGGCGACCTTACGTGGCGGCACGCTCGCCTCGAGCCGGCTCACAAGGCGGTTCGGGTTCTTCAGCAGGCTCGACGTAGTATAGAATCCGCTGGCAACTCTCGCACGCCAGAATTGCCTCGTTCCGTCGCACATCGTTGTACCTCTGCGGCCGCAGCATCACGTGGCAGCCGGTGCAGAAGCCGTTGCGGACCTCGGCCACCGCCAGACCGTTGCGGCCCTTGCGCACGCGCTCGTAGAGTTCGAGCACCTCGCCGCTCAAGGCGGCAGCCAATTCCTGGCGATGAGCCCGCAAGCCGAGACACTCGGTTTCAGCGGCCTGCTTCGCGGCTTCGAGTACCCGAACCTCGCCCGCCACGCGCGCCTTTTCTCCCTCCAGGCGCGCCGCCGCCTCCGCTACCCGCTTCTGGAGTTCTTCCGCCTCTACCATCTCCTCCAGGATGCGGTCTTCGATCTTGCGAATCTCGCTTTCCTCGCCCTCGATCTCCTTCAGCATCGCCTTATACTGGTCGTTAGTCTTGACCTGGTAAAGCTGGTCCTTGTGTTTGGAAATCCGGGTCTGGATCGTTTGAATCTCGCCTTCCATTTCCTTCCGTTCTCTCTGATTGGCGGCGAGGCGACGCTTGCGCTCTTCGTGAGCGTGCAGGAAATCGCTGAGCTGGGATTCCAGGCTCTTGATCTCAGCGGGCAACGCGGCGATTTGCGAGTCCAACTCCACCACGCGCTGGTCGACTTGCTGAAGCTCGATTGCGGTCTTGAGATCCGGATGCAACTTGGCTCCTGATGTGAGATTGTGGCCGCGACCCTTCGCGAGCCTCCACCACCCTATCGTATCACACAGCACCACCCCATCAACCAGGCCGTCGGTCTAACGAACGGTCGAAGCCCGTGGGATATCCATCGCTACTTCCCAGGGGCGGGGACGACCAACTTGCGAAGCTCCTGCCATCGTCGCAGGATTTGCCCGCCCAGGCTGCGGTCAAACTCGCCGAGCCAATGATCGAGGTAGCTAAGATTAATGGCCGACCCCCTCAGAAGGATGCCTTTCACGTCTTCGAGGTCCCTGGGTCTCCCTGCTACGATCTTGTGAATGATCAAGTCCTCGACCGAGGCGAACCGAACCTCCGCCTTCCCCAGTACGACGCGCCGTGCGTGTTCCATCGCCTGATTCTCAAAGGCCGAAAAGGAAAAAATGAAATCCACGCGCACGCCGCTCGCGGGCTCGAGGCACGGCAGCACCATGGTTCTCTCGACGAACTCGGCCGGGGCGCTCGTTAAGATGGTCCACCCCCAGCCTTGAATCAAGCCCATGATGGCAGGCAGACGGTCAGGCCCCGCGTCCAAAGTTATGTCAATGTCGCGCGTGAGACGGGGCTCGCCGTAGAGCAGCACGGCCTGTCCGCCAATCACCAGGTAAGGGATTCGGAGGTCATCGAGTGCCAGGGATATCCGCTCCAGAATCTGTTCGAACATTCATCATCCTTGCCATCCGGATTTTGTCCTCAAGGCCCTCCAGTGGATTCTTCAAAGGGAACACCCCCAGGGAGCGCGCGTGCTCGTACATCGCGTTCATCAAGCGCAGGTTTCGCTGGAAGTCCGGCGGCTCGCTGGCGATGTACTGCGCCTCCCACGCTTCCCAAAAGACTCTGTCTTTGACCATGGACGGTGGGCCTCAATTAATAGCACCTGCGTGCTCGGCCAGCGGGCCACTCGCGACGCCACAGCTCGCATTATACCCTGACGCTCAACGGAACCAGAAGCGACGAGCGGAGTGTTGAAAACGAGTCCGTTACGAGCCATTTTTTGGCTACCAAATCGTACCAGATTTTACCATTTTCGACCAAAAACGTGCAGCGAACGGGCTCGAAAATGGCACAAAACGGGGGTCAATCTTCATTCCCAGCGGCAAATCAGGACAGTACCCGGCCACTGTTTTGGCCTAACCTTTCGCCCTCTAAGTGTGATAGATTAGTTGCTGCTGTATGGCTTTGATTGCGCCGGCATTGCTGGCTGCGGATTTTGCGCGCCTGGGGGAAGCGCTCGACGCCATTGAGAGCGTGGGCGCCACGATGGTCCACGTGGACGTGATGGACGGGCACTTCACTTCCCTCATCACGGTGGGCCAGTCGGTGGTGAAGAGCCTCCGCCAGAGGACCCGGCTATCGCTCGACGTTCACCTGCTGATTGAGCGGCCGGAACGGTACGCGGCCCAATTTGTGGAAGCGGGGGCGGACCGGCTGGCCGTACACCCGGAATCGACCGCCCAGTTGCACCGCGTCCTGGAGCTTATCCGTGCGTGTGGCGCCAAGGTGGGCGTGGCGTTGAACCCGGCGACGACGGTCAGTTCCGTGGCCGACGTGCTCGGTGAGGTGGATTTTCTGACCATCCTTTGCGCGGACGCCGGAATTGATCTGGGACAACCGCCGCGCGGCGGTGAGCAGAGTACCCGCGAAGCGCAGGGCTTCAGTGCCGCGCAGGGCGCCGGCACAGGGCAAGGCTACGGATCGGTAGCAAAGGATAGCCATGCAGGACCCCAGCCGGCGGCGACGCCTATTCCCGCCTCGCTGCGCAAGATCCGCGCGGCGGTGAGGGCGCGTCAGGAGCAAGGCTTGGGTTTTGCCATCGTGGCCGAAGGCGGGGTCACCATCGAGAGTTGTCCACAATTGGCGCGGGCGGGAGCGGACATCCTTGTGGCCGGTTCTGCCATCTTTCATACGGACAACGCAAAGGCGCGCTTAACGGAACTGATCCGGCTGGCGGCTGGCTCCGGCTCCTAGGGGCGGTGACCGGATCGGGGATTCTGGGATCGAGAATCGGGGCTCGCAGAAGAATCGGGGGTGCGGGTCTCGGGATTTGCACCAGAAGGTGGACGCCAATCCTCATTCTTCTCCGCGAATCCCGAATCCCGAAGAGCGCCGGTTTGGGTGGCGACACCGCCGCTGCAGTTTTGTTTATTAGAGAAACGAATGGACAAGCTAAAACCAAGAGATTTCTTCGCCTTCGCCTGCCTCCTGGCGGCGGGGATCATGTTGCTGCCCGGATGCATCGTTCTGCGCATTCAACATAACAAGGAGGTGGCGAAGGCCGGGGTGAAGCCGGGCGACCAGCCGGACAAGATGCTGTATGAGAAGGCCGACAATGAGATCCAGCACGGCCGCTACGACGTGGGCCGCCTGACGCTCCAGACCTTGATCAACACGTATCCGGACAGCGAGTACCTGGCCAAGGCGAAGCTGGCCATTGCCAACTCCTACTACCAGGAGGGGGGCATCTCGGGGCTCACGCAATCGGAGGCTGAATACAAGGATTTTATCACCTTCTTTCCCACGGCCCCGGAAGCGCCCGAGGCGCAGTACCGGGTGGGCATGGCGCATTTTCGGATGATCGGCAAGCCGGACCGCGACGTCGCGGAAGCCCAAGCGGCCGAAGTCGAGTTCAAGGAGTTTCTGCTGAAGTATCCGGACAGCCCGTACATGCCGCGCGTGAAGGCGCGCTTGCGCGAGGTGGAGGAGTTGGTGGCGGAGGGAGACTACATCATCGCCCGCTTCTATTACCAGAAGGGTGCCTATCTGGCGGCGCGCGGCCGCTTCGCGGAGATCGCCGATCAGTACCCGAATTACAGCCAGGCTGACAGCGCCTTGTGGTACCTGGGCCAGACGCTGGAGCACTTAAGAGCGCCCAAGGCCGCCGCGCCCTATTACGCGCAACTGCTCAAGACCTACCCACTCAGTCCCTATTCGAAGGCGGCTAAAGAACGCCTGGTCGCCATGCACGAGCAGGTCCCACACGCGACCAAGGCAATGCTGGCAAGGGCAAGGGCGGACGAGGCGATGCGCCAGCGCTCGCATCGCGACATCTTAGCCAAGGTGACGGGCGGCATGTCGGGGTCGCCCAACCTGAGCATGACGCGGCACGGTCCGGCGATTCTCGGCAATCCCAAGGCGACCACCACGGAAGCCTCGAACGCGCCCAGTCCGGCCCCCGGAGGCGCGAACATCGCCGTGCAGACCGTTCCTGACACCTCCTTGAACGCTCCCGCGAAGCCGGCAGAGTCGAATGCCGCCGACGGCGCCATTAGCACCAAGCCGGCGGACGCTGCCGTGCCCGCGGCGCCGGACAAGCCGCAAGAGATCCAGAATCAGGAGAAGTCCGGGGATAAAGCTGAGGCCAAGGGGGATAAGCAAGAGGATAAGTCCAAGGCGGGCGCCAACTCGCAGGCCCCTCCCGACACGCCCGCGAAAAAGAAGGGCAAGCTGCGCTTCTTGAAGAAACTCAACCCCTTTTAAGAGTAGTGGCTAATAGTTAGTGACTAGCAATGTTGGCTAGGAACTCGTCACTGGTAACTAGTCCAGGTATCCTTCCGACTTCATCAACTCGGCGTTGAGCAAGGCCGCGCCCGCGGCGCCGCGGATGGTGTTGTGGCTGAGCGCCGTGTACTTGAACTGGAGCACGTTGCAAGGGCGAAGGCGTCCCACCACGGTGGCCATGCCGTGCTCGGCGTTGACGTCGAACTTGGGCTGCGGCCGGTCCTTCTCCAGGCGGACCACAATTGGATGCTGGGGTGCGAAGGGCAATCTCCGCTCCTGGGGCACGGAACGGAAACTGCGCCAGGCCGCGATCAGGTCGTCAAGCGACGGGCTCGACCGCAGGGTGACCGAGATGGACTCCATGTGGCCGTCCTCCACCAGCACGCGGTTGCAGTGGGCGCTGACGGCGAACGGTCCGGGCTCCACGCGCCCGTCCACCAGCTTGCCCAGCAGTTTCTGGGTTTCGGCCTCGACCTTTTCCTCCTCTTTGGCGATATAGGGGATCACGTTGCCGAGGATATCCAGCGTCGGCACACCGGGGTAGCCGGCGCCCGAGACCGCCTGCATACTGGTCATGAGGACCTTATCCAGGCCGAAAGCCCGGTCGAGCGGTGCGAGCGACATCGCCAGACCCACGGTGGTGCAGTTAGGGTTGGTCACGATCATCCCTTTCCAGCCGCGACGTTGGCGCTGGGTCCGCACCAGGGCAAGGTGTCCGGGATTGACCTCCGGAATCAGGAGCGGAACGTCCGGCTCCATGCGGAAATTGGACGAATTGGAGATGACTGCGTGGCCGGCGGCAGCGAACTCGCGCTCCACCTCGCCCGCCACTTTGGAATCGAGCGAGGAGAAGAGCAGGAGGGGGGCGTCGCCCGGCTTGCATTCGTGCACCGGGAGGTGCCGCGCGCTTTCCGGCATGGGGTCGCGCAAACGCCACGAACAGGCCTCCGAATAGGGCTTGCCCGCCGACCGGTCCGAGGCCGCGAGCCACGCCAGACGAAACCACGGGTGACCTTCGAGGAGGCTCACAAATCGCTGCCCTACCATGCCGGTGGCGCCAAGAATCCCAACTTCGAGTTTGTTCACTTTGGACGTTCCTTTCTCGAACGATGAATGATGAACGATGAATGATGAACGAAGACAAGAAAAATGCGGATGGGGTTAGTGGCAACCGAATCGCCGGCCGGCAGCGGTTCGCATTACGAAAGCGACTCGCCAGCCACCACCCACTCATTCTTGTCTTTGTTCATCATTCATCATTCATAATTCATCATTCCTTTCAGCCGCTTCACAAGTTGACAGTATAAATCGACTGCGCGTAATAAGTCCTCTTTTCGCACGCACTCGTGGTCGGTGTGGGCGACGGCGATGGAGCCCGGCCCGAGGAGCAGGGGGCGTCCCCAGCGCGAGAGCGACGGGAGGTCGGTGGTGAAAGCAACGGCGCACGTCTCGAAGCCGTCGAGGCGCTCCATCCTCATCACCGGGGTGTCCTTGACGAACTCCAGCTCGCAACGGTCGGCGAGGAGGGACGCGATTTGACGGCGCAGATCGGCGGATTCAGTCACGGTGCGGATCATGATGCGGGCCTGTGCCTCGTCCGGGATCACATTGGCCGCGCGGCCTCCGGAGATCACACCAATGTTGGCCGTCGAGATCCCCAGCACGAAATCACGGGGAAGCGGTAGGCGGCGGAAGTCGGCCAAGACCTCAAGCAGCCCGTCGATGGCTGATTCGCCCAGCTCAGGATAAGCCGAATGGGCCGCCACGCCGTGAGTCCGCACGTGAAGCTGGAGGCATCCTTTCGTGGCAATCGCCAGCTTGTTTTCCGTCGGCTCGCCGTTGATGATGTACTTGGCGCCGCGCGGCGACTGGTTGGCCATCCGCGCCCCGTCGCTGGAAGTTTCTTCACCCACCAGGAACATCAGTCCGAAGTCGCGCACGCCCTCGGCGACGAGACGCTCCGCCGCGGTCACCTGCGCCGCCACGATACCTTTGGCGTCGCAAGATCCACGCCCGTAGATCCACTCAGCATCCTCGCGGGACGGGAAAAAGGGTGGAACCGTGTCGAAGTGGGTGCTGAGAACCACTTCCGGCGTCCCGCAGAAGGCCAGTACGTTGGAGCGCCCGGGGCTCACCAGCTGTAGCTCCTCCGCGAAACCGCGCCCGGCTAGTGCGGTGCGCAGGAATTCAGCGCAGTCGCCCTCATGTCCGGTCACCGAGTCGATATCGACCAATGCTCTCGTCAATTCGAATAATTCCATGGTTTCTAACGTTAGCCCAGTCGAAAGGAGCTTGACAAGAGACACAGCGCTCGGCTACTGCTTTGCCCCGGTGGCACGCAACTACGCGATTTGAATGGCCTTTTTTCGTGAAGTCTGCTAAGCTGTATCTGGGTTTGCAAGGTAGCTACCCGGGACTCGTGGTCGCTTCCCGGCAGGATCTGTGGTTGCCTCCTGCTGACAAAGGGTCACTGAGGCACAAGGATAAAAGGTCGTTTTCAGATGCGCCGGTGTTCGACGGAGGGAGGCCGTCGGCGCTCACAGGCCCGACATGGAGGAATATTATGAATCTCAAGCCAGGACAATACATTCATCATTTCAAGTATGGAAACGGGACGATCGTGGAGCGCGACGATGAAAGGATCACGATCGATTTTGACACGGCGGGCACAAAGAAGTTCGTCACTTCCCTGGCGGCCTTTGAGGCCGCAGAGGGTGAAGCTCCCAAGAAGAAGCGTCCCTCCGCCCGTCGCCGCGCCAAAGTAGCCGCAACAGTATAAGGTGGAGGCGGGGAGATAGGATCGCTCTCCTCGGGTACTCGATCCATTCAGTGATTTGATTCACGTGGGGGAAGATTGCCAGGATGAGATACGGGTCAAGATACTCGCGGCGTTGGTTTCCCGGGCAATCTTTTCCTCAATTTTTCTCGCCTGTACGGTCCAGGTCTTAACCGTTTTGGCGCAGGAAGCAGTGCGGGTGTTCCGCGTCGGGTCTTGTCGCCTCGTGGGCCTGTAGCTCAGTCGGATAGAGCAACGGTTTCCTAAACCACTGAGGGCCATCCAGTCCAAGTCCCTGATCAAAATAGGCTCTTACCCCCGTGTTTTCAACACGGAGATGCGGGGTGCGCAACGGCTTTGCCCTCGAAGGGTAGATAGCTCCCCTTTTGACGGGGCATACTTTGGGCATAGCCATAGCCTGCCTCTCGTGCTTCAGCGTACGGCCGAATTCATCCGAGTGTGGCTGCCATCGATTCATTTCTTGGTCTCGTCAATGGCAGCCGGTTGCCCGAAAGGCAACGAGTCCAGGATCGAGTCGATCCGACCGAGATGCGGAAGTCCAATGAAATGGGACCTCAAAGCCGTATCGTCAACTGGAACCCCGAGGTTGCGTGAGTTGTGGTGTTTCGTGCGGGCAAAGGACACACCGCATGCCGAAGAGACACCCTTCACTAGGTGGCG
>Ga0335081_10013403_pt1 | contig 13258 bp, 9 predicted proteins | sample Lox_Sample_35_FD_206713 | JGI IMG/M metagenome (GOLD analysis project Ga0335081, IMG submission 206713) | Soil microbial communities from Loxahatchee National Wildlife Refuge, Florida, United States - Lox_Sample_3.5 | ecosystem: Environmental > Terrestrial > Soil > Wetlands | place: USA: Florida...
AATTTGGTAGGAGAACTCCTGCCTATCTCCGCAAATTGGTATTTGGTGCTGGAAATAGTGGAACCTAAGTGCCATATCCAGCTCTGAAATCAGCAACTTAGGTTTATTTCGAGATACCACTAGATTGGAATGCGTCTTGCCGATGTACTCTGATGCGAGTTGTATCTACGTGTGCCTTGCGGCGGACAAGTGGAAACAGGCAGACCGCAAAGAGCAGATAACAATACAAGCATTTTGTTTTTCGGGGGGAGATTCGAGGGGTGATATGACAGCAAGAAAACTGACCGTCGGTATCATAAGCGTGCTGCTAGTCGCCGCCATGATGGCGCCGTCGCTGACGGCGCAGTCGCTCATTTCGGGTGACATCGTGGGCACCGTTACTGACCCCAGCGGGGCGGTGATTCCTAACGCCAGCGTCGAATTGAAGAGCCTGGACACCGGGGCCACGCAGTCTGGAACCACGAACGCCACTGGCTTCTATCGCTTCTCCCTGCTCAAGCCGGGCAACTACCGAGTTGCCGTCAAGGAAAGCGGCTTCGCCACCGAAGAAGTCTCCGCAGTAGTGAACGTCGGCCAGTCGACCACGGCCAACGTCAGCATGAAAGTGTCAACCACGGCGCAGACCATCGAAGTAACCGGTGCCCCGCCAATTGTCGATACCACGACCGCGAGCATCAGTACAGCCTTCACCCAGCGGGAATTTGCCAACTTGCCGAGTCCGGGCGGCGATATCACCAACATCGCTCAGACCGCTCCTGGCGTGCTGCTGAACACCGGCATCACCGCCGGAGGAGGCACGGGCAACTTCACCGCCAACGGTTTGCCGGGAACCTCGAACCTGTTCACCGTGAACGGCGAGAATGACATGGACCCGTACTTCAACATCAACCAGTCCGGCGCCACCAACCTGACGCTGGGCTCCAACGAGATCCAGGAAGCCTCGGTGGTGACGAATGCGTATTCCGGCGAGTACGGGCAATTGGCCGGTGCGCAGGTCACCTACATTACGAAGTCGGGCACGAACACCCTGCACGGCAACGCCCAATACTGGTGGAACGGACGGGCAGTGAATGCCAATGATTGGTTCAACAACAACACGGGAACTCCTCGACCCTTTGCCAACGCCAATCAGTGGGCGGGCGCCGTAGGCGGGCCTATCGTCAAGGACAAGACTTTCTTCTTCTTCGACACGGAAGGTTTGCGGTTCATTCTGCCCAACGTGCTTGCCACCACCATTCCCACACCCGCCTTCGAAGCCGCAACTTTGGCCAACATTCAGTCGCTGCAGCCGGTGGAGTACCCGGCCTATCAGAAGTTGTTCAATCTATATAACAACGCTCCAGGGGCCAGCGGTGCAACGCCGATTCCCAACACCGCCTATTGCCAGCCCTTTGATCCGGTTAATAATCCGCTTGGACTGGTGTTGCCCGGCTTTGATGGTTCGACCCAGCCATGCGCTGCCAAGTTCCAGGCCACCCCAAGTTCTCTGGGATCGGAATGGATTCTGGCTTTCAGAATTGACCAGAACATAGGGCAAAATGACAAGTTGTATGGCCGCTACAAACAGGACCGGGGCACCCAGCCGAGTTACATCGATGCCATCAGTTCCAACTTCGACGCGCTGTCGAAGCAGCCATCCTGGGACGTGCAGGTGCAGGAGACGCATATCTTCTCGGCAAGCAAGACCAACGAGTTCACGGCGGCGGGTAGCCACTATGTCGCCCAATTCGCGCAGAACGAACAGTTGGCTCTAAGTACCTTTCCAGCCGGCATTCTCACCAATGGCTCGGTGCCATTTTCCGGTTTTGGCGGCCAATACGGTTTTCCGCAGGGGAGAAACATTACCCAATACCAGTTCATCGACAACCTCACCTGGTCGCATGGCAGTCACACTTTCAAGTTTGGCGGCAACTTTCGCCGTTATGACGTGAGCGACCACAACTTCTTCTTCGAGAATCCGGGGGTGTATTTCGGTTACAGCGACGCTGGCCTCCAGCAAATGGTCGACGGACTTGCCTTCCAGTACCGGCAAACCAGCAATCTCGCCAGCAATGTTCCCATCGCGCTCTGGGGCCTGGGCGTCTACGGCATGGACACCTGGAAGGTTAAACGCAATCTGACGTTAACGCTGGCTCTGCGCACGGAATACAACTCCAACCCGGTTTGCCAGATCAATTGCCTGGCCAACTTCAAGACAGACTGGTTCAGCCTGCCGAGTGTGTTGGCCGGCGCCGGTGCGGGAGACGTCCCTTATACGTCCGACATCGGGTATAACCTCCACAAGGCCTATCCGGGTGTGGACGCTATTGACTTGTCGCCGCGGTTCGGCTTTAGCTGGTCGCCCGGCTCCAGTGGCAAGACGGTCATCAGCGGCGGCTTCGGTCTGTTTTACGACAACCCGGCCGCAGGCTTGGTCGATGACCTGCTGGCCAATCCGCCGGTTGCGGCGGAGATTCGCGTCCGGCCGCCGGACGGCACCCTGCCCTTCGATCCCAACGGTGGTCCCGCTGCCTATCAAGCCTCGGCGGCGGCCTTCCAGTCAGGGTTTGCCAATGGTGAGACGTATTCGCAGATTGTGGCGTCGTTTCCCCCGGGAATCACCTTCGCGGCGCCCGCGTTTACCGCGATCACGGGTAAGCAACACGCCCCCCGTTGGCAGGAGTGGAATTTGCAACTCCAGCAGGAGCTCACCCCCAGCACCGTGTTGAGCGCGAACTACGTCGGGAATCACGGCATCCGTATCCCGTACGAGAACTCCTGGTATAACGCGTACGACGCGGGGTTCGGGTACCCCGGCCAAGTCTATCCGACCATCGGTTTTGACCCGCAGGTTCCGAACTACGGGACAGTGAACCAAGTGCTGAGCGGCGCAGTATCCAACTACAACGGCCTCACGGTTGGCATTCACCATAACTTCACGCACTGGTTTTCCGCCCACGCCAACTACACCTGGTCGCACAATATGGACGAGGTTTCCAACGGCGGTCTTTTCGCTTATTCCGGCGCCGATTCTGCGATTCCGTTACAACAGCTCTGCCCCGGCAGCCTGAAGCAGTGCAATTATGGTAACTCCGACTACGATGTTCGCCATTCCTTCAGCGCGGACTTTGTCGTACAGCCCTCGTACCATGTAGGAAACCGCTTCGCCAATGCCGCCCTGGGCGGTTGGCAGTGGTCGGGTAAGGTGTTCTGGCGCAGCGGAACGCCATTTTCGGTCGTGGACGCGAATTGGAACGGAGGCATTTTCAATACTCAGGCGACGACCCTGGCTTATATCACTGGCGGCCCTTTGCAGACGGCCTGCGGTGGCGGCAACGCCACCGGCACTGGCAATGTTCAAACGCCACCGTGCCTCAACGCCAATGCATTCCTGGACAGCTCCGGCTTCGGTATTGACCCTAATTACCCATATCAGACCGTGTATCCGGGTTTCTCGAATCAGCGTCGCAACTCACTCGTCGGGCCGCACTTCTTCGATGTTGATATGAGCTTGTTCAAGACCTTTAAGCTCACGGAACGGCTTGCATTCGGTGTCGGCGCTCAGGCCTACAACGTGTTCAACCATCCGAATTTCGCCAATCCCAATAACTATCTACTTTCGGGCGATACGACCTTCGGACAGATCAGCACGACAGCCCTTTTGCCCACTAGTCCTTACGGCACATTCCTGGGCTTCGATTCTTCGCCCCGGGTCCTTCAGATCTCCGGCAAGATTACCTTCTAACCCATTCTGCACATTGCGGCGGCTCCTTCTGGGGCCGCCGTTTTTATTCAACTTTGCGCAGCACCAGCGCGGAGTTCTTCGAGCCGAAGGCGATGCAGTTGCACACCGCGTGCTCGATTTCAACTTGTCGGCCCGGGAGGGGAACATAATCCAGGTCGCATTCGGGGTCAGGGACATCCAGATTGATTGTCGGTGGGATTTGGCGGTGGTGCATGGCGACCAACGTCGCCGCGATGCCCGCCGCTCCACATGCCCCTTGTGGATGCCCGATCTGCGATTTCAGGCTGGACATCGGGGTGCGGTACGCCCTCTCGCCTAAGGCTAATTTCAAGGCCCGCGTCTCAATGCGATCGTTGAGCTGGGTGGACGTGCCGTGCAGGTTGACGTAGTCCACGCCGTTGGGGCCGATGCCGGCGTCCTCCATCGCCATCTGGATGGCGCGGGCCGGTTCTTCGCCGCACTCCTGCAAGCGCACCCGATGAAACGCCTCGCAGGTTGAGCCATAGCCGGCGACCTCGGCGAGGATTCGCGCGCCGCGTGCTCGGGCATGTTCGTAGTCCTCGAGCACGAACATCCACGAGCCCTCGGCGACGACGAAGCCATCGCGATCGGCGGAGAATGGCCGCGAGGCGCGCTCCGGCGCGTGGTTCCACGACGCGGTCATGATCTTCATCAGCGTAAAGCCCTTCATGATGCCAGGCGCGATGGGCGCATCCACGCCGCCCACCAGCAGCATGGGCAGAAAGCCGAACTGAATCTGCCGCAACGCATAGCCGAAGGCGTCGGTGGACGAGGTGCAGCCGGTGGTGATCACGTGGCTCATGCCGCGCAGCCCAAAGCGCATGCTCACCTCGCTGGACAGCGTGCCCATAGTGCCGCTGGGAATGCAGAACAAGCTCACGTGTTTTACTTTGCCGGTGAGCCAGAGCCGCACTTGCTCCTCCGAGAACTCCTGCGCGCCGCCCCCGGAGCCGAGCACGACACCGATCTCCCGCTGCTGCGCGAGCGAGAGTTGCGCCGCATCGAGGCCTGCATCGCGCAAAGCTTCGTTCGATGCCGCCAGCGCCAGAGGCACGACTCGCGAGACGTGTTTACGCTCGCGCGCGTCGACCCAGGCCAGCTCGTCGAAGCCGCATATCTCGCCCGCGATTTGCACCGGCAAGTCGCTCGGATCGAAGCTGCTGACACGCCTCACGCCGCTTTTTCCGGCAAGCACGGCGCGGCAGAAGGCTTCGTTGCCGATGCCGTTGGGGCTGACCACGCCCATGCCGGTGATGACGACGCGGTGTTTCATGAGCGACTAGCAACTAGCGACTAGCGACTAGCGATTTGAACGGGCGCAGCTTTAGAGCGTTTTGCCTTTGCTGCGCTGTGGTAGTACGGCGCTTCCGCACGCCGATCCTTTCACAACCGAGCGGGCTTCAGCCGGCGAGACGGCCTCTCGTCGGCTGGGGGCGGGCAGAAGCGCAAGAGTCTTCGATGTTAACAGCTAGTTGCTAGTCGCTAGTTGCTAATTGCTTCTTTACGCTACTGTAGTACCTGGCAGCACGTTTGAGCGAGTCACTTGTCACAAGGAATTTACATCTCCGTCCCGTTTTGCCGCACCAAGTGCAGCTTCTGCAACTTCGCTTCGGGTGTGTTCTCGCGCGGGATTTTTGACAGCTACGTGGCGCAGGTCTGCTCTGACATCGCGTCTTCGCAGGCGATTGCGCGCGAACTTGGCGGGCTCCTCGAACCTAGCGTCGATTCAGTTTATCTAGGCGGCGGCACACCTTCGGTGCTTGCGCCAGACCAAATGGAACGGATATTCCGCGCCTTGCGCGACACCTTCGACATCGACCGTGCCGCCGAGATCACGGTGGAATGCGCGCCCGGTACCATCGGCGACGAAATGCTGCAAACGCTGCTGCGCTGCGGCGTCAATCGCGTCAGCCTGGGCGTGCAGTCGTTCGTCGACCAAGAATGTTCCTCCGTCGGCCGCCTGCACACCCGAGCGGTCACGCTGGCCGATATCGCGCGCCTGCGCTCCGCTGGCATCGGCAACATCGGCATCGATCTGATCGCCGGGCTGCCGCATCAGACCGAGGAGAGCTGGAGCTTTTCTCTCGCAGAAACGCTCGGCACCGGCGTGCCGCACGTCAGCGTCTACATGCTGGAAGTGGACGAAGACTCGCGGCTGGGCAACGAACTGCTCGCCGGCGGTAGCCGCTATCATGCGCACTTCGTTCCCGACGACGATCTCACTGCCGACCTCTACCTGGCTGCGTGCGAGCGACTGGAGAAGGGTGGAGTGCAGCAATACGAGATCTCCAACTTCGCGCGGCCGGTCACGCACGGCATCGGCCTATGGCATTCGCGCCATAACTTGAAGTACTGGACGCGGCAGCCATACATGGGCTTTGGGGTGGATGCGCATTCGATGCTGCCCGCCGCACCTGACCTGAAGGCGAAGGGCGTGGAGGCGGTGCGCTTCGCCACGCCGGATTCGCTGGAAGCGTATCAGCAGTTGTCGGTTGTCGGTTGTCAGTTGTCAGATGACGGTGGAATTGGCGGCCGTATCCGGCAGTTGAAGTCCTCGCGAACTCTCGTCGACCGGCAGGCCGCGTTGGAAGAGTTGCTCTTCCTCGGATTGCGATTGAATCGCGGGGTCTCGCTCGACGAGTTATGCGGTCGATTTGGCGAGAAGCCGATTGGGGATGACATGCCGGTGATTGCCGAGTTGGTTGATGCGGATTTGTTAGAAGTCGATGGTGATCGCCTGAGGCTCACGCCGCGCGGGCGATTATTGTCGAATGAAGTGTTCGCGCGATTTCTGCGCCAGCCATGTGTCGCGCCTGAAGGGGCTCAATAATGCGTTGCGTCTCGGCGTACAATGCTGCTGCTCCGAAAATCCGGAAGAGGAGCCTGCCGATGCGTCGCTCCTGTTTGCTCCTGCTGGTTCTCACGCTCGCTGCCGGCGCTCTCGCCGGGGACAACGAGCCAGCGCCGCGTTTCAACGCCAAAACCACCGCCGGCGAGAAGTTCACCAACGATTCGCTCAAAGGACATGTTGTCCTGCTACAGTTTTGGACCACTTGGTGTCCGTACTGCCGCCGTGAGCAGCCGCTGGTGGACGGCCTGGACAAGGAGTTTCGCGAGCGCGGCCTGGTAGTGCTTGCGGTCGATGTCAACGAATCAAAGAAGGCAGTGAAGAAGTATCTGGAGCAGAGCCCGCGCGCTTGCCGCATTGTGCTCACCGAGGATACAAACCTCGCTGCGATGTACGCCGCGAACTCGTATCCTATCTACGTTGTCATCGATCGGGATGGAAACATTGCCGGCGAGCAACGGGGCGCCGCCGGCGAGCGCGCTCTGCGAAGGATGCTGGCGCGCGCCGGCCTTTCCGGAAATGAATGACCCGCGGTTTGTGCTGCACCTAAACCTGACTCAGCTTCGCGCGTGATACGGTCTCGCAATCAACATTAAATGTCCGCGATGCGCTGAAATCGCGCTCGCCCATGACCCTGGACTCGGCTGCGATTATGCATACGAAGAACAGCGTCTCTGCAAACTGCTCGGCGGAGTTGAATGACAGCGGCGAATCATCCAAAGTCGTGCCCCTACTTAGCGGAGCAGAGCGTGAAATCCGGCTTGGACAAAGTGACGGTCGTGAGTCAAGGCCATGGTTAAACTCTCGTCTTCCATGATGATAAAACTGGCCCAATCGGTAAGACTCCAATTTTTGTCTGACATGGCCACATACCGTTGAAACGCTCTGTCAAAGCGGCTCGGGTGTTTGCGGGACGATCACCACGTCCGACGAGCGGCGGAGAGAGTTGACTGTGCTTGCCGCCGCTTCCCGGAGACGCGAGTCAGGATCGCTAAAACTGTTCAGCAGCTCAGTCAATACCATTTCACTGGTAACGATTCGGCTCGACTCGAGCTGCTGTGAAAGCGCACCAGCTTTCGCGTGAAGATGGTCACGAGGATTCAGCAGGGCGATCCAATAGCTCGTGTCGAGGAACAAGCGATCCATCAGGACTGCTTCTTTGTGCCGTAAAGGTAGTGGTCGACGTTCTCGGCCAGATCAGGAGGAACTTTGTCCCATGCGGAATCGGGAATACTGCTTGTGATCTCTTCGACAAGTTTCACCAGATCGCCAAGCGTTTTAGGAGCAGCGGTGTCTTGTTCACTTGCCGGCAGCAGTTTGAGTCCTTCGCGCACCACCTCATCGGCAGACCGGTAGCGTCCACTGCTGATCTTTTCTGCGATCAGGCGCTCAGTCTCAGGACTCAAGGAAAGTTTCATATCCATCCCAGGCTGCTAGCTTACCAAATTTGCTGCGGGCCATCTTCGCCAGCGATTCCTCAATCTGCGATTCAATGGCTGACGAGTTGCGGGTTAGAGCGTCCCTCCTCTTTCCCGACCCCTCACTCGTAGCGACTCTTCGTGCCGCAGGTGTGCGTTAGACTAAAGCCCATGTACACCTCAGCCCCGGAAGCGGAACCCCCAGTCTCGAAGCCCACTGAAGCTGCCATCGATCTGCGCAGCGACACCGTCACCAAACCATCGCCGGAGATGCGGCGCGCCATGTTTGAGGCCGAAGTGGGCGATGACGTTTACGGCGAGGACCCGACCATCAACCGGCTGGAGAGGCGGGCGGCGGAGATCTTCGGGCGCGAGGCGGCGCTGTTCGTCCCCAGCGGAACCATGGGCAACCAGATCGCCATCAAGCTGCACACCCATCACGGCCAGGAAGTGATTTGCGAAGAGCGCGCCCACGTCTTCAACTACGAAATGGCCATGATGGCGCACTTCTCCGGGGTGGTGCCGCGCACGGTCTGGGCCGAGGACGGCATTCTCACCTGGAAGCATGTCGAGTCGAAGCTGAAGAGCAAGAGCTATCACGCGGCCAAGACCGGCCTGGTTTCGCTGGAGAACACGCACAACATGGCCGGCGGGACCGCCACTCCGGCTGAGGTCTGCGACGAGGTCTGCGACAAGGCGCACGAAGCGGGATTGCCCGTGCATCTCGACGGCGCGCGGGTCTTCAACGCGGCGGTCGCGCTCGGGATTCCGGTCGCGCAACTGACGGCCAAAGCGGACACGGTAATGTTCTGCCTCTCGAAAGGCTTGGGCGCGCCGGTGGGCTCGTTGCTCGTCGGCAGGGCTGAGCTGATCGACCGCGGCCGCATCTGTCGCAAGGCGCTGGGCGGCGGCATGCGGCAGGCGGGCATCCTGGCAGCGGCGGGATTAATTGCGCTGGAGCAGGGGCCGCAGAAGCTGGCCAAGGACCATGCGAACGCGAAGTTCCTCGCTGAGGGGCTGGCCCAGATTCCCGGCATCAAGATCGGTCCTGCTAAGGTGCAGACCAACATCCTGATCTGCGACATCTCCGGCATGGGCATGACCTCCGGCGAGCTCTCGCGCGAACTCGCGAAGCGTCACGTGCTGGCAAATGGTGTTGGCCCGGACCTGATCCGCTTCGTCACCCACCTCGACGTCTCGCGCCAGCAGTGCGCCGAGGCGCTGGAGGTGATTGCGGCGATCTGCTCCCGAAGAACTCAGTGAAGGAGCAACGCCCTGCGCCTTGGTTGCCATTCCGCAGCCGCGTGACACTCAGGTACAATTTAGCGTTTGCAGAGCGGTCGTCCTGATCCGCTGCAACGCTCCTCAGGAGTGCGCTTCTGAACGCTGTCCTCAACCTGCTCGCCTGCGCGCTGGCCGAACCTCACGGCTTCCGCCATTACTTCAGGTCTCATTTCCTCGACAAGACCTTCCGCGGCCTCTATCACGCCAACGCATTCGACATGCTGTTGCTGATTCCCTACTTCATCGTGCTCATTCTGCTGGCGTTTTACGGCATGCATCGCTACCAGCTTGTTTATCTCTACTACAAGCACCGCAAGAACAAGGTCACCGAACCGGAATTGCATTTCGCCGAACTGCCGAACGTCACCATCCAACTACCCATCTTCAACGAGCAATACGTCATTGATCGCCTGGTCGAGTGCGTCTGCAAGATCGAATATCCGCGCGACAGGCTGCAAATCCAGGTGCTCGACGACTCCACTGACGAGACCGTCGAAGTCGCGCGCGGCGTGGTTGAACGCTATGCTGCGCTCGGCCACAACATCGGCTATCACCATCGCACCAACCGCGAAGGCTACAAGGCGGGCGCGCTCGACGCCGGACTGAAGGCCGCGACCGGCGAATTCGTCGCCATCTTCGACGCCGACTTCATGCCGCAGCCCGAATGGCTGATGAAGGTCATCCACCATTTCGCCGATCCGGAAATTGGCATGGTGCAAACGCGCTGGACGCACCTCAACCGCAGCTACTCGTTCCTCACCGAGGTGGAAGCCATCCTGCTCGACGGGCACTTCGTGCTGGAACACGGCGGCCGCTCGCGCGCCGGCGTCTTCTTCAACTTCAACGGTACTGCGGGAATGTGGCGCCGCAAGGCCATCGACGACGCTGGCGGTTGGGAGCACGACACGCTCACCGAGGACACCGACCTCAGCTATCGCTCGCAGCTTGCGGGCTGGAAGTTTCGCTACCTGCAAGATGTCGAGTGTCCGGCTGAGCTGCCCATCGAGATGACCGCGTTCAAGACGCAGCAGGCGCGCTGGGCGAAGGGCCTGATTCAGTGCGCCAAGAAAGATCTGCCGAAGGTGCTGCGCGCCAACGTCTCGAGGCGCGAGAAGACGGAAGCGTGGTATCACCTGACCGCGAACATCAGTTATCCGCTGATGATCGTGCTCTCGACGCTGCTGCTGCCCGCGATGGTGATCCGCTTCTATCAGGGATGGTTTCAGATGCTCTACATCGACATCCCGCTGTTTCTTGCCTCGACGTTTTCCATCTCCAGCTTCTACCTGGTCGCGCAGAAGGAGATCTTTCCGCGCAATTGGTATCGCACGTTCATCTTCCTGCCGGCGCTGATGGCGCTCGGCATCGGACTGACGCTCACCAACAGTAAAGCTGTGCTGGAAGCGCTCATCGGTCATCAGACGGCGTTCGCGCGCACGCCGAAGTATCGCGTCGTCGATAAGAAGGACAGAGCTATCGCGGCGAAGAAGTATCGCAAGCGTCTCGGCTGGGTTCCGTATCTGGAGTTGCTGGTCGGCTGCTACTTCGCGCTGACAGTGTGGTACGCGATCACCAACGAGAACTACATCACCGTGCCATTTCTGGTGCTGTTTGTCTTCGGCTATTGGTACACAGGACTGATGTCGCTGCTGCAAGGCCGCTTCGACAGTCTGGTGCGCGAGCGCGCCGAAGAGCACAGCCCGAAGCCGTTCCCGGTTGGCGTGTGAGAGCAACTAGCAATTAGCAGTTGGCCTTTGGCCTTTGGGAATCGTTCTCATTGCCGACAACGACTGGCCGGCTGCCGTATGGCGCTGCTATCCCTCCGGGGTATCGAATTTCACGTCCAGCAATCCGAGCTTCTGCTCGAAGGGCAAGAAGATGGAAAATGCGGTGCCGCTGGTGCCGTCCGTGGTCCGACTGCTGAAGTGGATGGTGCCCTCGTGCTTCTCTACGATGCTGCGGCTGATCCACAAGCCGAGGCCGGTGCCCTTTTCGCCTTTGGTGGTATAGAAGGGGGCGAACAGGTTCTTGCGCACACCCGGGGGAATGCCGGGGCCGCTGTCCAGCACGGTTACCCGCACACCCTTGGTTGCAGGCTCGGCGGCCAGGCTGGAGTCGCGGGTGTGCAGGACCAGCGTGCCTCCGTGGGACAGCGCGTCGACAGAGTTGCCAACCAGATTGGAGAAGACCTGGCGCAATTCGCCGGGGAAGCCGCGCACGCACTTGTCGGTCTCATAGCGCTTGACCACGACCAGCCCGTTCTGCTTGATCTGCGGCGCGAAGAGTGCCAGCACGCTCTCCAGCACCTCCGAGACATTCACCGCAACTGGGGCGCGCGACTCGCGGTGGAAGGTCAGCAACTGGCTGGTGATCTGCGCAATGCGCGCGACCTCCTCGCTGGCCATGGCGAGATACTGCGCCTGGGCGGGGTGGGGGTCCTCGTGTTGCAACAGGTACACCAGGTTGGCGACCGTATCGAGCGGGTTGCGGATCTCGTGGGCGATGGTCGCCGACAGGCGGCCCGCCAAGGTCAGACGCTCACTCGTGCGCAGCGTCTGCTCCGTCTGGCGGCGCCGCGTGATATCGCGAAAGACCACCGTTATGCCAAGGACCTGCGCGTTGCGATCAAGGATGGGGGAGCCCGTGAGCTCGATGGGATGAGAGGCTCCATGGCGGCTGGTCAGCAGCAGGTCGTGCGAGAAAGTCGCGAGCTTCCTGGTGCGGCTCACCAGATCGATCGGGTCCTCTGCCGGCAAATGCGTCCGTTCGTCGGTGATGTGTACCACCTCGCCGAACTTTCGGCCATTGGCCTCCGCGTACGGCCAGCCGGTAAGTTGCTGCGCGACGGGGTTGATGTAGGAGATCGTCCCGGAATTGTCGGTGGAAATGACGGCCTCGCTCAGGCCGTTCAAGGTGCTCTGAAACCACTCCCGGCCCTCGCTCAAGCGCTGGCGTTGCTCGGCTTCCGCCTGCAAATGATCTTCGTAGTTTGCGGACAGGGCAAGCAACTCCCGCCTGGTGAGCAAAAACATCCACAGCGCGGTGAGCAGGGAGAGTCCAACCGCGGAGCCGATCACGGTTTCGTTCAGGCGCTTGGCGTGCCGCGAGCGTTGCGCGAAGAGATCATCTTCGACATTGGCGAAGTCGCGCTGTTTCTCGCGAAGCTCCTCCACCAGCTTGTGACCGGTCATCCGCATGGATTCCGGCGGACGGCCTTGCTTGCTCGCTGCGAGCTCCTGGCCTGACCACTGTATCCACTGCTCAGCCACCGCGCGAATGTTGCGTAGCCGCTCCTGCTGGCTGGGATTGTCGGCGGTCAGATCGGCCAAGGAGTCAATCTGTTCGGCCAGGCGTGTTTTGGCCTCGCGGTACGATTCGAGGAACAGATCGTCGCCGGTAAGGTAGTAGCCGCGCAGGCTGGTGTCCATCTCGTTGATGTAGCGCGAAAGCTGGCGCGCGCCCGCGATGACCTGGTGAGAATGATCGACCGAGCGCAGCGAATTGGAGAGCAGCAGAATTTCCGCAGTCAGGATTCCGGCGAGCGACACCAGCAGCACGACTGGCAAGGCAACCGTGCGGCGCAGAAGCCGTTGAAAGCTGCGTTCGTCCATAACACGAGCTGCCGGGGCGAGTACCGGACATCCGATGTATATAGCAGCCCGTCGCCTGCTGCAAGCGTGGGCGAGCTCGCGGTCGGCGTAGTTCATCCGCGTGCAAACGGTATACTTTGGTTGATGCTCGTGTATCGCAGGAGAAGCGGTTGGGCCAGCCGTCTGGCTGCGACCTGGTTGTGCGTCGTCGTCGCGTGGGGATGGAGTTTCTCGCAGGACGCCCATCAGCCGCAGTCGGCGCCGGCGCGAACGCAACCGCAGACAGTTGCGCCGCACACGGCTCCTACGCCGCAGGAGCCAGCTCCAGCCGCGCCCCAGAAACAGGAGCGGATCGTCCCCGCCGGTGCGGAGC
>Ga0335081_10013404_pt1 | contig 13257 bp, 15 predicted proteins | sample Lox_Sample_35_FD_206713 | JGI IMG/M metagenome (GOLD analysis project Ga0335081, IMG submission 206713) | Soil microbial communities from Loxahatchee National Wildlife Refuge, Florida, United States - Lox_Sample_3.5 | ecosystem: Environmental > Terrestrial > Soil > Wetlands | place: USA...
TGTCGCCACGATATCAACAAATTCTTTAGTAATCAATTTACTTATTCACTTTTTCTTCCATATATAATCCATCAACCCTATCTTGATAAAGCATGTCACTGGCTCATCCATCTAAATTCACTTCTTCTCAACCACTACTTCACAATTGACCAACATCATTAGATATATGAAGGTCTAAATCTCACATTTTTTTCTTAATAAGACTAAGATATATGTAGCTGAATCGATAATAGGGCTGAAAACATTTGCTTGAGGGCTCACTGTTAAAGACTGTGTAGATGTAAGTGTTGGAGTTTTCAGGCACTGACTTTTTGAAAGTTTCAGATGATATTATTTCATGATATTTTTGATTTTGTGCTACTGTTTCTTCTTGGCATGAGGATTAGCATGTCTTCCAGCCTTTCCGGCATCAGGAACTACTCGTATGCTCATCAAAACGCGTTTTTTTGTCATCTTTGGTGAAAAACATGAAAATTCAAAGCGGGAGAAGGTGGTTTTGATTTTGACTGAAGTCTGAGCACAGTAATCATCATTAGCGAGTCGGAGGTTAGGTTTGTGAAGCGACGAAACGTTGCTGTTAAACAACATTTCGTGGCCCTTTGAATTGCGAAGTAAAAAACCTCATTCTAGACAACATCTCAAAAAGCTATGCAATTCAACAAGTAAACTCACTCTTATCGCACAGTGGCATTGACGATACTAGGAACCTTACAGCGATGTTCCGCACCATCAACTTTGACGCACAAAGCTTGTTTGGCAGCACCCTCAGTGTCAGCGTTTGCCCATGCAACAGTCAAATCCGACAAGGTCGTGTATCCAGGCTGCACAGCTTCAAAAATCTTCTTTTTCGGAGGGAGAAGTGGTTCAGGTTTAATCTCCTCAAATCCAGCAACATAAACCTTATCACCCGGCTAGGCCAATTAACTGTTAACCCAGAAAAGAAAAATGAAGGCAGAAGGAGAAGGTGCAGTAGGGGAGGCGATGTTACTTTTGAACCAGGGGGAGGAATGACAAGCTCAACCTTCTCCTTCTCTGCATCCCCTTCAACCCTCTCACTCGCCGCAAGAACCATAGCCTGGCTCATAACGCCCCTCATCTTAACTTCCTTCAAATTACAGACACAGACGACAAGTCTCTTTTGCATCTCCTCCAAGGGGATATACTTGACTAAACCAGAGCACACAACCCGCAGCTTCTCCTCGCCCACATCGATATGCGAAACATAAAGCGAGTCTGCATCCGGATGTTTTTCCGCCTTTTGAATGAGGCCAACGCGCAAGTCAATCATGCCTGGGTTCGGGGGTGCATCAGCGGGTTTCGGTGCCTTTCCTCCACCGCTTTCCTTTTTGTCCGCCGCTTTTTTGGCTGCTTTTTCGGCTTTTTTATCTTTTTTGGCGGTGGTGGGTGCGGGGGTCGCTGCAGGTGGTTGGGCTTCCGTGAGGGATGTTGCCGCGAGAGATTTGGTGACTGCCTCGACGGCGCTGCCTAATCGTGCAACCACAGGGAGACAATTAGTCGGTCGTAAGTGTCTGTCTACTTTGTACTCCTGAAATTGCGTTACAATTCATCATATAGAGGCGGCTACTTCGGGAATCTCACTGACTTTGGAGAGGGGTATGTCATGGAAGTCGCCTCTTTCATGGGCAGACAGACCCTTGATGACATCCTTATTTTGGATGTAATTGAAGAAACGAAAGATGGCTGGATGTTGCCATGTTTCCTCCTTTGTCCATGATTTCTACCAGATTACTTTTCCAAATTCTGACGAGGGAGGGGATACCATGACAGGATAAATGCGGGCATAGAGAATGTAGTCAAGCCACGTTGCATCGACCGTCCGAAGAGCCAATCGTCTTCCAGCCATGAACGTATCAAATGCCTATCCCCATATAAGAACCCGCATTAGAAGGTTGGTATCGTACGTAGACGTCTTGAGGGGAAGAGATGAAATTCGGAGATCGTGTCAACCACTCCCAAGCTTCGGCACGAAGTTCAGGCGTCCAATGGATCTGGTCAACTTTGTTCCCGAGAGACCAGGCAATGGTATTTTCCCCCGTGATTTTCTCGTTCTTATCAACGACGAGTGTGGGCTCCTGTATAGCAGCATCAGAACCGCGCCATGTCCGTATAAGAAAGGAATTGGTGTACGGCTTCGGCGGAGTCTTGGAGTTTGAGACCGGGGAATTTGTAGATTGAGACGAGGAGCTTGAGGGCTTTGCAGTGTGCGGGGACAGAGAGATGAGTCTCTGCGGTCATGGCGGGGCTGTTCGTGAAGAAAGGGCGGTCAGGGAGGATGGTTGGCAGTCACTCGAAATTGCCAGCGACGATCTTTGTTCCGCGGGAGAAATTTTCCACATCCCCTTGGTTCGCCGACAATCGTCACGTCCCGTCGTGAAAACGGATGGAGACCCTCTCCATCTTCACCAGGCACAGTCTCAAGGCTGGAATACTCCAATAAGGTATGTATGCGTCGTGCGTCCCTTTCCATGATGAATTGTTCAAGTTGGGAATCTCTCTGAAATTCTTTGACGATAACCCGTAACTTGCTTCTGATCCCTTTTCGCTTTGAATTGCTCAAAGACATTAAGCAAACGGGTCGCTAATGAAAAGATGATAAAAGTTTCTGCCATGTTGTTGACTCAGTGATGCTGAGGCCTATGGCTGGGATGGGAGTACCCTTCCACCGTGATTCGTGTGCTGGCCCGGTAAGCACTCCTCGGCCATTCCGTTTCTTCCATGCCAATAATGCATTTTCTGTTTCAAGGCGAGTCTGAATGACCCATGTCGAGAAACGAACCGCTTCCCTGAGGCTTACCGCTCTGATTTAAGAATTTGACAGTCATATCGAAGGCGAGCGCTGATGGATTATGGGTGGAACAACGTTTATTCAGAGTATTACTGCAGAGGCAGCGTGATGTTTGACAGGTACCAAATCCCCTCTGTTGTTCTATGAGCAATGATTATACACTTTACTTCCTTGGATGTCTGAAGTCCTTTGTAAATGGACGATGAGGATTGTTTTAAGCTTTCACCGGCTCTCTGAGCTCTTCCTCAATTACCTTTGCCTCACACGTTGTGTCGAAGTTGTCGCTAATGGATCGTATAGATTGAAAGTTATGTGTGGATGTGCCAAAGTAGTGTACATTGAATAAATAGGCTATCATAGCGGTAGGTGAAGGCCACCATGAAGTGGCATGCCTTGCTGCAGGGGAGCGCGGGTACTTTGGCGCATGGCACCCAGGGTCGCAGGATGCAGAGCTTTTAATTTACATATTTCTTGTGTCCAAAACGTGTATGAACTGAGATGCAGCATTCGCACTTTGAACGAATGAAGTTGGAATCGATGTTGGCATTTCTATTATGCTCGATGTTGATGTTGAATTTGGGCTGTTGCATAGACCATGGAGCTTGGATCAATTTACTATTTCTGAGAAGCACATACTTTATATTTTGATAAATGCAAGGATCTATTCTTCTGCATCTGACCACACCCCTGCAGTGATGGCAATATAATTTTGAAAAGAAAACTTTTGTAATTTCAGCGAGTTTACTGATGATAAAATCGATCTAAATGAGTCTCTATCCAAATCAATAGCAGCAGCAAAAGTTGATATTAATATTGGTGATAACAGACCTTTTATTTTAATTATTTCAGACATTAGCCTTAAATTGAAACGTAAATACCATATTTTCATAGGTCTATACTTTGTTACTTATAGATAGTCTATTTCAAGCCAACACTCATATCAAACAAAAAATCAATTATATATAATATTGAAAGAAAGCGGTTTAAACATCTATTAATGTCTCAAAGTAAATATACAAATATATATAACTGATATACTCAAAACAGTCTAGCATATGAACAAAATTGAAAGACTTCATGTTCATTTTGATTTGAAGAGAAAGTTCTCTATAAAAATTTTAAAAGTGAACCTCGCTTTAGTATTTCAAGATTTAAAGAGTAGTAAATCATCAGATAAGTAGGATATCAATACCCAAGATGATCTTTATATATAACATTAATATATAAAGCTTGATTAGTATTTGGTGTTTAGTTACTACTAAATGTTGTTTTTTTTATTTAATTGTTGCTTAATGTCTTAGTAATTTATTATTTTAATTTTACTCAATGTTTTTAATAGTTGCTTAATGTTCAATGTTATATGCCTACACTTTATTGAGAAATTCCAAATTTACAAGTTTATTTATTATATTCGTTGCATTGCATAGTTAGGTTTTGTTTCCAGGAACTTGACAATGTAGATCTAAATGCAAAAAATCCCGAACTTGGTCCAATCACAATTTATGAACCCAAATTGCAACATACTTTGTGGGAAATTGAAGGTGGCTCCTGGGGGTTATAATATAGCCGCAGCAGTCGGATAGACACCTTCTGGCCAATTCTCAGGCTCCTGCACACAGCAAGGTAGCCTCAAACCCCCTCCTGTCCGGACCTTGTGACCACCAGGTGAAACGACAATCAATAGCAGGGACCATAATGGTCGTACTGAATAGCGAAGCAAAGCTGCTCTAGGCAAAGCACAGGGAGCTGAGCTAGGTAGAGTAAACGAACTACTCTACTCTAGATGGAGCTGCTCGAAACAAAGCAAAGGAGCGCGGTGAAAAACGCAAAGCGAAAAGTAAAACGAACCGTAAAAGCAAAGCGAAAAGTCGTCACCATCACTTCATACTGAGTGGAGAGTCTGTTGCTCGTCGTCCTTAATGCCGAACTCTTTGAGATCAGTGATATCGATATGTGAGGATGAAGATTCTCTGAGATTGCTAACGAGATTTTCAATGGGGTTGCTAAGGAAGAAAGTCGTATTGGTTCTGCCAATAGTGAAGCTGCACGTGAGGTTCTGTAGCATGTTCTGCAGCAAGCAAAGGTCTCGAAGGTTCTCTAGAGAATGAAGGTTCAGCGGAAGGGGAAGACTGTGCTGAGAGCGAAGGAAGTTGTTCTCTAAGCGAGGGGTCCACAGCGCCTGCTAAGTGAAGGGAACAAGAGTGGAGGGGGCGATTCTCTAAATGAAGGGTCTGCCGGACGTGCTGGTGTGCCTGCCCCGTGTGCGAGGACTTAAACGTGTATAAAATGTGCACAGAATATGTATGTATACATACACATTTCAAACAGATGAGGATATGTGTAAATTGAAGATCCGCTACATTCGGCCCTTCTGAGGCCCCTGTGCCCCTGTGGCACGTATGCCCCCATCACCATCACCACCACCATCACCATGTGGCTTCACCTGATGTAGAGCAAATGTCCAGGGTACAATTTGCACAAAATTTTGAATTAACTTGTTTAAAACTTCATAGGAAATACTCAGCCACAGGTCTCTTGGCCGGTAAACCCCTCCTAAGCAAACAATTAGCATCCGCATACGCCCACATATCAGCAAGCGGGGAAGAAGATACGTTTCTTGATTCGCAGCATCAAAAATCTTATAATTTCGCCCCCCGGTCTCACTAATTTCAAGGATACTTGCAACATTGCCGCATCGATAACAATAATTCGGCGCGCTCCAAACGGTTACAACACCACCATCAAACATCTCTCGATAGCCCTCGAGAACAAGTTGATGTGCCCGTGCAATGAACGTAATGTTATTGCGGTGGTTAAAGGCCCTCGCAACGTCTGGGCCAAATAACCAACCAGCACCACGGGGCGATAAAGCCCATCCAAGAGAATCATCTGGATCAGACCAAAGTAAATCGCACATTGATCCTAAAAAACGTTAGTCTCACCCCACCAAAAGAAAAGTCAGCGGGCTTGGGGACCTTCATGTGGGACTTCTTGTTTTCGATCGATTAATCGCACTTCATCGAGTTCTTTAATCAATGGACTCAGCCCGCCATGGACACATAGAACCTTGCCATCGACCACCGCCGTAAGAGCTAAGTAATCAAAGACCTCGGTGCAATAACGCCAAACACTCGCACTCCCGTATTTCCGCACACATTCATCGTAGAACCCGTATACCGTCGTGATTTGCCGTGATTCGTGGTTCCCCCGGATCAACGTTATACGATCCGGATAGCGCACTTTTAATGCCAACAATAATAGGAACGTCTCTACAGAATGAAATCCTCGATCCACAAAATCTCCTGCGCCGCGGTTAGAACAGTGGAAATTTGGAAGGAAGGGGAGGAGGCGGGGACGAGGGTACGAAACCCATGAAAACATATGCAGTTTCTGGACATTCACCGCCTTCTTTGAAGAGTTGAATTAAATCGTGGAATTGCCCATGGATATCCCCGCATAGCTGACCCATTAGCTGCACGTTCCTTACCGACCTCTGGGAGCGGCGGTTACCGTGACTGGACTATCGACGTGTTGGACATTTGATTCCTCGATGATGATTTCTTTTGCCATGAGACATAGCTGCCGAACCTGGGCCTCCGACAGTGGCTTGCATTCTTTTAGTTGAGCGATCTGCCTGCGAATGCGTTAGAAAGGAGCGTAAGCGTCAGAACGTACTGATCGAGATCGCTCATCGGAGACGTTTCGGGATATCACAGAGATCCTCCTTGTCAAACGGCTGGCGCTTATACAATAATTGATTGACCGGAAAATATCAGATCTGTTTATAATGAAAAAATTTATTTCTCTCACTGTCCAATTATCGGATATGGTGTAACGGTTAACATTTGTCGCTCTCACCGACAGGCCCCGGGTTCGACTCCCGGTATCCGAAGCGAATTTTTTATTAATTTTGCATTTGAAATGTTGTTAAGATGCTCCTTATTGCATCGAAGGAATACTAGGTCTGTTGAATAAGGCTCAAAATAACCACAGTTTATAGGATTGACTCAACCATCATCTGTGGGTATCTTGTCCGCCCTGACCGTAATCTTTTCGCCAATTTTCAAGAACAAAGAGCAGAACTATCCGGGATGCCTATCGAACCGAAATGCCCAAGCATATTGTTAGGGCCCGTCTGGGAACTAAATGGAAACCGGGTCTGATTTGAACCAAACTCCTTATGGTCGAATTGTGTGCGTCTCCTGGATGGAGATCGATCACGACCGCTATCCACCCAGCCCGATTTAGGGGATGCCATCTCGTTCCTTAACACAAAATCTCTAGACTCTCTGAGTCTATGCGTATCCCCACTCCCGGTGCTTGCTATTGTGTCACTAGAAATGACATGAGATTGGAAGGATTAACGATTACGGGGGACCCGGTTGGACACACATGCGATCACTTCCATCGCAAAGAAGAACACTCTGGTTAACGCGATGCACATCATCTGGTCTGATCATAATCTAAGTCCCAATGCCTCGCAACGTGGTTAGCTGTTTGAGCGGCCTTTCTCAGGCGTGGCTCGTGTCTATCTGTTTGGACGATCCAGCATCCAGGTTTTGGTAGATAAGATACGATTCGATATGCGGAATTATTGAATGGGAGCGACATATCGTGGACCCCCTGTGAACGGGACTCAAGAGCGAATTAGACTAATGTTGATTGATTTCCCTCGTAAGGCATTGCCGTTAGAAACCGTTTCTTGTGGCGGCCGCATGCAACAGTTTACCATTGTTGCGATTTCGAATTTATTAGTGAAAGGACTATGACCTCACGAGGGCGCGAAATTTTCAAAGTTCAGCGATGGACTTCGGGCAGCTCCTCTTCAATTTGCGATCCTGATGGGTAGCTTTAACGGAGAGTGGTTTGATTATTTATATTGATTCGACGGAATCAGGTTCTTCTGGCAAATTGATTCGATCTCAAAGGTTCTGATGATCCGCGTCCATTCGCTGCTGAGGAGGCGACGCTCGCGCCATGGACCTGGACAATGACGAAGCTGAGCGAATGAACATTCGAGCCTCGTACTCCGCCATCATCGACGACTATAGAACGGGTCTCACAAAATGGCTCCAAATGGACCCCGGAGCCTCATCAATCCAGGATTTTGAAGACCGTGAGTTGGACGCGTTACTCCTCAAAGTTTCTCCGCCGTTCTCCAGAAGGCACTAACAAGCAGCTCGAACCGTTCCAGGAACAGTCGAATCTGCTCGACTCATACCTCCAATCCCTAATCGACCCCCTCATTTCGTCGCTTCTGAACTCCGTGCCATCAAGCTTTTCCGTAAAACGCCAGCAATGTTTCAAAATCATGTACCAGTACACGAAAATTCGAGGCTACAAAGTCATCAGTAACCCCTCCTCCCCTCATGAGTCATTCTGATGATTAGTCCGCTTCCTCCCGAACGATGTCTACCTCCTCGAGCCCGTTCTCGAATCCTTGTCAACGGCAGGACTGGCCTGGCAGACAAAATATATCCTTCTACTGTGGTTATCGTTGATTGTCCTTGCCCCGTTCGATTTGTCGACGATTGAATCTTCGACGGACGGAGGGGGATCACTGGTAGCACGTCTTCTTTTCGTTGCGAAATCCGCGTTATCGTCTTCGGGCAAGGAGCGGGATGCCTCTGCCGTACTTTGCTCGCGGGTGTTATCGAGGCGGGACGTTTGGACCACCGAATTATCCCCGTTCATTGCCTGGGCAAAGGACGTCTTTCGCTCTGAAGAGAAGATCCTATTGGTATGGGTTTTTAAAAGCGATTTTGGGGGCTCATTTAGCAGAAACTGGGGTTGTTGTCGAGTATTTCGAATATCCTTGCGCATTCAGAGAAGGACATTGGATCCTCGATTATCCGTCAGGCAATGGAGATTCTCCGTCTTACGGAAACGCGAGATATTCAATCGAGTGCGCTTGGGAGAAAACTTCGTGTCAAGATTATGCAGCACATTGGTTTACTTGAAATTGGTCCTTCAAAACGGGAGAGTATTGAAGTTTCTGAAAATTTGGAGGGAGTCATTGACTTTCTTCTTGCCTCGTTATCCGACATAGTAGTCCCGGCTTGGGGCGATTGTTGACGTAGGATACCATTGTCCGATATACGGCGTCTAAAGCTGTTTCAAGGATTGTAATGGCTTTACCATCATCCTTCGCCGACGAAATCATTTCAATTCTGTTTCACAAGATGGACGAAGGGTTACTTAAGGAAGCCGGGGAATGGGATTTCAACACTGTTGACGAAAATACATGGCATGGGTGTCTCCTCTGTCTGGCAGATATAGCCTGGCACGCCCGGATCCAATCCGAAAACATCGAGTCTACTGTCTTGTATTCTCTTAATGTACCCCTTTTCTCCTGAATCATCTAACGTAGGCTCTCGCTTTCGACTTTGTAAAGGGTCAGAAACCTGTTGGCAACGCCGTTCGCGATGCAGCATGTTACGTCCTCTACTCCCTCGTTCGAACCATTTCCCCTTCCTTCGATTCCCCTCTAAATCCATGGATCAACACAATCGCGATCCGGTTGGTTTGCGTCGCGACATTAGACCCAAGCACAACGATTCGCAGAGCCGCAAGCGCCGCGTACCAAGAACTCGTAGGTCGTCAGTCCCCCGGCACCGATCGTGTTCCGGACGGAATTAGAGTCCTCTCGATGATGGATTATCATGCCGTTGGTTCGCGGCGTGGCGGATTTGATGTCGCTGTAGCTGTTTCTTGCGTCGATGGGGGTTACTGGGATGGTGTAGTGGAGTGGTGCGTCCTTCGTGGGGTTGGACATTGGGAGGAACGCGGGCGGGAGGGGATTGCGAAGGTCCTTGGACGGTTGTTTGCAAAGAAGCAACCGGGAGCGGTTGGTGTGTTGACGAAATTGGTGTGACTCCTTGTGAGATGGTGATCTAATTTAGATTGGGTACCTTTCACAACTTGATATTTTCCGGATACATGGATCGTTGTTGGCGATAGGAGAGATCGTTCTTACGCTCACAGAGGAAGATGTCGCCCTTGATCCCGATTTTTATCAAGTGCATTCCTGTCTTATCTCAATCTTACACATTCAGACAATACAATCCCTTGTGGAAAAGGTTCCCGCGTACACGAAAAAGTCGGTTCATTCAAATCTCGTGACTCTCGCATCGCTCGCGTTCATGCAATGCATGTGCGCTTCCATCCTCCCTATTTCTCCATCTACAAAACAATCTTACATCGCCGCCATCGAAAATGCGCTAGGGAAGAACGTTGAAGTAACTCAGTATAAGTCATCTGAAGCATTGGGTGCCATGAGCGAGCGATTTGACCTGACGCCCTCCGTGGACAAATGGCTTCGAAATCTCCAAGGAAAGTCGACATTTACCGTACGACGAGGATGGGCTAAGGCATTCGGATACCTTCGATCGAGCAAAGTTAACGAGACACTCGTAGCATTATGTGATGCCATTGAGACGGATGCGGATGTCGAAGTCCGGAGAAATGCATTGCAAAGTATCAAGCTTATATGTTCCCGAGAGAAGGTTCAAGGTACCCGTCCCCTGTCCGTACGGAACCCTGATGGAGATGGTGATTTGAGCCTGCGAATATGGAGTGCGGTGATTGCCTGTCTGGATGACTATTCCGCCGACTCAAGAGGTGATGTTGGCTCCTGGATCCGTATGGCTGCCTGTGAATCCCTTGTTCCACTCTTCAAGACCGCTCCTGTTGATCTCGGCATTGTGACCATTGGAAAGTTATTGAGATTGAGTGTTGAGAGAATGGATCGAGTGAGACAAGCGGCCGGCAAGACTCTTCATTCAATCCCCGCAAACCTCTTGGACGTCGAAGTGATCCGATACCTTGATGGGTTAGAAGGTGATGACAGCAGAACTAACGGATAGAATGACAGAGGAAAACTTTTCGATTCCGTCCAAGGTGTATCCTGCATCTGTGGGGCTATTATCGTTGAAAAAATATCAACATGATATACTGACAGGGTTCCTCGTCAGTGCGGGAGGTCTCGGTGAATCTCTTGTATCGCGCCCCGGAAGGGGTCTGTGTTTACAGTAGACTCGCTTCGCTTCCGTAGCATTAGCAGATTACCTCGAATCAATTCCCGAGTCCGATCTCATTGCGGCCATAAAATGCATGGAATCGATTCTTCGAGAAAACATGCGGAATGACCGAACTTCCATTCCTGCGATCGATGCGACAGCAGGTCTTTTCGAAGAGAATATCTTTGCCAGAATTGCAAACGATTATGAGTATTTCCCCGCCTCCTGGTCCCCGTGGGTGTCGCTAATGAAAGTTTTCGGCCTTTGTTCATTCTCACTCACAAGATTGGGTATAAATCTGGGAATGTAAATAAACTGCTTGCATGTGTGAGAATGTAATTGGTATTGTTTTTGTGATCTTGCTGAGAACCAGGTATGCGGCGCTATTGTCGATTGAGAAGATACGCCAAGAAGTTTTGAAAAAGTTGCTTTCAATGCTGATGCATCCACTGCCAAGGGTAATGTGGTCTGGCGGAGGACAATTTAATTCGTCAGGTGAGAGTGGCCGTTGCAGAAGCGTTGTTTGTCAACGTAGAAGGGGAGGAAGAAACCGATATTCTAGGCGAAACCGATTGGTATATTTCTCCCAGTCGATCACACTCACGATAAGGAGTGCCGACAGGTCAAATTTCAAGGAGAAAGTGAAAAGGTTGGAAGGTCTGACATTAGGGGTTGGAGTCGAGATACCCGGAGGTTGAGGATCATCAAGATGAGATGTGCATGTAATAGAGATGGGAAGCTTAGTTGCCAACCCCATATTGAATGGAAGATCTCACATAACCCCTCATGCGCTAGTTATCCCCTCCGCCTCTCCTCTTCCTCCACCCTGGCTTCCCTCTCCCTTTTTATCCGCCGATTATTCTCCTCAATCTCCCGCCGCCTCTCCTCCCTCCTCCGATGTGAATCCCACAACACAGGCTTCTCTTGCCCCGGGCGCTGCCTTGCAGCCCTCTCAATCAACCGATCCGTCGTCAAATCCTCCTCATCTAACTCGACCTTGGCAAGTTCTTCCTTCCCCACGCCTGCCGTCCCCCAAAGGCCTCCCACCAGTCCGCGTTGTCTAGCCCATTTTTCCCGTTTCATCTTTTCCTCTTCGCGTTCACGCCACTTTTCCGCTTGCCAGATTCGTTCAGCGTGTGAGCGGTAGAGTTTTTCGACCCAAGGAAGATTGGGAAAATGTTGCGGATTTTCAGGGGAATAAATTTTGTAGTGGAGGATGGGTTGGACGTTTGTTATCCCGGTGACGGGGTTGCGGTGGGAGTATTGGTAGCGTTTGAATTGTGGGGCTGGACGGGGGGGTTCTGGGCCCGGGTCTTCCGGGAGGGCGGGTGGGGGTTCCAATTTCAAGCGTTGTTTTAGGGAGGGATTCTTATTCGCGAGGTAGGCTTCGTTAGCTTGGTCAAGGGCGGCTAGCCAGGCGTCCTTCACGTCAATCACCTGGCGATTGGGGGTTTTACGTGCTTTGCTTTTGCTTTTGCTTCGGAGATTTCTCTTGCTTTCCAGTTTTTTGCTTTTCGATCGTCTTCGTAGACATAAATCCCAGCCCAAAGAGCGAGGACAGTGAAGGCTTGTGCAGCAACGCGAGCGCGGAAAAAGTACTGCATGCCCATTGAATTCTTCTTGTATCCCATTCGAGCCGCACCCATCAATGCGAATATGGTTGCAGCGGCACCTGCGCCACGACAAATCAGCTCCTGACGAGGAGAACAGAGGCAGGTCTACCGATCGGGACGAGAGGCTGCTGCCGGCACTTGTAGATGAGCAGATCCCATCCCCGGAGGATCTTCTCTTCCTTGCCATCCACCAGAGACGGATCATCGGAATTCGGCACGGGATAGCTCATTGTGGATGAGATCAAACGGCCATCGGTAGACGGCCCTCGGACGCCTTCCCCGGGCTTGAGCACTGGTGGGCGCAATCGAAATATGCTCAAACACAATTCATCCAGGGCTAATGGGGTCACAAATTTGCCGAGCAATCCGTATTGATGAAGGATCCCAAGTTTAAGGCTGTCTGGCCTTGTAAGGGTTAGGTTAGTTAACTATCTTTCAAAAAACAGGAATTTGGACTGTGTAATACTATGGTGGCAGATAATCTAAATTCTCAAAATATATAGAGAATTTCTATTATAAGTATAGGTATAGGCAAAGAAGAAGATATTGTGAGTTAAACAAGATATGTTTAAAGATTTATAGCATTATTATCAGAGAGTGTTATGAGATGAAACTAAATAAATAGAACAAGAGGCAACTAAGTATGGTGTCTAAACTTGCTTACTTCATGCTTTATGTTAGACCATTTGCTTACTTTATAGCTAATGTGCGGCAAGTGAATATGGTCTCACTTTAGCATGCTTTGGCTTATGTTGAAGCTAAGTGAGATGAGTTTGACTCATTGTAATGTATCAATTACTCAGATTTCATAATTAATTGC
>Ga0335081_10013405_pt1 | contig 13256 bp, 10 predicted proteins | sample Lox_Sample_35_FD_206713 | JGI IMG/M metagenome (GOLD analysis project Ga0335081, IMG submission 206713) | Soil microbial communities from Loxahatchee National Wildlife Refuge, Florida, United States - Lox_Sample_3.5 | ecosystem: Environmental > Terrestrial > Soil > Wetlands | place: USA...
GAGCGTTGCCTCTATTGCATGCCGGAAGGTTACAAAGGGTGGGAAAGCAAGCCGGACCACTTGACCGCTGACGAAATTATCCGTGTCGTCCGCGTGGCGGCCGGATTGGGCTTCCGCAAATTCCGCCTGACCGGCGGCGAACCGCTCGTGCGAAACGATGTGCCGGAGATTGTCCGGGCCATGACCGCGATTCCCGGCGTGGCGACCGTCGGACTTTCCACCAACGGGATGAAATTGGCCACGCTTGCGCAGCCGCTCCGGGAGGCCGGCCTGCGCACGGTCAACGTGAGCCTCGACGCGCTGGACGCGGCAATTTATCACCGGATCACCGGCGGCGACGTGACGCGCGTGCTGGCGGGCATCCAGGCGGCGTTGGCGGCGGGTTTCGAACGCGTGAAGCTGAATTGCGTGCTCATGCGCGGCGTGAACGAGCAGGAAATCTGGCCGCTCGTTTTGTATGCCGCCGAACATGACGTGCCGTTGCGGCTTATTGAATTGATGCCGGTGACGACGACGGAGGTTTTGACGGAGAAGAATTTCCTGCCGTGCGGCGAAGTGATGCAAATGCTGGCGCAAAAGGACGAATTGATTCCTCAACCTGACCGCAAACTCGGCCACGGGCCGGCGAAATATTATTTGCTGAAACAGACCGGTGCGCTGGTTGGTTTTATTGGCGCGCTGACGAACGAGCATTTTTGCGAGAAATGCAACAAGATGCGGCTGACCGCTGACGGCAAGGTGCGCCCGTGCCTGGGCAACCACGTCGAAGTGGATCTGCGCGGTGCGTTGCGGCACGGTGCAAATGACGCGGTATTGAAAGAATTGCTCGAATCGGCGCTGCGCGTGAAACCGTTGGAACACGAATTCCGCAAGAACTACCAGCCCTGCCGCCCGATGACCGCCATTGGCGGATGAGGGAACGGAATTTCAACCGCGGATTACGCAGATGACGCAGATTGATTTTGGTGGGGCGAGAGTCCTCGCGAGCCGGGAAACTGTAGCGTCGAGCCTGTGGCTCGAACGAATCGGCGCACAGCGCCGACGCTACATCAATACACCAACACCAGCACCGCCGCCTGCTGCGCCTCCTTCACCACGTCTTCAAACTTTTCATCCTTCGTGTTGGGCGCTTTGAGCTTGGCGGAAACGGCTGGGACAGATTCGAGGAAGCTCAACAGCAGACTGCTCTTGACCGCGTAATTGACATTCTCCGGCAACGCGCCACTCGCCGCCAGTGCCGACGCCGCATCCAGCTTGGCCGACACGATGCCGATGACGTTGCCCCGCTCATCCACCAGCGCCCCGCCCGAATTGCCCGGCTGCACCGGCACGCTGATCTGAAAATACCGCGGGTCATCCCCCGCGCCGGACAGCGACGCGATTTCCCCCTTGGCCAGCTTGGGCGCGAACCCCTGCAAACCGATGTCGGGAAAACCGACCGTCGCCACCGTGCCGCCCAGATTCACCGTGCGACTGGCGGCAATGGGCAGCGGTGCAAATCGCCCGTCCGCCTTCAACAAAGCCAGATCATTGGCCGTATCCACCTGAACGACTTTGGTGTCAATCAAACCCGCGCTCGTGAGCAATCGAACTTTCGTCGCATCCTTGACCACACGATAATTTGAAATCAAATAACCATCGTCCGTGATGAAAAAACCGGTGGCAGTGGCAACGGGAGAATCTGCGACAACCGGTGAACCTGAATTGGAACTTGAACCCGGTGTTTCTTTTCGCGGAACAAAAGCTGCCGAGAGCCGCTGCGCTTCAGCAACTTCTTCACGAGTAATTTCCCCAGATCCGACCATTAAATCTCGCATATGAGCGGTCGTTTCGATAAATTTCCTTTCACTTTCATTGCTCGCACTATGCCCCGCCGCCAAATTATACCATTTGTATGCCTCGACATTATTTTTGGGGACGCCTGTTCCGTTTTGGAAAAACCAACCCAATGTCGATTGAGCGCCTAATTCTCCCTGTTCTGCTGCTCTGCGGTACCATCTAACTGCTTGTGCGTAGTCTTGGGTAACTCCGTTTCCCTGTTCGTATGCGCGTCCGACCATTACTTGAGCACGGCTGTCACCTTGGTCTGCGGCCTTAAGAAACCATTTCACGGCTTCCGAAGCGTTTTGCGAAACTCCTTGGCCTTTCTGGTAAAGAACCGCAAGATTAAATTGAGCGTTTGCATCCCCTTGCTTTGCGGCCTTGCGGTACCATTTGACTGCTTCGGCGTCGTCCTGTGTTACGCCCATTCCTAGAGCGTAACACCCAGCAAGAACGAATTGCCAATGCGCATCTCCTTTTTCCGCTCGCGCTTTCAATTCTGCAAATGTGACGCTTTGCTCGGCATTAGTCGGAGAATTCGTCTGTTGAGCGGCAGCTATGCCCAGCGTCAGAACAAAAAGCAGAAACATCAAGTGATTAGCTTTCATACCGGTAGACTAGTTGGTCTCAGTTTGCTGGTAGCTTTGCGGGTCTCCATTCCTCCAAAAATGGGGCGCATATTTTATCCCGCTCGTTTTCGGGAAGCACTTCGAACAATATCGCTCTATGGACTTTTTTAAGGCCGAAAGGTCTTGTCTTTGCAAGCTCGCTCAGGGCGCGTTCAACCCCTCCCTCTTTCCATTCTGGCGTTATGTTGGCTTCCGTGTCAGTGTATCCGGTAATGCAATCATGGGCCTTCAATGCTTCCATGACCGCAATAAGCATTTCACGGTCTCGATTAGTCATATCACGATTACACAATCCTGAAATCGCTGCTCGAAAATACCGGCCATTTCCGGCAAGGCGCCCAAGAAATTAACTCGACATAATCAGGCGAGAAGCCAAGTGGGGCCATTATGTCATGGAGTGTTTTGTGCTTTTTAGGACCGTCTTTGTTTACTGATGCCCAAAGTTCTGTCTCCGGAATTCGGGCTGCCTCATTGCCGCTGCCGGTAGTTTCAATTTCCGCACGGCTGCGTCCAACGTAAGCCCGCTTTGTGCCGTGAAGCGGAGGCGAAAGAGCAACTTTTTCAAATCTTTCAGGCATCGCTTTCGCGATTTGAGAGAGAATAGAAAGGTAAATTTTCTTTTGGTCGCCCCAAGGCCGCCAAACCTCTTCTCTTTTCTCAAGGGCAGAGAAATCCTTGTAATCGCGCAGAAACCACTTGTCCTGCCCAGGGATTTTGAAAATAACGGGCTCGTCCAGATTTTCGTCGGCACCACGCCCAATTACTTGCCGGGGCAATAAATAGTCGCGCTCGCACTCATGAACAATTGCTCTGACCGTTTCGAATCGAAGCCGGACGGTTATTCTTGTGGACTCTTTTGCGCTCATGCGAATGACGGAAACAAAAACGTGAATACTGTTCAAGATAATTTCGGCGGTGGGGCGTCAGGATACCACATTATTGGAATGTCAGAATTTGGAATCTTGTGAATTCGGAATCCTTGCTTTTCATACCAACCTTCAAGCTGAGCTTGTGAAAGCAAAGGCCCGCATGGAACGGGCGGGTCTGGATCGTAACGTAACGGATTTCCCAAAATCCTAACGTGATATTTATCTGCGAGTGATTTCAGGAATTCGATTAGCGGGGTTCCTGCTCCTTTAGCAGCGCACGGAAGTTTTTCAAATTTTTTCATTTCAATGTATTTGCCATCCCATTCAAGCCACGCGATCGCCTGACCGTATTTGCGGAAGTTGTCCTTGTGAACTATTGGATTATTTCGAACGACAGGAAGAACAAGATGATTTTTAGGGTATGGTGTTGTGTTAGCTTCCCATTCATGTTGGGCCTGTTGAATTGGCGTCATAACATTTAGAATTCAAACGCCAACTGCCCCAATCGTCCATCCCAAACTGAACTCAGGAAAAGAGTTCCCGTCCGTCCCGCCATGCGGGACGTGACCAGTTACCCATGCGGAATTCGGATTGCGGAGTGCGCGGACACGCCGGCACCGGCGGAAAACCGCATGGTCTTGGACTGCGGCAGCCCTCTGCCGCTTTGGGAGGGTGGTTCACGGTTGAAAGCGCCAGAGGGCTGGCGCACTCCAAAACGCTATCGCGACACTTGCCACGCGTCACTTGTCACGCGTCACTTGTCACGCGGAATTATTCCTCGAAGCACGAGCGGGAGGAATTGCAGGTGTCCTTGTGCACCGGACGGTCGTCCACGCCAACGACGGTTTGCGTGCGGTTGCACCAGAAGTGACAGGGCGTCACGTTCCCGCCCTCTTTGTCCGCAAACGCTTCCTCCGGTGTCGCGCCGATGTACAAGCTTTTCGTCCGTAGATGCTTGCAGAAGGTGGAGTTCATAGTTCACCCCGTGAGGTAGCAGGCTCCACCCCACGGGGCGAGCCTTTCAGTTTGAGCAGCGTGCGCCGGATAAGCGCGTGCGCCATCGGTATCTTGTAAGCGTTGTGCTCCAGCGGCTTCGCGTCCTTTAAAATCAGGTCGGCCGCCTGCGATGCGATGTCGTCATCCGGCGTTTTGCCGTCAAGGAAGTTGTTGGCGGCCTCGACCTGATGCGGCACGGGGGAGATGCTGCCGAGCGCGACGCGCGGCTGGCTCAAATTTCCACCGTCCACGTTTGCCGCCGCCGCGCAACTCACCAGCGCCCAGTCGAACGTGTGTTTGTCGCTGACCTGCAGGTACGCGCTGCGATTGCGAGTGGCCGGTATCTCGACGCGCAAAATCAGGTCGCCCGGCGCCAGCGAGTTGTGCGCCGTCACCTCCGTCCACGCTTTTTGGTAAAGGTCAGCCATGCTCATCCGCGTTTCCTTGCCGTCGCGCAGCACGACAGCCGTGGCGTCGAGGGCTGCGAACGCAGTGCCCAGACTGGAGACGACCGGGCTGATGCAATCGTTGCCGGTGAACAGGCTGTGATAACGGCTGTCGCCGTGGCGCGCGTAGCAGAGGTCGCCGCCTTTCTTGAGACACAGCACGTCGCGCTGGCGGTAATACCAGCAGCGTGAATGTTGCGCGAGATTCCCGCCGACGGTGGCGACGTTGCGAATTTGCGGCGACGCAATTTCCTTCGCGGCGTCGTGCAGGCCGGGGAAAATCTTCTCAATTTCCGCGTCGTTTTCGAGTTCCGCGATGGTGACTAGGGCGCCGATGGTCCAGGATTTATCACCGCGCTGGATTTGGCTCATGCCGGGCAACGATTTGATGTTGACGAGGATTTCGGGGCCGGGGATGAGATAGTCCTTGAGCAGGCCGAGCAAATCGTTGCCGCCGGCGAGGTAGGCGCCGTGGCCGGCGACCAGCTGGCGGGCGCTGTCGGCGGACAGGGCGGTGGCGTATTCAAAAGGTTTCATGTTTTATACCCGGGAGCGCCGGCATCCTGGCCGGCGTGTGGCCGTGGTTTTTTCGAAACTCGCCGGCAGGATGCCGGCGCTCCCGGCCGTTGGCGCTTCGGCGAGCGCGATCATTTGTGCCATAGAAAATTCGTGGGGTTTCATGTTTGTGTGACAGGAGGAACTTTGCCCAGAGCAGCCAGGACTTTCGCCGGGGTGATGGGCAAACTCGAAACACGCACGCCGATAGCGTTGGCAACGGCGTTGGCAATCGCGGCGGCGGCCGGCACAGTTGCCGGTTCGCCGATGCCAATGACGCCGCGTTCGGGCATGTTCAACAGCACGACTTGAATTTCAGGCACATCGGCGATGCCGGGCAGTTTGTAGGTTTCAAAATTCGGGTTGAGCACCACGCCGGACAAATCGTCCATCACACGCTCCTCGTAGAGCGCATAGCCCATGCCCATGATGACGCCACCGTTGATTTGGCTTTCGAGCGTGAGGGTGTCAACCATCAGGCCGCAGTCGTGCACGGCGACGACTTTTTTTACCGTGACCAGGCCGGTTTCCGTGTCCACGGCAACTTCGGCGAATTGCACGCCGTAGGCCGGACGGGTCGAAAGTCCTTCAATCCAATTTCCGTGAACGACCAGCGGGTTGACGCCGAGCTTTTTGCACGCCGCAAACCATTTTTCGCCGCGGGCATCGGCAACGCCGGTCTGCGTCTGCAATTGCTCCAATGCCTTGGAGCAAATGTCATAGACCGTCGGCGAAATCGAAGCGCACGTCGTACTGCCGCCGCTGCCGGGGCCGGGCGGATAATGCGTGTCGCCGACTTTCACCGTGATTTGCTCCGGCTTGAGGCCGAGCATTTCCGCTGCGACGACGGCGATGACCGTTTTGGTGCCGGTGCCGATGTCCTGCACGCCGAGGCGGAACTCAATGGTGCCGTCTGGATTGATTTGCGCCTCGCCCTGGGTGTGGCGACTGGGGCCGCCGCCGGGCCACGCCGCGCCGGCGCAACCGATGCCCGTCTTCACCACGCCGGGCGAGCTGCCGGGCTTCCGGTATTTTTGTTTCCAACCGATTTTTTCCGCGCCGATGGCAAATTCGCGTTGTCGGACCTCGTTAGGATCATTTTTCAGACGGAACCCCAGCGGATCCATGCCGAGCTTTACCGCGAGGTCGTCCATGGCGGACTCCATGCCGAATGAGGCCGGCGGATTTCTCGGGGCTCGAAAGGCGCGCGACGAACCAGCATTGACGGCAACTGCCGATTGTGTAACACGGGAGTTAGGAACTCGGTAAAGGTAGGGCAACTCGATGTCGGCACCGCCGCCACCGCCGCCCTGGTTCGAACCGGCGCCAATCCCGGCAGTTCCGTAATTCTCGGCTTCAAATGCGTGCAACGTGCCGTCGGCGAGCGCGCCCATCTTGATTTTCTGGAAGCTGGAAGGCCGGTTGCCGACGGCGAGAGCGTTATCGAAGCGCGTGAGCATCAGCCGCACCGGCGCCTTCGCCTCGCGCGACAGGCGCGCGGCCAGCAGCCCTTCCACGCCTGCGCCAAACTTCGAGCCAAAACCACCGCCCATGAAATCGGTGACAACGCGGATCTGGCTATGATTCAGTTGCAGCCCGCCCGCCAGTCCGTCGCGCACACTGGAAATGCCCTGGGTGGAAGCCCACGCCGTTACCCCGTCGTCCGTCCAGGAAACCGTGCTGCCGTGCGTCTCCATTGGATGATGAATCTGCACCGGCGTCGTGTAAAAGCCTTCGATGACCGCGGCGCATTCCTTGAACGCCTGGTCCACGTCGCCATGTTCACGCGGCCGGCCCGGCGCAACATTCGGTGTGCCTTCCCAGACCTGCGGCGCGTCACTTTGCCGGGCTGGGTTTTCGTTGACAACAAATGCCTGGCGCGGCTCGGCTTTGACCTCGATGGCGCGCAAGGCGTCGAGGCACGCCTGCCTGGTGGTGCCGGCGACGGCCGCAATTTCCTCGCCGTAAAAGCGCACGGTGAACTCGCCGTCGCGCGCGGCAACGGCCGCCTTAATACCGGGAATGGCCAGCGCCTTTTCCAGATTGACCGACAGTATTTTCGCTGCCGGCCATTTCGACCGCAGAATCATGCCGTAGAGCCAGCCTTCGGCCTGGATGTCAGACGAATAACGCGCCTGACCTGACACCTTGGGCGGTCCATCCACGCGGGTTGTGGGATGGCTGATGTATTTGGTTTGTTCGGGCCAGCTAGCCATGGATGACCTCCGTCTGGTTCGGGACGTTCACGCCGGCCGCCTGAAACGCGGCCTGCAGGATGTGCGGATGCGCGCCGCAGCGGCAGAGGTTCCCGGCGCAGGCGTGCCGGACTTCGGCGGCGGTCGGGTGCGGATTTTTTTTCAGCAAGGCGGTAACGCTGATGACGAATCCCGGCGTGCAATAACCGCATTGCAGCGCGTCCTGGTCAATGAACGCCTGCTGCACTTTCGATAATTTCCCGCCCTTGGCCAGGCCCTCGACGGTCGTGATTTCGTGTCCCTGGGCTTCGATGGCAAGTTTCTGGCAGGCATAAATCGGCTCATCATCCGACAGCACGGTGCAGGCGCCGCAGGCAGCTCGGTCGCAACCTTCTTTGGCGCCGGTGAGGCTGGAATAATTGCGCAGGGCATCGAGCAGGGTCACGCGCGGTTCCAGTTGAAGCTTCAGTTTGCGGCCGTTGACATTCAACGTGACCGGCACGGCGCCGGGGCCGATGATTTTTTCAGCGTTGGCCTTTTCCAGTTCCGCCGCGACCGATTGGGTGCGCGCGGCGGCGGCGGTGACGGCGGCGGTGCCGAGGGTTTTAAGAAACGTGCGCCGGGAATGAGCGCCAAATTTCTCCGGTTCAGACTTTTTCATGCCTCGTTTAAGCGAATCTTTGTCTTCTTGTAATCCTCCGGTGTGTCCAAGTCAAGGGCCAGTCCCGGATCCGGAATCGAACATTTGACCGATTGACAGGAAATTCGTCTCAAGAATAATTTCAAAGTTTTGGCCCGCGTCCGCTGCAATTGTTCGAAAGCCCGGCGCGGCAGGAAAACCGGATGACGCACGTGGCCGCCGAATTCCGGCTGACAGATTGCATCCGGATTTTGCGCGGAGCATGCCGCTGATGCACGCAGGGTTTCCGTCCGCAAATGCGGTTGATCTCCCAGCACGACAGCCCACTTTGAGATTTCCTTTTTCCAGCCCGTCCAGTTGGCCGCGCAAAGGATGGAACTGAACATCCCGCGCTCCGGCCGTGGGTTTTCAATACGGTTCTGTGCCGGCACATCCAGCCGGTCCAATTCCGCGCACAGGGCCGCGTCGTTTGGCCGGTGGAGGACGGCAATCTGGCCTGCGCCCAGTTCGCGCCATTGCCGCAAGATATGCCCGATAACGGTGGTATCGCCCCACGGCAGCAGCAATTTGGGACGCCCCATGCGGGACGAGGCGCCGGCGCCGAGAATGATGACGCCGAGGGCTGGAAGCTTGGGTCCGGCATTCACGGCAGATTTCTTGGTCCTGCAGCGCTTTTGACGGAAAGCGATGGGTAAATGACGAATGACGAATGGCGAATGACGAAAGAATAACGAAGCCCGAATGACAAAGCCGATTGACCCGCGTGCCGAGGCGGTTCGACATTCGTCATTGGAAATTCTTTCGTCATTCAGATTCAGGCCTTCGTCATTTCCTCCGCGCGTTTCTGGATGTATTGCGCCAGGATGCTGACGCCAATTTCCTGCGTGCTTTGGGCGCGGATGTCAACGCCCACCGGGCAGGCGACTTTGTCCATTTCCTGCGCGCTGGCGATCTTCTGCCGGACAAACTGTTCGCGGATGATGCGCGCCTTGCGGCGGCTGCCGATCATGCCCAGAAAAACGAACGGACGGTGAATCCACTCGGTGAGCACGAGCGCGTCATGCTGGTGTCCGCGCGTGACGATGAGGCCGTAGGCCGGCTGCGGGGGCAGCAGATCCTGCAAAAGTTCGTGCCAGCCACCCACGCGCAACCGGGTGTCCGGCGGAAAAAACCGGTGATTCGCCAGTTCCGGCCGGTCATCAAAGACCGTCACCTCAAATTCCAGTTTCAAGGCCAGCGGCGCGACCGCCTGGGCAATGTGCCCGGACCCGGCAATCCACAATGCAGGCAGAGGCGAAACTGTTTCCTGATAAAGCCATTCCGGGAGCGCTGGCATCTCTGCCGGCACGGGCTCGTGTTCTTTGGCAGGCCCGCCGGCATGGATGCCGGCGCTCCCGGGAATGAGCGCGATGGAAAAATCCTTTGTCACGCCCCAGCGGACCGGTTCGGCGGCGGCGGCGAGTTTGCGCCAGAGTTCTGCCGACTGCCGGGCATGAGGCAGGATCAAGCCGGATACGCTGCCGCCGCAAATCAGTCCGTCATCCCAACCGAAGTCGTGGTCGAGCAGCATCTCGAAGGTGGCGGGCTGGCCGGACCTCAAGGCCTTTTTGGCGCGGGCATGGACTTCCGCCTCCAGACAGCCGCCACCCAGCGTACCGACAATCCGCCCGTCTGGAAAGAACAGCGCCTTGGCGCCGAGACGTTGCGGACTGGAGCCTTTGACGCCGGAAATCAAAGCCAGCGCGAAGGGCTGGTCCTGCTCCAACGCGGCGGCGAGTTGTTCATAAAAGCGGGCCATATTTACTGGAGACGCCGAAGTGCCGGTTTGAAACTGATTTTGGTGTCCATAAACAGTGCGTCAAAAACCGCAGCCTTGTTCAAATACAATGACCCGCGTGCTGCCACGGTCAACCAATTTTTTGGACAGGCACTATCAGCTTTGTGGAAAGAAAAGGGCGCCGGGGTCAGGAAGCGCTTGGGAATGAAGCTTTGGCTGAAGCGGATGATAAAAAAACCCCGCCGCTGCCGTGTGTAACACGTTCCTTTGAACATGTTTTACAACATGTGGAACCTGCCGGATTGCTTTCGACTTCCAGCAAAGGCATGTCGGCCACAACCTCAGCTCCGGCTCCTGGATCGCTTATTTACGGTTCAAGGATTGGTTACTAATCACGAACAGGGCAGGGTAAATCTGCTGTTACTGCCAAAGAACGTTTACTGATTCCGCTTCAGTTATCGCTCCAGCCCCGGATTTACTCAAGCAAAATTTTTCAGAAAATGTTTGGCCGTGACCTTGACAAATCCGGAAACGCCGTCCAGGCCGAAGCGGCACGGCGCTGGCTATTTTGTGCGCCCGTGCTGCGCGGGCCAGCCGGCCGGAACAAAAAAACCCCGCCCTTGTCGTGTGTCACCGCGCCGTTGAACCGTTACAACATGCGGGACGACTGGATGGTTTTCGACGACCAATCAAGGTGTCGGCCACCTTCGCAGTTTTTGTCCCTGATCGTTTGGTTCCCATTCAAGGCCAGAGTTCCAAACACGAACAGGGCAGGGTAAATTCGACTGCCGCTTGCCAAAGAACACTGCCTTTTTGTGCATCATGATTCATGCCAGTTCGCTACTTTTTCGCTGATGTCGGGAGATTATACTTTTGACAAACTGAAGAGCGTTTGAGCCAGGCAGTCGTCGTGCGCTCTGGCCGTAAGCGCTCAAAGGAGTCAGGCAGAAATGCCGCCAGAAAATTTGGGGCCTTGAACTCTTGTACCCATCCGGGCGAGGCGTTGCGTTGTCCGTGCCGCAACCATTCTTCACGCTGCTCTGCGCGGGGATTTGCCGGCCGACGCCGGGTATCGAGGCGGAGGATGAGGTTTCGGCGAATGGATACGTGTTCACGATTTGTTGGCGCTAAACACTTTCCTTAATGGAAATCATAATATAGTTGCATTTCCATCCTAAGCGTGCTTAAATTCCAACCAAGGACTATGCGCCTTAAAGATCGCCACGCCGCCGGAAGCATGAATCACCAGAAGTCCATGGACTGTCTGGCGTTGTTCCGCGTCCTGCTTTGGCGCGAGTTCGGGTTGTAAGGCGCAGACGGATTAAGCCCGCCTCTTCGTGCGGACTTGGGAATCGGGACTGACGCAACTTTTGGCGTCAGACAATGCAACCCGTATCAGCGCAAAATTTCCTCCCACGTTAGAAGCGACCGGCCGTTTGCCCGCGAAACCATCCAAATCATGAACACAACCAAACTCATACTCCGCCTCGCGGCGCTGTTGGGCATCGTCTTCACCGCCGAATTGCACGCGCAACTGCCCAATGCCTGGCAGATCAACGACAACTCGACTGCCACCGGCTCCACACTCAATTACTACACGAACCTGACCGCCGCGCAGTTCAATGCCGCGCTCACCGACGGCTGGCGGTTTGCCATCATCTGCCGAATGATCACCAATTACAACGACAACGCGAACGGCGCCATGAATGTCCTCTTCGGCGACGGCACGAATCGTTACGGTTTCAATCTGAACCTGGACTCCAGTGGACGGCTCGTCGTGAATCCGCTGGTGGGTTCGCAGGTCGTCGTGACCCCGGACGCGAGCACGGCGACGAATTATCACACACACGAGATAGACTTTGATCCGGCGACGCAGCAGGTGACCTATTATTTCGACGGTGCGGCGCTGACCAACTGGTCCGCACAAGCGACTACCGCTGACCGGGGCGAATCGGTTTGGGGCAGTGTTTCCTCGGCCGACAAGGGCGAGATGAATTTTCATCGCGTCCAATTTGAGATCATCGGCCAAGGCATCGTCGCTTCGTATTATGCTGGATTCGACGGCAATCCAGCCGTTGCGCCGAATCCAATGACCCAGGGCTGGACACGCTTTTCGGGAGGGGTCTCGATTCCCGAAGGCCCGGTGTCGCCCGACGGGCTGGCCGCGCCACCGCTGGTGACCACTCTCGCCGCCTCGGCGTTGACTGCTTCAAATGCCACCCTCAACGCCCTGTTCGCTCCCGGCAGCGGGCCGACTGCGTATTACTTTGAATATGGCACCACGACCAACTACGGAAATTTTAGTGCGACCAACACGGTTTCCGGCGGCGTCAATTCGACAAACGTCACCACGGCTATCGGAGGGCTCATGGTAGTGACGACGTATCATTTCCGGGCGATTGCCTCCAACGAGGCGGGGATTTCGCTGGGGCACGACCAGACGTTTACCACGACACGCTTGTTGCCCAATGCCTGGCAGATCAATGACAACACCGCCAGTGCCGGTGTCCTTCAGTATCAAACGAACCTGACGTCGTCGCAGGTCGCCGCCGCACTCGCGAACGGCTGGCATTACAAATTGGTGAGTCGGATGGTTTCTGGCGGCAGTAGCCCGTCCCAGAGCGTGGCGTTCGGCGACGGGACGCGGCGCTTTTACGTCTTCTTCAACCTGGACGGGTCGGGCCAATTGACGGCGGAGTTGCTGGGCGACGGCACCTACACGCTCACGAGCGCGGCGGACGGAACGAATTACCACACGCACGAATTGACTTACGACCCGGTCACGAGCAATGCCACGTATCGGGTGGATGGCGCCGTGATTGCGTCGTGGGCGGGGCAGGATTCCACCGGCCAGGCAAATCAAGTGATGTGGGGCGCGAATGCTTCCAGTGGCGTCGGAGAGATGGATTATCATTCTGCCGAATTCGATATCAACGGCGAAGGTGTGATCGCCAATTACGACGCTGGCTTTGAAGGCGATCCGGATGTGGTGCCGGCGCCGACGAACCAGGCGTGGACGCGTTTCACGAGCGGAGGAGCGCTTCCTGAAGGACCGTTATCGCCTGACACCGTGGCTTTGCCCCCCGTGCTCACGCTGGCCGCCTCGGACGTCACGCCGGCCTCGGCGACTCTCAACGCGCAATTGCATCCGGATGGGCTTGACACCGCCTGTTGGTTCGAATACGGAACCACGGCCAGTTACGGGAGTTTCAGCCTCACCAACACGATTCCCGCCGGAGCAGTCGAGACCAACCTGAGCAGCGTCGTCAACGGGCTGGCGCCGGAGACGACCTATCATTTCCGGGCCGTCGCCACCAATCTCACCGGT
>Ga0335081_10013406_pt1 | contig 13256 bp, 15 predicted proteins | sample Lox_Sample_35_FD_206713 | JGI IMG/M metagenome (GOLD analysis project Ga0335081, IMG submission 206713) | Soil microbial communities from Loxahatchee National Wildlife Refuge, Florida, United States - Lox_Sample_3.5 | ecosystem: Environmental > Terrestrial > Soil > Wetlands | place: USA...
TGATGAAGAGATCCCGCATCTCTTTACGACCGATAGGGTCTACGCCGTCTGTCGGCTCATCGAGAAAGAGAACTTCTGGATCATTGAGCAGCGCCTGCGCAAGTCCCAGTCGCTGGAGCATTCCTTTGGAGAATTTTTGAATTTTCTGACCGGCCCAATCGCGCAAACCAACAAATTCGAGTAGCTCTCGTGCCTTATCATTGATGCTTCCTTTTGGAATTCCATTCAGTTCCCCGAAGTATATAAGAGTTTCGAGGGCTGTCAAAAACGCCGGGTAGTGGTGATTTTCCGGAAGATACCCACAACGGGTCTTTGCGTCCACGTCACCCACGGGTTTGTCGAGAAGTCGCGCGGAGCCCTTGGTAGGAAGAACAATCGAAAGAAGCACCTTGACAAACGTTGTTTTGCCAGCACCGTTTGGACCCAGGAGTCCAAAAATCTCTCCGGCGTTTACTTCAAGCGAAACATCAGCCAATGCGACGACCAAATTCCGCTTCATCAAGCCGGACTTGTATGTCTTCGATAGATCTTGTGTCTGGACAATAGGCATTTTCGGGATTCAAAATAGCACTAAGTTGTCTACAATCAAAGAATAGGGAGAGACTTACAAAGTTCCGCTCAGTTTCTCCTTGACATCTCGGCGTCAGAATTAGTATATTTAGAAGAAGCTTTGCGGATTTGGTATTGGATAGAGAGAGGGAACTTGACCCTCTTTTTTTTCGTTCTGATATAAGACCACATAAGTCGTATTTATGCTTCAGCTGTCGAAAAAAGTCGAATACGGTTTGATTGCTCTTCGCCACATGGCCATGCAACAACAAGGTCAAGTGCTTACCGCGAAGGAAATCGCCAGGATCTACGATATTCCGTACGAACTGTTGGCAAAAGTTCTGCAGAAACTTGCACGGACTGGAACCATCATTTCGATTCAAGGTGTGAAGGGGGGATACATGCTCGCTCGAAAACCTTCGGAGCTTCCCATTTCTTCAATCATCCGGATTATTGACGGCGAAAAACCCATGATTGCTGAGTGCTATGTTGATGGTCCCGAAAGCTGCTCCATCTTCGACAATTGTTCCATACGGCGCCCTTTGGGAAAAGTTCAACGCAACCTCAATGTCCTTTTGGACAGAATGACGATCCAGGAAATCGTCTAGTGAGAGTGTGAGAATATTGGAGGTATCCCTTTGAATCTGCCTGCTACTTATTTCGTCGGGAAACAAAAGGAATTTTTGGAATTCCTGAGAACGCGATTTAACTTGTTTCATGAATCCAACGTGTTTTTCAGAGATCTCCATTATGGAATGATGGCGTTTCTGCGGATGAACGGGATGCCAAATCGCTATGCCTCAACGGAAGAACTGGCGGCCGAGGTCATAGGAGCGTACGAGAATCTCAAAATCCTTGTGCGTATCGACGATAGAACATGGATGCTGAACTATTTGCCATTTAAGAAACCAACGGTGAAAGCGGCGACTCCACCAAAACCCGCGGCCAAACCGGCAACGCAGCCCACCAAACCAGTTCCTGGCGTGACGCGAATTGCCACGCCCGTGATGCAGGTCGGCGAAGGTGCTGGATCGACAGAAGGAGCCTATTGACGCTGCGACGCTTGTCCAGCAGTGCATTGGATACTGACTGAATTGAAGACATCTTGAGTTGACTGACATGAGCACCGAAACCAATACCATCGAAGAACTTGCCAACAAGGAATACAAGTACGGTTTTGTTACCGAGATTGACGCCGACGTGGCCCCACGAGGGCTCAACGAGGATATCATACGGTTCATTTCCCGAAAGAAGAATGAACCTGACTGGTTGCTTGAATGGCGGCTGAGAGCATTCCGGCACTGGATGACGATGGAGGAACCGACCTGGCCGAATGTGCATTACCCAAAAATCGATTACCAGGACATCATTTACTACTCCGCGCCAAAGAAAAGAAAAGAACTGAAGAGTCTCGATGAAGTTGATCCGGAGCTTCTGAAGACATATGAGAAGCTGGGGATTTCGCTGAGAGAACAGGAGCGCCTGAGCGGAGTCGCGGTGGATGCCGTCTTTGATAGTGTCTCGGTTGCCACGACATTCAAGGAGAAACTGCACGAGCTTGGCATTATCTTCTGCTCCTTCTCGGAAGCCGTGCACTCTCACCCCGATCTTGTGAAGAAGTATCTTGGTTCCGTCGTGCCGTATACAGATAACTTCTTCGCTTCGTTGAATTCTGCGGTGTTTAGTGATGGATCGTTCTGTTTCGTTCCCAAGGGAGTTCGATGTCCCATGGAACTGTCGACATACTTCCGCATCAACGCCGCGGATACGGGGCAATTCGAGCGGACACTCATCGTTGCCGAGGATGCTGGCTATGTAAGCTATCTTGAAGGGTGTACTGCACCGATTCGCGATACGAACCAATTGCACGCAGCCGTCGTTGAGCTCGTCGCCCTGGAGAATGCGCAAATCAAATATTCAACGGTCCAGAACTGGTACCCCGGAGACAAAGAGGGGCGCGGTGGTATTTACAATTTTGTGACCAAACGCGGTAAGTGTGCCGGCTCAAATTCGAAGATTTCGTGGACACAAGTGGAAACCGGATCTGCGATAACGTGGAAATACCCCGGCGTCATTCTGCAAGGTGACAACTCGATTGGGGAATTCTATTCTGTGGCGGTAACGAACAATTATCAGCAGGCTGACACCGGAACGAAGATGATTCACATCGGCAAGAACACCAAGAGCACGATCGTGTCAAAAGGGATCGCCGCTGGGAGAGGGCAGAATTCCTATCGGGGTCTCGTGGAAGTAAAGAAGAACGCGACGGGCGCGCGCAATTTTTCCCAGTGCGACTCTTTGTTGCTTGGTGATAAATGTGGTGCCCACACGTTTCCATACTTGGAAGTGAAGAATACTTCATCGAAGGTTGAACACGAGGCAACGACGTCGAAAATTGGAGAAGATCAGATATTCTATTGCAAGCAGCGGGGACTTTCTGCAGAGGATGCTGTTTCGATGATTGTGAACGGATTTTGCAAAGAGGTTTTCAGAGAACTCCCGATGGAATTTGCTGTCGAAGCACAAAAGCTGCTCGGCATCAGTCTTGAGGGGAGCGTAGGGTAGTCACGTCAAAAATAGAAGGACACTTGATGCTTGTCATAAATAATCTTCACGCAAAAGTAGGAGACAAAGAAATTCTGAAGGGAATCAATCTCTCCGTGAATACCGGAGAGGTTCATGCAATCATGGGCCCAAACGGCTCCGGGAAAAGCACCCTTGCGGGAGTTCTCGCCGGACGCGAAACCTACCAGGTGAGCAAGGGTGAAGTTCTCTACAAAGGGAAGAACCTGATCGAGATGGCGCCCGAGGACCGAGCACGAGAGGGACTGTTTCTCGCATTTCAGTATCCTGTGGAAATTCCCGGTGTGAGCAACAATTATTTCCTGAAGTCCGGTCTGAACGAGATTCGCAAGGCGCGTGGACAGGAACCGTTGGATGCGATGGAATTCTTGCAGCTCGTCAAGGAGAAAATCAATATACTCCATATTGACCAAAGCCTTCTCAATAGACCGGTCAATGATGGTTTTTCAGGGGGTGAGAAGAAGAGGAACGAGATCTTTCAAATGGCCGTTCTGGAGCCGACGCTGGCTATCCTGGATGAGACGGATTCAGGGTTGGATATTGACGCGTTGCGTATTGTGGCAGATGGCGTGAACAAGCTTCGGAGCAAGAACAACGCGATCCTCGTCGTGACCCATTATCAGCGTTTGTTAAATTACATTGTTCCGGACTATGTCCACGTCCTGGTCAACGGAAGAATTGTCAAGTCGGGTGGAAAAGAACTCGCACTCGAGCTTGAAGAGAAGGGATATGACTGGGTCACGGACGCACTCGAAGCGGTGCACGATTAACGCGAGAGCAGAACTTGATGCCAACAGTTGAACAAACATACGACTGGTGCCTGAAGAATTTTGATCTTCTTGAAAAAAGCCTTAACGGCGAATCCCAGTCACGTATTCATTCGATTCGCAGGATTGCGCTTGCACGTTTCATAGAGCTTGGATTTCCCACGACGCGCGATGAAGAGTGGAGATTCACAAACCTCGCGCCCTTCCGCAATGTCAAATTCCAATCTGCAACACAGTTGTCCGGAAAAACCATCACCAAAGAACAGCTTGCTCCCTATTTTGTGACGGATTCAAACTGTATCAAGCTGGTTTTTGTCAATGGTCATTATGCAGCTGAGCTCTCCGCGACTCGCCCACTACCGATGCATACGAACGTGGGGAGTCTTGCGTCGGCGATTCATGCGGGTGATCCGAACGTTGGTCGTTTCCTTGCCCGCTATGCTCCGTTCGAGAAGAATGCGTTTACCGCGCTGAGCACTGCTTTCATGGTAGATGGGGCATTTGTCTTGATAGGAGACGGCATGGCACTTGAAGAGCCTATTGAATGCCTCTTTCTCACAACGTCATCCAAACAGCCGGTTGTCGCGAATCCTCGGAACCTTTTTATTGTCGGAAAGCGGAGTAGAGCGACGATCGTGGAGAGTTATGTCGGAATTGATCAGCAGAACAATCTCAACAATGCAGTAACAGAAATTATTGTTGGCGAAGACTCGATTGTTGAACACGACAAGCTGGAAATGGAGAGTGAAGATTCGTATCACATAGGTACAATTCAGATCCACCAATCGGCGCGAAGCAACTACGTCAACAACGCGATTACTCTGGGTGGCAAGATTGTGCGGAACAACATCACGGTCGTTCTTGCAGACGAAGGTGCCGAATCGACACTGAATGGACTCTCCTTAGGGACAGGGGAACAGCTGGTGGACAGTCATACGACGATCGACCACACCAAGCCAAATTGCACCAGCCACGAATTGTATAAGTCGATTCTCGCGGGAAAGGCCAAAGGGGTTTTTAACGGGAAGATTTTTGTCCGCCAGGATGCTCAGAAGACCGATGCCAAACAAACGAATAAGACCCTGCTCCTTTCGGACGACGCTACCATTGACACGAAACCGCAACTGGAGATCTTTGCTGATGACGTAAAGTGCACGCACGGCGCCGCGGTTGGCCAACTGGACGAAGAGCAAATCTTTTACTTGCGGTCACGGGGCATGGGGGAGCGTACGGCAAAGGACATTCTCACTTTTGCATTTGCAAGTGATGTTGTTGAACGTGTGCACACAGAATCGCTTAAGGAAAGGCTCCGTGGCCTTATCACTGCGAAGCTCGAAGAAAGTCGAAAAACCGGGAGATACAATTGACAGTTCAGCAACCGATTACGAGTCTCAAGAAATCAAAGACGGCGTTTGACGTCCTGCGTATTCGAAAGGACTTCCCTGTGCTCAGCAGGTCGGTAAACGGCCACCCTCTTGTGTATCTTGATAATGCGGCGACAAGCCAGAAGCCCACTGTGGTCATACAGGCTCTCGCCGATTACTACGAAGAGTATAATTCGAATATTCATCGCGGTGTGCACTATCTCAGCCAGAAGGCTACAGATGCGTACGAAGATGCAAGGGCGAGGATCGCTTCATTTATCAATGCGGAGCGGCCGGAAGAAATTGTGTTCGTTCGCGGGACGACGGAGGCCATCAACCTCGTCGCTCAAACGTATGGTAGGTTGAACATCAAGCAGGGAGATGAAATCGTCATCACGGAACTTGAGCATCATTCCAACATTGTTCCGTGGCAAATGATCAGTGAGGAAAAGGGTGCTCAACTCAAAGTGGTCCCGATGACAGATGATGGCGATCTGGAGTTGGAAGAGTATCGCAGGTTGCTGGGCAACAGGACGAAAATTGTGGCGATTACCCACATTTCCAATGCGCTGGGAACGATCAATCCTATCAGCGAAATGATTGCGATGGCACACAATGCGGGAATCCCTGTGCTGATTGATGGCGCGCAGGCGGTGGCCCACATGGCGATCGATGTGAGGCAACTTGACTGTGACTTCTATGCCTTCTCTGGCCACAAAATGTTTGGCCCAACAGGAGTAGGTGTGCTGTACGGAAAAGGAGCTCTTCTGGAGTCCATGCCGCCATATCAAGGCGGCGGTGACATGATCAAGTCGGTGACATTCCAGAAGACGACCTATAACGACATTCCCCACAAATTCGAAGCAGGTACTCCGAATATTTCCGGGGGTATAGCGCTCGGCGTAGCGGTCGACTACCTTCGTTCGCAGGATCGTGACGGCATCAGTGAACACGAAGATTCGCTCATGGAATACGCTACTTCGCAGCTCTCAATTATCCGGGGTTTGGAAATCGTTGGCAAGTCAAAGAAGAAGGCGAGCGTTCTCTCGTTCGTGCTAGCGGGTGTCCATCCACACGATATTGGTACAATATTGGATTCGGAAGGAATTGCAATTAGGACGGGGCATCATTGCGCACAGCCGATCATGATCCGCCTCGGGATTCCAGCGACCGCAAGAGCATCGTTTGCCTTGTACAATACATTTGACGAAGTGGACGAATTGGTGAAGGGGCTCAAAAAGGTTGCCGAGGTGTTTGGATCGTGAACGAACTTCGAAGTCTTTACCAGGAAGTCATTCTGGACCACAACAAGAACCCTCGTAATTTCAGGGTCATGGAAGATGCCACGCAGGTGGTCGATGGCTACAATCCCTTGTGCGGTGATCATTACATAATTTATCAGAAGGTCAAGGACGATGTGGTTGTCGTAGTGACTTTCAAGGGGTCAGGATGTGCAATTTCCAAGGCCTCTGCATCTCTCATGACCACCGTCATGAAAGGAAAAACGAAATCGGAAGCCGAAGTGCTTTTCCAACGTTTTCACGGGCTCGTAACGGGTGAGCCCGACCTGACAACGCATTCGGAAGAATTGGGAAGGCTTGCGGCATTCGCGGGTGTGTCTGAGTTTCCCGCAAGAGTGAAATGTGCTATCCTTGCGTGGCACACCGTTCATAGTGCGCTGCAAGGCAAAACAGAGTCGGTTTCGACCGAGTAACAACTATTATTGATTACCATACATTGTCTGAGAGGAGGAAGATACCATGGCCGAAATGATGTTCGACAACTCCCCTGTGGTGAAGGAGGAGGTCTTCATAACGCCAAGAGCGGCTGAGCAGGTGCGGAAGGTGAAAGCGGATAATAACATTCCGGAGGGTTTTGCACTTCGACTTGGAGTCAAAGGGGGCGGATGTTCGGGATTCACGTACGTTCTTGCATTCGACGAAAAGCCTCGAGCGGGCGATAGAGAATTTGCGATTGAAGGTCTGAGCGTTTATGTCGATCCGAAGAGCCTTCAGTTCCTGAGCGGGACAACATTGGATTTCTCAGATGGTCTCAACGGCCGGGGTTTTGTGTTTAACAATCCGAACGCGCACAAAACGTGTGGTTGCGGAAATTCTTTTGGCGTTTAGACTATGGAACGATCTGAATTAAACCAACAGCAAGCGGCTTCCGGAAGCCCGGTAGCAAGTGAGAAAATGGTTCCCGCCGAAAAGGTTTGGGAAGCGCTGAAAGAATGCTATGATCCGGAGATTCCGGTCAACATTGTCGAGCTTGGCCTCGTGTATGAACTGAAGGTTGAAGAGGAAGTCACTGGCGAGGCAAACATCTATATCAGGATGACATTGACAGCGCCAGGCTGTGGTATGGGACCAATGATTGCTTCCGATGTGAAACGAAGAGTGACACAACTACCGGGCGTCAAAAACGTACTGGTGGAACTGGTATTCGATCCGATATGGAACACATCGATGATGTCTGAAGCAGCAAAGCTGATGTTGAATATACAGTAAGTGTAAATCACAATTTCTAAAATCATTTGTTTTACGCGTAAAGGAGTGCAGTATGGCTTATGAATGGAAGTTCAACCCGCGTCCTTATTCAGATGATGAGGCAAAAAAACTTCTGGCCAATGTTGTCAGTCCCGAAACGACTGATTGGCATTACAACACGCATCACAAAGGGTATGTGACTGCTCTGAACAATATTGAAAAAGGTCTGGAAGGCGCTGACCGCTCAACTGCCAATGGAAACTACAGCGTTATCGGCGAGTTGAAACGAAGATTCACGTGGAATCATTCGGGCGCGTTGTTGCACGACGTCTACTGGGAAGTCATGGGCGGCGATGGAGACCCCAACAAAGGAAAGGATGTGAAGTCAGCGATCGATAAAGACTTCGGCTCATTCGACGCCTGGAAGACGGATTTCAAGGCGGCTGCCGTGTCTGCAAAGCTAAGCGGCTGGGGACTTCTTGTCTTTGACCGACTTTACTCAGGTCGTCTCTTGAACGTACTTGTCGATGAGCACCAATATGGCGCGATTTGGGGTGGCGTACCACTGATTTCCTGCGATGTTTTTGAGCACGCATATTACCATAAGGACGGACCCGCACGGGCAAAGTATATCGACAATTTTATTGCAAACCTGCACTGGGGCCGGATTAATGATCGGTTCAAGAAATACGTTCAAGGCAAATAAACTGGACTGAATATAGTAGCTCGTGTTGACAAAGGTCGGATCATCTGATCCGACCTTGTTGTTTTGTGCCTTGCTCATCAGCATACTATTCGCTATTTTGGTCACGAATGTAGGTGAAACTTCTCCGATCTTGAAAAAATCCCCCGCAATCTTCCTGACGTGGTTCCTCGTTCATCTCTCTTTCTCTCAAGGCAAAACCGAGCGTGAATTTTCTCGCCTTGTTTCGCAGGAAAGGCTGCAACAAACCGTACGAGAACTTGTAGACTTTGGCAACCGCCAAGGCGGCACACCTTCTGGAAACAGAGCCGTTGCGTATTTGTTGAACGAGTTCAAGCGAATGGGACTCAACACCGAGGTGCTTGAGGATCCGGAGAAGTTGACATTCTCAAGCAACCGATGGACACTGAGGGCTGTTTCTCCGTCGCGGCTGGGGAAAACGTTTTCCCATTCCTGGCTGGCAGGATTTTCACCATCGCGAGAGCGAACCAAAGCACGTCTAGTGAAAGTACCAACCGACGGTGAACTTTCAAAAATCGACGTCGACAGTGCGGCTGTGCTCGTTGACTTGGACAATTCCGTTCGCCTGTACGGCGAGCTTGCTGCCAAGGGAGCAGTCTGCGTATTGACATGGTCTGAGCCTCCTTCGAAGGCATACGAAGACTGCGCATTCATACAGAACCTTGAACCTAGTGAAACGAATCCCATCCCGGTTTTTGATATCTCAAGGAGCGACGCGCGCTCGATTGAGAAAGTCTTGAAATCAAAGCGAGGGGTCACAATAGAATTTTCATCAACAACTCGTATCAGGAAAGGACGATCGAAGTCGGTGGTCGCGACTCTTGCGGGCCGTAGCAAAAAGTACTTCATCCTCTGTGCTCACGGGGATTCAGACTCGGGCGGCCCCGGCGCCGACGATAATGCATCCGGCGACTCAGGTGTGTTGGAAATTGCGCGGATCCTTTCCTCCATGAGACACAAGACAACGATATCCGCTCCTGACTCTTCGATCAAGTTCATCATTTGGGGGAGTGAGTACGGATCTACAGAGAACTTCGTCCGGACTCACGCCGATGATCTACAGAACATCGTAGGAGTTTTGAATTTTGACGAAATTGGCACCGGCGCTTCGAGGAATTGCGTTTACTTTGAGGGAAATGACCAGCGAATCAATTTTCACATGCTGAGGATTCTTCAGAAGGTTGGCGAAGATTATGTGGGCAAGAAAACATTTTGGCCGGAAGCCACGACAAATCCCTCGCAAGGCGGTACAGACTCGTACGTGTTTCTGCCGAATTATCTGAGCAGACTCGGCGTGCCCGTTGTCGAGATTCCGTCGGTTACGGTGTACACTGCCGCATGGCAGCAATCAAAATCTCTTTTTCAGCCAAAAGAATGGCGAACAACATCCTGGAAAGGCCCCCCCGATTCAGTCATCATAGATTATTCACTGTACTACCATTCTTCAATGGATGTTCCTTCGAAGACGACGGATCGTGAACCATTTGACATGGTTTGGGGAGTCAAAGCCGTTGGAATAGCATTGTTGAGAATGGCGTGGCATTAGCTCTCCGTGCACTCACGCTTGACACCCCCTGATGAATTCGTTACCTTGTGAACGTGGAAGAGAACAAGCGCACCGACGGCAATCCAGATACGAGCACTGAAATAACCAAGTCTGATGACGTCCATTACTGGCAGTACTGTGTCAATTGTGGCACGATATTGGAAAACAAAAAATGCAAGCTTGTCTGCCCCAAGTGCGGTTTCTATCATTCATGCAGCGAGCCGTAATTTCCCCGCGCCGGCGGCTATTGGCATGAAGTTCAGTTCTTAGCCGCGCGCATGCCCCTTCTGGCAAAACGACCCACCGTTCCGATTTTCAAGTTCAAGTCACATTCATATGACCTATCCCGGAGAACGTATATCATGGGAATTCTCAATGTTACCCCTGATTCGTTCTCCGATGGTGGGACATATTTTGACGTCCAGAATGCAGTCGCACGTGGAGTGCAGATGGAGGAGGAAGGGGCAGATTTTATTGATATCGGAGGAGAGTCTTCTCGGCCCGGCTCAGACCCGGTTTCAGAGGAAGAGGAATTGCGGCGCATTCTGCCGGTGACTGAGTCACTGGCTGAGCGGGTTTCCATACCGCTGTCCATTGATACTTACAAATCGAATGTTGCAGACTGCGCGTTAAAAGCTGGTGCACAGATCGTCAACGATATCAGCGGTCTGATGTTCGATGCGAGAATGATTGACATCGTCGCCCGGCACGGCGCGTGCGTGGTCCTTATGCATATGAAAGGCACACCAAAATCGATGCAAGCAAATCCGACGTATGACGATGTTGTTGAAGAGGTTGCAGATTTCCTGCTCCAGCGGGCAACCGTGGCTTCGAGCCAGGGAGTTGAACGCATTATCGTCGATCCAGGGCTTGGGTTTGGGAAAACGTTTGAGCATAACCTGGAACTCATCAGAAAATTTCAACGAATTGTCCAAGTTGGTTTTCCGGTTCTTGTAGGTCCTTCGCGCAAGTCTTTCATCGGCAAATTGCTTGACGCACCCATCGAGGAACGGTTGGAAGGCACCGCTGCTGCCGTCACGACCTTGATTCTTCGGGGAGCGAACATCGTCCGCGTTCACGATGTCAAACAGATGAAAAGGGTTGCCGTGGTGGCAGATGCATTGAAAAATAGTACCACGGATGTGTAGGTTGCTTCGGTGGACGAAAGCATTTCGAAAATCGCAGCCTTGGTGCCTGCATACAATTCGGCCAACACACTCGACGAGTTACTCTCGAGGTTGTTGATGTACGTTCCCGTGACAAATGTGTTTGTAGTGGACGACGGTTCAACAGACCGTACCTCGGCAATTGCAGAGCAACGCGGAGTGAACGTCATACGACTCGGTACGAACAGGGGAAAAGGTGCTGCCCTCTCGGAAGGCTTCCGGGTCTTAAAAGATGATTCACGATTTCAAAGCGTGGTGACGCTGGACGCCGATCTACAGCATCGCCCGGAAGAAATACTTGATTTCGTTCGCGAAAAGCTCCAGACAGGAGCCGATATCGTGATCGGGAGAAGAAATCGCCGCGGATCACGCATGACAATACACCGCAGATTGTCCAACTTTATTACGTCATATCTTGTCTCAGTTCGGACGGGGACCGAAATCCTCGATAGCCAATGCGGATACAGGTTGATCGGGATGAATGTTCTTTCCAAGGTATCGATCCAATCGGCTGGTTATGAAATGGAGACAGAGTTTCTTATCAAAGCTGTCAAGAAAGGATTCACCGTTCGTTACGTGCCAATCGAGACTGTTTACGACGGCGAGAAGAGTCACATGACAAATTGGAGGACGACGTTGAATTTCATAAAGGTTCTCTTCCGGGACTATTAATGGGAAGATTTGAGGACGAACGCCAGGAGATGGTTGCGCTGTTGCGTGAAAAGGGAATCAACGACTCCCATGTGCTGGAGGCGATGGCAAAAATCGAACGTCATCGGTTCGTGCTAGGACCGTTCCTGAACAGGGCATACGAAGATACAGCTTTACCGATCGCCAAAACTCAAACGATCTCGCAACCGTATACAGTTGCTTACATGACACAGGAGTTAAGGGTCGGCCGGGATTCAAAGGTTCTTGAAATTGGCACTGGTTCCGGTTACCAGGCAGCGATCCTGGCAGAAATGGGATGTCGTGTCTTTACTATCGAGCGCCATATGGACCTTCACCTGCAGGCAAGAAGTCTCCTGGAAAAGTTAGGATATCGGGTGGCGTCCCGATGTGGTGATGGAACAGTTGGCTGGTCGGAGTTTGCACCGTACGACGGCATCATTGTTACAGCAGCTGCCCCTGAAGTCCCAGACGCCCTGGTGAATCAACTTGCTGACGGAGGTCACTTGGTAATTCCGGTCGGCGACCTCGATATACAATCTCTCCGTATTATCGTAAAAGAAGGGGGACGACTTCGAATCCGAGAGGACCGAGGTTTTAAATTCGTGCCTCTTATTGGAAAAAAGGGTTGGGAAAAGCAATAATCCGTCGTGACGTCTTCTCGCAACGATGAGACTCCTTGCCATTGTTGGTCCCACTGCTTCCGGCAAAACCGAGCTTGCACTAAATCTTGCCGAGCAATTGAAGGGGGAAATAATCTCGGCCGATTCACGTCAGGTCTATCGTTATCTCGATATCGGTACTTCAAAACCGACGAAAGATGACATCAAGAGAATTCCTCATCATTTTGTCGACCTTCTCGATCCTTCAGAGGACTACAGCGCGGGAGCATTTGGCGTACAAGCTCGAAAAAAGGTGAGCGAGATTTCAGGAAGAAACAGACAACCTCTTCTTGTCGGTGGGTCGGGGTTATATATCAAAGCCGTAATCGATGGACTCTTTGAGGGACCCGGGAAAGATCCGGAATTGCGCAGCCAACTTTACGCACAACTGGAGACAATGGGAGCAAAAGCTCTCCTTGAAAAACTGCAAGCGGTGGATCCAAGCAGTGCTGCGCGCATGGACATAAGCAAGCCGAGGCGAATTATACGCGCATTGGAAGTGTATTACACAACGGGGATACCTCTATCGAGTTTTCACAAGCAACAATCGAGCATTTCTCCTTTCACAACTGTGCAATTTGCAATTGCTTGGTCGAGATCGCAGCTCTATGACAGGATCAACAAACGTGTCGAATCAATGTTGTCCGTCGGTTTTGTCGATGAGGTCCGACGACTCAGGGACAGAGGGTATAACAGAAGCCTCAATGCCCTAAACACCGTTGGCTATAAAGAAGCTT
>Ga0335081_10013408_pt1 | contig 13255 bp, 10 predicted proteins | sample Lox_Sample_35_FD_206713 | JGI IMG/M metagenome (GOLD analysis project Ga0335081, IMG submission 206713) | Soil microbial communities from Loxahatchee National Wildlife Refuge, Florida, United States - Lox_Sample_3.5 | ecosystem: Environmental > Terrestrial > Soil > Wetlands | place: USA...
GTTCGAGCTTCACCTGCCGGATCAATTTGAACAGTTCGTGCAAACTCGTCGCCGGAGTCTTTGGATAGGCGATCGAGTCATTTTTCATGAGACCGACGATCCGTTCACGCAACGGCTTGTTCTTTATCCCGTAGGGCTCCGTTTCCACATAGGAATAAAAATACCTCAGGGGAAAATGATACGAGATGGGGAGGAGAAACTTATACCATGGGAGGCTCCAACCGTCGTAAAAAAGCGTTGTCGAAATTAAAGATACGGCTGCGACTTCTGAGCCAAATTCGTGGGAGAGGTGAAGAGAAAGAAGGGCCCCCATGCAAAGGCCGACCACGGAAACGGAGTCGGATGATTTTTTCATCTCCAGAAAGCTTTCGCGGACAGACCTATACCAATCTTCCCAGGTGGTTTTAGAAAGATCCTTGAGATTGGTGCAGTGTCCTTCAAGGCAGGGGCCTTTGACGGTGAACCCGGCCTTGTTCAATCTCTTAGCAAGGTATTTCATCTCAAAGGGGCTTCCCGTCAAGCCATGAATCAACAAAACGGAGTGCTTCCCACCGCAAAGATCTATCCTGTGATCGGGCATGTGAAGGCGTCCTATGTTTTTTTGCACTTGCTGATCAGCTGGTCAAAAAGTTCAACGGCCATCTCAGTCTCAGATCGAGTGATGTGAAGAGAAGGGGCAAGGGTGAAAACATTCTTATAATACCCGCCAATGTCCAAGACCAGTCCGTATTTCGACCCTTTGTAATTCAAAGTCCCCTTCAGTCCTTCAAGAAAAATTTTCTCCGTCAAATGCCTGTCGGGAGTAAAACGATCTGATTTGCAGATCTCTACTCGGAGAGCCAGCCCCAAGCCATCCACATCTCCGATTTCCTTGTGTTTCTTCTTTAGGTCTCGAAACAGAGAGAGGAAATAACCTCCGCTTTCCGTCACCTTCTTCTCGTAATCTTCTTCTTCAAGCATCTTCATCACCTCAAGAGCAACGCTCGTCCCGAGGGGATTTGAGGAAAAAGTCGAATGGGTTGAACCAGGAGGAAAAACGGATGGATGGATCAAAGCCTCTCTGGCCCACATCCCCGATAAGGGATTGAGGCCATTGGTGAGCGCCTTTCCAAACACGATGAGATCCGGACGGACCTCGAAATTCTCAATCGCCCAGAGTTTCCCCGTTCGGTAGAGTCCCATCTGAATCTCATCGTCGACGAACAGGATCCTCCAACGCTCAAGGGTTTCCTTCAATTGTTTGAAGTAACCCTTTGGCGGAATAATATAACCCCCCGTCGCCTGGATGGGTTCAACAAAAAAGGCCACATATTCAGTTTCGTTGACCTTTGTATCGACGACGGAATAATACTCCGTCTCAAAGAGTTTCTCAAACTGCGAAATACAGTAGAAATCACAATTTTTTCGGGTCTTCCCATAATAACATCGGAAGCAATAGGGGTAGGGAATGAACTGGGCACGGTCCGAAAAATGGCCATACCTTCTTCGGTATCGATAGCTGGAGGTGATCGCTGAAGCTCCCAGTGTCCGTCCATGATAGCTTCCCATAAAGGCAAACATCAGGTTTTTTCCTTTTGCATTTCGAATAAGTTTAAGGGCATCTTCAATCGCCTGGGCCCCGCCCACATTGAAATGTACTCTCCCTTTCTCTTTAAAACGTTTTCTGTTTGCCAAGCAGATTTTTTCCGCCAGGAGAACCTTTTCCTCATGGAGGTATTGACAAGCGAGTTGCGGAAGCGTTTCCATCTGGGTCATGAGTGATTCACGCAATCTCGGGTTCTTGTATCCAAAATTTCCGGCCGAATACCACATCTGAAGGTCAAGGTAGGGGATATCCGCGCTGTCATAAAGAAAACTGCCTTCGCATCCTCTGAAGATTTTTGGAGGTTCAGCATAATGAACCGTATCTCCATAGGAGCAGTAGATGGAATCCTTCTTGATCAATTCTTTGTCGTTAACCATTTCGGGCTCCTCTGAAGCCATGACGGACGAAACTCCCTTGGGATGTCACTTTCCCCCTTGCCGTTGTTTGTTTCTCCAGCCAGTTGATGATATCCCCAAATTCCCCGTGCTCGATGTGAGGGATTTTTTCAGCCTTGCAGAATTCTAAGAGAGCCGATTTAGCGAACGTTAAATCCGCTTTTTTCGCAAGGCAGAAATCGGAACGGCCATCCCCGACGAGAATGTTGAACCCGCCTAAGCTGGAGAGCTCTTGCATCATCCCACACTTGCAAACGCCTGATTTGCCCAAACAATCCTCCCGAAAGTAAGGAAAGACCATCTTATAATTCCCGTTTGCGCGTCCGAAACTATTTGCGAAAACCCGGATGGTGTCTAGGCCATGCCGATTCAGTATCGATTTAATGAAGAGATCGACCCCATCGCTGAGAATGGAGATGTCGATGGCATTTCTTTTACAATATCTTGCGAAATCGACGAACGTTTCGTCGATAGCGATCCCTTTTACAAAATCTAAAAGGTCCTGTTCCTTCGCGTTGATAAGTTCGGCTTGCATCGCGAGACAATCGCGAGAGCCGATTTTCCCATCCACCCAGGACTGCTCGATGTCGATCCATGAGGGGTCAGCAAACTCCTCTAAAACTCGGTCAACCACATCTTCCTTCGTTACCGTGCCATCGAAATCACATAGAAACGTATATTTCATCTTATCCTTCCATGTTTCCGGCAGCGAGGCCGGTATTGATTCCCCCTATGAACGGAAGAGGGTTGATGTGTTCACTTGAAGTTGGTCGTCCTAACGGAAACTTGGCTTGGCCGGTTTCATTAGGATAAAATTGATGCAAGAGACTTCGCAAGAATAATGCCAATAGGATCACCAGTATTAACTTATTAATATTAAAAAATGATTTAAAATAAAAGACTTCCAATTCTAACTCGGAAAGTTCATTAATGTGCAAATTTACAAATAATTGTAACATATCTGGTTAAATCTTGTCCTGTCAAACTTCCTCTATTTCTGAAAAGGTAAATCATATCCGTCGGCTTCCCTTCGGGATAGCCGGTTTCGGAGAACCCACTATAGAGCAAAATCGACATAAATGCAAGAGTAAGGGCACGAAACTGCCTGGAATCTTAAATAATAGGAAATTCCATCCAAAAATGAAGTGGGTTTTGACGCTTTGGTACTAATAAAATCTTTACATTAGAGTTTGATTAGATTGGAATTAATATTCCTTAATGTTCCCGGAAAAACTGGAGGAGGAGAAAGACTCTTTCTCTGTTTTTTATCTGATTTTACCAGCCACAGGCGCCGTCAATGACGATTTTCAGCCACTGGTTTTTACCAGTCGTTATACTGTTTTGGTTCGTATTTCCTCCCCTTTTTTGATATTTGTGTTATAATTCGACGTCAAAATTTACCCGTCTTTGAAATATTTCAACAGATTCATAAGGTTTTATCTTATCGCATTGATATTCTCTTGAAAGGGACCAAACTTGTCGGATGTGAGGGGGAGATACTTATTTGCCGTACTTGCCGTCAGCGTAGTTCTCTTTCTTTTCAATTTAGGAGGAAGGGATCTCTGGGAGCCCGACGAAACTCGATACGCGGTGATTGCCCGGGAAATGAGGGAGACCGGCAATTGGATTTTGCCGCGTCTTAACGGAGAGATTTATGCAGAAAAACCACCACTCTTTTTTTGGATGGTCAATTTTTCTACTTTCTTCCTGGGTGAGAATTCTGAATTGACGAATCGCCTTCCATCTGCCCTGGCGGGACTGATTACCCTTCTCGTGACATTTTTTTTCGGGAAGAGACTCTTCGGCGCAAGGGCCGGTTTCCTGTCCGCCATCGTTTTAGCGACAAGCTTCTTGTTTATCCAAATATCGCGGTGGATGATGCTTGATTCCTTGGTGACCCTTTTTTTTCTTCTGACACTCTACTTTTTTCATCTGGGGGTCGAGAGGGAGGAGGAGCGAAGGAAATTCTTCCTTTGGGCTGGTGTTTTCACGGGATGTGGGGTGTTGACCAAGGGTCCCCTTGCCTTTCTGCCACTTCCCATTTTTTTCGCCAGCAGCCTTTTTCAGAAGAATCTAAGGGGATTTTGGTGTCGCGATCTGCTCCGGAGTTTTTGCCTTTCCATGATCATTCCATTGATCTGGTGGATCCCTGCCTGTTGGATTGGGGGAAGGGAGTATATCCATTGGCTTCTTTTTAAGCAAGCGGTCGGGACTTACGTAGAAGGAGGGGCTCATTTTCATCCGCAGCCGTTCTATTTCTATTTTATCCGTTTCCCTGCCGAATTTTTTCCGTGGATTGTGTTTTTGCCCAGCGCATTTATTCTTGGGTTTAGAAAGGAATTTGGTAAAAGAAAAGAGTTCCTTCTTCTCGTTGTATGGTTCTCCTTCCTCTTCCTCTTTTTTACCTTCTCCGTAGGGAAGAAGGATAACTATCTCTTACCCCTCTATCCGGCTGCCGCCGTCCTGGTCGGAAGTCTGTGGGATCTCGGGATGCAGTCGCAGAAGGGGAAGAAGAGGTTCCTCCCCGGGATTCTCGTCCTTTTTTTCCTGTTTCTCGCCGGTGTCATTTTGTTATCGTTTGGAATTCCACAAAAGTTTTTCCCGAAAATTACGCCCTATCGCTCCTTCGGACTCGTCATTCTTGGATATCTGCTGGTAGGTTCGGCTCTCTCTTTGCTTTTTCTTATAAAAGAGAAGAGAAGGGCTTCGTTCGCAAGCCTTACGATCGCCTTTGCTTTCTTCTCCCTTCATCTCTCCTATTCCATTCCGCCGAAGTTCAACGCGCAGAGGTCTACCAAGGCATTTTCGGAGCGAATTTTGAAAAGGATGGAAACAGGGGATGAACTGAAGACCTGTTCCCTTGAATCGAACGGATTAATCTATTATACAGGAAAGGTTTATATCGAGAATATTCTAACCAAGGAGCGGTTTCTTGAAGTTCTCAACTCCCCCCAGCGAGTTTATATTGTGGGTTATCAAGAAATCCTTGATTTTCTCGGGAAGGAAGTTGGAGTTGAGATTCATCCGGTTGATCGTGCGAAAGTGGGGCATTGGAATTATGCGCTGATCTCAAATCACTAGCTTGAGACGGTCTTGCGGTGAGCAATTGAAATCTCTTCTCATCTCGGTTAAATAAAGGGAGGCGGTGGCCTAAGCACATGAGACTTTTGCTGATCGGAGTCGGAAGATGGGGGATGAACCACCTGAAGACTCTCCAGAAGCTGACAGACGACCTGTACGTAGTCGATTCAGACGCGAATCAGTTGAAGGCCTGTCGGAATTCTTCCATCCCGGGGGATCATCTTTCAACCGATTACCACGATTTCCTCGACCGGGCAGAAGGGGTGGATGTGGTGACTCCTGCCGATAGTCATTTGGCTATTTGCAACGAGTGCTTTGACAAGAAGAAAGATGTCTTCGTAGAAAAACCGATCGCCCTGACATCCGTGGAAGCCACGGAGATGATCACCCGGGCAAACCGGAACGGGGCGATTTTTCAGGTAGGCCATATTTATCGGTATCATCCTGCGGTTTCGAAGATAAAACGGGCTCTTGAGGAAGGACAGCTGGGGACCGTGCAATATGCCTACGGGCATTTTATGGGATTTAAGAGGCCCCGGACGGATGTCGGGGTCACCCAGACCGATGCCATCCACTATTTCGACCTTTTCAATTACCTCTTTGACGAGCCGCCGCAAGCCGTGACAGCCGTGGTACGAAACTACCTCCACCTTCCCTTGGATGACACATCTGTTTCCGCCTTGGATTACCGTGGAAAGATCGTCTATATTGAGGCGGGGTATCTGCCTCCGGAGAAACGAAGGGATATTGCCATTGTCGGAGATCGGGCCAGCCTTTATTGCGACTTTCAAAAGAATTCCCTTCTCTTCTGCGAGAATCGGCACGAAAGACAAGGGGGAAAGTGTGTCGCTTTGGAGGGAGAATCCCGAAACCTGGCCGTCGAAACCGAGGAGCCCCTGACGGCAGAATTAAAGGCATTTTTCGACTCGATCAGGAGTCGATCCATCCCCCTTGCGGATGGGCGGGCGGGTTATGAGGCATTGAAAGTAGTCGAAGCCTGTTACGAGTCCTCTCAACGAGGAGCGAAAGTGAGGATCGAATGGAAGCCAGGATGATGTTTGGGGAAAGGAGTCCGGATGAAGATTGCTCTTTCTAAACCTTATGTGGATCAAGAAATGAAAGACCGCGTCTCGGAGGTGATTGACTCCGGGCACTATATCCTGGGAAACCAGTGCAAGGATTTTGAGAAAGAGTTTGCCCAGTTCGTCGGGGTGAAGCATGCGGTCCTCACTTCTTCCGGGACTTCGGCCATTTTTTTGTGTCTCAAGGCCTTAGGAGTTCAGGAAGGGGACGGTATTCTGGTTCCCTCTCTCACGGCTTTTCCAACGATCGAACCCGTGTTTCATGTCGGTGCTAAGCCCATTTTCATCGACATCGATGATACCTGTACGGTCGACCCCAAGCATGTGGAGTCGATTTTGAGCAAGAAGAGCCATATCCCCGGGGTCAAGGAGATCAAGGGGATGATCCCTGTGCATCTTTATGGCCATCCGGCTCACCTGGATTCCCTTCTCGATCTGGCGAAACGTCACGGACTTTTTGTTTTGGAAGACTGCTGTCAGGCTCACGGCGCCCGGTACAACGGAGCCAGGGTAGGGTCCCTGGGAATCGGCGGCTGTTTTTCTTTCTATCCTTCGAAAAATCTGACGGTCTTTGGGGACGGTGGAATCCTTGTCACTTCCGACGACGAGATGGCCAAGACCTGTCGCATGTTGAGAGACCACGGCCGGAAAGAAAAATACGAACACGAGCTGGTCGGGTACAACCTAAGGTTCAATGAGATTCAAGGGGCGATCGGGCGTCTCCAGCTTCGAAAGTTGGACTGGTTCAATGAATCCCGAAGGCGCATCGCCCAATGGTACGACGAAGGATTGAAAGGAATTCCCGTGACCGTGCCCAAAGCGAAAGACTGGGCGGAGCCCGTCTACCACCTCTACGTCATCCAAACTCCCGATCGGGACAAGCTGGCGGACTTCTTGAAGGAGAGAGGGATACAGACGGGGATTCACTATCCGATCCCAAATCACCGACAACCGGCCGTTCAGAATGCCCTGGGGAAACAGCCCAAACTGGAAAAGACGGAGGGGACGGTGGAGAAGATTCTCTCCCTGCCCATCTACCCGGAACTGGAAAAAGAGAAGGTGGATTTCGTGTGTACCGCCATCCGGGAATACTTTCGCTAGAGCCGCAGAGAAGGGGAGAGGGAACGCTCTATGAGGGAGTCCTCCCAAATGGATATTTCGGTGGTGGTTCCGGTTTACAACGAAGAGGAAAATCTTCCGGTTCTCATTCCTCAAATCGCGGAGGTCCTTAGGCCCTTGGGCAGGACCTACGAGATGATCTTCGTCGATGACGGTAGTAAAGATCAGAGCCGCCGTCTCCTTAAAGAGATGGTTCGCCAATATCCTGAAATACGTATCCTCGGGTTTAAGGAGAATTGCGGGGAAACGGCAGCAGGGGCGGCGGGGTTAAAGGAGGCCAAGGGAGACATTGTCATCACCCTGGACGCTGACCTTCAGAATGATCCAAAGGATATCCCCGTGATGTTGGATTACCTGAAGAATTATGACATGGTGACGGGGTGGCGCCAGCAGAGAGAGGATTCCTGGGTCAAGCGCGTTACTTCGAAAATTGCCAATCGAATTCGGAACAGGTTAAGCGGAGAGACGATTCGAGACAGTGGCTGTACGTTTCGAGCCTATAAAAGGGATTGTTTTCAGAACCTGAAACTCTACAAGGGGATGCATCGATTCATGCCAACCTTAGTGAAGCTTGAAGGATTTCGAGTGATCGAGATACCGATTGCCCATCATCCCAGGAAATTTGGAGTATCGAAATATAACACCTGGAATCGGATGGGACGCGCCTTTGTCGACCTTCTGGCGGTGAAATGGATGAAGAGTCGCCATATTCGCTATGAGATCGAAGAAAGGATCTGAAGGAGGGGTTCCGCGTCCGCGCTGAGAAGGTGGATGGATTTTCGATCTGAGCACTCGGCCAGGGATCGGGTTTCACCCCCACCCGTCGTTTCAATCCCCTTCCCCTGTTTCAACCAGCCTTGCTTCCCTTTGACAACAGACGAACCTGTTTGTCCTGATCGTCTGCTTCTTGCCTTCCCTTGTCGATCGATGGGAGTCCGGGGATGGGAGAAGCACCCTGTTGGCGGCTTCGTCCGTCCAAGGAGAGCTGCTGAGCCGGCGATGTTTCATTATGAAATTAACTGTGTTAGAATAGGACCACTTCATCCGGTCACCTAAATGGTGAGGACTTTTGGTTCCATTGAACGTATCTATCATCGGGGCGAGCAGAAAGAGGAACGGTATCGGTGAATATCTCGGGAAATATTTCCATCAGCATGGGGCAAAAGTCAGCTCGGTGCTGGGGACGACGGAAGAAACGAGCTTCCAAGCCGCTTCTGCTCTTCAGAAATACGGGATGGAACCCCGTGCTTATACAGACTTTGATGAGATGGTGAGCGCGGAAAAACCTGATGCGGTGGTCATTGCTTCTCCTTCTTCGACGCATCATGAATATCTCTTACGGTGCGTTGACTCGGGACTCCATACCTTTTGTGAAAAACCCTTTATCTGGGGCGATGACGTGGATATTCCAAAAGAGGTTGAAGAGATATTTGGAAAAGCCCGAAAGAAGAAAGTAACGATTGCTATGAATTCTCAATGGTCTTTTTCCCTGGACGATTATGAGGAAACCTGTGGAGGGGTCCACCCCGACGAAACGACCGAATTCTTTATGCGGATGTCGCCTTTTTCACCCGGGCGGACCATGATCCCCGAGTCCGTTCCTCATCCATTGAGCATCCTTTATTGCCGATTGGGTGCCGGGAAGATACAGGATTTGAGCTTTGGATCGGACGGAAAAGGCGAGATGGACCTCCGGTTCACCTATCGACTAAAAACCCGAGCGTGCGAGGTGGTCATCAAGCTGGTCAACCAAAAGACTCCTCCCCGTGAACTTTCTTTTGGATTCAATGACAAAATTGTTTTTCGAAGTCTGGATTTGAAAGATTATGGAATCTACTTTAATTATGGGGGGAAGAAGATCAAGATCACGGACCCCCTGAGTCTCTCCATTAAGAATTTTCTGGAGGCCGTTCAAGGGAAAACGGAGCCTCTCATCGGGTATCCTCATATTCGCCATAACATGTTTTTGCTAAAGGAGATTGATGATCGTTTTGGCGAGTTTGAAAAGAGAAAATCATGGAAAAGTTAAGGGAAAGAGAGCACGACTTTGGCTCAAAACTGAGACAGGACGCCACTTTCCAGAGGCTGAAAGACTATATCCAATGGCAGAGAAGGTGCCGTGGCGATGCTTTGGGTGAAGAGCCGCCGATTTTCAGCCCGGTCTCTATCAATTTGGACCTGACCTCCGCGTGTAATTTCTCATGCCCCTTTTGTGTCGATTCGAAGCTGACCAACGCAGGGAAAAGCTTGACCTTTGGAAAGGTTAAAAGGGCGATCGACACCCTCCGTTCTCATGGGCTTCTTTCCGTCATCTTGATCGGAGGGGGAGAGCCGACGCTTCATAAAGATTTTGGAGAGATCGTCCGCTATCTCAAAAGCAAAGGGCTACAGGTTGGAATCGTGACTAACGGTTCAAGACTGGAGAAGATTAAAGCCGTTGTGGAAGATCTCAAGGAGAAAGACTGGATCAGGGTTTCGATCGATGCGGCGGGAGAAGAGACCTTTAAGGCGTTACACCGGCCTAGAACCCGCGTAAGCCTGAATCGGATTTTGGAAAAAGCTAGAGAGGTGAAGAGGAAAAATCCCGCGGTTTCCCTGGGATACTCGTTTGTCGTCGTCTGGGAAGGCGTAGAAATTAACGGGAAGTCCCTCCGTCCTAACCTCGATGAGATGGCGAAGTCGGTGGAGTTGGCTAAGGAGTTCTCCTTCGATTATGTCTCCTTTAAACCCTGCTTGGTCCGATTTCATGAGTCCCAGAGAGAGACGTTGCTAAAAAATATCGGAAGGACGAAAGAGGAGGAGATTATCAACAAAATCAAGGACCATCTTGAAGAAGCAAAGCGTTTCGCCGGCGACCAAATCAAACTTCTTGAAAGCTCCAACCTGAAGGCCATGTTGAACCGGGAGACCGATCAGATCAAGAGACAGCCCAAGCGGTGCCACATGCAATTCTTCAGAACGGTGATGACCCCCTTCGGAATCTTTCACTGTCCTGCATTTCGAGGGGTGGAGGAAGCCAGAATCGGAGAGCCGGACGGATACCTATCGGAAAGAGACTTCGAAGGCTGCCTCAGGAGGACGGCCAAATCCATCCTGACCTTTGATGCCGAAGAAGAATGCAAGGATGTCGGATGTTTTTACAATCGCACGAACTGGTGGTTGGAAGAATTCATCCATTCCCGAGAAGGTATCCACGAACTTGAAAAAATCGAGAATGACAACTTTTTCCTTTAATGCCAGTCCATCGACACCGAATTTGTGCTTGAATCTGAGAATTTCCCTCGAACGATTTCATAGATTTCAAATATATTCGACTAGGGTTTAGACGGAATGAAGATCCTTCACCTTTTCAGCAACTGGAAATGGACAGGCCCGGCCGACCCGACAGTCAACCTCTGCAAAGGGTTGGAGAGGCGGGGACATGATGTTACGTTTGCTTATCGAAAACCCCCTCTCCCAGTCGAGGATAGTATTGAGAGGAGAGTCCTCCAAGCAGGCGTGAAGGCTACGGATCGGTTTCACCTGGATCACTCGGTGAAAATCTACCATCCTTCCTTTTTGTCCGTCAATGTGCGTGATATTTTAGGCCTCACCCGGTATCTTCGTGATGAAAAGTTTGATATTCTTAACGTGCATCATTCGCACGGCCATCTCCTCGGCGGGATCGCAGCCAGACGGTCGGGCAGGCCCGTCATCGTCATCCGGTCCGACCACAAGCGGGATCCTTTGAAACCCAGTTGGGGGAATCGTTTTCTCATCTCTCGGTTTACGGATGGAATGATCACCTTTTCGGAGAGGGCGAGGAGGGAGGATTCAGAACATTTCGGTCTTCCTCTGGAGAGGGTCGGGAAGGTCTCGCCAGCTTTGGATTTGGACCGGTATGACCCAAAAAGGGAATTTAAGGGCATGAGGGCCCTCTTTGGGATCAAACCCGATGAGATCGTTGTCGGAATGATCGCCCGATACCAAAAGTACCGAAGGACGGCGGTCTTTTTGGAGGCCGTGAAAACGATTGTCAAAGAATTTCAGAACCTGAAGGTTCTTTTGGTGGGGCGGTCGAGCCAGATCGAACAGAGTGTCATCCAACCTATGAAACAGCTCGGCGTGGAAAAGTGGATCGTTCTCGGAGGATATCAAACGCAGGATTATCTCGATACCCTGGCCTGCATGGATATCTTTGTTTTCTTGATGGCGGGCTCGGATGGAACCGCCCGAGCTTTGAGAGAAGCAATGGCCATGGGCAAACCGGTCATCGTCGCCGATCGAGGGATGCTCCCCGAACTGGTCGAGGACGGCATCTCAGGTTTAGTGGTGAACGACACCGCCGAAGAATTGGCAGGCGCGACCCTTCGACTGCTCCACCATCCGGAAATGAGGGAAGCCTTGGGAAAAGCGGCGTATCAAAAGGCCCGCCGGGATTTCCAGCTGGATCGACAGGCGGAGGCCGTTGAAAGTTTTTATCAAACGATGATGAGGCTCGGGAAAAGAAAGTAGAAAGGGTTCTTCTGACGGGGAAATGGGAAATTCAGATCTTCAGAGAGTCTCGAAAGGTGGGATGAAGGGGTGGATGAGGGGGGAGGTGTGGCAAGATCTCCCTCCTGGTTTTTGGGAGGATCCTTTCGCTTCTCTTCAGGAGATGGGGGGGAAGGTTCTCAAAGAATCAAGATGGAGGTGCGCCGCGCTGTTGCCCCTCTCGGGAGGGAGAAGTTTTTTTTTAAAGAGGGACAAAACGAAGAGCTGGGTGGAGGGGCTGAGATATCTTTTTTATCCTTCCAAGGGGAGGCGAGAATTCCTCATTGCTTCCCAGCTAGTAGGGAAGGGGCTTCCTTTTCCTCAACCCTTCGGCTGGATGGAGAGGGTCCGGAAAGGGCGCGTCAGAGAGAGCTATTACCTCTCCGAGGCGATCGGGGTAGGGGTTTCCTTCATCGAGGAGGCGGCGAGATCAAGAGAATCTCGTTCGATCGTTGAATTAGCGATGACCGTGAAAAAATTTCAAGACGCCGGATTATTGCACGGAGATCTTCACGGAGGCAACTTTTTGTGGGGGGGAGACCATCTCTTCCTCACCGATCTCCATGGCGCTAAGGTGACCAAATCCCTTTCTTTGGACCAGAGGTTATGGAACCTATCGCACCTCTTTCATTCCTTAAGATCGATGTGGGGAGAAGCGGAACAACTCCAGTTTCTGGATCGCTATTTTGAGGGAAGGCTCAACCTTTCCCAGCAAGGGGAAATTCTACGAGAAAAGATTCATCCCGTCATGAATCGTCTTCAACAGAGGCAATGGCGAAGCCGAAGCAAACGATGTCTGAAGGAAAGCACCGAGTTCGCGGTGCAAAGAGAAAAGAAGGCTCGTTACTATTATCGAAGGGATTTTCCGCTGGATCGCTTGAAGAGGGTGATGGCCGAACACCGGAACCTGGTGAGAGAAAAGCCTCTATCCCTCATCAAGTACTCTCCGGAGGTCATCGTTTCCATCCTGAAGGACGAGGGTGAAAGGATCTGTTTGAAACAGTTCTGCCTCCCTTCTTTCTGGCTACGGATGCGAGATCATTTCCGTCATTCGAAGGGGTTCAAATCCTGGAGGGCCGCCAACGGGATTCGAGCCAGGGGCCTTCCGTCTCTTAGGCCCCTCGCCTTGGCGGAGATGAAAGCCTGGTTGGGGCCGAAAGAGAGTATTTTATTCATGGAGGTCCTGGCAGGCGCTCAAGAGATGGACCGGTTTCTCTTAAGGGGTTTTGAAGGCTTGAATAGAAAAAGGCTTTTCATCAAGACCTTCGCCCGTTGGCTGGTCGGTCTTCACAAGATGCATCTGTACCATAAAGATATGAAGACCTGTAATATTCTCGTTTTGGAAGAGAGAGGATTATGGGATTTCCGTCTTCTTGATTTTGAGGATATTCGAATGGATCAGGACGTCAATCGGAGAAAGCTGTTCAGAAGTCTTCTCCAACTCAATACATCCACGCCTCGGATGATGACAAGGGTCGATC
>Ga0335081_10013409_pt1 | contig 13254 bp, 11 predicted proteins | sample Lox_Sample_35_FD_206713 | JGI IMG/M metagenome (GOLD analysis project Ga0335081, IMG submission 206713) | Soil microbial communities from Loxahatchee National Wildlife Refuge, Florida, United States - Lox_Sample_3.5 | ecosystem: Environmental > Terrestrial > Soil > Wetlands | place: USA...
GTGGGCGTCTCCAGGTACTTGCCTTCCTCGTTTGGCAGCCCGGCATTCGGATAGCAGGAAACGCGCACCGGCGCCATCTCGCTGATGGTGCGGATGTGGTCGGTCATGAACTCCGGCCCGGTTCCGCAGTTCAACCCGATCGAAAGCAGGTCGGCATGCAGCACCGACGCGCAGAACGCATCCGCCGTTTGGCCGGCCAACATGGTTCCGAGCGTTTCGATGGTCCCTGAGACCATCATCGGGACCGGCCGCCCCACTTCCTTGCGCAGCCGTTCGATGGCCACCAGGGCCGCCTTGACTGCGCGCGTGTCGTTGCACGTCTCCGCCACCAGTATGTCCGCGCCGCCGTCCAGCAGCCCCTTGGCGCGTTCATAGTAGACTTCCACCAATTGTGGGAACGTGACGCCGCCCACCACTGTGATGGACTTGTTGGTCGGCCCCATCGAACCAATGACGAACCGCGGCCTGGCTGCCGTTGAAAATTCCTCCGCCGCCTGCCGCGCCAGCTTCGCGGCTGTCACATTCAGCGCGTAGACGTCGTTTTCCAGCCCGTAATCGCCGAGCGAAATGCGGTCGCAATTGAAGGTGTTGGTTTCGATCGCGTCCGCGCCCGCGGTTAAATAGGCGCGGTGAATTGCCAGTACCACGTCCGGCCGCGTGCGATTCAGGTTCTCGTTGCACCCCTCGAGAGCCGCCCCGCCGAAATCCGCGGCCGTGAGGTTGTGCTGCTGCAGCATGGTCCCCATGGCTCCGTCGAGAACCAGGACACGCTGTTCCAGGATGTCGGTGAGCGCTTGGTAACGCTCCGCGGATGCGGTCATAAAGGCGTGCTGCTAACAGTCTAGCAAGACGTTCGCTGAAAACTTCCGGCCCTTGCCCGGACACTCCCGGACACTGGGGCATCCAAGAGCCGCCTCAGAGCCGCGACCGTTAGGGAGCGGTGGCGCACCCGTTGTGAGAGGCTTGATCGGATCAAGTATGCGCATTCTTGCAAGCTCCATCGAAGCAGAGCCGAAGGCTCTAGTAATCACAACTACCCAAGGCCGGTATTCGATCCCCTGGGAACGCTGCTCGTCGCTGCTCGCCCGGGCTAGTTGGATCGAACGCAGCCGGGCCGAGTTGTCGCCGTCCGGCTATGGAATCCATTGGCCTCTCCTGGACGAGGACCTTGCGATATGCCCACTCGTCAAGTCCGTCGATCCCGAGTCTGCGTAACTGGAAACCGCGACTCATCTCGACCCCACAACGGCGGGCTTATGCCACACTGGAAACATGCGTTACCGGGTGATAGCTCTAGCCGTTCTGCTTTCTTTTTCCGCCTTCGCCGACACGCGCTTCCGTGTCCGGCAGATGACCCGCAACGACGTCCCGCCCGGCAAAGGACAGTGCGATATCCGTCTCCAGGTGGATAACGAGGTCGAGGTCTCCGTGCGGCGCGACATGGTTTTCATCCGCACCATCGCCGGCCAGGACGCCCGGGATGACGGTTCCGAATGCAATGTTCCGCTTCCGGATCGCGACCCGCGCGCTTTCAACTTTCAAGTCGTGGACAGCCGCAACGAGATCCGCCTCACCGAGCCCCCCTCGCGTCGCAACGACTACGCTGCGATCGTCTGGATCCACGACTCCGCCGGCGGCTTCGGCCGGTACCACTTCCGGTTGAGTTGGGCCATCATGCCCGGTGACGACACCCGCCGCGACGACCGGCCAGGTGGCGACTTTCGCCGCGACGACAGACCCCGCGGTGACGAACGCCGCGGGCCCGAGGGATTCGCATGGAACAACGTCGTCAATTTCCGCGGCCGCGGTCAGGGCGAATCCCGCATGGAAGGACTCGAGCCGCAGCGGCTCTTCGACGTGACCGTCGACATCGATCGTGGCGCCAAAATCGCCGTTTCGTTCAGCACCGGGCGCAACCGCCCGCTGGTGTTCACGGGCGCAGTCATCGGCCAGGACGGCGGCCGGCTCAGAGCCGACGTCCGCTCGGAGGACGGCCGGTTGCGCGGCACGATGGTCCTTTCCGTGGACGATCGCCAGAACGTGAACAGCATCACCCTCGACGCCACCGACGGCCGCGACCGGCAGCACGTCACCTGGGACCGGCGCTAGGTATCGCGGCGCCGATCCCTATCTCAACCCTGGCAAGCGCCGCAGCAGCTTCACCAGGCGAGTCATCCAGCGCGCATGGAACTCGCGGGTCATTCCGTGCGAGGGTGCAATCGGCAGCCACCTCTGCACTGCGATGGTCTGCGATTCGGTGAATTTGAGGATCCCCTCCGCCCCATGCCGCGGCCGCAGGCCGGATTCCTTCATCCCCCCGATCGGTGAGTCCACCGAAGCCCAGGTTGCGGCATAAGCCTCGTTCACATTCACGCTGCCAGTTCGGATCGCTCGCGCGAGTCTCGCGCCCTTCCGCGCATCCCGCGTCCAGATACTGGCGCTCAGGCCGTAAGGCGTGGCGTTCGCCCGTTCGATTGCTTCCTCCTCGCTGGCTACCGGGTATACCGAGACCACGGGTCCGAACGTCTCCTCCGCGAACAGCTTCATGCCTTCACGCACGCCGGTCAAAATCGTGGGCTCATAAAACAGCGGTCCGAGGTCTGGCCGGCGTTTCCCGCCCGCAACCACCGTTGCTCCCTTGGCAACCGCGTCCGCCACGTGGTCTTCGACTCTCTGAAGCTGGCCGGCCGTAGTCAGCGAGCCGACTTCCATCGAGTAATCGAGCGCCGCGCCCAGTTTGATGTTCCGCGTTCGTTCTGCCAGCAATTCCAGAAAGCGCGCGAAGACCGAGTCGTGCACATAGACCCGCTCGATCGAAACGCAAACCTGGCCGGCCCCCACGAAACACCCGCGCACCGTGCCTTCCACCGCCGCGTTCAGGTCCGCATCGGCCAGCACAATCTGGGGGTTCTTTCCGCCCAACTCCAGCGAGCAACCCACCAATCGCGCTCCCGCCCTCGCGGCGATGACCTTCCCGATACGGTTGCTGCCGGTAAACATCAGGTAGTCCGCGCGATCGACCAGCGCCTGCCCGGCCACCGGCCCGTCGCCTGTGACCACGCAGAACACTTCCGGCGGCAGTCCCGCTTCGCGGAGCAGCTTCACAGCCCAAAGCGCGGTGAAGCTGGTTTGCGGATCCGGTTTCAAAACCCCGGTGTTGCCGGCCAACAGCGCCGCTGTTGCATCGCTGATACCCAGGGTCAAGGGAAAATTCCACGGCGCGATGAAGCCGACGGCGCCGACCGCCGACCGCACCTCCCACGTCCGCGTCAGCAGAGGCAAGGCCCCTTTCCTGCGCCGCGGACGAAGAAACCGCGCCGCCCTCAATGCGTAGTATCGAGCCGTGACCGCGGTATCGAGAACCTCTTCGAACGCGTGGGCGCGCGCCTTCCCGGTTTCCATCTGAATCAGGTCCAGGATCTCGTCCTGACGCTTCAGCAGCAGGTCATGAAAGCGCAGGAAGATCCTCCCGCGCTCGCCGTATCCCTTCGCGGCCCAGGCCGGTTGAGCCGAGCGGGCCAGACTCACCGCCCGCTCCACATCGGCCTCCCGCGCAGCCGGAATCGCCCCGATCACGGCGCCGGTGAAAGGCGCGCGGACCTCGATTTGTTCGTGTTCTCCGGGTCCAACGGTGATAGCGGACACCAGTTCATCGACAAACGCGCGCCTGCGCTCCAAGCCCGTCATTGACACGAACCCGAATCCATCTTACGATACAATCGGAGTAATAGATCCGGATATTCCTAACGGAGAGAAGTCATTCTCTCCTGAAAGAGAGGATGCCATGGAAATCCTGGAAATGCCCCCCGTAGACGTTTCTGAAAGCGCACCTATTCCCAGCCTGGAAGACCAGGAGTTAGACCGCATCGCCTTCGAACTCTGGCAGAGCGGCAGCCTGCCGGAAGTGGCCGAAGCCAACCAGGCAGAGATCGAAGAGGTAGCCTGTCACGCCAGTTGTCTGTAACATGGCTGATCCCAAGTTGAGCCGCCGGCTCTCCGGGGTGGACGCTGCTTTCCTCTATCTGGAACGCCGGGAGATCCCGCTGGCCATCGCCGGTGTCTTCATCCTCGACGGCCCGATTCCGTTCGACGAGTTCGTCGCAACCATTGACTCGAAGCTGCATCTCATACCTCGCTACCGCCAGGTCGTGGTGCCGCCGCCTTTCAATCTTGGCCACCCCACCTGGGAGGACTACCAGCGCTTCGACCTCCGCGACCATATTCACCACGTGGACTTGCCCGCTCCAGGCGGCGAACCAGAACTGGAAGCCCTGGCTGGCCGCCTCTTCAGCCAGGTGATGGACCGCAACAAGCCCCTCTGGGAGATTTATGTCGTGGACGGGCTGAGCGGCGGCCGCGGGGCGTTGATCGCCCGTGTTCACCACGCCCTCGCCGATGGCATCGCCGGCGCGGCGCTGCTCAAGATCATGTTCGCCACCACGCCGGAAGACTCGCACCCCATTCCTAAGCCCCCGGTTCAGCGCCCAGTGCAACTGGCTCCCGATCACTCGCTGGTGGAGGCCGTGGCCAGCGCCATCCACAGTTCCCTGAAGAACATGATCGCGGCCGAGGCTGCTCTGCTCGATTTCGCCCAGGCCTTGCTCACCGACCGTATGCAGACCGGCCTTCAGAGCTTCCTCAAGCTCATGCCCGAATGGGGCAAGCCGGTCGAAAGGCTGCCCTTCAACCGTCCCTGCGGCGGCGAGCGCAAATTCTGCTGGACTGCCATCGATTTCTCTGATGTCCAATCCATCCGCGGGAGTCTGGGCGGGACGGTCAACGACGTGGTGCTCTCCATCGTGACTCGCGCCGTGGCCCGCTATGCCAAATGGCATGGCCAGCCGGTCGCGAACCGCCACGTCTGGATTGTCTGCCCGGTCAATGTGCGGACAGACGACCAGCAGGGTTCGCTCGGCAACCAAATCACGTTCCTTCCCGTGGTGTTGCCCCTGGGCGTGAAGGACCCGGCGGAGTTGCTGCGCGCCGTAACTCTGCGCATGGAGATCATGAAGAGCGTTCGGGCCGCCGAGTTGGTCGCCATCCTTGCGGCCTGGATAGGCGCGGCGCCTCCTCCCATGCAGGCCCTGTTCTGGGAGGGCATTCCGCTCCTCCCGCTGCCCGTGCCGCTGTTCAACCTGATTTGCACCAACATCCCAGGATCGGCCGAGCCGCTCTACAGCGTCGGCCGGCGCATCATCGCCTCGTATCCGCAAGTGCCCACCGGCTACGAATTAGGAGTTGGGATCGCCGTGCAGAGCTACGATGGCCGTATGTTTTTCGGCCTGACCGCCGACGCAGAGGCGGCCGGCGATGTCTCGCGCCTCCGCGATTATCTCCAGGCGTCATTCCGGGATCTGTGCAGCGCCGCCGGCGTTAAGAGACCACGCAAGGATGTGCGGCTGCGTCCGGCCCGCCAGACTGCCCCTCGCCTTGCCGCAACCGCCGACTGACCGGTAGCGACTGCGGTGTGCGAATGGATCTTGCCCATATATGGGCACCTCGACGAACCTCATTAGCAACCAATGGTCTTCCCCTTCAACCCTTTCAATTGGCCAGGAACATGCAATTCTGAGTATGAGAACCGATCATGCTCAAGAACTGGACGAATCGCGTTTTCATGCCGCTTCTGGCGCTGGCATCGGCCGGCATGGCGCAGCAGACAGCGCCCCTCAAACTCTCCTTGAAGGATGCGGTTGCCCTGGCGCTGCAGCAGAATCCGCGGGTGATCCTGGCCAACCTCGATGTGTCGCAGAGCGAGCAGGACACCCTCTCCGCCCGCTCCGCCCTGATGCCCCAGATCGGCGGCACGCTTTCCGAAACCGTGAACCGCGTCAACCTGCACGCCGCCATCGGCCTTTCGTTTCCCGGTTTCCCGACCCACGTCGGCCCCTTCGAGGTCTTTCAGGGCGGCGTTCGTTTCACCGCGCCCGTCTTCGACCTCACACTGTGGCGGCGCTACAAATCCGCCCAGATGGGCCGGGATTCGCGCCGCGACCAGGAAATGACCGTCCGCGAGGAAAGCGTCCTGCTGGTGGTCTCGCAATACCTCGGCAGCCAGCGCGCCGCGGCTGACGTCCAAGCCGCTCAATCCCGCGTGGACCTGGCCCAGGCCCTTTACGATCAAGCCGCGGATCTGCAAAAAAACGGAGTCGGCACCGGCATCGACACGCTGCGCGCCAATGTCCAACTCCAGAATGAAAAGCAGCGCGTGATCGTGGCGCGCACCCAACTCGAGACTTCGCTGTTCGGCCTATCCCGCCTACTCAACGTCGATCCGCATCGCCCGATCGAGCTCGCCGACCAGGTGAGTTTCTTCGACGCTCCTGAAATCCCCATCGATCAGACTCTCGAACGCGCCTATAACGCGCGCTCCGAACTCCGCCAGGTTTTGAACGAAGAGCAGCGCGCGGAGCTCGATTCCCGCGCAGCCGGCGATGCGCGGCTTCCCAAGCTCTCCATCAACGGAATCTGGCTGCAGCAGGGTTTGACGCCCGGCACCATCATTCCGGTCTATCAATACCAGGCCAGCGTGGATGTCCCCATCTTCACCGGCGGGCGCATCCAGGCGGAGCGCGCCAAGGCCGATCTCGCCATCCGCCAGCTCAAACAGCAGGAGCAGGAGTTGCGCAACCGCATCGCGCTCGAGGTGAAGACCTCGGCCGCACAACTGGAAGCGGCGCGCAACGAGGTGAATGTAGCCAACCTCGGCGTCCAACTGGCCAAGGAAGAAGTGCAACAGGCGCGCGACCGCTTCCAGGCCGGCGTGGCCAACAACATCGAAGTGATCACCGCGCAGGATGAACTCGCACGCGCCAACGACAACCAGATCGCGGCCCTCTACCGTTACAACCAGGCGCGTGCCGACCTGGCTCATTCGGTGGGGCAGATGGAGGCGCTCTACGCCAGGTAGCATCACAGCCGAAGCGCCCGCAACCAACGGGCTGGATTGGCACCGGGGCGTCAGTCCCTGGGTCATCGCCATGACCGTAATGCTGGCCACGTTCATGGAGGTGCTCGACACCAGCGTGGCCAACGTGTCGCTCCCGCACATCGCGGGGAACCTGTCCGCGAGCCTGGACGAATCCACCTGGGTGCTGACTTCCTACCTGGTGGCCAACGCCATCATCCTGCCGATGGGCGGATGGTTCTCCATGCTGTTCGGCCGCAAGCGCTTTTACATGATCTGCGTGGCCCTGTTCACTGCCAGCTCATTCCTGTGCGGCCTGGCGCCTTCGCTTGGGGCACTGATCTTCTTCCGCGTCCTGCAGGGGATCGGCGGCGGCGCGCTGCAGCCGGTGTCGCAGGCCATCCTGGTGGAGAGCTTTCCGCGCGAAAAGCACGGCATGGCAATGGCAGTGTTTGGCATGGGCGTGGTGGTCGCGCCGGTGATCGGACCTACGCTGGGTGGCTGGATTACAGATAACTACACCTGGCGATGGATTTTCTACATCAATATTCCCGTGGGGATTCTGGCACTGGTGTTGACCTGGTTCCTGGTTCACGATCCGCCGTACCTGGTGCGCCGGCGCATCAGCGATGGCTTGAAGATCGATTACATCGGGTTCGGGCTGCTGGCGTTGGGGCTCGGCGCGCTCGAAGTGGTGATGGATGAAGGCCAGAAGGAAGACTGGTTCGGTTCGCATTTCATCACCACCTGGGCCGCCATCATGGCCGTTTGCCTGGTTGCCGTCGTGTTCTGGGAGTTGCGGCAAAAAGAACCGGTGATCGACTTTCATGTTCTGAAAGACCGCAACTACGCGCTGGCCACGCTCTCGATGTTGGTGCTGGGCTTCGTGCTCTATGCCAGCACCGCGTTGATGCCCATGTTCCTGCAGTCGCTGCTGGGATACACCGCGATGCTGAGCGGCCTGGTGCTCTCTCCTGGCGGCATCGTGGTGGTGGTCTGCCTGCCAGTGGTAGGCATACTGGTGCGCAAAATCCAGGCGCGGTGGCTGGTGATCTTCGGCGTGGCAATGTCCTCGATCGGACTGTTCCTCATGTCGAAATTCACGCTGGGGATCGACTACCGCACCGCGGTTTGGAGCCGCATCGTGCAGAGCTTCGGGATGGCGTTTCTGTTCGTGCCCATCAGCGCAGCGGCCTTCGCGTACATCCCCAAGGAGCGCACCAGCTATGCCACCGGCCTGTTTAACCTGGCCCGCAACATCGGCGGCAGCGCCGGCATCGCCACGGCCACTACCCTGCTGGCGCGCCGCGCGCAGTTCCATCAGGCGGTGCTGGTCTCGCACCTCACGCCTTATGACGGGCGATTCCGCGAAGCCATCGCGGGTACCACTGCGATGTTGCAGGCGAAGGGATCGTCGGCGGTGGATGCCGGGGCGCAAGCCCACGGCCTGATCTATGGCAGCGTGTTGCGGCAGGCCGGCATGCTGGCGTTTTCGGATGCGTTCTGGGTGATGGGAGTGTTGTTCCTCCTGATCATCCCGTTAATGATTCTGATGAGGAAGACGGGGCCGGTCCGCGGCCAGGTGGTGGTGGAATGACACAGAGTTTGGTATCAGAAAAGCAAGGAGAAAAGGTGGCGTCCGCGCAGAATACGGTTGAGAGCCCCCCGGCGGTGCGGCGCAATGGCTCGCGTACCAAGCTGGTGGTCGCGCTGTTGTTCCTGGTGGTCGCCGCGGCCGCGGCAACCGCGGCGTATTTGCATTTCCGCGATCGGGTCTCGTCCGACGATGCCAATGTGGACGGGCACATCAGCGCCATCGCGCCCAAGATCGCCGGCAACGTGGTGGAAGTGGCCGTGCTCGACAATCAGCCGGTGAAGGCCGGGCAGGTGCTGCTGCGCATCGATCCGCGCGACTACCAGGTTAAGGTGGACCAGGCCAAGGCTGCGCTCTTACAGGCTGAAAGCCAGTTGCAGGCCGCCCGGACCGCGGTGCCGTGGATGAACGAAACCACCCAGTCGGGCAACTCCGCGGCATCGGCGCAACTGGCCGATGCGCAGGCTGAATTCGAGCGGGCCCGCGTGGCTTACGAGCAGGCCTCCACTTCAGACCTGGCGTACGCCGAGGCCAACGTCCGCTCCAAGCAGGCTAGCAACGATCGCGCCCAGGCCGACCTGGCTCGCATGAAGCCGCTGCTGGACAAGGCCGAGATCTCGCAACTGCAGTACGACGCCTACCTGGCAACCTCGCGCGTAGCGGAGAGCGATCTGAAAGCCTCGCAGGAAAAGGTCGCTTCGGCGCAGAAGGACGCAGGAATCAAAAAGGCCGCCGTGGACGCCGCGCAATCTCGCATCAACCAGGCCAAAGCCCAGGTTGACACTTCGCTCGCCAATCGCAAGCAGGTCGACATCCGCACCGCAGACGCCGCCACCGCGGCCGCCACCGTGGAAGCGGCCCGCGCCAGTCTGGCCGCGGCCCAGTTGCAACTCAGCTATACCACGATCACCGCGCCAATCAATGGCGTGGTCACGCGCAAGAGCGTGGAGGTGGGCCAGATCGTGCAGCCGGGCCAGGGCCTCATGACCATCATCCCGTTGCAGGACACCTGGGTGACAGCCAATTTCAAGGAGACGCAACTGGCCAACGTCCATCCCGGTCAGAAGGCTGAAATCCACGTCGACATGTATGGACGGAGCGTCACGGGCCACGTCGATTCCATCGCCGGGGCCACTGGTTCGCGCATGAGTCTGCTGCCGCCCGAAAACGCTACCGGCAACTTCGTCAAAGTAGTGCAGCGCATCCCGGTGAAGATTTTGGTGGACCAGGCGGACGGCCTGGTTCTGCGGCCCGGCATGAACGTGGACGTAACCATCTTCACAAAGTGACTCCTGGCAGTTTGTGAAAAACGGGACTTGCAACCCGATTTCGCAGCCATGAGCCGCTAACTTCAGCTATAGGCGGCGACGAAATTCGGGTGGCTGTATTCCTTTTTTCAGCATTTTGTTCGGCGGCCATTTGCGCAACAATGAAGTTGTGGATGCTGTGGCAAGCAGTGCCCCCCGGATACGCCGCCGCGCCGTGGCGCGGACACTCGTGTCTGCCGCGTCCCGACTCGTCGGGACGCTTGGCCTGCTCGCGGCAATAGCCCACCGCAGTAGCGAAAACGCGTACCGGAAGGCCTCGCTAATCGCTTTCCTATTCGCCTCTTCGCTCTCCGCCGCCGATGCGGAGCGGCTCGCCCTGGCCCGCCAGGCGCAAACCGCGTTCGACCGCGTGGAACAAGCCTCCGCGCCGCCGCTAGCCGACGCTGCCGAATGCGCGCAGTCACAGGCCGCCATGCTGGCGGTGGCCTTGCCAACCGAACAGACGCTTCTTCACTACCATAAAGGTTATTGCGAGCTCGCAGCCGCCGCGATTACGCGCGGGGCAGACGCGTTCGTCAGCGCTGCCGCCGAATTGGACAAAGGCGGCGCGCCCGTATTGGCGTCGATTGCACGCTTGCGAGCCGGACAAGCCGTGGAAGCTCGCAGCATTGTCGCCGGCGTGTCCGCAACCTGCCCTGCTTTCTGCGACCAGGCGTCCCGTCTATGGCTGGGCTGGCTCGCGCTGCGCGGCCAAGACCTGAACGAAGCCGCCCGCGAATTCGCGGCGCAGCCCGAATCGGGCTGGTCCGCATGGGTCGCGGGGCGAAAAGCGTTCCAAGGCGGCCAATACGCGGAAGCGGCCGCGCAGTATCGCCAGGCGGCCGACACCTGGGGGCGAGCCCAGCGGGATCCCTGGCCGGCGCTTGCCGCGCGGCTCGCACCGCCGCCGGAACAGACGCTGGCGCTCACCGAACTCGGGGCCGCGGAGCTCTTGTCCGGTCATCCCGTCGAGGCAATCACCACCCTGAACGCCGCCGTCCAGTCTGGTCCGCCGGATGCCCGCGCCTTCTACCTGCGCGCGCGCGCTAAGGAATTGGCCGGGCAACGAGAGCAGGCTCTCGAAGACTACAACATGGCCAGCCGCACCGCTTTCGCCAACGCCACTGGCTTGGCGTCCGGAGAGGCTCACCTCTACCGCGGAATCATGCTGTACCGCCGCCGCGATTTCGCGCGCGCGGAGGATGAGTTTTCCAGCGCGCTGAACCTCGAGGTCCCCGCGGCGTTGCGGCCCGACACCTCCGCGTGGCGCCACTTGTCCGCCGTCGCCGACGGTTTCTGCGCTGCGTCGCGCGAATACCTGGAGCGATCGCTCCCCACCGTCTCGCCGTTCTTTCCCAAGGACGAGGCGAAGGCACTGGCAGCCCGCTGCGCATCCACTCACAGCGGGTTGTGATACAGTTCAGACTGATATGGCATCCCGTAGCGTCAACAAAGTCATCCTGCTTGGGAATCTCGGCAAGGACGCCGAGACCAAGTTCACGCCCTCCGGAACTGCGGTCTCGAACTTCACGCTGGCCACCAACCGGCGCTGGAAGGACCAGCAGACCGGCGAATGGAAAGAAGAAACGGAATGGCACCGTTGCGTCCTCTGGCGCTCCGAGAACCGCGCCAACTACCTGACCAAGGGCACGCCGGTCTACATCGAAGGCCGCCTGCAAACCCGCAGTTGGGAAGACAAAGACGGCCAGAAGCGGTACACCACGGAAGTAGTCTGCGAGGATCTGATCCTGTTGAGCGGCCGCGCCGGCGGCGAAGCCACAGGCGAGTATTCCCAGCAGCAGCCGGTATCGATGCCCCGCCCGCAGCAGCGCCCGCAAGCCTCCGCTCCGCCCGCCGCCCCCGCCGACGATTTCAACCAGGGCATCACCGACGACGACGTGCCGTTCTAGGGTACGGCCCGCGATAGTGCAGTCTGATAATCTCATGCTATGGTTCGCGCCACGAATGCCATCTGCGCAGCCATTCTGGGCCCGTTGATCTCCGGTGCCTCCGAAGCTTAGGAGGCAGCCCTAGAACGCGTAAAGAGCGAATCCGCCGGTTGCGGCGGACCGCCGTACCACCTGAATCAGATATCTGGCAGGAGATCAGGGCTGCTCGGGATCGCTCGGCGGCTCTTCACATGGCCATCCGCGATGCGGACGCGACAAACTGAAGAAGTGGCACGAGTTTTCGGCGGGCGATTTCGTCGCTGGCGAATTCCAGTTTGTCCAGCAATGCCATGAGAGAACCGGCCAGTGGCAGGTTGCCATTGATTTGGACCGGATCAACGGGAAGGGAGTGCCGGAAGATCTCACTCTTTACTTCTTGGCTCAGCAGTCAGACCAGAATCGGTTCACGATGACGAGCATTAGCTTCGACCGGCAGGAGGGGTGTCCCGGCGAGTCGCGGCCGAGTTCTGCAAGCCCGATACTGTTTTCCGGCCAACGGGAAGAGGCGGTGAGCTTACGATGTTCCAGGGCGGATGGTCCACGCGAGTTGGCGCCGATGCCTCGGCCGCTGTCGCCGAACAGCCAGTTGATCTCGACCGTCCCTACCCCGCCTCACCTCCGTCACCCGCCGCGGTGTCCGTATCCTCCTTGCCCCGACCTGTGCGAATCTTCCGCCTGATCTCAGCCAGCACTTTCGGCGGACGGCCGCGCCGCGCGCCCTCCCGCTGCAAGCTCTCCAGACTCAGGATCGCCGCGTTGATGTTGTCCAATTCCGCATGAAGCTGCGCCAGCACCTTGGCAAGATCCATCGGTTCTGAGGATAAATTTTTTTTTGTCCGGTGCAAATCAGAAAATACTTAGATCGTCGCAGGGAAAAACCGCAGAACCAGCAAACCCGTTGAACGCGGTTAAATAGGAGTGAATTAATCCGCCAACCCTAAACCGCAGGCCTTTCGAGCAGCGCGTCGGACCCCAGTCCGCCCGGGTCCGAGTAGCTCTGCAGGGAATCGAGCGATTCCAGCACCCGCTCCAGCAGGCTGTCGGTCTGCGATACCGTCGTCTTCAAGACCTCGATCGAATGTGCCTGGGAACTCAGGCGATCATCCAGGGAGGACATTGTCTTGGCCAACAATTGCTCCATGGCTGCAACAATTTGCGAGGTGGAGGGAACATCGGCCAGCTTCGCCGTATGCTCCTCCAGACGCGCTTCCACTTGGGCAAATCGGGTGGCCGTGGCGGAATCTTGTGCCGAAAGTCGGGTCTCCAAATCGGCTAGCGAGCTCTTTAATTCCCGCATCGCAGCCGGATCCATCCCGCCCCGCTCGCGCCGGGAACCGGTAAGGGCGCCCGTTACGACCCCCGCCAGAAAAATGGCGACGCGCGGTATCATATCGATCGATCGTGACATCTGTGTTCTTACTTATAAACGTTTCCGGAACTCGATGCAAGTACTACAGTTAGTAATCAAAGTACTAAGTACGTACCCCAATTGCAGCG
>Ga0335081_10013411_pt1 | contig 13254 bp, 14 predicted proteins | sample Lox_Sample_35_FD_206713 | JGI IMG/M metagenome (GOLD analysis project Ga0335081, IMG submission 206713) | Soil microbial communities from Loxahatchee National Wildlife Refuge, Florida, United States - Lox_Sample_3.5 | ecosystem: Environmental > Terrestrial > Soil > Wetlands | place: USA...
CGACTACGAGGAAGGGAACATCATCATCCATGACGCGATGAAGGCGTATCCCCGGTTCTTCCACGGGTATGCCGCGCTCCAGCCGCAGTACGTGAAGGACTGGCCGCGGGCGCTCAGGAAAGTCCACCTCACGTACGGCATGGACGGGATCAAGGCATATAACCCCAGGACGTACCTCCCCTACAACGACAAGCTGTGGGACCCCTGGTGGGCGTACGGGAACAGGATGAACGCCTACGCGCTCATCCATCCCTCTCCCAACATCGTCCCGGAGATGATGGACATCGCGAAGCGCTACCCGAACATCGCGTTCATCATGGCGCACTCCGGGGCGTCGTTCAAGGACGCCCGCCTGGCGATTGAAATCGCGCAGGCCAACCCCAACGTCTACCTTGAAATCACACTCACCGCGGTCACCTACCGGGTGATCGAGTTCATGGTGAAGCACGTCGGCGCCGACAGGGTCCTCTTCGGCACCGATCAGCCGATGCGCGACCCGATTCCCCAGTTCGGCTGGGTGGTGTATTCGCACTGCACGCCCGCGGAGAAGGCGAAGATCCTCGGGCTCAACATGAAGAAGATCATCCGCCGCGTCAGGCGGTAACACCCGGAGAACTCAATGCAGGATCCACAGGCCGCCGGCGGGGACGAGCAGGTCTCGGTCGCCCGGCAGACGTTCAGCGAAATCACGCAACCGTTCATCGACCTCTTTCACGCCAACCGCGCGCTCTGGGGGATCAACCTCTCGTACCTGCTGGAGGGGGTCACGTACTTCGGCGTGGTGGGCCTCCTCGCCATCTTCTTCAACGACTACATCGGGCTCGACGACATCCGCGCCGGACAGATGGTCGGGTTCCTCACGGCCGGGATCACGCTCGGGATGCTCTTCATGGGGGCGACCGTCGACCTGATCGGCCCACGCCGCGCGCTCCTGGCGTCGCTCTTCCTCATGCTCATCGGCAGGATACTGCTGACGATGAGCCCCGACCTCGGCACGAAGGGGCTCTGGTCGAGCTCACACTGGCTCGCGATGGGCGGGCTGCTCGGCGTCATACTCGGGTACGGGATCTACCAGCCCGCGTGCTACGCGGCGGTGCGGCAATTCACGAGCGCGAAGAACGCCGCCATGGGATACGCCATGCTCTACGCGATCATGAACCTGGGCGGTTTCCTCCCCGGGCTCATCTCGCCGCCGGTGCGTCACGCCTACGGCATCACCGGCGTCTTCTGGGTGTACGTGGCGCTCACGGTGGCGGGGATCGCGGTGATCGCGGTATTCCTGACGCGGAAGGCCATCGCATCCGCAACGGCGGAAGCCGCGGCGGAGCGGAAGGAAGCGCCGGCAGCCGTGGAAAAGAGGAGCGCGAAGGAACAGCTCATCCATTACCTGAAAAACTTCCCTCTCCGCGACGGGCGGTTCATGTTTTTCATCTTCATCCTCGTCCCGGTGCAGACGCTGTTCGCGCACAACTGGCTGACGCTCCCGCAGTACTGCTACCGCGCGTTCAGCGGGCTCGTGAGCGACAACTTCGAGTTCTTCGTTAATTTCAACCCGATCCTCATCTTCATCCTCACGCCCGTCGTCACGGCGCTCACGACGAAAAAAGACACGTACACCATGATGATCGTGGGGACGTTCATCATGGGCGCGCCGACGTTCATCCTGGCGCTCGGCCCGAGCGTCGGCGGCCTCTTCGCGTTCCTGGTCCTGATGACGATCGGCGAGGCCACATGGTCCGCGCGGTTCCTCCAGTGGGTGGCGGAGATCGCTCCGAAGGACATGACGGGCATCTACATGGGGATCGGCCAGTTCCCCTGGTTCCTGACGAAGGTCGTCACGAGCCTCTACAGCGGCTGGTTCCTGATGCACTACTGCCCCGCCGGCGTTCCTCCCGGGGAGCTTCACACGGGGACGATGTGGTTCATCTACGGGATCATCGCCATGATGACGCCGGCAGGCCTCCTCATTGCATCTTCGTGGATGCGAAAAGGTTTCCGGCTGCGAGCGGAGGAGCCGCAAGTCCAATAAAATCAATACGATCTGGAGTTTTCGTATTGGAACGCCAAAAAACCCTTGCGTTTTGTCTACGCCCTTTGTAGGTTTGTGAGGCAAATTTAGCGTACACCGTTCTTGCGCCATCAAGTGCTTGCTGATGTACCGTTTTCGCCTGTTATGGTGAGTGTCGCAGCAGTCGGATCGCAGACAATGGTGAAGCGTTGGGGCCATTGCGTGCGATTTTTTTTTGCCCGAGCCACGGACTGACCGAGACGATGTACACAATCCACCACATACCATCCACATCCAGAGGTTAGCTCCATGGAGAAGGGCACAGTCAAGTGGTTCAACAGCGCGAAGGGGTACGGCTTCATCTCCCGCCCGGGCGGCGAGGATGTCTTCGTGCACTTCAAGGCGATCAACGGCGAAGGCTACAAGACGCTGAACGAAGGCGACACCGTCGAGTTCGAGGTCGAACGCGGACCGAAGGGTCTCCAGGCAGCCAACGTCACGAAAGTCTAGCGACCCACTTGCTACGACAGATACCGCATCCTCTCCGCAGTCCGGGGAGGATGCGGTTTTTTTGTATCTTCCAACTTCATGACCACGCCAACCTCCGACAGATAACCGACCGACATGTCCATCAGGGTATTCGTCACGGGCGGAACGTTCGACAAGGAATATAACGAGATCGACGGGAAGCTCTACTTCAAGGACACACACCTCCACGAGATGCTGGCCCTCGGGCGCTGCAAGGTCAACGTGGCCATGCGGACGCTCATGATGGTGGACAGCCTGGACATGACGGACGCGGACCTGGAGATCATCACGAAGCAATGCCTCAAGACGCCCGAGGAGCGCATCGTGATCACGCACGGCACGGACACGATGGAGGTGACCGCGCGCGTGCTGGCGGAGAAGGTGAAGGGAAAGACGATCGTGCTGACGGGGGCGATGATCCCCTACAAGTTCGGCAGCTCGGACGGGCTGTTCAACCTGGGGAGCGCGCTGGCGTTCGTCCAGACGCTCCCCCACGGCGTGTACATCGCGATGAACGGCCGCTGCTTCCACGCGGACAACGTGAAGAAGAACAGGAAGACGGGGGAGTTTGAGGAGATTGCCGCGCTGCGCTCGCAATGACGGGGATCGCCACGGGCGCAAAGAACGCGCCCTCGCAATGACGGGGAGTCAGATCAGCCGGAACGTGAGGATCGGAATGTGCTTGAGTGCGAAGAGCGCGACGAGGGCGAGGAGCCACATGACGATTCCCGTGCGGGTCGATTTCACTTCGGCGACCGAGAGAAAACCGTCGGCGACAAGCAGAAAGAGCGCGCTCACGCACCCGTTCTCCATCACGCGGTAGACCAGCCCCGTGGCCGTCGGCTCGAACCTCCCCAGGACGAGCGCCACGAACATCAGCGACGGCACCCAGAGGAAGATCCGCTGCTTCGCCGGGATGAGCATCACGACCCCTGGATACGCACGACGCGCAGGCTCGAGACGCCGGCCTTGAACGTCAGGAAGATCCTCCGCGATGCGGCGTCGAAGTTCGCCGTCCGGTACGTCCCGTCCCCCTGCGATTCGAATCCCTCGAATGTCTTCGACGTGAGGCCGCTCTCCGAACGGATCTCGCACCCCGCCGATTCGGGGATGCGAACGGTGATCGACGAAACTCCCGCCTGTATCTTCACGCGGTTCTCCTCCGCCCTCGCACCGAGCGTCAGGCGCACGTCCGCCGCGCCCGTCCGGATGTCCACGTCATCCGTCGCGAACGGGGAGAGATCCGCGTCCAGCTTCGCCGCCCCCACCTCCAACCTCACTGACCAGAGGGGACCGGGGTGCATCCGCATGTCGACCCGGTTCTTCCCGCCGGCCCCGAACGCGGTGCTGCGATCCTCCATGCTCAGCGAGACGGTTTTCGCATTGTTCTCTTCCCTGCTCGAGATCCCGTAGGAGCCGAAGTTCGTCTCGGTCTCCGCCCGGAAAAGCTCGGCACACGTGTCGCGGATCGTGAACGTCCCCGCCCCCGACGCAACGTGGAGGCTCGCGCGGTGGTACGCCGTGTCGTACGCCTCCATGAACGACTGGGACGTCAGCTCGCGCACGGGCCGTCCCCAGCCCCACTCCTGCCACGTGCCGTAGAGAATCAGGGCGACCAGGATCGCGGCGAGAACCGCCAGCAGGGCGCGGACCACCTTTGCCCCGCTCAGGATGCCGACGCCCCAGAGGACCAGCACCAGCGGCCAGAATCTCCAGATGGTCCCGACCCGCAGCGTGAGGAGATCGAGTTTCGCCAGCAGGATCAGGACGCCCGCCACGACCCAGAACGTCCCCCAGAATATCCTCGATGTGTTCATGGTGTGCACCGTGTGAGTGTTGTCAGGTTATGCGGATGACCCGGCGTCGCATCATCGCGTGAGCACGAGCGTGTCCAGCGGCGCGCCGCGCTGGTTCCAGACGCGGAGCACCAGCGTCGAGGGCGTCACGTCGGCGTAGGCCCAGTTGAACTCCTTCACCGTTTTCTGCGTGTACCAGGCCCGGGAGGGTTCGTACAGCGGCGCTCCCGCGGAGCCGATGATGCAATGGTGGATCCCGTTCACGACGTTGTGCTGGTAGAAATGGGAGTGCCCGCAGAGGACGAGCGCGACGCCGGTCCGCTCGAAGACGCCTGATGTCAGCGCAATCACGGACGAGTCCTCGCCGTGTCCCCCCGCGCAGTAGGCGGGCTTGTGGAGCATGACCACCTTCCACGTCCTGTTCGTGCGGTGGAGATCGGCGTCGGCAAACTCGTACTGCGGGGTCCCCGGCCCGAGGGGAAGCTCGCTGTTGAGGACGACGACGTGCATGTCGCCGCAATCGAACGAGAAATACTCCTGGGACGCCGCACCCACCGGTCCGCTCGTGAACGCTTCCGTGTTCGTGGTCCACCGTTCGTGGTTGCCGGGCGCGTTGACCCAGGGGACGGTCCCGCCGAACGAGACCATCGGGGGGCGAAAAAACCCGGTCTTCCAGCTTTCATACGACGGCGTGGGGGCGATGTCGCCCCCCAGCAGGCACAGGAGTGGGTGCGCCCCCGCGGCAAGCGCCATGATGCTGTCGAACACGCCGGTCCCCCCCCGGCTGTCTGCGACCCACACGAACCGGAAGGGGGTCCCGGGGAGCGCCCCCGTCGTAAATGAGGAGAGATCCGTGAACGCGGTCCCCTCCCCCCCCCTGTAGAAATAACGCGTCTCCGGCCGAAGCCCTGTGAGGGGAACGTGGTGGACGTACGTGGCCGGCGTGGCCGTTGTCACCACGTAGGACGCACTGCGCGCCGTGAGCGAACAATCCTCCGTGGTTCCATACCTGACAGTGAGCGGCGCCGGCGAGTCTGATTCAATAAGGACGCAGACGCTGGTGGGCGTTACGGCCTGGAGGTACGGCCGCATGAGTATCGCCGCGGAGGAACTGAGGGGCACGCACAGGAGCACGAGGGCGTAGCGCATCGGTCGTCACCGGCTATTTAATGTGAATCATGGTCTTCTCCGCGGTGAATCCCGGCGCGGTGAGCCGGCAGTAATACACGCCGCTCGCAAGCTGCGACGCGTTGAAGAACGCGCGGTACGAGCCCGGCGCCACCACGCCCTCGGCCAGCACCGCCACCAGCCGTCCCAGCACGTCAAACACATCCAGGCGGACATCGGCTTCCGCGGGAACGGTGTACGCGATCACCGTCGAGGGGTTGAACGGGTTGGGATAATTCTGAAAGAGCGCAAATGCCGCCGGGCCGGGGGGGGACGGCACACGGGCGCCGGGGTCAACGTACGGCGCCGTCCGCACGCTCGTCACGCCGGCGTCCATCCTCATCCAGACCGGGTAGACCATCCCTCCGCGGGCGGCGATCCCGGTGTAGTCGCCGAAGAAGACGTCGGCCTGGGGAATGAACGACGAGTCGCTCACGCGGGAATCCGTGAATGACGCCCCCCCGTCCGTGGAGCTCGCGACATAGACGTCTGTCGCATCCCCCTGTGTCTCCCGCCTGTCGTAGAAAACCACATAGACCGAGCCCGTGACTGGATCGACGGTCATCCAGGGGAAGAAATGCTCGCGCGGCGTAAGGTCCGTGTTGACCTGCTTCGCCGGCTGCCATGTCGATCCCCCGTCCGTCGATCTGCGGATGAAGATGCACGTGTTCCCGGGGCCTCGCCGCGCGTCGGACCAGCAGACATACACCGTGCCGCGCCATGCCGAGGCGCTGATGTCGCATGCCGTTACGGGCATCCCGTTGCACCTGTAGATGCCCGAGATGGTCTGGTCCCACCCCCCCGGAAGTGAATCGACAAGAACGTTTCTCCCCCACGTGGCGCCGCCGTCCGTCGAACGGCTGAACATGATTCCCAGAGGGCCTCCCCAGCTCAGGTTTACTTCGCCCCCGGGACCGACCGCCGGGACGGCACCCTCGACCGTGTTCGACGAGTCGACGCAGTCGCCGGCCCGTTCGCTCACGCGCACGGGGGCACTCCAGGAGGTGCCGCCGTCGGTGGAGCGGCTGAAGAGAATCCGGGAACTGTCGCCGGCGCTGCGGCTCCCGTAGGCATCGAACTGCGTCCATGCCATGTAGAGAGAGTTCCGCAAGGGGGAGTCGGTCAGGTCGGAGGCAATGTAATCCTTGTCCTGCTGCCGCGGAGGGTTATAGCCGATAACGGCGGAGTCCTTCCACGTGAACCCGCCGTCCGTAGACCTGTGGACTCCGAGCCTGTCAATGAAATACGCCCCGGGGATCCCGATAAGATTGAGATAGAACAGGTGACCGAAGTAGAGATTTCCGCGGCCGTCGAAGGCCAGGCTCGGATCCCCCCATGTCCCGAGGGGGAGCAGCTCCTCCGCCCAGGTCCCCCCGCCGTCCACCGAGACGAACGCGTAGCGCACGTTTGCCCCCACGACGACGTTCTTCGGCGACGTCGGATTGATCGTCACGGAGACTTCTTCCGGCGAATAGAAATCGCCCGGGACTTTCGGGCTGATCCTGATATTCGCCGGCTGTGCAGGCGCAGAGCGGATGAAACAGAACGAGACAACGAATGCTATGAACGCGGTTCGAGACGTCACAGGCGAGCCATCCCCCGGCTACTCAGTCTGATACGCCGTTGAATATACGATAGTTGCGCGACAATCTCACCTGCAGCTTGCCTTTGGACCCAGGCAGGAGTACATTAGCGCGGGCACGGTTCTTTTCAGGGGACCTCTTTCCGCTCCGGCTGGCCGGGATCACGAAGGAGGTCCCTCTTTATTCAGCCCATCCCGTTCACGCCCGGGCCAGGCACCCCCCGAAGGAGCATGGAATGATCACAAGGTCCCTCCCGACGTTTCTCCTCATTGCGCTCGCCAGCGCGACGTGCGCGGCACAATCGACCCACCCGGCCATGACACGCCGGGATTCCGTCGTCGCCGCCGCGCGCGAGATCATGGGAATGCAGAAGTACTGCGCACTGATCACGCTCGATTCGCTCGGGCGTCCCCACGCGCGCACGATGAACCCGTTTCCCCCCGAAGACGACATGACTGTCTGGATCGCCACCAACAGCCGGAGCAGGAAGGTAGCGGAGATCAGGAAGAATCCCGCGGTCTGCCTCTACTATGCCGACCACAACCAGGCGGTCGGCTGCGTTTCGATCACGGGGAAGGCGGTGCTCGTGGACGACCAGGCGGAGAAGCTCAAACGGAAGCGCGAGTACTGGACACAGGCTTTCCCGGACTGGAAGTATCTCGTGCTCATCAAGGTCGTCCCCGAGACCATGGACGTGCTGAACTACAGGATGGGCATGCTGAACGACCCCGTAACGTGGAAAACTCCGTCGGTCAATCTCCGGGACCAGTAGCTCCCGGCACGGTCACGCCGGCAGGGGCGAGCGGCACTGCCTGACGGAGGAATTTCCCGCCGTCCCCCCGTGTTCGATTTCACACGGTGACTCACAAGCTCACGGGACGCATGACGACGTACATCGGCCTCATCCGCGCAGTGAACGTGGGGGGACACAACCTGGTCTCCATGGAGGATCTGCGCACATTCCTCTCCCGCCTCGGATTTGATGAGCCGCGGACGCTCCTGCAGAGCGGGAATATCGTCTTCCGGGCGAAATCCTCATCCGCCGCGGCGCTGGAGAAACGCCTCGAGGACGAGGCGAAAAAGCGGCTTGGACTGGAGACGTCGTTCTTCGTACGTTCGGCGGACGACTGGCAGGCATTGATCGCGGGGAATCCTTTTCCCCGGGAGGCAAAAAACGATCCTGCACGTCTCGTGGCCATGTCCCTGAAGAAGGCGCCCGGCGCCTCGGAGGTGAAGGCGCTCGTCGATGCAATCCAGGGGAGGGAAACCGTCCGCGTCAGGGACGACGTCGCATATATCGTCTACCCGGACGGGCAGGGGACATCCAAAATCACCAACACCGCGATCGAATCGAAGCTCGGCACGCGCGGGACAGCCCGGAACTGGAACACCGTCCTGAAGCTCGCCGCGCTCGCCGACCACTAGAGGAGAGACCATGATCACAGGTGCGCATTCGATCGTCTACAGCCTCAACCCGGAAGCAGACCGGAAGTTCTTCCGTGACGTGCTCGGACTCCCCCACGTCGACGTCGGCGAGGGGTGGCTGATATTCGCTCTCCCCCCGGCGGAGGTCGCATTCCATCCCGGCGAGAAGAACAATCTCCACGAGCTCTATCTCCTCTGTGACAACGTGGAGGGGTTCGTGCGCGAAATGGGCGCACTCAATGTCGCATGCGCTCCGATACAGGACCGCGGCTGGGGCCTGCTCACACAATTGACGCTGCCGGGGGGAGGCTTGCTCGGCGTCTATGAGGCGCGACATGAGCGACCGGGAGCCAAGCCGGCACGTCGCCGCGCCCGCACAACCGGCCGCGCCCGGAGCCGCGGGGGCGCCTCCCGAAAGTCCAAGAACCGGTGAGCCCGCCGCCGCAGAAACTGCCCGGCACGGCCGCGCTTCTCCTGATCGACCTGCAGAAGGCGATCGACTATCCTTCGTGGGGAGTCCGCAACAACCCGGACGCGGAAGAGAACGTGCGACGCCTCCTTGCGCACTGGCGGGACTCCTCCCGTCCGGTGATCCATGTCCGGCACGTATCGCGATTTCCCGGATCGACGTACCGCGACGGCCAGCCCGGCGTCGAGTTCAAGGACGTCGCAATGCCGCACGCCGGAGAACCGGTAGTGACCAAACACGTCCCCTGCGCGTTCATCGGGACGGCGCTGGAGGCGATGCTCCGCGAGCGAGCGATCGATGACGTCGTCATCGCGGGAGTTATCACGAACAACTCCGTCGAGTCGACCGCCCGCGTCGCGGGAGACCTGGGATTCAGAACAATCGTGGCGTCCGATGCGACGTTCACGTTCGGCCGCGACGACTTCCGCGGCCTCTCCCGCTCCGCGGAAGAGGTCCACGCCATGTCGCTCGCCAACCTCCAGGGGGAATTCGCCGAGATCCTACCCACGGACGAAATCATCCGCCGTTCGCCCGCCTGAAGGAGGACGAGAAGCAACTCAGGCGGAATTTCCGTATCGTCCTGACGTCAGGTTGCCATCGTGAAAGGGGGCGTCGATCGGTTCTCACCAGGGTGCCAGGGATCCGTACGCGGCCCTGCGGTATCCCGCCTACCGCAGGTTCATTGCCGCGACGTTCCTGTTCACCCTCGGATTCCTGATCCAGGAGGTGGCGCTCGGCTACGAGTTGTACACAGTCACCCGCGATCCCCTTGCGCTGGGACTGGTCGGACTCGCGGCGTTCATCCCCTTCATCAGCCTGACGCTGTTCGGCGGGTACCTCTCCGACCGGCTGAGCCGGCGGCGCATCATCCTCACCGCCGTCGGCGTCATCATGCTCTGCTCCCTCACGCTCCACCTCTGTGCGCATGCTGTCGACAGGGGCAGGCTTTCCTCCTCTGCGCTCGTGAGCGCCATCTACGCAGCGGTGTTCCTGTTCGGCGTCTGCCGCGCATTCCAGGCGCCCGCAGCCTCTTCGCTGCGCGCCTTCCTCGTGCCGATCACGGTATACGAAAATGCCGCCACGTGGAGCAGCTCGGCGTTCCAGTCCGGCTCGATCCTCGGTCCCGCGGTGGCCGGGTTTCTCTTCTCGTGGCTCGGCTTCGCCGGGACGCTGCTGGTCGTGGTGGCGCTTTTTGCAGGAGCGCTGGTCCTGTATTACCGCGCGGGGGACAGCAGCGTGCGCGGCACGAGCGGCGCCGGGTCGCTCCTGGGGAGCCTGCGCGAGGGATTTGACTTCGTCTGGCGTACGAAGGTGATCCTCTTCGCCCTCTCGCTGGATCTCTTCTCCGTTCTCTTCGGCGGCGTCTACGCACTGCTTCCCATTTACGCGCAGGACATCCTGAATGTGGGAGCCCAGGGACTGGGCATCCTGCGCGCCGCCCCGTCCGCAGGGGCAGTCCTCATGCTCATGGTCCTGCAGAGGATTTCCCCCATGCGGCACGCCTGGCGGAATCTGCTCGGCGCCGTGACCGGCTTCGGGCTCTCCATCATCGTGTTCTCGCTCTCCCCGTGGATGGGGCTCTCCGTCGCGGCGCTCTTTCTCAGCGGAGCATTTGACAGCATCAGCATCGTCATCCGGCAGACGCTCCTCCAGCTCAGGACACCCGACGCGATGCGCGGGCGGGTCATGTCCATCAACGGCATATTTGTCTCCTCCTCGAACGAGCTGGGGGCGTTTGAATCGGGTGCAACCGCGAAACTGATGGGCGTCGTGCCGTCGGCGGTGTTCGGGGGCGCCATGACGCTCCTCATCGTCGGATGGGTGTGGACCAGGACACGGGAACTGCTCGGCATGAGACTCGACCGGAAGGAGGGAGATGGCTGACACGATCTGTCACGCGACGCAGGGGGGACTCCTGATGCTGGCGCCGTTCATCGCCCGCATACGGAAGAAGGCATGGCTCTGGACGCTGGGAGCCGTGGGCGCGTTCTTCGGCGCACTGCCGGACATCGTCGGGGCCTACGGGATCATCATCAGGGGAGACCAGTGGAGGCTCTACAACGTCGCGCATTTCGGAAAACTGAAACGGATACTCCAGTACGTGCCGATGTATTCGCTCCACCTCTACGTCGACTCGTTCACGCACGGCCCGGGGAAGCGGTGGTGGGAATGGAACGAACGTCTCTGGCTGGAAGTGCTTCTCTGGGTGGTGAACGGGACGGTGATCGCGCTTTTCGTCCGGATCTGGAGAAGAAACATGAGGAAGGAGGAAGCCCTCACGGCGGGCGCCGCACGCCGGGAGGGGGAGCACCGCTGACGCCGCCGCGTGCGCAAAAGCGAAGGGGCCCGGCAACACTCGATTGCGGGGCCCCTGCAGCGGGAAGAGGACTTTGCAGCGATCCGGCTAACGGCGCCGGCCCATCGAGCGGTATACTCCGCCGCCACCACCGCCGTAGGAGCGGTAGCGGTAACCTCCATAGTAGGGTGCGTACCCCCGGTAGTAGTATGGATGATAGTATGCGCCCCAGTAGCCGTACCAGCCCGAAAAATACCAGGGCGACCACCACGGATAGTCCCAGTAGGAGTAGCCGTAATACGGCGGGTACCCGGCGTAGTACCGGGCCGGCGCCCGACCGCCTCCCCAGGGCTCGTCCGACTTCATCATCGCGCTGATCACCGTGTCGCTGACGCCGGAATCGGCAAGCTCGATCACGTCGGGAGTCCGAAGGACAAACGTCGATCCGGACTTCCGGATCATGTCGATGATGACATTGTCACCAATCCGTGCTTTCGACAGGGCGATCACGTCCTGTTTCGTCATGAGCATCGTCGAGTCACGTACCGGGCGGTGTTCCCGGTAGCGGTAGCTCGAGTATTCCGGCGCGCAGCCGGCGGCCGCAAGTCCTATCACCAGGACTGCAAGCCAGAGCGTGTTGCGTTTCATATCCCCTCCCTTTAAAGGAAATGTGAAGTGTCGGGTGGGGGGTGATGGTGGTAAAGCGAGACCCCTTTTCCTCTGTACCGTATTCAACACCCGCGCATCCTGGCGGGTGCCCTGCCCTCTACACCTCTTCCCATTTGACCGATCGGCAGCCGGCACAGTTTAATGTACCGATTCTCTCAACAACAAACTAGGGTACAGCGACGGTCTTCTCACGCGGTGAACCCCCCCGCTCGTTGAACGCCTCGACGGAGAACCAGTACGGCTCCCCGGAGAGATCGGCAATCACGCTCCATGATTTGCCGTTGGGGGAGGCCGAGATCCTGAACTGTGTGCAGACGGTGGAATCCCGGACGATGACCGGATCAGCCCCCGAGCGATGCGAGATGCAGCGGGTGCTCTCCTCGAGCGTGCACTAGCCCTGATTCAGCGCCTTCTTCACCACATCGGGCGTCATCGGGAGCTCGAGGACGCGGGCCCCGACTGCATCGCAGATGGCGTTGGCGAGCACGGCTCCCATCGTGACGATGGCCGGTTCTCCTCCCCCCTGCGGCGGGGCGTCCTCGTCGTCGATCAGGTGCGTCTCGATCTCGGGGAGCCACGAGAAACGGGGTATCTCGTACGAATCGAAATTCAGGTCTGTAATGGCGCCCCCCTTGAAGTGCAGACCTTCGCGGAGCGCGTACCCGAGACCCATCGTGATGCACCCTTCCATCTGGAGCGCGGCCCCGGCCGGGTTCACCACGAGCCCCATATCCTGGACGGCCAGCACGCGCTTCGCTTTCACTTCCCCGGTTGCGCGGTCGACCGCGACCGCGGCCATGCTCGCGACATATGTCCCTGCGTCAATGCCAAGCGCGACACCGATCCCTTTTTCTCCCTGCGCCTTCGCCGCCTGCCAGCCGAACTTCTCCGCGGCGGTCTGCAGCACGCGCTTCATCTTCGCGTCCTTCAGGTGCCGCAGGCGAAATTCCACGGGATCAACGCCTGCTTTCGCCGCCATGACGTCCATCTGCGACTCGCGGGCAAACGTGTTGGTGTTGTTCCCCGGCGCCCTCCAGGCGCCGGTGGCGAACGGGTGGCTCCCCGCCGCGCCTTCCCAGCCGGCGTTGTAGGCGGTCGTCCGGTGATTCGGGATCGTGTAAAACTGCTCTGCACCCCGCTCGCCGGCAAAGTAGACGCCGTAGTCCCAGAACGTGATGCCACCCCCGGAATCGACCCCGGAGCGGATCGTCACGACCGCGGCGGGCCTGAACGAATCATAAAAGAACTCCTCGCTCCTGGTCCAGGCGACCTGCACGGGTTTCCCGGCGAGTCGCGCCAGGCGGGCGGCTTCA
>Ga0335081_10013413_pt1 | contig 13253 bp, 11 predicted proteins | sample Lox_Sample_35_FD_206713 | JGI IMG/M metagenome (GOLD analysis project Ga0335081, IMG submission 206713) | Soil microbial communities from Loxahatchee National Wildlife Refuge, Florida, United States - Lox_Sample_3.5 | ecosystem: Environmental > Terrestrial > Soil > Wetlands | place: USA...
GCGTGTTCTTGATCAGGTGATAGGCCTCGTCGGTCAATTCCATCTTCACCAGCACATAGCCGGGGAAGAACTTGCGCTCGGCGTCGACCTTGCGGCCGCGCCGGACCTCGATGACCTTCTCCTTCGGGACCAGGATCTCCTCGAACAGATGGGCGAGGCCGCGCTGCTTGGCCTGCTCGCGGATCGATTCCGCCACCTTGTTCTCGAAGTTCGAGTAGGCGTGGACGGCGTACCACCGGCTGGTCATGTCATGAATTCCGGATCGTGATTGGAGCTCTGGAATAGTCGTCACTCACATATTGATGCCAAGAACGAAGCTGACGGCGATCCGCATCGCCTGGTCGGCGAGCAGAAAGAAGATCGACGCGACGGCCACCATGACGAACACCATGATGGTGGTCACGGTCGTCTCCTTGCGCGTCGGCCACGTGACCTTCTGCGCCTCGGCCCGCACTTCCTGCAGGAACTTGAAAGGGTCGATCCTTGCCATTGCCACATCCAAATAGGAGTTAGCCGCCCAACCTTGAAGGATGAGACCGGCGAGCGGCGGTTCCTTTTGGGGAAAGTTCGCCGGCGGAAATCCGTCACCGGGCCGCTGGCGATGGCCGTTACCTACTGCCGGCCGAGCGCAGCGTCAAGCAAAACCACGCGCCTGGGCGAAGTCCGCCCGTGCTCTCAAGGCCTTACGGATCGGCGGCCTGGCAGGAGTGAAGGGACTATATACCGCTAGCAGATCAACGGCCCGGACCACTATGAGAGCCCTAAAACGGGCCCAAGAAACCCCGTAACCGCGCGGGGTGGTCCCGTCTCATACGGCCGTGGGCAGACCTGTTACCGCCGCTCACGGCTCTGCCCAAGGGCGAACCTGCTGCTCCACCTTATCTTCGGAGATCGGAGAGAGCCCTGCGAACCACCACAACGAGCGCATCCATGGTGTAAGGCTTCGGCAACCATGCCAGCGGTTTCGCCGGCTCAGCCCGCAGATGCGCTTCCGATGTCTGGTGCGCCGTCGCGAAAACGCAGCGAACGCCGTATTTTTCAAATAGCTCCAGGGCGGCGTCGATGCCGTCGCGCGCGCCGGACAAACGGATGTCCATGACGGCAAGGACCGGGCGCTGCGCGGCCGCAATGCCGATCGCCTCTTCCGCGGAGCTCGCCACGCCGACAATGTTGTAGCCGGCGTCGGCGAGCGCCGCCTCGACTTCGTAAGCAATGAGGTAGTCGTCTTCCACGATAATGATACGGTGAGCCGTGGCCGGCGCTTTCGTTGCGCCCGCAGCGTCGTCGCGCGCGAACGGCACTCGAAGTCCGAAGCGAAACCGTATCATCTGGTGCAACGCGTGAACGACGGCAACGGCGGCGGAAGCGACAGATATCCTCAGCATAATGAGCTTGACTTAAGAGAATCGGAGGGTGCAGCGCGTCGGTGAGGTGCCGGAGACCTCAAATTTGCCCCGCAGCTGCCGCGCCAGACCCTCAACCAGCTGCAGACCGGAGTTGCGACGGCGAACCGACTGGATATCGAAGCCCGGGCCTTCATCTTCGACGTAAAGTAAATATGAGTCGTCCTGACGGGTCAGCCCAAGCCGAACCGCCGCTTGACCGCTGCCATTGGCACCGTACTTGGCCGCATTGGTCAAAAGCTCGTTGACGATCAGAGCAAGCGGCATCGCCACGTCGTTCGACAGCATCACATCGGTGGATTGGCAGAGAATTTGGACTTCCCGCGGCAAGGTCGGACGGACCGTGTTGCAGACCGCTTCGAGGAAGTCTCCGGCGTTGAAGCGGATCGCATCGGTGGCCCCGTACAGCACCTGCTGCGCCGCCGCCATGGCGGCAACCCGCCTGCTCGCCTCCTGCAATATCTTCTGCGCTTCCGTGTTGCTGGTCTTGCGACCTGCCATGTTCAGCACGGACTGCAACATCTGCATATTGTTTTTGACGCGGTGATTGAGCTCGTTGAAAAGCACGCGTTGCTGGCTTTCGGCCTGCTTTCGCTCGCTGACGTCGACCAGCATGTTGATGGCGCCGACGATATTGCCCTTGGCGTCGCGCAACGGCGTCGGATAGGGAATGAAGGGCACGCGCGTGCCGTCCGGCCGTTCGGCGATGGCCTCGGCATTGCGGATGGCACGACCTTCCCTGAGCGCGACAGCCATGGGACACTGGTCGTGCGGCATCGGCGTGCCGTCAGGCCGAAACAGCTTCCAGGTCACGCACCATTCGTCGCGGCCGAGCGCCGGCGTGCGCCCCGCGAGTTCCACGGCCAGTTCGTTGTAGTAGGTGACCCTGCCCTGAGCATCGGTGGTGTAGATGGCCGCCGGGATGGCGGCGAGCAATTCCTTGAGACGGCGTTCGCTGTCCAGCAGCTTTGCTTCCGCTTCCTTGCGCTCGCTGATGTCGCGGACGATTTTTGAGGCGCCGACGATCTGACCGTGCACGTCACGCACCGGCGAGATGGTCAGCGAGACGTCGAGCACGGTTCCATCTTTGCGGCGGCGAACGGTCTCGAAGTGATCTACCGACTCGCCGCGGCGGATACGCCCGAGGATCGCCGGCTCCTCATCGAGCCGATCCGGTGGAATGACGATGGTGATCGGCTGCCCGATCGCCTCTTCGGCGCTGTACCCGAACAGCCGCGTTGCGCCGTCATTCCAGGTCCGGATGATGCCGTTGAGATCCTTGCTGACGATCGCGTCGTGAGAGGACGTAACAATGGCGACGAGCTGTTGCGCCGCGCGCTCGGCGCGTGCGCGCTCCAAGGCCACGCCGAGCTGCCGGGCGATGATGACCGAAAGCTCCTGCTCGGCCTCGGTGTAGGCATGCGGTCGGTCGTAATAGGTCATGAACTTGCCGAACAGCCGTCCGCTGCCGACGACCGGGATGAAGGCCAGCGCCGCAATCCCCTCCGAGCGTACCGTCGCCTTCAAATCGTCGCCGAGATCGGCGCCGGCGAAATCTTCGATGAAGATGGGCTTCGGGTCTCGCGCATCGGCGCGCCACGGCGAGTGGCCTTCGACGGCCGCGCGATAGCCATCGGAAAGCCCGCGCCACTCCACGAATTTCATCACGCCCGCTTCATCGAACAGCAGAACGGACGCGCGGTCGCAGCGCACGGCACGAAGTATAGCCGTCAAAGCCTCGGCGCAGATATCGTCGACATCGCCGGCGCGCTGCAGCGCCTCCGAGAATTCGAACAGTGCCGCCTGCTCCTCGGCGCGCCGGGCGAGCGCCGCCTCCGCTATTTTCCGCGCAGTAATGTCTTCCTGCACCCTGACCGCGTACAGGAATTTGCCTTCATCGTCGCACACGCTCGACGAGGTGATCGATACCCACAGTTGGCCGCCATCACGCCGCCGGAACAGCTTTTCGACCGTGTAGCGGCTCAGTTCGCCGGCAACCTGCCGGCGGAAGCGAGCCTCGTCTTCCTCGGCCATATCGGTCAGCTTGGAATCGAAAATCGAGCGATCGAGCAGTTCGTCGGGCGCATAGCCGAGCAGGGCGGCGAGGTGACCGTTCACTTTCAACAGCTTGCCGTCGGCGTCCACTTCGCTGATGCCGATGCCGGCGCGTTCCCAGGTCGCGGCAAGCCGTCGGTTTTGCTGCCGCAATAGTTCCTCGGCTTGCACACGGCTGGTCATATCGTGGAAGGAGACGATGGCGCCGACCGTCATGCCGCGGTCCATCATCGGCTCGATGTGCACCGATGCCCAGGAAAGGGACCCGTCGGGGCGCTCGATCTTGGCTTCCGTCTCGCGCAACGGCGCGCCGGTGCGCAATGCCCTTTCCAGCGAAGTTTCTCCGCCGATGCTCGAGCGCCGGTCGGCGCCGAGCCTGTGCGAGCCGCAATATTCCTCTGCATCATCGCCGACGCGCGGTTCGCGCCCCCACAATTGGACGGCGCGGGCGTTGAACCACAGGATGCGCCGTTCCGTATCGCAGGCACAAAGCGCGACGGGCAAGTTTTCGATGAGATCCGGATAGCTCGGCGAAACGCCCGCCGCGGCCGCGGGCAAGCCCAGGTCTTCGGTGCCCCCGGCCGTCAAGTACTCAACCGCCATTTGCCGCCCTCCATCCGTCCCGCCGGGAAACGCCCTAAGGAAAACATTGCTCACGCGCGAAGGTTCCAATATGTCCGCGAAAACGCCCTCGCTACCTCACCAGCCGGCATGCCCCGACGGTTAAACAGCCGTTCCGCTTACCGACAATATCGGAAATGGCGGACGCGCCCATGATCGCCGAGATATCTGCGACCACGTGTCCGAACGGCGGAAAGGGCGGTGATTGCCTAAGCGGGGATCGCTCACTCTCGGCGGAGAGCCGAGGACTCGGCAACCATTCATCCCGCGCAACGTTATCCTTGGGCCGGGGTAACGGGAGCGCTCCATGCCGATCTATCGGCTGTTTCGTCATCTTCCGTTCGACCCCGAGCACGTTGACCTCATGTCAACGGTGTTCGAACGCGTGAGCCTGGATTTGGGGCTCGGCCACACGGAAGACGCGATCCGCGATCTTGTTGCCAAGGCGATCATCGAATGCGCGCAAAGGGGCGTGCGCGATCCGGAAAAAATGCGGCGCTGCGCTCACGACGTTTTGCAGTCGGTCTAGGCGCCCCATTCTCCGGTGTCGCGACTGCTGAAACGAAGGTGAATTATCCGCCGCTATAGCCGCCGATGATCGGAAGAACTTCGCCCGTGATGTAGCTCGAGCAGCTCGGCGCGGCGAGGAAGACAAAAGCCGGCGCGATCTCTTCGGGCTGCGCCGGCCGCTTCATCGGCGTCTCGCTGCCGAATTTGGCGACCGCCTCCGCCGGCTTGTCGGCGGGATTGAGCGGCGTCCACACCGGCCCGGGCGCAACCGCGTTGACGCGGATGCCGCGATCCACCAGATGCGTCGCCAGCGAGCGGGTGAACGCGTGGATGCCGCCCTTGGTCATCGCGTAGTCCAGCAAATCCTTGTTGCCGAGGATGCCGGTCACCGAGCCGGTCATGACGATGGCGCTGCCCGGCTTCATATGCGGCACCGCGGCCTTCGCCATATGGAAGTAGCCGTAGAGGCTGGTCTTGATGGTGCGGTCGAACTGGTCCTCGGAGAGACTTTCGAACTCCGGCACGTGCTGCTGGAAGGCGGCATTGTTGACGAGGATGTCGATCCTGCCGAACGCTTCGATCGTCTTGTTCACCGCCTCATCGCAGAAATCCGCATCGGCGACGTCACCGCACATGGTGATGCAGCGGCGGCCTTCGGCCTCGACCGCGCGCTTGGTGTCCTCGGCGTCCTCGTGCTCGTCGAGATAGACGATGGCGACGTCGGCACCTTCGCGCGCGAACAGCACGGCCACGGCGCGGCCGATACCGGAATCGCCGCCGGTGATCAGCGCGGCGCGGCCTTGCAGCTTTTCCGACCCTTTATAGTCAGGAGCCTCGAACATGGGCGCGAGCTGCAACGCCGCCTCGCTGCCCGGCTTCGTCTGATGCTGTGCGGGAAATTTTGACGGGTAGTGGCGCTGCCCGGCCTGCTTCGGCGCTCCGGGCCTCACGCTTTTCCGTCGCGCCTCGATGCGATCGATATTTTTCTGGATCGCCCGGCCGCGCGCGGCCGCCGCTTCGGCACCGCCGCCGGAGGATGATTTGATGGCTGCGCGCTTGCCCATCGCTGCGATCTCCCAATTCAATGTGCTCTCAACGGAGAACGGCGCGCCGCCGATCGTGTTCCTCCGATGGCGGCCGGAGCCCAACGAAAGCCGCATGGGGGCGGTTGGCACTCCCTGCCGATCGAGGCTCGCCTACGCAGCCTTTTTCCTGGGGACTTTCTTGCCCTTCTTGCGCGCCTTCGACAGGCCGATGGCGATGGCCTGCTTGCGGCTTTTCACTTTGCCGCCTCTGCCGCCCCGGCCGCTTCTGGCGGACCCACGCTTGTAGCGGCGCATCTCCTTCTCGACGTCCGAGCCGGCGCTGCGCGAATACCTGCGTTTCCTCTTCCTTCTCTTCGCCATGTTATTTGCTCTCTGCAAGACATAAAGACGGGCGCCGTTATGCGCGACGCCATCTTGAATAACTCCTGCGAATGCAATCGGTTGCCTGCTCAGCGAATGAAATATGGCGACGTCACGGCTCCGCGCCGGGGCGAAGCGCAGCCGCCTGCTAGCGCCAGGAGCGTGCGCGAGCCCCGGCGGCGGCCACTATGAAGATAGGCACCGAGATGAGCTGTGCGGCGACGACGAAGACGACGATGGCGAGGTGCGAATAGCCGTAGAGCAGCCCAGTGGCCGTGCTGCCGACCAGCCAGCCGACGCCGTAGGCGGTGTAAAACAGGCCGAAGGCGAGGCTGCGTTTTCCCTCGGGCAATTCGCCGGCGATGATCGCCTTCAGCAGCGTGTCCTGTGTGGCGTAGCCGATGCCCCACAGCGGCATCGCGAGCAACGCCGCGGCGAAGTTCCCGGTGAAGACCAGCGGCGCAAACAGTGACGACAGCACCACCGCGACGACGACGACCGGCGTTCCGAGGCGATCGTAAAGCTTGCCGAGCACGAGACTGGCGACGACGCCGCAGCCGGTCGCGAAGGCCAGCAGCACCGGCGCCCATGCGTTCGACACCACTCCCGCACTGATGAGATAATACGAGATCAACTCATAGCTCATGAGCCCGGCGGCAAAGCAGCCGCCGGCCGCCATGTAGAGCCAGTATGACCGGGTGAACCGCTGTCGGGTCGCAGTCTCGCCTTCCTCCAGCCGGGTCGGCAAGGGAAAACCGATGCGAGCGACCGCAAGCGAGGCCAACGCCAATACCGAGCTGACCAGGAGCAGCGCGTAAGCGGTCTGGTAGCTTCCCTTCATCAGCAGCACCGCGGCGACGATCAACGGTCCGATCGTCGCGCCGGTCTCGTCGAGCGCGGTGTTGACGGCGTAAACCCAGCCTTTGCCGAGCTCGCCGGTGGTATAGGACAGCATCGATTCGACCGTCGGCTTGCGCAAGGCGCGCCCGATGCGTTCCGCCAGCACCAGCGCAGCAGCGATTTGCCAGCTGCTGGCAAGCGCCATTGCCGGTACCGCGAGCAGATTGATCACGTAGCCGACGAACGTGATGAGCCAGTGCCGGCCGGTCCGGTCGGCCACATAGCCGGCGACGGAGCGCAGGCTATAGCCGAGGAACTCGCCGGTGCCGGCGATGATGGCGATGGCCGCCGCGCTGGCGCCGAGGCTGCCGAGAAACGGGCCATTGATGCTGCCGCCGCCTTCGTAGGTCGTGTCGCTGAACAGATTGACGATGCCCATCGTCAGCACGAAGCGGAACGCCGGCGAATCGAAGAGCGTCGTCGTTCGCGCCGTCACCTGATCAACCTCCGGGTTGCGCGCGTGCCTGCCGCGTTGGATGGAACAAAAACGTCAGTTCAGTTGAATGGTTGCGTTGGCCTGCGGCCGCAAGGAACTCCGTTGTCCGCCGAACCGTTAGCCTGAACGCTATTCGACATCCGCGCAGCCGCAGTCATTGCGATGGTCGCGAGCATCCGTCATCGGAAAAAATCTCGCCTACACAAGACCGTAGCGCATTATCGCGACGCCAGACAGTCGTTGCACACGCCCGTGGCGCGGCGCAGCCGCTTGGGCCTGGACTGGACCAATTTCTTCATCGCCGACGTGCAGACCGGCTTCGGCACGTTCGTCGCCTTCTACCTCGCCCAGCTCGGCTGGTCGGAGCGCAGCGTCGGCATCGCGCTCACCGTGGGCGGCCTGGCCGGCGTATTGAGCCAGATACCCGGCGGCGCACTGGCCGACGCCGTCACCTGGAAACGCGGCCTGGTAGCGGCCGGCATCGTGATGATCGGAGGGGCGGCCCTGATCCTGGCGCTTTGGCCGTCACGGACCTTGGTGTGGCTCGCCATGCTCCTGCATGGCACGACCGCGGGCGTCATCACACCGGCGATCGGCGCCATCAGCCTCGGCCTCGTCGGCCGCCGCGCGATGTCGCTGCGCACCGGGCGCAATTATCGCTATGCCGCCGGCGGCCATGCCGCGACCGCGGCGCTGATGGGATTGGCCGGCGCCTATCTTGCGCAAGGCGCGATTTTCGTCGCCGCGGCGGCCCTGTGCATTCCGGCGCTGGTCGCGCTCGGCTTCATCCGGGCCGACGAAATCGATTATCGCCGCGCCCGCAACGCGCCGACCGGCCAATCGTCCCAACAAGTGGCGCGCGTCGTCGACCTGGCCAAAAACCACCGGCTCCTTCTGTTCACCGCGGCGCTGGTCCTGTTCCAACTCGCCGACGCCTCGATGCTGCCGCTGATCGGCGAGCATCTGGCGGCGACGATGCCGACACGGACGCCGCTGTGGATGTCGGGCCTGATCATCATCCCACAGATTGTCGTTGCGGCACTGGCGCCGTGGGTCGGCTATCATTCCGAGAAGAAGGGACGCAAGCCGCTGCTGCTGATCGGATTCGGCGTCGAGCCGGTTCGCGCCGCGTTGCTGGCATTCACCGGCAACTATGTTTTTCTGGTCGTTGCGCAGCTGCTCAACGGCATCAGCGGCGCGATCATCGGCGTGCTGACGGTCATCGTCATCACCGACCTGACCGCGGGAACCGGACGGTTCAACCTGGCGCAGGGCGTCGTCGGCGCCATGATCGGCATCGCCGCTTCCGTCAGCACGCTGGCGACCGGCTTTTTGTTCCAGGGCGTCGGCCCGGTCGAGGGCTTCATCGTCATCGCCGCGGTCGCCGGTGCCGCAACCGGCTTGATCTGGCGTTTCGTCGCCGAGACCAAGCCCGCGGAATATTCAGACTGAGCCGCCAGCGGCCCGAATTAGAGCTCGCCGCGCGCGGCCATGGCCTTGATCCTGTCCGCCGTGCGGCAGGCGATCGCCTGGATGGTCAGCGAGGGATTGACGCCACCGACGGTCGGAAACACCGAGCCGTCGCAGATCCACAAGTTCGGAATGTCCCAGGAGCGGCAATCGGCATTGACGACGCTCGTCTTCGGATCGTCGCCCATGCGCGCGGTGCCATTGAGGTGACAGGTATCGTCGGTTTCGTCCCAGATTTCGCTGGCGCCCGCGGCGGCGAGCGCCTGACGCATGAAGCCGAGCGAATGGCGGATCAGCGCCCGGTCGTTGTCGCAATAGGAATATGTCACGCGCGGCACCGCCAGGCCGTACTGGTCGCGCTCATCGGTCAAGGTCACACGATTGCGCTCCTGCGGCAGACATTCGCCGACGATTTTCAGTCCGACCTGATGATTGTAGCGCTCCATCTCGTCGAGCAGGCGCTGGCCCCAGAGCCCGCGCTTGGTCGATTGCGTGCCGGCCCAAACAACAGGCAGCGGGCCCTGGCTCATATAGGCGTAGCCGCCGAAGAAGTCCTTGCCGGCGTCGGCGTAATTCCAATGCTCGGTGATGGCGAGCGACGGCGGCCCCTTATAGGCGCGAATTTCTTGCTCCATGATGCCCCATACCGCCTGGTTCGCCTGCACCATGAGATTCTTGCCGACCAGTCCGGATGAGTTGGCGAGGCCGTGCGGGAAGCGCGGCGTCGCCGAGTTCAACAGCAATCGCGGCGTCTCGATCGAATAGCCGGCGACGACGACATTGCGGGCGCGCTGAAACCGCCACCGGCCTTCGCGACTATAATGTATGCCGGTGACGCGGCCGCTCTGGTTGTGCTCGACGCGGCCGACCATGGCGAGGTCGCGGATTTCGGCGCCGGCGGCGAGCGCGCGCGGCAGCCACGCGATGAGCGCACTCTGCTTGGCGTTGGTCGAGCAGCCGATCACGCACATGCCGCGATACACGCAAGGCGGCGACGGACCGCGCGGCGCCGACACGGTGGCGAGCGGCGTCTCGGTCCAACCGATGCCAAGCGCTTCGCAGCCCTGCGCCAGCACCAGCGCCGCGGCATTGAGCTCGTGCGCCCGGTAAGGATAGCGCGGCCGCTTCGGCCCCCAGGGGTAATTGACCGGGCCGGATATTTTCAGCGCCTGCTCGACCTCGGCGTAGTAGGTCCACATCTCGCGCCAGTCGAGCGGCCAATCGGCACCATAGCCGAGCTTGCTGCGCGCTTTGAACCACTCGGGGCGAAAGCGGAGCGACACCATGGCGAAGTGCACGGTCGAGCCGCCGACCGATTTGCCGGAATTGTTGGCGCCGAGCTGGATCGGATCGTCGCCGTCGACGATGCGCTCGTCGGTCCAGTAGAGCTTGGCCTGGTGGTGCTCGTCCGAGGCAAAATCCTCGAGCGGCCGCCAATACGGCCCGGCATCGAGCGCAACGACGGAAAAGCCGTATTCGGCAAGCTTGCAGGCGAGCGTGCCGCCGCCCGCCCCGGTGCCGACAATGGCGAAGTCCACGGTTTCGTTGTCGGCATATTGCCGCATCGGCACGAAGCCGCCGCGGCGAAACACATCCGGGGCGTGGCCATTGACGGCGCGCGGCGCTTCGCTTGCGTCAGTCGACATGAGCGTTCTCGCGTCGCGCCCTCGCCTCGCGGCCGGGCCGCGCTTCGGACGCTTCCCATGGATCGCGGCGATCGAAATACATGCGCACATAGCCGCGCGGCGACGCCGGGCCGCCGAAGCCGATCTCGTTCCAAGCAGTAGGGTGAGCGTAGTAGGCGCTGACGATGTCGTGCAGCACGCGCTTTTTGAAAAAGCTTGCCGCCGGCAAATCGTGCCAGTGGGAGGCGCGCACGTCGCCCTTCTGTACTGCGGTGAGGACGGCATCTTGCTGCACGCCGTCGAGCGCGTGAAAGCGCAGGCCGTGGCGCGCGTTGGCCTCGGCATCGAGCGCGGCGAGACCGCGGTGCCACGCCTCGCGCAGCGGCGGCAATTCGGCGTAACGATAACCGTCGCCGCCGTTTGTTTGCAATTTCTCGTCGATCATCGCGGCGAGTGGCACCGGGTGCGGGCGCGCCACGGTTTGCGGCACGATACGGTCGCACAGCGCGCGCAGCGTTTGCCATTCCGGTTCGGTGCAGAACAAGTGCCGGTTCGGATCGATGGCAAGCCGCCGATCGATCACGGCGCGGGTCTGATCGTTCCACGACGGCGAATTGCGCTTGGCGACAACGTCATAGCCCGGATAGCGGTCAGCCATCGTTCGCCTCCTCGATGAGCGAGAGTGCAGCAAGACCGGCGAGCGCGAGCCCGATGAAGCTTGGCGGCGCCGGCAGCGGCGGACCGTTGAGCAGGTTCTGCCGCCAGTTGCGCCAGCCGCCCATGTTGCGGGAGACGCCGTAAGCGTGGAAGCCGACGCCGGCGAAGCCGAGCAGCGCGGTCAGCCGCAGCCACCAACGCGCCAACCGATTGGCGGTGCGGCTGGGGCGCAGCGCGGCGGTGCCGAGCAATGCAGCAGCGACCGGCGGCACGGTCACCGGCGCGAACATCGCCGGATCCTGATAGGCGCCGCGGAAGTGCAGCAGGCCGGCTTCGCCGACCGTTCCCGCCAATCCTGCGGCCGCGATGCCGGCCAACATGCGGCCGGCTGGCAGACCAAGTACGCTCGGCGCGCGCCACGGCTTGGTGTCGCGAACGCGTTCGGCGGCGCGTCCGAGCACGCCCGCAAGCGTGAGCGCCGCCGGCGCGGCCGCGGGTGCGGCGTAGAACAGATTCTGCCAGCACAAGCCGCCAGGACGTTTCAGCATGTTGTAGGCGTGGAACCCGAGCCCCGCGAGCCCGGTCGCCGCGGCCACGGCATAGATGGCGTCGCGGACGACGTGCTTGCGGGCGCGCCCATCGAGCACGCCGAACAGACTCGCCCCAAGCGTGAGGCTGGCCGCGATCAACGGCGTGTACATGGCGCGGTTGGCGAACGCGCCGCGGTGGTGCTCGACCGCGCTGTCGGCCAGGACCGAGAACGCGAGCAGCGCCGCACTGCCGTTGACGCGGCGGCCGGCGCTGCGGGTGAGCTCCGACCGTTGCGATTGCGCCGACGGCGCGTATGTGGCGACGAGCCTTGCCAGCTCTGTCGTCCGCCGCTCAGGCGCCGGCAACGGCCGCCGCAGGCGTGCAGCCCGCCGTGCGAGCTGGCGGGCCATCGGGATAAGCGGCGAATGCGCGACGCGCGACATCACGCTTGGCCGGGTCACGAACAGCAGCGCGGCGCCGGAAAGCGCCGCTTGCGACACCAGATCGAGACCGTCCACTGCAGGAAGCCTGTTCATGATCCATTGCCGTTGAGGTGGAAGCGTTCGGCGTCCTTGGTCTTGAAGACGAGGCCGTGGCCGGGCCGGCCGAGGTCGGGTTCGACGGCGCCGCCGCGAGCGACCGGCGCGCCGTCGAATAGCATCTGCTCGATGCGCACATGGTCGTGAAACCATTCAAGGTGGCGCAGCCGCGGCACGGCGCAGGCGACGTGGCGGTGCAGCGCCGGCGCGCAATGACCCGACAAATCGGTGTGGTGCGCCTCGCACAACGCGCCGATCTGCAAGAAGCCGGTGATGCCGCCGCAACGCGTGACGTCGGCCTGCAACACGTCGACCGCGCCGGCGTCGAGCATCGCGCGCGCGTCATCCAAGGTGTAGATGTACTCGCCGGCGGCGATGTCCATCGAAGCCGGCGCGCGCTCGCGTAGCAGCCGCAGGCCGGGCAGATCGTCGGAGCTGACCGGCTCCTCGTACCAGCGGATTTCGGCTGTGGCGCAGGACTCGGCGAGCCGCAAGGCTTGCTTGACCGAAAACGCACCGTTGGCGTCGACGAACAATCCGCGATCGCCGATGGCGGCCTTGGCCTCGCCGATCCGCTGCGGATCGCGCGCCGGTTCGCTGCCGATCTTCATTTTGACGAAACGGCAGCCGTCGCGCTCGACGAAGCCCGCGAGCTGGTCCTGCAATTGCGACTTCGAATAAGATGTAAAGCCGCCGCTGCCGTAGATCGGGACGGTATCGCGGCAGCGGCCGAGCAGCACCGCCAGCGGCAAGTCGAACGCGCAGGCCTTCAGATCCCACAGCGCGGCATCGACGGCGGAGATGGCGCAGGCGGCAAGGCCGGAACGGCCGAGATTGCGGACGCTGCGTTGCATCGCCAGCCAGCAACCCGGCACATCGAAACTGTCGAAGCCGTCGAGCGCCTTGGCCAGCACGCCCCGAACCAATGCCGCGACGGCGGCATCCGCATAAGTGTAACCGAGGCCGCCTTCGCCGCCGGCTGTCAACTTCACCACGACCAGCGTGGTCGCGTCCCAGGCGAAGGTCCCATCGGCTTCCGGAAGGTCGGTCGGAATCCGGTACGCGTCAGCTTGCAGCCCTGTGATCGGCGCCCCGCCGCG
>Ga0335081_10013415_pt1 | contig 13252 bp, 13 predicted proteins | sample Lox_Sample_35_FD_206713 | JGI IMG/M metagenome (GOLD analysis project Ga0335081, IMG submission 206713) | Soil microbial communities from Loxahatchee National Wildlife Refuge, Florida, United States - Lox_Sample_3.5 | ecosystem: Environmental > Terrestrial > Soil > Wetlands | place: USA...
GTGCCGGGATGTGTTACGGGGGAGAGACGTGCAAGACTTCGAGGAGTTGAAACGACAGGGCTTGAGTATTCGAGCCATTAGCCGACTGACCGGCTATTGCCGGAAAACCGTCCGGAAGTATCTGATCCAACCCGACACGGTGCCGGTGTACGGACCACGGGCCGAGCAACCGGGGAAGCTGGAGCCATTCAAGCCGTACCTGGAGGAGCGGATGCGAGCAGGAGTGTGGAATGCCCGCGTGCTGCTGCGAGAGTTACGGGAGCGCGGCTACTCGGGTGGGTACACTCTGCTGACCGACTGGCTGCGACCGCAGCGGGAGTCGGCACGGACAGTGGCCGTACGCCGGTTCGAGACTCCACCTGGTAAGCAGGCACAGGTGGACTGGGGGCATCTGGGCACACTCGAGATAAACGGCGAGGAGCGGAAACTCTGGGGCTTCACCTTCACGCTGGGCTACAGCCGAACGATGATGGCCGAGGCCGCCGTGGATCAGAAGCTGGGCACGCTGCTGCGGATGCACGAAGAGGCGTTCCGGCAGTTGGGTGGGGTGCCGGAGGAGATTCTCTACGACCGGATGAAAACGGTCTGGCTGGAGACCGACGAGCGCGGGGAGATCGTCTGGCATCCGGTGTTTTTGGATTTCGCGCACTACTGGGGCTTCACGCCGCGGCTGTGCCGGCCATACCGGGCGCAAACGAAGGGGAAAGTGGAGTCGGGAGTGAAGTACATCCGACGGAACTTTCTGTGCGGATTGCAGGGCCGTGAACCGAGCTGCCTCAGTGATCTGAATGCTCAGTTGCGCGCCTGGGTTTGGGAAGTCGCCAACCAGCGTGTGCACGGGACCACACACGAACAGGTGGCAGCACGCTGGGGTGGGGATCAGCTCAGCCTGCAACCGCTGGACGGACGCCCGCCCTATCCCTATATAGATGATGAGCTGCGGAAAGTGGCGCGGGATGCATACGTGTCCTGGCAAGGCAGCCGGTACTCGGTGCCGTGGGAGTATGCCGGCCGCTCGGTGTGGGTGCGCGAATGCGGCCGTGATGTGGAAGTGCAATACGGCCGAGAGCGGATAGCGATCCACAGCCAGGCACTACGCAAGCATGCCGTAGTAACGCAGACGGAGCATCATCGCGGTATTCCACTCGGAGCTCGGCAGGAGCGGAAGATTCTGATCCGTATTCAGGACACGGCGCCAGTGGTAGAGATCCGGCCGCTAGCCGCCTATGAGAGCGTGGCCGTGGGAGGTGGACGATGACGGCCATCGAAGGTTTGCAGTCGACTCTAAATGGACTGGGGCTGAAGGCCGTGGAAGCTCGCTTGGAAAGCTTGCTGGAACAGGCATCCAAGAAGGAGCCGAGCTATGCGGATTTTCTGGCAGAGTTGCTGGGCTGCGAAGTTGATGCCCGACGCAGCCGGTATCTGCGCGCCAGGCTCCAGCTGGCACACCTACCGTTTGTGAAGACCTTCGATCAGTTCGACTTCAACTTTCAGCCGTCGATCGACGAACGACAGATCCGCGAGCTGCGTACCTTGCGGTTCATCCACGAAGCCAGCAACGTCGTTTTTCTCGGGCCACCTGGCGTGGGGAAAACGCATCTGAGCGTCGCGTTGGCGGAGGCCGCGATTCAGGCCGGTTTCGGAGCGTACTTCATGACGGCTCACGATCTGGTTACCGATCTCGCCCGAGCTTACCGCGAAGGCCGGCTGGACCGGAGAATGCGGGTCTACCTGGCGCCGAAGGTTCTGATCATCGATGAGATGGGCTACTTGCCGTTGGATGAGATGGGCGCCACCATCTTCTTTCAGTTGGTGAGCGCCCGTTACGAGCGTGGCAGCATCATCCTGACCTCCAACAAGAGCTACGGCGACTGGGGCACGATCTTCGGCGATCCGATCATTGCAACAGCGATCCTGGACCGGTTACTACATCATTCGACGACGATCAACATCCGTGGAGAGAGTTATCGTTTGAAAGACCGAAGGAAGGCTGGTTTATTTCCACGACCTGAGGAAGAGTCGGACCGGCCAGCCCCCTTTCCCTCACCAGAAATCTTGCAGAACGGTCCTCGCCGTCAAGGCTCCGCTTCGCCGCGCAAAACCGGCGCGGCCTTGACCGCTGCGGGCCGTTCTACCAACACTGTTCCATCATGAGGGAAAGGGGGCTTATGAACTTGGGCTTCTCTGGCGCCTCCCGTCGGTCGGCGTCGGAGAGTTTCTGGGTGGGTACTTTTTCAACCGGAACTATGGGAACTTTTCAACCGGAGTTGACAATGAGAAGGGCAGGGACCGCCCGACGCACCAAAGCGCTGAACCGCTTCGAGGGTCCGGCACATAAACCCGTGGAACGAAGCGTGCAACTCTGGTCCTTGCCAGCGTGCAAGTCTAGGGAGGATTTCCGGGCTGCGAGGCAGAGGGCCAGAGGGCAGGGGGCCAGAGGGCAGGGGGCCAGAGGGCAGGGGGCTTCGGGGCAATCTAGGGCAATGGGAAGCTGCATCGACGGCAATCTCGGCATCCTCGGCAATACGGATTCTGCAAATTACGGACTACTTTGGTGCGTCGAGTGTCCCACTCCCTCTCTCTCCGTCGTGGCGGTCAAGACTTAAACGCTTCCACGAGGCCGTCGAGAGGCATCTGCGTTTTTTGGACATCGGCGGCGGTCAGAGGATTTCAGAGTTACTTATCCTGTGTACCAACAGTATGCCAAAAACCATCAGAAATGAGGCGAATGCGCGGCGAACGCGACAGGGCCGCAGAAAATCGTGTATTGATTCCAAGCGAGTTTTGGTGAGCCGGGCGGGACTCGAACCCGCGACCCTTTTGCTTAAAAGGCAAAGGCACGTAGTCTATGCCATTGATTTCAATAGACGCCCCCCGCCGGCGTCTGATTCCGCTTTGTCTCCAAATGTGAGGCACACTCCGACGAGCCTGGATTGTGGAATTGGAACAAAATGGAACAAACTTGGGGTTTTGACTTGCTGTAACTAGTTGAAAACATGGTGGCCAGGGACGGAATCGAACCGCCGACGCCAGCCTTTTCAGGGCTGCGCTCTACCAACTGAGCTACCTGGCCGGGAAATTGTAGTTTAGCAGACGGAGCGCCGCGGTCACACTTTCTCGAGTGCGGCGAGTGCTTCACCGGTTACCTTCTCAACATCTGCGTGCAAGCTGTGGCCGCGGGCGTCCATGGTCACAATGGCGGCGAAATCGCGCACGCGCAGGTGCCACATGGCTTCCGGAATTCCAAATTCCATCAGATGTACCCCGAGCACCTTTTCGACCGTCCGCGCGTAGTACTGCGCTGCGCCCCCAATGGCGTTCAGATACACGGCACCGGAATCCTTTAACGCGGCAAGAGTCTTGGCGCCCATTCCTCCCTTGCCCACCACCGCACGAACACCATACTTGCTGATGATGTCCGCTTGGTAGGGTTCCTCACGGCTGCTGGTGGTTGGACCCGCAGCCTTCACCATCCACTCGTCACCCTGCTTCAGCATTACGGGGCCGCAGTGATAAAGCACGGCGCCATGGAGGTCGACCGGCGGCGGGTTTTTCATCAGATACGCATGCACGTTGTCGCGGCCGGTGAAAACCTCGCCGCGGATCAAGACGACATCACCCACCTTCAACGCACGCACGGATTGTTCGGTGAGCGGCGCAGTGAGAATCACCTCGCGTCCGGTCAGTGGGAAGCCTGCGCCGCGCGTCATGCGTTCTACCGGCTGACCCGGATCGCGGTAGAGCCATCTGGTGATCGCGCCGCTGGCGGCATCCAGGCGCACTCCCAGCCGGCGGAACGCCCAGCAATCGTATGCCACGGAAACAAAAAAGCTCGCGGGCAATCGGTTGGCGGCACAGATTTTGCAGCCGATCAACGACACTTTTCCGCCGAATCCCATGGCGCCCACTCCAAGCTGGTTGGCCTCGGCCATGATTTCGGCCTCGAGTTTCGCGAGCGGGGGGTTGGGGTTCACGTCATCGAGCGTGCGGAACAGTTGCTGCTTGGCTAATTCGTACCCATGCGCGCGATCGCTGCCGATGCACACACCCAGCGCTCCGGGAGCGCAACCCTGCCCCTGCGCCTGCCAGACCGCGTGCAGGATGCACTTGCGCACGCCTTCCAGATTGCGGTCGGCGCGGCCGAGGTGATCAAGATCACAGGGCACGGAGTACTGGATGTTCTTGTTCTCGCACCCACCGCCCTTGAGAATAAGCTTCACTTCAATTTCGTCTTGTTCCCACTGCTCAAAGTGAATCACGGGCGTTTCTTGGCCCAGGTTGTTGCCGCTGTTTTTTCCAGTGATGGAATCCACGGAATTGGGGCGCAGTTTGCCGCGTTTCGTCGCTTCAGCCACGGCATCCTGAATGGCCTTGCGAATCCGAATCTGGCTCACGCCCACGGGCGTGTGCACGTAAAACGTCGGCATGCCTGTGTCCTGGCAGATTGGCCCTTCATCGTCGCACGCCATATCGATGTTGCCGAGAATGATGTTCAGCGCCTGAGACGATTGCGAGCCGGCCGTTTCCTGCTCGCCCGCGAGTGACATCGCGGCACGCACATCCGGAGGCAGGTTGGTGGAAGTTTCGGTGATCAACTCGAGCAGACTGCTGGCTAAGAATTCCATGGTGCGCTCGATTCATTCTAGCCCGAGAGCCGGCGATATGTTTCGTACCAGCCGGTGCTACAGTAGCATCCATGTCTCGCTCGCTCCAGCGGCTCACGTGGATTTTCCTGCGCATCGGCAATCTGACCTTCGGGGGCGGCGATCCGAGCATGGCGGCGCTGCAGTCGGAGCTCGTCCACTCTCGCGGCTGGCTGAATGCGGAGCAGTACGCTCTCATCTACGGCCTGGCGCGCATCACTCCGGGGACCAATCTTCTGGCGTTCTCTGCTGCATCCGGATGGATGATCCTCGGCTGGGCCGGGGCGCTATCGGCGGTGCTCTCCATGACGGTCCCGCCAGCCATTATTGTTGTGTTGTTGACGGCGGGCTATGAGGCCTGGAACGCAAACGTTCTGGCAATGGCAGCGATCGGCGGTACTCTCGCCGCGGCCACGGGGATGATGGCGACGAGTGCCTGGCAGTTACTAGCTCCACAGATCGGCCGCGGCCGCCGGTTGCGCACGGCGGTCGTTTTTCTGACGGCGCTGGCGGCCTCGCTCCGATTTTCGATTTCACCCATCGCGGTACTGGGCCTGGCTGCGCTTGTCGGCCTTGTGTGGCGCGCGCCCTCAGACCGATGAATCTGCTGGTTCTCTATCTGCTGCTTCTTAAGGCGACGGTAACTTCGTTCAGCGGGTTGACGTCTTTGCCTGTGGTACGCCACGATCTGGTGGAAACCCGGCACGTGCTGACGGACCGCGAACTGAACGCCGCGGTAGTGGCGGGCCGCACGGCGCCGGGTGCGAACGGGCTGTACATAGTCAGCGTCGGTTATCTCGTCGCGGGCGCTGCTGGAGCTGCAATGGGGACCCTCGCCGTGATGACGCCGGCGTTTCTGATCATTCCACTGCTCTGCTATCTTGGGGCACGTGCCAACCGTCCGGCGGTGAAGAGCGCGATCCAATGCGTGATGCTGGCGGCGGCCGGCCTGGTGGTTTCGTCAACGGTTCCGCTGGCAAGGGACGCCCTCACCGGTCCGCTCGCCGCCGGCATTGCGGTGGCCAGCTTCCTGTTCCTGGTATTCACCAGAAAAGATACGGTTTGGGTAGTACTCGGCTCGGCGCTGATCGGATTTCTCGCCAGGCTTTGACTTATTTTGGAACTCGGGATGGGCGCCGGTGCAATTCCTAGTAGAACCGGCTGCTGTTCTGTCGAAACTGAGTCTGAATGAAGGTGTTAACGAATCTCGCGGATGATGAGTTGCTGCGGCTCGCCGGATCGGGGGCGGAAGATGCGTTTACAACTCTCTACCAGCGGCGGCAGGCAGCCGTGTACCGGTTTGCTCTACAGATGAGTGGAAGCCCCTCCATCGCGGAGGAGGTAACGCAAGATGTGTTCATGATGTTGCTGCGGGACAGCAGTTCTTATGATGCAAGTCGTGGCACGCTGGCCTCATACTTATACGGGATCGCGCGTCGCCTGGTGTGGCGCCGCATGGCGCAGAGCCGGTCGCAAATTCCACTCGCCGTCGTGGAAAGTGACGAAGGCCGCACACCGGAGCACTTGGTCGCGTTGCCCTGTGTGGAACGCGACCTGGCGCGCGATGAATCGGTCCGCGCGCTCAGGCGGTCGATTCTGGGGCTGCCGGCGGGCTATCGGGAAGCCGTTGTGCTCTGCGATTTGCATGAATTGAGCTACGCCGAAGCGGCGAACGTTCTGGGATGCGCGATCGGCACCGTGCGGTCGCGCCTGCACAGGGCACGCGCGCTGTTGGCGGAACGGCTGGCGGCAAGAACTTCGAGCACAAGCAGGTGTCTGGTATGAACTGCACAGAGTTTGAAAATGTGGTGGTGGCCATCGTGCGCGATGAGGTGATCGACTCTGCGGAGCACCGGGAGGGTCTGGTCCACGCGGATCACTGCGCGCGATGCAGTCACCGGCTGGCCAGCGAAAGAGCGCTGAGCGCTACAGTGGGGGCTGCAATCGCCGATGACGCGGCGAAACAAGCGCCTCCCCACGTGAGCAAAATGCTGCTGGAAGGATTCCGCGAACGGAGGATCGCCGGTCGGCGGCGTCGCCACTCCTGGATCAGGTGGGGCGTGACCGGTGCCGTGGCCGCGATGCTCCTGATCGGCAGTGCGCTCATGCTTCGCAAGACCGCGGAGATGCCGGTGGTACGCGGCACTGTGCCGGTTGCAGCGGACGATGAGGCCAACGGTGTTGCGGAAACCGGCGAAGAGGTCGCGACCGACTTCATTCCGCTGAGTTACGATCCTGTGCCCGCCGGCACGACAAGTGTGGTTCGCGTACAACTGCCGCGCGAGGCCCTGATTGCTTTCGGACTTCCCGTAAACGAAGACCGCACGGAAGATCTGGTTCAGGCAGATCTGTTGCTGGATGAAAATGGCCTGGCACGGGCTGTCCGGTTCGTGGAGTAAATTGCACTATCTAACAACAAGGATGGAGTAAGAACATGAAACGGCAATGGAATCGCTGGTTGTTTACGTCTGTCGCGTTAGCTGCCTCTGCTAGCCTGTGGGCGCAAGGACCAGGTGGTCCGTCCCATCGCGGCAACATGGATTTCATCGCTCACGAGATGATGTCCAAGCCCGTGAAAGGCGCGCCTTTCGCCGCCGACGCTGTCACCACCACGACGCAGGCTCTGCCAAACGGAACTCACATCAGCCGCACGGCCACCGCGTCGCTCTATCGGGATAGTGACGGGCGCACGCGCCGTGAAGAGCAATCGCTGGCGGGCGCCGGGGCGCTTTCCACAGCGACTCAGGGAAGGCCGACCGTATTTATTCACGATCCGGTAGCACAGGCTGCTTATGTGTTGAACCCGGCGAAGAAGACTGCCCAGAAGATGGCGTTCACTCCTCATCAGGGCCGCGGTATGCGTGCCGGAGCGAGTCAAGATGCCGCGGTATCGGCCGAAGCGGAGACCGGCGTCCGGGGCCCGCAGCGTTTTGGCGGGTCTGTGAAGACGGAATCGCTCGGCAGTCAGGTCATCGAGGGAATTCAAGTGGAAGGCACGCGCCACACGCTGACCATACCGGCCGGCGCCATCGGCAACGATCAGCCGATCCAGAGTGTGACGGAGCGCTGGTATTCGCCGGATCTGCAAATCGTGGTCAAGAGCGTACGCACCGATCCGCGATTTGGCCAGACCGTCTATCAGCTAACCAACATCCGCCGGGGAGAACAGCCGGCAACCTTGTTCGAAGTTCCTTCCGACTTCACCATCACGGCCGGCCGAGGTCAAAGAGCTGCCCAATAGGGCAAATTGGGACGCAGGTCCGCGCAGAAGGTAGCGGACCTGCTCTTTTCTCAGGTCAGGCCGGACGTGTCCGGCCACTACAGCGCATCCGTAGGGGCGAGGCACGCCTCGCCCGGCTCGCTAAACTAGCACCAGCTCTTTCTGTATCTCACCTGTAACCCGCGCGTCATGTTCGCCCACGAAAACGTTCACCTCTGACCGCACGCCGAAGTCACTCAAATAGATCCCCGGCTCGATCGAAAAGCACGTCCATGGAACGATACGCCGCTCATCGTGCGTCTCCAGGTTGTCCATGTTGGCGCCATTGCCATGCACATCCTGGCCGATCGAGTGCCCCGTGCGATGCGTGAACTGTTGCCCGTAGCCATGGCTCGCAATGTGTGATCGCGCCGCATCGTCCACTTCGAATCCGCGCACCACCTGGCCTGCGCTCACTGCACTCTCGACGCGCGCAACGGCGCGATCGCGCGCGTCGCGCACAATCGCAAAAACGCGGCGGACCTGTTCCGGCGGTTCGGCCCCGCAATAGCCGGTCCAGGTGATGTCGTAGAACACCGAATCCGGCTCATCCAGCTTGGCCCACATGTCCAGCAGCACGAAGTCACCGCGCCGGATAGGCAGCGTCATTCCCGGTTGCGGCTCGTAATGCGGATTAGCGGCGTTCGCATTCACACCCACGATGGGGCCATCCGGCGTCACCATGCCGTGCCTGGCGAACTCTGCCAGCACGAACTGCTTGACCTCCAGCTCTTCGATCGATCCGCCATTGCGCGTCCGTTGGCCGATCAGCGCGAACGCTTCGCGCCGCACGCGATCCACACGCCGTCCCGCTTCCAGGTGGGATTCGAGCGCCGCCGGCGTCCATCGCGCTTCAAAGTGTTGGACAAGCTCCGCCGAGCTCGCCACATCCACGCCCAGCCCGCGCACCAGTTCGACCGTTCCCGCGTCGACCATGGCGACGTATGGAATCGCGCAGTTGGGCGAGTACTGCATCGCCACGCGGCGGGCGCCACCCAGAATGCGCCGGATGCCGTCCACCTGCTCGGTCCAACTCGAATACTGCACCTTTTCGCCAGGCAGAGCATGGAGCATCCCTGACTCAATCCGATGCACCAGCCCTCTCGGCTCGCCATTCGCCGGAATGAAGTAATACCATCGTCGAGTCACATGACCCGCGGGATGAAATCCGAGCACGCGGTAAGCCAGCGGATCGCGCAGGTGATGATCGAAGAACAGCCATCCGTCGAGCTTCTCCTCGCGCAGCGCTTCCTGGATTTCTGCCACGTTCATCGCCCGGCCTCCTATTTCACACCCGACATCAGTCGCACCGTCGGCTTGATGAGCAACACCAAGATCACCGCGGCGCCGACTCCAAAAGCCGCAACCGTCCCGAACAGGCTGGGTAACGACAGCGATTCATACATCGATGCCGCTTTTCCCGCAAGATAGTCGCCGATGCTGATGGAAACAAACCAAAGCCCCATCATGAATCCGGCCACGCGCGCCGGTGCGAGCTTGGTCATAGCGCTCAATCCCACCGGACTGAGGCAAAGTTCCCCGATGGTGTGCATCAGGTAGGTGACGTTCAACCACCACATGGAAACCAGCAGGCCCCCGCCGGCCTTCGATGCAGCCCAGGCGAGAACCGCGAAACCTGCTCCGCCAAAAAGCAGCCCCAGCGAGAATTTTGCCGGGCTGGAGGGTTCTCGGTCGCCCAGCCGCGTCCACAGCCAGGCAAATAAGGGCGCCAGTAGCACGATGAAGGCCGGCTGCACGAATTGAAACCAGCTTGCCGGAAACACGAAACCGAGGATATTGCGGTTGGTGTTTCGCTCGGCAAAGAGATTGAGGGACGAGCCGGCCTGTTCGAACATGGACCAGAACAGCGCCGCCGCGAGAAACAGAACCAAGATCGCGGCCGAGCGTTTCCGCTCCGTCGCCGACCACCCGCGCCCGAAGATGAGCCAGGAGAACACCGCTACGGAAATGATCACCAGCACCACGCCCAGGGCGTTCGAAATCCTCTCCGCCGTAAACTCCACAACTCTCGCCGCCGCGAGCCCGCCCACAAGTCCGATCAGCACTAATCCGGCTACGGCTCCGGCGAGCGCATTCCGCTTCTGGCGCCTCTCGGCCTCCGGACTTTCCGCCCGGGCCGGATGCAGTCCCGCTGTCCCCATGTACTTTCCGCCGAGCGCAAATTGAATGACGCCGGCGAGCATCCCGATTCCAGCGAGACCAAATCCCAGCCGCCAACTGATCCGTTCCCCAACCCATCCGCAGGCGATGGGCGAGATCAGCGCACCCACGTTGATACCCATGTAGAAAATGGAAAATCCGGCATCGCGGCGATGGTCGGCTGCCGCATAGAGCTGGCCCACGATGGTGCTGACGTTCGGTTTCAACAGGCCGGTGCCCAGCATCAGCAGCACCAGGCCTGCATAGAAGACCGATGTACTGGGCGCCATCAGGCAGAACTGCCCCGCCGAGATGAGAATGCCGCCGTAGAGCACGGCGCGACGCTGGCCCGTGATGCGGTCCGCCACCCATCCGCCCGGCAGGCAGAGCAGATAGACCATCGCCGTGTACAGCCCATAGATGGCTCCGCCTTTGGCCACACCGAAACCCAAGCCGCCGCGCGCCACTGGCGCCGTCATGAACAGAATCAGGAGCGCGCGCATCCCGTAGTAGCTGAAGCGCTCCCACATTTCGGTGAAGAAGAGAGTCGCGAGGCCGCGCGGATGGCCGAAAAAACTTCGGTCGGCGTGCGTGGCGTCTACCGGTGGCGCGATGTCTGGCGGCATTGCCATAAGGGAGGCGGCATCGCCAGTTTAACCGGTTGTTGCGCTGGATGCCAGCTTGCGCTCCAAATCTTCCAGCCCGATGCCGTCGATCTCCACCACTTTCATCCGGCTGGTCAATCCGGAAACAATGCGGACGCGCGATTTTGCCACGCCCGCGAGTTCGGCGAAGAACGCGATGCACACGTCGTTCGCTTTCCCGTCCACCGGCGGTGCGGCCACCTGCAGGCGGTATGCATTCTCCATGCGCCCGGCTACACGCGTCACTTTAGCGCGAGGCTGCACCTTCACAGTAATACGCGCTCGTGCGTCTTCTTTTCCCATGTGATCCGAGCCCTCAAATTCGCCACGCCCGCCAGCGCGCGCGCGTCCACCACGTCGAATGTCAGAACGTCATCCAGCCAGTCGTGACTCGATCCGTCCGTGTTTTGCGTCGCGACGGTCAGCGTGTACGCCTGGGGCGCGAGCCAGCATTCGAATTGGAATTCCAGATCCAACTCGTCCCCCGCGTCGAAGCGTCCCAGCTCGATCTGCTCCACGCTCGTATTGGTTCCGTAAACCTCCATCCCGATGCGGTTGCGGATCAGTATACCCACCATCAGATCGGCTTTCGCTTGGTGAAAAACCGAGCGCACGCGCACGCGCACGGTTTCACCGCTGGTCACTGTCTTTGTAGGCGAGCCGTTTGCGCCGACTAGTTGCACATCGACAATCTCGCTCGTGCGGTCGCCGTGCCGGAAGCCCGCCCGAAGCCCCGCCTGCTCCTCCGGTTCGCGATCCGCGCGTTGCCTTTGCAGCACCAGGCCGACGTATTGATTGATCACGTCGCTCGGTTCTCCGTGCGCGCGAATCTGCCCTTCCACCAGCAGCACCGCCCGATCGGAAAGCTGCTTCACCAGGGCGAGATCGTGCGACACGAACAGCACCGTGATTTTCCGCTCGCGCAGCTCCTGAAACTTGCGCACGCACCGGTTGGCGAAAACCGCGTCGCCCACAGCGAGCGCTTCGTCCACCACCAGAATTTCCGGCTCCACGTGAATTGCTGTTGCGAACGCCAGCCGCACATACATCCCGCTTGAATACTCTTTCACCGGCCGGTCGAGGAATTCGCCGATGTCCGCGAACGCCGCGATCGAAGGCACCGCCCGGTCGATCGTGCCGCGGCTGAGCCCCATAATCTCGCCGTTGAGAAAGACGTTCTCGCGTCCCGTGAATTCCGGATTGAATCCCGCGCCGAGCTCCAGTAGCGCAGCGATCCGCCCGGCCGTTACCACGCGTCCCGTGGTCGGTTGCAGAATGCCGCACACGACCTGCAACAGCGTGCTTTTTCCGCACCCGTTCGGGCCCACGATACCCAGCGTCTGGCCCTTCTCCACCTGAAGACTGACATCGCGCAGGGCCCAAAACTCGTGGTACAGCACTCGGGATTGAAACGGAATCAGCTCGCGGATCCGGTCAGCCGGACGCGGATACTGCCGATACAGCTTGGAAACATTCTGCACCAGGACCATCAGGTCTAATTGATGACGATAGCGCGCGGGGAAGGGAATTGCCAACGACGGCCGCTGCGGCTGCTATCATGTGATGCCGTGCCGTCTTTCCGAGTCATCGTCACTTGTTTGGTGATTGGCCTCACTCTGCTCGGTTGCCGCAGGCAGCGCAGGAAGGTGATCGCGGTGGTCCCCAAGGCGACATCGCACCTGTTCTGGGTTTCCATCCACGCCGGCGCGGCGGCGGCTGGCAATGATCTCGGAGTCGAGGTGGATTGGAACGGCCCCGCAACGGAAACCGATTACAGCCGGCAGATCCAAATCGTCGACTCCATGATCGCCCGCCACGTCGATGGCCTCGCGCTGGCGGCTCAGGATCGCACCGCGCTCGACGCCTCGCTCGACCGCGCCGCGCGCGAGGGTATCCCCGTTACGGTATTCGATTCGGGCGTTGATTCCACCAACTACATGACCTTCGTCGCGACCAATAACTACGAGGCCGGGCAGATGGCCGCGCGCAAGCTCGCCGAGCTGCTGAATCGCAAAGGATCCATCGCCATGGTCCAGCACGTGCCGGGAAGCAATTCGACCATGGAGCGCGAACACGGCTTTGAAGAAACCATGGCCAGGGAATTCCCGCAAATTCAAATCGTGCAGAAGCAATACGGGATGTCGGATCGTTCCAAGGCCATGGCAGCGGCGGAAAATATTCTGACCGCGCATCCGAATCTCGACGGCATCTTCGCGTCTACCGAGCCGAGCTCCGTGGGAACGTCGCTGGCGCTCAAATCACGCCACCTGGATGGAAAAATCAAGTTCGTCGCCTTCGACGCCACCGACAGCATGATCGAGGACCTGAAGGAAGGCACCATCGACGCACTTGTGGCCCAGGACCCGTTCCGCATCGGCTATGAAGCGGTTCAGACACTCGTCGATAAACTGAACGGCAAAACCCCGCCCAAGCGAATGGACCTTAGTGCGCACGTGATCGTGAAGGCAGATCTGCAAAAACCCGAGGTTAAGTTACTGCTGAACCCGGACGTGAAGAAGTACCTGCAGTGAGCTGTAGCGCGGGGG
>Ga0335081_10013416_pt1 | contig 13252 bp, 8 predicted proteins | sample Lox_Sample_35_FD_206713 | JGI IMG/M metagenome (GOLD analysis project Ga0335081, IMG submission 206713) | Soil microbial communities from Loxahatchee National Wildlife Refuge, Florida, United States - Lox_Sample_3.5 | ecosystem: Environmental > Terrestrial > Soil > Wetlands | place: USA: Florida...
CGCCTCGTCGGTCGTGACGTGGTAGACCGCGGCCGTGGGCTGCGTGTACCAGTTGCTCCACGAGACGCCGCGGTTGGTCGAGACGACGGCGCCCTGATCCGAGGCGGCGAGGATCACGTTGGGATCGAGCGGCGAGATCCAGACCCGCTGGTAGTCGTCGCCGCCCGGGGACCCGCGCACCGCCGACCAGCTGGCGCCGGCGTCCTCGGTGCGCCACATCACGACCGACGCGCTGTAGACGACGTTCTCGTTCTTCGGGTCCACCGTGATCGGCGGCAGATCGCCGCCGCCGATGCGGGCCAGCGGGCGCGCGTCCGCGGTGACGGTCGAGTCGCCCGGGCCCGGCGAGCGGGTCCGCAGCGTCCAGTGCGCGCCGCCGTCCGCCGACCTGTAGAAGCCGATCGGGCCGGAGCCTCCGCTCCTGCCCACCGCGGCCACCATCGCGTAGACCACGCTCGGATTGCTGGGCGCGATGGCGAGGTTGGCCTCCAGCACGTCGGGCAGGCCCGCGGTGAGCTGCGTCCACGTCGTGCCGCCGTCCGTGGACTTGAAGATGCCGCCTCCCCCCGGGCCGCCGCCGAAATCCCCGCCCTCCCAGAACGCCTCCTGCTGCTGCCACAGCGCCGCGTACACGACGCTCGGATTGCCCGGGTCGATGCGCACGTCGTTCCCGCTCGTGTACTCGTCCTTGGAGAGCACCTTCTCGAACGTGCGGCCGCCGTCGGTCGAGCGGAAAATGCCGCGCTCCGCGTTCGGCCCGTACGGGTGGCCGAGGGCCGCGACGAACAGCCGGTCCGGGTTGGCGGGATCCACCTCCACCCACGCGATCATCCGCGTGTCCCTGAGGCCGAGGTGCGTCCAGGTACGGCCCCCGTCGGTGGACTTGTACATCCCGTCCCCGGTGGCGAGGTCGGGCCGGATGATCCCGGCGCCGGTGCCGACGTAGATGACGTTCGGATCGGAGGGCGCGATGCCGATGGCGCCGATCGAGCCCGTGGCCTCGTGGTCGAACAGCGGCACCCAGTTGGAGCCGTAATCGCTCGTGCGCCACACGCCGCCGTCGTCGAACCCGACGTACAGCAGGTCGGGGTGGCCGGCCGCGCCGACCGCGGCGCGGGCGCGGCCCGCGCGCGTGGGCCCGATCTCGCGCCAATGCATCGCGGCGGCGGGATCGGGGGTCTGGGCGGCGGCGCGCGGGGCGCGCGCGACGAGCGACGGGACGGCGAGCGCGAGAATCAGGATCGAGGGTCGCACGGCAGGCACCTTGCGTGACGGGACAGGAGAAAGTTCAGGCTGCAGTATGCAACGGCCGACGGCCGCGCGCCAAGCGACCCGGCGGTCAGATCTGCACGCGGCGGAACAGCCCGGCGCCGACGACCACCGTGGCCGCGGCGAAGGCGCCCAGCGCGGCCCCGCTCGCCAGCGGGCTCATCTGCGCCGCCCCGGTCAGGCCGAAACGGATCCCCTCGACCCCGTAGGTCAGCGGGTCGACCAGGGTCAACGAGCGCAGCCACAGCGGCAGCGACCCGATCGGGAAGAGCGCCCCCGAGAGCCCGAAGATCGGGAAGATCACGAAGTTCATGATGAGCTGGAAGCCGTGCATGTCGTTCAAGCGCGACGCGATGGCGATCCCCAGCGCGGTGAAGCCGATGCCGATCAGGATCATGTACGCCATCGCCAGCGCCACACCCGCCGCGCCGGCCGGGCGCACGCCCATCAGGAGCGAGACCACCAGGATGATGAACCCCTGGATGAGCGCGCTCGTGGCCCCGCCCAGCGTCTGGCCGAGCATGATCTGGAGCCGCGGGACCGGCGCGACCAGGGTCTCCTTCAGGAAGCCGAACTGCTTGTCCCAGATGATCTGGATGCCCGCGAACATCGAGGTGAACAGCACGGTCATGGAGACGATGCCGGGCACGATGAACGCCACGTACCCCCGCCCCATGTGCGGCCCCGTGACGACCGAATTGAGGCCGAAGCCCAGGATCAGCAGGAAGAAAAGCGGCATCCCCAGGCTGCCGATGATGCGGCTCCTGCTCCGCAGGTAGCGCTTCATGTTGCGCAGCCAGATCGTGTAGATCACGCCCATCGTCAGCGCCTCCACAGCCGCATGGCCTGCCGCATGCGGTCCTTGCTCGACGCTTCCTCCTCGCGGATCGTGCGCCCCGTGAAATGCAGGAACACGTCCTCCAGCGTGGGCTTGTGCACCGACAGCGAGGTCACCGAGATCCCGTCGGCGCTGCACAGCGTCACCAGCTCGGCGATGTGCCGCTCGGCCTCTTCGAGGCTCACGGAGACGGCGCCCTCGCGGAGCTCCGCCTCCTTCACCGCCGGCAGGGCCCGCAGGCGCGGGAGGATGCGCGCGTCGTCCGAGGACTCGATCCGCACGACGTCTCCGCCGATCTGGCGCTTGAGCGCGGCCGGCGTGTCCGACGCGATGATCCGCCCGTGGTCGATGATGGCGACCTCCTGGCAGAGCCGGTCCGCCTCCTCCATGTAGTGCGTGGTCACGATCAGGGTGATCCCCTTGTCGCGGTTCAGCGCGGCGATGTACGTCCACAGGTGGTTCCGCGTCTGGGGATCGAGCCCCAGCGTCGGCTCGTCCAGGAACAGCACCTTGGGCTCGTGCAGCAGGCCGCGCGCGATCTCGAGGCGGCGGCGCATCCCCCCCGAGTACGTCTTCACGAGATCGCCGCCCCGCTCCGCCAGCCCCACCAGCTCCAGCAGCTCGGCGATCTTGGGCCGCCGCGCGTGCCGCGGCACGTGATACAGCCGCCCATGCATGTCCATGTTCTCCCAGCCGGTCAGCTCCTCGTCGAGGCTCTGATCCTGGAAAACGATGCCGATGGAGCGGCGCACGTCCGCGGCATGGGTGCGGATGTCGAAGCCGTTGACCCACGCCGCCCCGGCCGTGGGCCGCAGGACCGTGGCCAGCATCGCGAGCGTGGTGCTCTTGCCGGCGCCGTTCGGGCCGAGCAGCCCGAAGATGCGCCCGCTCTCGATGGAGAACGACACGTCGTTCACCGCCCGCAGTCCGTTGAAGTCCTTGGTCAGCCCCTCGACCCGCACCGCCGGCATGTCCGTTCCCCCTCTCCGCCCCGCGCGCAGCCCCGCGCGCGCGGACGGAGCCCCATCCACGGCCTCTGACAGCCCGTCGTCACGTCGGAACGATGCAGTATGCCATCGGCGCCCCGCGCGTGCCACCCGCGGCCCGCCGGGAGCGGGCGCGGCGGCTTCCGGAGCCCCGTCGTGGGCACGCGCGCGGGAGCGCCGCCGCGGGCCTCGCCGGGCCCCGACGATCTTGTGCATGGTTGATGTCCCAACTACCTTCGGGCGGAACACTGCATCGATCCGGGCCCGACGACCCGGAACCCCACACCTCCGGGAGGGCCTCCCATGGCGACACCGCGGTTGGACGCTCGCCCGAGCGGCAGCGCTCCCAAGCAACCCTATCGCACTCCACGGCTGGCCGTGTACGGCGACCTCGCCGCGCTGACGCGCAGCAAGAGCGGGACCCGGGCCGACGGTCACGGGAAGCCCCGGACTCGCGCGGCCGGCGCCAAGTCGTGAGGCCGGGAGCGCGCTGAGGCCGCCGGGGCTCCGCCGCCGGGACGAACCCGTGCGCGGCCGACCCCCTCCGTGCCCCGAGCGCCCGGGCTTGCCTCCGCACCACCACGACGTAGACTCTAGGGCGGTTTGCGCCCCGGGGGCTCCGCTCCCCGACGTGGCGTGCGACGGGCGACCAGGGGCCCGGGATCTTGCTCACCGCCGGAGGCGTGCGGCCGGCACCGAGACAACGCGATGAACGAGAACGAGCAGCAGGGCGAGGGCGCCGATCCCGAGCTGGGGCAGCTTCAGCGCGCTCTGGCGTCCGTCTACAAGGTGGAACGGCTGCTGTCCCGCCGCGGGACGTCGGTGATCTACCAGGCCGAAGAGATCAATCCCCCGCGCCCCATCGCCCTCCGGATCTTCCCGTCCGAGATGAACCTGGGAGGCGTCGCCACGGCCTTCAAGGAGGCCGCGCAGGTGGCCGTCCGGCTGAGTCACGCCAACGTCGTGCCCCTCTATCGGATCGGCATGAGGGCGGGCGCGCCGTTCTTCGTCGCGATGAAGCTGGTCGAGGGCCGGACGCTCCAGGAAATCGTGGAGACGCAGGGGGCGCTCCACATCCCGCTCATCGTCGCGGCGCTCCGCTCGATCGCCGCCGGCCTGGCCTACGCCCACGGCCGCGGCGCCGTGCACGGGGCGCTCACCGGCGGCGTGGTCCTCGTGGACCGGAACGGTCACGTGGCCGTGTCGGAGTTCGCGACGGCCCGGGTGATCGAGGACGGGGTGGCCGCGTCGACCGGGAAGCTGCGCGCGGCGACGCCGGAGGAAGCGGCCGGCGGCACGGCGGGCGCGCCGGGCGATCAGTACGCCCTCGGCATGCTCGTGCTCGAGCTGCTCACGGGTGAGCCCGCGTCGGCGGCGGACCCCCTGGCGACCGATGCGCTGGCGTCGCTGCAGGAGGTGCGGACCACGCGGGTGGCGATCCCGGACCAGCTGGTGCGTGTCGTGGAGACCGCGCTCGCCCGTGAGCCCACGAACCGCTTCGCCAGCATGGCCCACCTCCTCTCGGCGGTGGAGGCCATTCCCTTCAGCGACGCGGACGAGCGGGAGGCCTCGGTCGTGCTCGGCCGGCTCGCCCGGGGCGAGACGGTGCCCAAGGTGCGCGCCGCCGCGGCACCGCCGCCGAAGCCGCCAGTCGGCGCGCCGCTGGGCCCGCGCGCCTCCGCCCCGGGGGCCGCGCCGACGGAAGTGCGACCCAAGGTCCTCGTCCCCCCGACGCCGCCCGCGGCCACGCCCGCCGCGGCCGCTCCACCCCCACCTCCGGCCGAGCCCGTCGCCGCCGCACCCCCGCCGCCGAGAACGGCGACCCCGCCGCGGCCACGGCCGGCGCTGGCGCCGACCCCCGCTGTGGCTCCGGAAGCGGAGGAGGAGCCCTCCGCTCCGGCCCCTCCTGCCGAGCCCGCGCCGCCGGCGATCCGGAGGCCTTCGCGGCCGACGCCCGCGGCTTCCCAGGAGCGCGTGAGACCGACGGGCGCACCGCCGGTCCTGACGGCCCCGGAGTCGGCACGGGGATCGCGCCTCCCGCTGGCGATCGCCGCGGTCGTGGCCGTCGTCGTCCTCGGCGCCGGCGGATACCTGGTGCTCGGGCGCCACCGCGCCGCGAGCCCGCCTCCGGCGCCCGAGGCCTCGGCTCCCGCGGCCCAGCCGGCGCCGAGCGTCGCGGTCGCGCCCCCGACGGCGGCCGCGGCCGAGAGCGCGCAGGCCGACTCCGCGCGCCGTGCCGCCGCCGCGGCCGACAGCGCGCGGGTGGACAGCCTCCGGGCCGCGGCGCCGCGGACCGGGGAGCTGGCGTTCAACGTGGAGCCGACGACGGCGACCATCGCCATCGACGGGAAGCCCAGCGGCTCCGGCGGAATCGTGGATTCCCAGGTCACGGCGGGATCGCGCCACCTGACGATCTCCGCCCCGGGCTTCACCACGCTCGATACCGTGGTCGCCGTGCGCCCGAACACGCCCCTCGATCTCGGCGAGATCACGCTCCAGGCGTCGGCCAGGGCGGATTCGGCGCGGACGACCGGCGTGCTCCGGCTGACGACCGTGCCGCCCACGGCGCAGATCTTCGTGGAAGGGCAGCTGGTCGGCACGGGATCCCTGGCGGATTTCCAGCTGTCGCCGGGGCACTGGCATCTCAAGATCAGCGCCCCCGGCTACGCCGACTACGACACCGTGGTCGCGGTGACGTCGGGCGCGCGCGTGCGCCTCGGGCAGATCACGCTGAAGAGCGGCGGTCCCTGAGCTGACGCGCGTCCGCGGCAGACCGCCGCACCGGACCGGAGACAGCGACGCGCCGCCGGGCGATCAGCCGGGCGGCGCGCTCGTTTCCGGAACGCGTCACTCCGCTTCGTGCCGCAGCGCCACCACCGCCAGCGGCGGCAGCACGAGCTCGAGCGACTGGGCGTGTCCGTGACACGCGACCGGCGCGGTGCCGACCCCGCCGAGGTTGCCGACGCCCCCGCCGCCGTACTCCCGTGCGTCGGTGTTGAGCACTTCCCGCCAGAATCCCGCCCGCGGCACGCCGATCCGGTAGTCGTAGCGCGGCACCGGGGTGAAGCTGCAGACGACGGCGATCATGCTCCGCCCCTCGCGTCCCTTCCGCAGGAAGGTCAGGACGGAGTTGTCGGAGTCGTTCGCGTCGATCCACTCCATGCCCGCCGGATCGGTGTCGAGCTCGTGGAGCGCGGGCTCGCGCCGGAGCAGCGCGTTGAGATCGCGGACCAGCTGCTGGATGCCCCGGTGCGGCGCGTGCGCCAGCAGGTGCCATTCCACGCTCGACTCGTGGCTCCACTCGGCCCACTGCGCGACCTCGGCGCCCATGAACAGGAGCTTCTTCCCCGGCAGCCCGTACATGTAGCCCAGGAGCGCGCGGAGATTGGCGAACTTCTGCCAGTCGTCGCCCGGCATCTTGCTGATGAGCGAGCCCTTGCCGTGCACCACCTCGTCGTGCGAGAGCGGCAGGCAGAAGTTCTCCGTGAAGGCGTAGAGCGAGCGGAAGGTCAGGCTGTTGTGGTGGAAGCGGCGGTGGATCGGATCCTTCGCCATGTACGTGAGCGTGTCGTGCATCCACCCCATGTCCCACTTGAGCCCGAAGCCGAGCCCGCCCACGTACGTGGGCCGGGAGACCATCGGCCACGCCGTCGATTCCTCCGCGATGGTCTGCACGTCGGGGTGGCGCTCGTACACGGCGGCGTTGAAGCGCCGGAGGAACTCCACCGCCTCCAGGTTCTCGCGGCCGCCGAAGCGGTTCGGCACCCACTCCCCGTGCCGGCGGGAGTAGTCGAGGTAGAGCATCGAGGCCACCGCGTCCACCCGCAGGCCGTCCGCGTGATAGACGTCCAGCCAGAGAAACGCGGAGGAGAGCAGGAACGAGCGCACCTCGTGCCGCCCGTAGTTGAAGATCGCGCTGCTCCAGTCGGGGTGGAAACCCTTGCGCGGGTCCTCGTGCTCGAAGAGGTGCGTGCCGTCGAAGAACGCCAGGCCGTGCTCGTCGTTCGGGAAATGCGAGGGGACCCAGTCGAGGATCACGCCCACGCCCGCCTGGTGCAGGCGGTCCACCAGGTACATGAAGTCCTGCGGCGTCCCGTAGCGGCTGGTCGGCGCGAAGTAGCCGGTGACCTGGTAGCCCCAGGAGCCGTAGAAGGGGTGCTCCATGACCGGCAGGAGCTCGACGTGCGTGAAGCCCATCTCGCGCACGTACGCCGGCAGCTGCTCCGCCATCTCCCGGTACGAGAGCGAGCGGTTCCGGTCCTCCGGCACGCGCCGCCACGAGCCGAGATGGACCTCGTAGATGGAAAGCGGGCTGGGCAGCGCGTTCCGCGCGGCGCGGCCCGCCATCCACTCCGCGTCGCCCCACGCGTACGCGAGGTCCCACACCTTGGACCCGGTCTTGGGCGGGGTCTCGTGGTGGATGCCGAACGGGTCGGCCTTGTCCACGCGGTAGCCGAGCTGCCCCGAGCCGATGTGGTACTTGTAGCCCTGGCCCTTCTTCACGCCGGCGACGAACCCCTCCCAGACCCCGGAGGAGCCCCGGGGCGCGAGACGGTGGGCCGCGGGGTCCCAGCCGTTGAAGTCCCCGATCACCGACACGTAGTTGGCGTTCGGCGCCCAGACCGCGAAGGTCGCGCCCGCCGCGCCGTTCAGCGTGGTGAGATGGCAGCCGAGCTTGTCGTAGAGGTGGTAGTGACTCCCCTCGTTGAACAGGTAGAGGTCGTCCTCCGTGACCGGAGCGGCGACGGGAGGCGTGGGAGCGCCCGAACGCGGTCTGCCTTCGCTCACACCGATCCCGCCATGCGCCACCACTCCCCCCTTCCGACCGCCGCGGCCCTGAGCGGACCCATGCCCAATCATCGAGCCGGCGGCGGCCCAGCACAAGTGACGAGACGGAACGTTGAGGCCCGCGCGGCGTCTGATAGATTGAACACGTCCCCTTGATCGACGTCACACGCGAGGTGCCATGCGCGCCGTTGCGGCTCTGCTGCTCCTGTCGGTCGCCGCGCGTCCGGTCGAGACGCCCGAGGTCACCATCGCGCAGGGCCGGCTGGCCGGCGCGCTCGAGAACGGCGTCACGGCCTTCAAGGGGATCCCGTACGCCCAGCCGCCGGTGGGCCCGCTCCGCTGGCGAGCGCCGCAGAGCGCGCCGCGCTGGAACGGCGTGCGCGACGCGTCCGCGTTCGGCCCCATCTGCCCGCAGCACGCCACCGAGGGCCTCGCGGCCCGCGCGCACCTGCCCCAGAGCGAAGACTGCCTGACGCTCAACGTCTGGACGCCGGACCTGCGCCCGGCGGCCGCGCTGCCGGTCATGGTGTGGATTCACGGCGGCGGCCTCGCGCAAGGCGGCTCGGCCCTGCCCATCTACGACGGCGCGGCGCTCGCCCGCCACGGGGTGGTGGTCGTCAGCTTCAACTACCGGCTCGGACGCCTGGGCTTCTTCGCGCTGCCGGCGCTCACGGCGGAGAGCCGTGGCGAGCCGCTCGGCAACTACGGCCTGCTCGACCAGATCGCGGCCCTGCGCTGGGTCCGGGACAACATCGCCGTTTTCGGCGGCGACGCCGGGAGCGTCACGATCTTCGGCGAGTCGGCCGGCGGGGTGAGCGTGGACGCGCTGATGGCGTCGCCCCTGGCGCGCGGCCTCTTCGCCCGCGCGATCAGCGAATCGGGCCCCGCCCTCCTGGGCACCGTGCCGCTGGCCGACGCCGAGCAGGCGGGCACCGCGCTCGCCGCCCGGCTCGGCGGCGCGCGGGGAGGGGTCGGGCCGGACGCGCTGGCCGCGCTGCGCGCGATCAGCCCCGACTCCATTCTCGAGGGCGGCGAGGAGCTGCTCGATCCCATCGTGGACGGGAACGTGCTCACGGAGGACATCGCGGTCGCCTTCGCGCGGGGCGACGTCGCTCCGGTGCCGTATCTCACCGGCACGAACAGCGACGAGGGCTCGCTGCTCCGGGGCGACGCCCCCGCGTGGCTCACCCGGCGGATGGGCGACCGGCTCTCGGCGGTCCGCGCGCTGTACGAGCGGAACGGTGCCGTCGGCGACGCCGAGTTCGCGCGCCAGCTGTTCAACGACCAGTTCTTCGCCGCAACGTCGCGGCTCTTCGCCCTCGCCCTGGCCCGCGCGGGCCAGCCGGCCTACGTGTACCGCTTCCGGTTCCTGCCGGCGATCCTGCGCGCGAGGAACGCGCCCGGCGTGCCGCACGGCGGCGAGATCCCGTTCGTGTTCGGGTTCGGCGCGCTGGCGCGCTTCGCGCCTCCCCGCGACCTGGCGGTCCTCGACCTGGTGCAGGGGTACTGGACGAACTTCGCGAAGACGGGCGACCCCAATGGCGCGGGGCTGCCGGCCTGGCCCAGGTTCGACGGCCCGGCACCCGCGACCCTCGTCATCGACGACACCACGGCCGCGGTGCCCGACTTCCGCGAGGCGCAGACGGACGCCGCGCTGCGGCTCTGGTCCGCGCGCGCGGGCGTGCCGCTGCCGTGAGGCTCAGCCCGTCTTCGTGATCGGAATCCGGACGCGCACGGTGGCCCACTCGACCACCAGCTCCGCGGGCGGGCCGGCGACCAGCTGCATCGTGAGCTCTTCGACGGGCTGCGCGAGCGTCTCGACCGGCACGGTGCCCTTCCCCACGTCCTGCGCCATCACCTTCTCGTCGATCGGGATGCCCCAGCGGTCCACCGCCTTGTTGACGTGGACCTCCCAGGCCGTCGCCGTGGGCACGACGTAGAGCGAGTACGTGCCCGGCTCGACGCGCACGCCCGCGACCTCGGCGGCGAACGGGACGTAGAGGCGCGTCGGCTCGTTGGCCCCCAGACGCCACGGCTGGCCGTACGGGTTCTCACCGCCGATCATCGTCCGGCCTCGCAGCGAGGGACGGCCGTAGCAGACCTTGATCGTGCCGCCCGCCACCGCCACCTGCGCCGAGTCCAGCGGGCTCGGGCGCTTCGCGATTTGCTCGGCCGTGCCGCGGTGGGTGCAGGCGCCCGGCGCGGCCTGCGCCGCGAGGGCGACGGGGATGGCGGCTGCCAGTGCGACCAGGAACGGCGTCTTCATGGAACCTCCTCGGGTGCCCGGAAACGTATCGCCGGCCCCCCTGCTTCACGAGGCGCCCCCTTCGCGCCCCGGGAGCCGCCGCCACCGGGGCGAAAACGGCTCGGACCCCGCCGGGCGGCGCGGGGTCCGAGGCTGCGCGGGGCGGCCGCCGGCGCTCAGGGCGCCAGGACGGCGAAGACGAGCTGGAAGTTCTCGCGCGAGGTACCCTCATAGTAGAAGACGTAGACCTTGTGGGTCCGCGGGTCCACCGCACAGGTGCGCGCGCCGCCGCCCGTCGGGAACTTCCCCACGACCGTGAAGGCGTCCGGCGAGTCCTCGTGGATGACCGTGATCGTGCTGTCCACCCGATTCGGATTGAACGCCAGCTTCGCCACCGGGTCGAAGCAGTTCATGTCGGCCCGGCTGGGCACGCGGATCCGCGTGACGATGTTCCCGTTGTCCGCGTTGAGAACGACCACCTCCGTGTCGCACGCCATGAAGAGCCGGCGCGTCTGGGTGTCCATCGAGAGCCCCTGGGCGCGCCCGCACCCCGGGACCTTGTACGTCGCCTCGGTGGCCATCGTCGCCGCGTCGTCCCGGACCACGAACCCCGAGTCCTCGACGTTCAGGAACAGCTTCCCGCGCCCGTCGGCGACCCCCGACTCGAGCCCGTCGCCGAGCGTGCCTTTCGTGATCAGCTGGCCGGTCCGCATGTCCACGGCCCAGGCGTCCTTCCCCTCCCACGTAAACCCGCGGTGCGTCGCCGGGTCATAGCGGATCCCGTCGGCCCGCATGCCCTCGATGTGCCCGGTGACCGCGTCGGTCGTGAGGTCGAAGAGGGTGCCGTTGCGGACCAGGCCGCGGTTCTGGTCGTGGGCGATGACGTAGCCGCCGCCCCCGCCCTGGACGGAGTCGACCACGGCGTCCTTGTCCACGTCGATCACCGTGTTCCCGATGCCGTAGAGCCGCCGGCCCTCCGGATCGAGGGTGAGGTAGTCCGCCCGCATCCGCCCCATCATCACGCGCTTGACGACGTGGTAGTTCGGGGTCTGGGCCGCGAGCGTCGCCGCGGCCAGCGTGCCGAGAAGGAGTGCAGCGAGCGAGGAGACGGATGGGCGGGGCATGGCGATCCTCCGAGGGGGTTCCGACCTGCCGGGAACGGCGCCAACATATAGCCGCCAACCTGTCAGCAGGATGACACGCCGATGAGACTGCGCCATTCGATCGCCCCGGTGCTGCTCGCCTTCTGGTCCCGGACGCTGCCGGCTCAGAGCGTCGCGGCATCCCTGAGCCTGCCGTTCACGAACCAGGAGGGGAGGGCCGACCGGCTCGAGCTCAGCGCCTTCGTGCGGGACGGCGCCCCCCTGCCCCGGTCCGGGCTGCGCGTGCGCCGCCTCGCGCCGGGCATCACGGAAATCGCCGCCTCCTCGCCCGCGCCGGCGAGCTGGGAGTTCCGCCTCCGCGAGAGCGAGCCGGTCTACGGCTTCGGCGAGCGGTTCAACGCGCTCGACCAGTCGCACCAGATCATCGTGAACGCGTCGGCCGACATCCCGATCCTCAAAGGGACCAGGACCTACGTCCCCATCCCCTTCTTCATGGATCTCAGGGGCTACGGGCTGTGGGTCGACACCTACGCGGAGGCGAGCTTCGATCTCGGCAGCACGACGCCGGGCGAGTTCGCCGTGCGATACCGGGACACCAAGCTGCGGATCCTGGTGTTCGAGGGGCCGCGGTTCCCCGTCATCCTGGAGCGTTTCACCGGCGTGATCGGCCGCGCGAAGCTGCCGCCCTACTGGGCGTTCGCGCCCTGGAAGAGCCGCAACTGGCATCCCGACATGGCGGCCGTGTACGAGGACGTGGACCGCTACCGCTCGCTCGGGCTGCCGGCGGACGTGCTCGTCATCGACAGCCCCTGGGCGACCAACTACAACACCTTCGAGATCAACCGCCTGCAGTTCACGGATCCGGAAGCGATGGTACGGCACGTGCACGACCAGGGGTTCAAGCTGTGCCTCTGGCTGACGGCGTTCATCAACGACACGACCTGGCGTCCGGCGGAGCCGGAGCTGGTGGGCAAGATCCCGCAGACCGCCGCTTCGAACTTCGAGCCGGCGCGCGAAGCCGGCTATCTGCTGAAGAACGACTCGGGCGGCGTGTATCACGCGAGTTGGTGGAAGGGGCGCGGCGGCCTGATCGACTTCACCAACCCCGCGGCGGTGGCGTGGTGGCAGGACCAGGTGCGCAAGGCGATCCGCCTCGGCGCCGACGCCTTCAAGGCGGACGGCGGCGAAGGCGGCTTCGTCGACGACGCGCGCTTCGCGAACGGCGCGGACGCGGCGGTGATGCGCACCCGCTACGCGGTGCTCTACAACCAGGCGCTGGAGGCGCTGATCCAGCACGACCTGCACGGGGACGGCGTGCTCTTCTCGCGCAGCGGCTCGGTGGGCAACCACGACCTGCCGTTCATCTGGGCCGGCGACAACCAGGCGGACTTCGGCCCGAACGGCCTGCCGAGCGTCGTGCTGGCGGGGCTGAACGCGGGGCTCTCCGGGATCGACCTGTGGGCGAACGACCTGGGTGGGTACATCAAGAACGCGCGCACGCCGGGGGACGACACGCTGTTCGTCCGGTGGACGGAATTCTCCGCGCTCTCGCCGATCATGGAAGTGCACTCCGGCATCAACCTGGGCCCGTGGGACTACGGCCCGCAGGCGCTCGACGTCTTCCGCAGTTACTCGCGGCTCCACATGAGCCTCTTTCCCTACCGCTACGCCGCGGCTGAGGAGGCCTCCCGCACCGGGATGCCGCTCATGCGGGCGCTGGTGCTGTCGTATCCGCTCGACTCGGCGGCCCGGAGCGCGCGGGACGAGTACCTGTTGGGCCCCGACCTGCTCGTGGCGCCGTTCGTGTCGGGCGGCACGCGGCGGGCCGTCCATCTCCCCGAGGGCGAGTGGCTCGACTACTGGAGCGGCACGCCGCTCCGAGGCCCGCTCGACACCGTCGTCGACGTGCCGCTCGAGCGGATCCCGCTGTACGTCAGGGCGGGAGCCGTGCTGCCGAAGATTCCCGAGGACGTGATGACCCTGGTGCCGTGGAAGGGAGCGGGCGCTCCGCCGGTGCCGACGC
>Ga0335081_10013417_pt1 | contig 13251 bp, 7 predicted proteins | sample Lox_Sample_35_FD_206713 | JGI IMG/M metagenome (GOLD analysis project Ga0335081, IMG submission 206713) | Soil microbial communities from Loxahatchee National Wildlife Refuge, Florida, United States - Lox_Sample_3.5 | ecosystem: Environmental > Terrestrial > Soil > Wetlands | place: USA: Florida...
CTGTAAGGTTCTCGATTACGCCGAGTACTTTAGCGCTCTGCTTGCCGGGCGGAGCCGCGTGGCTGAAAACCGAAAAGGTATGAAGAAATAACTGAACCTCGGGGTGGGCGGCAGTGCAACCGCGATTGGGGCCGTGATATAATCCCTCAGCAGCGGAGGAGCTGGAAGAGTATCGGCCGCTTCTTGGGCCTCCTAGTCGGGGTAACGTATCAAGCGAGCGAGCCACTGTAAGGAGGTCGGACATTCTTCGTCGCGTTTTTTCAAAGCGAAATCTCCGCAGCGCGCAGGAGATCGCGCAGGCTGCCTCCTGGAGCCGTCGCGACTTCCTTCGCGCGGCCACCGGTGCCACGGTAGGCGGCGCTTTATGGGCCTTTGCACCCCTGCGCGTCCTTCCGCTGCCGCGCACCCGGAAGGTGGTGGTGGTCACGTTTGGCGGGGGCGCCCGTGACGAAGAAACCTTCATGCCGGAAGGTCAGGAGAATATTCCCCACCTCCTGAACGAACTGATCCCCCAAGCTACCATCTTCACCCAGGTGATCAATGGCGGCATCCTGGGACACTACGTGGCCACCGCCAGCCTAGCCACTGGCGTCTACGAGACGTTCAACAACTTCGCGGCCGTACCCCCCAGCAATCCTACGGTGTTCGAGTATTTCCGCAAAGACCTGAAACGGCCGGCAACGGACGCCTGGGTGGTTGCGCCCAGCAACGGTTTCAATCGCATTGGCGAGAGCGACCACCGGTCTTATGGCTCTGGCCTGGGAGCGGGCGTGATTCTGCCCAAGCGCCTGTTGACCGCGGCGCTCGCCTCGGGCGGGGGAATCCAGTACGAGCATCTGCTGCGTGATAATTACGAAACGCCTTTGTATACCCCGGAACTGAGCGGCAGCGAGATCGAATTGCAACAACTGGAAGGAATCCTGAAACTCTCGGTGGCCGATTTCACGGCGCACGCGCGCAGCTTGGCGAGTCCCGATGAGCTCTCCGTCTACGTGGCGCGCCAACTCATGCGGCAACTCGCGCCGAGCTTGCTCTGGATCACGCTGCACGACATGGATATCGCGCATTCGGGAGCCTTTTCGCTTTACATCGATGGCATCCAGCGCTCGGACCGCCTGTGCGCCGAGATCTGGAAAATGATCCAGGGCGAGCCCGAGTACGCCGGCAAGACGACGATGTTCGTCCTGCCTGACTTCGGCCGCGACTCGGACGACGACTCAGGCGGCAATGGATTTCAGCACCACCGGACCGGCGACCCGCTCTCCCGCACCACGTGGATGATGGTGATGGGACCGGGCATCCGCGAAAACGTGGTGGTCGACCGCGCCGTGCAATCGACGGATCTCGTGCCCACGCTGGGCGCGCTGCTCGGGTTTTCACCGCGATTGGCGCAGGGCAAGGCGCTGGCGGAGGTGTCTTAAAAGCAGTGGCTAGTGGTTAGTGGCGAGTGACTAGAGAAAACCAAGAACTCCGACGCTGGTCTTCTCTAGCCACTAGCCACTAACCACTAGCCACTAGCTACTGTCCTACTGCTATGCTTCCCAGTCAGCTCAAGGCGGAGCAGTTCGAAGGGTACCCTCCACAGGCCCGGCAAGTGGCCACGGATCGGATCGCCTTGTTGCAGCAACTGCCGGCGGGCCTGGTACCACTCCTGCTGAGGGAGTTGATCAACTACGACTGGAAGTTCCCGGCGGAACGGAAGGACTTGGATCGCCAGCTTGCTTACCTGGGATCGCTTTCGGCGGCCGCGCGGCGGCAAACGCTCGCGGGCTTCGAGCAATTGCGCCTTTCCCCCGAACTCGACCGTTTCGACTGGGTGAAAGAGCCGGGCCAGTATTCCGAGCGCCTCTCCGCCCATCTCTGGGCGACCCATCAGTTCGACGCGTTTCGCGCTGCCGCCACCGAATACGTTCAGCGTGCCAACGCCGCCGCCCCGCCCGAGCCCCTTCCTCTTCCTCGCCTGGGAATCGTGCTATTGGGGCAAGGAGTTTCCGAGAACAAGCCGACCCTCTTCCGCAAGCTCCGCAAGCAGGGAGTCTATTTCAGCCGTGTCAAGCCCGAGAACGGAGTTCGCACGCTCGTGGACGCGGTCGCCGCGCGAGCCACGGCGCATCCGGTTCCCTACGGCCATTGGTATATTGACGGAGGCGCGCCGGTGTCTGCTTCCTGCGCCGGGCTCACCTGCGTCTCCTATCAGTCGCTCGAGCCTCTGCGCTCGGCGTTGTTGGGCAAGATGGAGAAGGCCATCCGGTCCGGCATCGGAGGACCAGAAGCGCTTCGCACCATGATGGCCAAAATGCGGCCGGAGGAGTTGGGTCTCAGTGGCGATGCCGCCGCAGCAGTGGTGAATCATTTCCAGGTGAGCGTGCTTACCGAAGGTTCGGGAACTCAGATCTTCAGCACCACGTTTGTGCAGTGGACAGCCAGAGAAGCCCTGGCGCGAGCCCAACCGGTGACGCTGCTGGCGCGTTTTGCGCCGCGCCAGCGTGCCCGCCCGATGAATGAGCTGATCGCGACGCCCCAGCAACCGCCCACCCTCGATCCGGAAGGATCGCTGATCGATGCCGACATGGGAGCCTACCTGACCTGGCTGAATCAGCAGCGCCTGGCGGGGGCGGACCAATCGTCCTTCCTGGCGTGGTTCGAGGACCACCAGGAGGCGCTGGCGATCGGGCCTTCCCTGCCTCGGGGCACTGCCTCCGACAGCCCAGTGGGCCTGCAGCAGTTGTTGGATATGATCGCGTAAGATGGAGCGAAGTGACGAGCGGCGGGTGACGAGTGGCGAGCAAGGCAAATTCTTGCCAAAAAAACAAGAAATTACGACCTTGGTTTACAGCGCGGCTTGTGGCCGCAACCATGAAGAAGACCTCAACACAGAGGTCACTGAGGCGTCACAGCGCAGCGTAGCCGCAACCAAAACGAGGCCTTTACTGCCGCGCAGGAGAAATTTGAAACGCGCGCAAACATTTTGCCTGTTAGTAGTACAGAGGGAACAGAGAAAAACAAAGCCCCGAAGCGTGCTCCTCCTGATCTTCTCCGTGACCTCTGTGAGCCCTCTGCTAACTCTGTGTTGGACCTTTTTCTTCGCGCGCTACGAAAAACCTCGATCCTTGTGCTACAGCGACTCAGAGAGAAATCGTAAGACGTCGGGAATCAAACGATGCCTTCATGCGATTCCCTTTTTTCTTCTTTGTGTCTCCGTGTCTCTGTGTTTAGTTTTTTCGCATCCTCTTGCGGCGGTGGCAGCACCACAATCTCAGCCACCGGCATCTTCCACGTCCAAACCGACCCCCGCGGTTTCCGCGGCCAAGCAGCATTTTGCCGAAGCTCAGAAACTGCTGCGCCAGGGCGATGCGGACGCGGCCCTCGCCGCGGTCGAGGCGGGACTCAAACTGGCGCCAGCAAGCGTGGAGGGCCTCGACCTGCTGGGTGTCATTTACCTCCGGAAGCGGGACGTCGCCCAGGCCGTCGCTACGTTTCAACGAGCCCTGAAAATCGACCCGCAGTCGGCGAAAACCCACAACAGCCTGGGCAACACCCTTTTCGCGGAAAAAAAGGTCGACCTCGCCGAGAAGGAATTCGAAGCCACTCTGCGCTACCACCCACGCGATCGCGAGGCCAACTACAATCTGGGATCGCTGCTGCTGGCGAAAAACGACCCGCGGCGCGCCATCGTTTACTTCAGCCGCGTCGAGCCTCAGGACTCGGAAGTTCTCTTCAACCTTGCGCAGGCCTACTTCGCGGCCGGACTGAAGGCGAAGGCGTTGGAAGCGGCGAAGTCTCTCTCCGAGCGCGCCAAAACCGATGTTCGCACCCACTTCACGCTTGGCGTGCTCCTGGCGGCGAACCAGCAATACTCGCCCGCCATCCATGAGTTCGAGGCCGCGGACGCGCTCCAACCCAATACCTATGAGATCCTTCACGATCTCGGCCAAGCCTACCTGAAGAGCGGGGACATAGCGAGGGCCGAGGGCATTCTCGATCGAGCTTTGAAGCTCCGCCCGGATTCGGCGGAAACGCTCTACCTGATGGCACAGGCTGCGTCGAATGAGGGCAAAGACCTCGATGCCCTTGAGCTCCTGGTGAAGGCGCACAAGCTCGCTCCGAGCAACACCGATGTGATCTTCCTCATGGCCCGCCTCAGCATGAAGCAGTACTACTTTGAAGATGCGGTGCCGTTGCTGGAGGAAGGCTTGAAGGTCGACCCTAAGCGCTCGAACCTGCTGGCGGCGCTCGGCGAGTGTTACTTCACCATGGGCAACGTCACTAAGGCCAAGGATACCTTCGAGACCCTGATCCAGGTTGAACCTTCCGGCCGGTCGTACTCTTTCATGGGCCTTTGTTACCGCCACCTGGGGCGCTTTGAGGAGGCGGAAAAATACTTCGAGCTGGGACTAAAGGCGGAACCGCGCAACCCGTCGTGCCTCTTCAACATGGGCTACATCGAGACCCGGCAGGGACACTACGACGCCGGGGAGAAATGGCTCCGCCAGGCGCTGGAGGTGAACCCTGACTACGACGAGGCTTTGCTCGAATTGGCAAACCTGAAGATGCACCAGAGAAAGTTCGACGAAGCCGTACCCCTGTTGCGCAAGGCGGCTCAACTGGACCCTCACCCGGCGCCGGTTTATTACCGTCTGGCAGAGGCGGAGCGCGACCTCCACCAGACGGAGGCGGCGCAGCGGGACCTGAAAGTCTTCCAGACCCTTTCCAAGGACCCCAACCCCGGGCCCTATCCCATGCAGCACCTTTTTGATTACCTGGATCAGCGGACCGGCCTTCCTCCCCTGCAGCAGACCCGGTTTGACATCGAGCAATTGGAGCAGCAGGTAAAACTCCATTCCGATCGGCCGCAGAACTTTTACCTACTAGCGGAAGCCTACTTGAAGCTGGGCCGCGTGGAAGATGCCAAGCAAGCTGTCGCTCAACTCGATCAGTTGAGCCAGGGCGATTTTCGCACCGCTATGGGAGTGGGAGTTCTGCTGGCGCGCTACCACCTTTACGCGGAAGCCGTCGCCCACTTTCAGACTGCACTGCAATCCAATCCCAATGCGGACGACGCGTGGTACGACCTCGCCGACGCTTATTTTCACCAGCGCGATTATGCGAACGCTCTGACCGCCGCGCAGCACGCTTCACCGGACGCACAAAAGGACCCCAGTTACCTCGCCCTGCTCGCAGATATCCATGCCCATCTCGGCCAGTCCGGCGAGGCGGTGAAGCTCTACCGCCAGGAGATCAGCACCAACCCCGATCAGGATCAGGCCTATCTCGCTCTGGCTCTCCTCGATCTCCGCACCGGCGATGCGGCCGGCGCGCGCGAGGTGTTGCAACAGGGCCTCGCGCGCACTCCCGACTCGGGCCAGCTCCTCTGGGGCATGGGAATCTTGTCGGCCCTGCAAGGACAGACCGAAAAAGCCGAGCAGTACCTGAAACAATCGGTAGACCTGCTGCCGGGATGGCCTGGAGCGTACTCTGCACTGGGAGTGTTCTACTACCAGACCGGGCAAATCGAGAAGGCGCGCGAGACTCTGGAGCGGTTCGCGCAGAATGGTCCGCGCGGCGCGCTCGACGTCCAGCGAATCGAACAGACCCTTGCCGCCGCGCCGCAGAATTCCGCGAGCGGGAAAGTCCACGAAATGGCACCGCAAGCCCGGCAGCAATTCCTACAGATTGCTCTGGCCCTCGCCGATCAGTCTCTTTGATTAACCCCGCACTTCCGACATAGGTCTAGGTCACCAGATCCTCAATGGCGCGGATGGCGCGCTACTTCCTTTGCAGGAAAGCGCGTCAGGTGGTAAATTGGAAGCGGCAAGATAACCGCCCAAAGTCGAGGGACACTGGCGAGGGGACTATGCGTCAGGGATTCCCGAGGCGTCTTTCCCACACGCTCGGAGGACTTGTTCTGCTTATTGCCCTGGGATTCGTTATTCCCCAGGCAGCTCAGGGGCAGGCGACCCGGGAGGTGTCGGGGCAGGTAGTGACCGAAGGAGACGCCGTCATTTCCACTGGCGTAACGATTGTTGTCCAAGCGCGCGACGGCACGCCCGTGCAGGAAGTGCGCGCTGATTCGCAGGGACGGTTTGAGGTTCCCAATCTCCACCGCCAGACCTATTTATTGGCGGTTACCGCCCCGGGGTTCTATCCCCTTCAATCCTACTTGGACCTCAAAGACGGCGGCGACAGACCTGTCACGCTGCGCTTGGTGCTGACACGCGCGCCGACGAGAAAGACGGCCTCGCCCTTGCCTGCGTTGACGGACATGCGCGCGCCCAAAAACGCCCGCAAGCTATTTAAAAGCGCCATCCAGGCCCTTCATGCCGACCGACTGGATGACGCGCGCAACAAATTCGAGAGGGCCGTCGCTGACTATCCCTGTTATGCCCGCGCGCTGACGGGGCTGGCGGCAATTCAGATCGCAGCCCGTGATTCTGACGGCGCGGCATCGAACTTACACCAAGCCATTCGGTGCGATCCCGCATTTCCCGATCCCTTCACATCGCTCGGCAAACTTCTCAACAGCCAGAGGAAGTTTGTCGAGAGTGAAGAGATCCTCAAGCAGGGGTTGCGGCTTTCGCCTGAAGCCTGGCAATTGTATGACCAGCTCGCTACGGCGCACTACAGCGAGGGCCAATACGGCAAGGCCCAAGAAGAATGGTTGCGCGTTCTTGCCATCGATCCGGCGCCACCCGCCGAGGTGCACGCCAAACTGGCGGCCGTTTACCTTCAGGGAGGCGCCCGCGACAAAGCTTACGCCGAGATGCAGGCCTACCTTCGGGTCGAGCCGACGGGCCGCTTTGCTTCCACGTTCAAAGCCATGATGCCGCGTCTGGAACCGTCAGGGGCGCACGGAACGACCTCTCCCCAGCCGGAACCGCCTGCGACTCCCAACCCTTGAATTCTGCGGACCAGCTTCACGTGCTTTTCATTGAGTTTTTGCGCAGCCCGTTCATGAGCTCAAGCAAAGGTCTGCGTCGACCTGGGTGGGATTCTCGTCCCCGCTTTGCTGAGAAGGGACGCGAGCCGTGGACTCACGCACGATCAATTCCGCGGGAATCGAATATTCCCTGCCCTGAGGTTCCTCGGCGGAGGATAATTCGTGGAGCGCGTCGGCGGCCGTTCGCCCCAACCAGTCGCGGTGAATGTCCACGGTGGTGATGGAAGGCGTGACGTACTCCGCCAGGTGAATCTTGTCGAAGCCGGTGACGGAAATATCCTCTGGCACGCGCAGGCCGGATTGGGTGAAGGCTTTGATCAGACCCACAGCCGTCAGATCGTTGACGGCCACCACCGCCGTGGGCCGGGGCTTCAGACTTAGAGTAGTCAGTCCCGCCGCCACGCCGCCTTCAAAGCGCAGGTCGCCTTTCAGGTTCGGACCGGGATCGAGACCGCGAGCTTTCATGCAGGCGATAAAAGCTTCACGGCGAGCGATGTTGGAATTCAAGCTCGACCGTTCGCCGGCAAAGATCATTCGCCGGTGGCCAAGCTGAAACAGGTGCTCCACCACCTGCTGAATGCCCGAAAAATAATCGATGCGGAGGTTGCTGACGTATTTCTGCACCGGTCCCAGGTCGAGGAAGGTGACAGCGATCCGGCGCCGCGCGATTTCCTGGATCAGTTGCAGGTTGGCCTCGGAGGTCATCACCGCCACACCGCGAACGTGATGCTCCATCATCCGCTCCGCCGCGCGCCGCATCAAGCTGGGGTCATAGTTGGTGTCGCCCAGAATCACCTCATAACCAAGCTGCCGGGCGCGGGTCTCGAAGCTCCGGATAACTTCGGGAAAAAACGGGTTTTCAATGTCTGAAACGATGATGCCCAGCGTCCGACTCTTGCGTGAAGCCAGGTTGCGCGCGTGGGCATTGGGGATGTAACCGATGCGGCGCACGACAGAGAGGACGTGCTGGCGCGTTCTCCGACTGGGTTGGCCCGTGTTGTTGAGAACGTGCGAGACAGTGGCAGTCGATACCTTGGCCTCGCGAGCCACGTCCCGGATGGTCAGAGCCATGAGTGGTGTTTCCTAGCAAACAGGCTTTGGGACTTGCAGATGGCAGTAGGCAGAAGGCAGTCGGCGTTACCTCTGCTTGCTGCAACTGCCTACTGGCTTCTGCCTACTGCCTTCGGGCTTTGACGAATCCCGAGCTCCGCTTACATCGTCGTCGTATTAGGGAATCCAGAACTGCGTAACCTGAACATACTATCACTCCAATTTGCAGTCAGTACAGCATCGAAAAAAAACATTAGTGGGGCATCAAAAAAACTTGACAAGCCCTCCGAGCGCATGATATCACGTTAAGCGTTTCAGGTTTTGGATTCTTCGTCGGGTCCAAGGTCATTGAGCGTCGGGCAAGAAAGAGATCGTCGGGAGCTTATCATCGGTCGGGAGCAAGTGAGACTGGTTTTGTGATTGAGTGAGCGTTCCGCCGCACGCCGTGCGGCCTCAATACAGGAGGATAATCATGCAAAGACGCAGACGCGATGCTTCCCTGCACATGCTCTTCCTAGTTCTGGTTGCTATCGCAACCTCTCTGGTGACCAGCGTGGGCCTTCATGCCCAGGCGGACACCGGTTCGATTCAGGGGACCATCAAGGACCAAAGTGGCGCAGTCATCCCGGGCGCCGAAGTGACCTTGACGAATGAAGGGACCAACCTTTCTGTTACCTTGACTTCCGGCGCCGACGGCACTTACACTTTTTCGCCGGTCAAGATCGGCGTTTACTCGGTGAGCGCGGTAGCCCAGGGTTTCGCCAAGGCGGTTCAAACTCACCTCACGCTCGATCTTCAGCAGCAGCTCGTGGTTGACCTCACACTGAAGCCGGGCGCCGTCACCCAGACGATTGAGGTAACCGGCGCAGCTCCGGCCCTGCAAACCCAAAACGCCTCGGTAGGCCAAGTGGTCGATTCACGTGCTGTAAACGACCTGCCCTTGAACGGAAGGAATTTCACCTTCCTGGCCCAACTATCTGCCGGGGTCAACACGCCGGAAGCCGACACGCGCGGCAACGCGCAAAGCGGAGCCTTCTCCGCCAACGGCATGAGGCCGGCCCAGAACAACTACTTGCTGGACGGCATTGACAACAACTCAGACACTGTCGACTTCCTGAACGGCACGAATTTCGTCGTTCTGCCGCCGCCGGATGCGATCTCAGAATTCAAGGTGCAGACATCGGACTACAGTGCGCAATTTGGCCGCGCCGGCGGGGCCATCTTGAACGCCACCATCAAGTCGGGGACGAACAACCTCCACGGAAGCGCCTGGGAATATCTCCGTAACGACAAACTTGACGCCGCGGACTGGTTTGAGGACGCCGGTAATATACAGAAGGGTGAATATCGGCAGAACCAGTTTGGCGTGAGCCTGGGCGGTCCCATCGTGATTCCCCACGTTATCAACGGCAAGAACAAGCTGTTCTTCTTCGGCGACTACGAAGGCCTGCGCGTGCGCCAAGGGACGGTGTTCACGAACAATGTTCCAACAGCCGCCGAACGCAACAGTGGCTACGCCGATCTGTCGGACCTGATAAGCGGTCAGCCACCAAGTGGCAACTCCAACCTGCCGCATTCGGACCTGCTGGGCCGGACAGTACCGTTTGGAACCATTTTCGATCCCGCGACTACCAGAGCGGTTACTCAGGGTGTGAACGATCCCGTGTCGGGGCTGGTCGCGTCGGGAACCGGCTTTGTGCGCGATCCCTTCGGGACTTGTCCGGCCAGCACCACGACCTTCACGCTCGCGGCCTGCAATTTGAACCAAATCCCCCAGGGCCGAATCGATCAAAACGCGGTTAAGCTTCTGAACCTTTTCCCCTTGCCAACCAACGGCAACCTCTTCGAAAACAATACCACCGACCCCCGGCTGATAGGCAATCGCAACGCTTTCGACACGCGTGTTGACATCAATAGGGGTGACAAAGATCAGATATTCAGCACGTTCAGTTGGGTCGACTATCCCCAGTTCATCCCCGGCCCGTTTCAGGGGATTGCCGACGGCGGTGCATTCCAGCAGGGCAGTCAGACCGCAGCAACCATCCTGGGGGCTTTGTCCTGGACGCGCACCTTGTCGCCGACCATGGTGAACGAGGCGCGGATTGGTGTCAACCGCATCGGGACTTCCCGTACGGGACCAGTCCAAACACAACTTGGGATTCCTGCCCAGTACGGAATAGCGGACATCCCCCAGGTCTCCCTCAACGGCGGGCTTCCCGCGTTCGGATTCAACGGTCTGAGCACGCTGGGAAGCAACGCTTTCCTGCCTTCGGTTGAGGTAACTCAGACCACCCAACTGACGGACAATTTAACCAAGATTTATGGCAAGCACACCTTCAAGGCGGGTATCGAATACCAACGGGTCAAGTATTCCACCCTCCAACCGCCCTGGTCGCATGGCCAGTTCAGCTTTGACGGTAATTACACCAGAAATCCGAGCGGGTCATCCGATAATGCCGGGCGAGCCCAATTCCTGTTAGCCTCTCCCGCCGCATGCGCGCCATCCGCTACCCCTAGTAACCCGATCCTTTGCGATTACGGCTCGGACGACACCTTCGTGTCTAACATCGCCCTGACCGATGACGGAAAGAACTACTGGGGCAGTTACTTCGAAGATGACTGGAAAGTGAACTCTAAGCTGACCGTTAACTTGGGACTTCGCTGGGAGTACTTCGGCCAGACGTTTGAGCACTTCGGAGGCCAAGCCAACTTCGTTCCAGGTATAGGGAGCGCTGCCGCCGAGTACTTGATTCCCTCCAACCGCAAGAGTGACGTCCTGTCCCCGAGCTTCCTCGATCTGACGAAAAAGGACAACATCAACATCATGTATACCGACAACCAGAGTCTGGGCGTCTCACAGAAAACCAATTTCGGGCCACGCATCGGGATCGCTTATCAGATCACTCCGAAGCTGGTGATGCGCACGGGCTTTGGCTTGTTCTACAACGGCTTTGAGAACCGCGGTTACTCGCCCAACATCGGTGAGAACTACCCGTTCCAGTTCCAGTTCCAGTTCACAAACAACGGCGATCAGACCCCGCCCAATGCGTCGCGGTATGCGACCTTCGCCGGAACTAATTGTGCCAATAACTACACCTTTGAGGCCGGATTCAGTTGCACGCCTCTGACCCCGGATCAAGTGGGGGCGTCAGGCTTGGCCCTGGAAGGTATCCAGTATAACTACATTACACCCTACACCGAGGGCTGGAACATGACATTGCAGTACGAACTGACGCCCTCCACCACGCTATCGGCCGGTTACGTAGGGAACAACGCCCACCACATCGAAGTGTTCCCTGGCTCCAACAACCCCACGGCCATTACCTCGCCCTCCAGTGACGAAACCAAGATCGTTCAGTATCCGGACTTTGGCATCGGGAAGAGTTACGCGGCGACGGAGGGCTCCAGTTACTATCACAGTCTCCAGCTTTCGCTTGAAAAGCGCTATTCGAACGGCTTGAATTTGCTGGGGACGTACACCTTCGCCAGGGCTCGAAGCGACGCCGGAGACCTCCTGAATGGAGGGGTGGGGGAACAGTATCGCTGCGTCAGCCTGCCCGGCTGCGGAATTCAGTTCGATTACCGCGACGCGAACTTCGATATTCGAAACGTCTTCCACCTCAGCGGAGCATATGAACTTCCCTTCGGGCCCGGAAAACAATTCCTCTCCAGCGCCACCGGAGTCGAGAAGCAGATTGTCGGCGGCTGGAGCATGAATTGGGTTGCCACCCTGGAGGGGGGCCAACCTATAACCATCAACTGTGATACCGGGACCAGCAAACTCGGCTGCACCGCACTCCTCCTTCCTGGGAACCGTTATTCAGGCAAGGAGGCGCCTAACGGAATGTGGAACCCGGCGGCATTCACTCAGCCTTGCGACCCCGACACCGGTTTGCCTGCGGGTTGTGTGACCGAAACCGGGCTCGGCCTCCTGGGCGGGGCGCCTACGCAACTCCGCGCTCCAGGCATCGACCGGCTGGACTACTCGCTCTTTAAGGATTTCCAGTTGAGCGAAAAGTTCAAGCTCGAGTTCCGGAGCGAATTCTTCAACATCCTCAACCACCCCACCTTCATGCCGCCAAACCTCGGCGGGAACGGTGTTGTTGCCCTCTCAGGGTCTGGGGACTGGCTTAGCTCGAACTTCGGCAAGAGCGGCGCTACGCGCTTCCCGAACCAGGACTCGCGTCAAATTCAGTTTGCCTTAAGACTTGTTTTCTAGGCGGACCAGGCAACCAGGTACAAAGGGGGCGCTTCCAAGGAAGCGCCCCTTTTTTTCCTTTCGAGTGCGCGAGCGTGCTGCCACTTTCCTCTCGCCACAGCCTGCTGTGGCCTCTTATGTCCGGCTGAAAACACCACCGACGCAAAGCGGGAGCAAGCTCCTGCACACCAGATTCCAGGCTGGCCTCGCAAAATCGCAGCCACCTTGACGCCACTCCTCATCTGAATACAATAGACGTGGTAGGCAGAGGGACCGACGGGCGGCGAGTGGCGCGATGCCAGAGCGCGATGATCGAGAGTAAAGGAACCGCATGTGACATATGTTGAAGGAACCGTTACTGGACCGAAGGGGAAGCAGGCCACGGTGAGATTCCTAGTGGACAGCGGCGCCAGCTACACGCTGTTGCCCCGCAAGGTCTGGCGCGGCATCGAATTGAAGCCCATGGATTCCATCCAATGCGTCCTGGCGGATGGAACGACGGTGAAACGCAAGGTGTCCGAGTGTCTCATTGCCCTTCCTCAGGGACGGCGGCACATGCCAGTGATGTTGGGTGAAAAGGGCGACACCGCGCTGTTGGGCGCGGTCACGCTCGAAATCCTCGGGTTGATCCTTAATCCGTTCTCGCGGCGGTTACAACCGATGCGGATGATGCTGGCGTAACATGAACAAGCTCCGCAACCTGCCAACTGTTCTCCTGTGCTCCTTCGTGTTGTACGCGTCGGCCGGCCAGACGGGCGTCGATGCGCTCGACCGCCGGTTCCAATCCGCGCAAGCTCATTTCGATTCGGGACAGTACGCCGCCGCCCAGCAAGAGCTTGAATCACTCGTCAAAGCTCTACCCAAGAATTTTGAAGTTCAGGAACTGCTGGGGTTGGTTTACTCGTCCGAGGGCCAGGAGGAGAAGGCCACGGCGCCGTTAGAGCAGGCCGTCCGGCTGCGCCCGGATTCCGGCGTCGCGCGGAACAACCTGGCCACCAATCTGGCGCGGTTGGGGAAGACGGCGCTCGCCCAAAAGGAGTTCAGAAAGGTAATCGAGCTGGAGCCG
>Ga0335081_10013418_pt1 | contig 13251 bp, 10 predicted proteins | sample Lox_Sample_35_FD_206713 | JGI IMG/M metagenome (GOLD analysis project Ga0335081, IMG submission 206713) | Soil microbial communities from Loxahatchee National Wildlife Refuge, Florida, United States - Lox_Sample_3.5 | ecosystem: Environmental > Terrestrial > Soil > Wetlands | place: USA...
GACCGCCCGCTCGTGGGCGCGCTGCCGGACGACCTCTTCGAACGCCATCGCGTTGGTGAGCGCCACCCCGGCGTGCCCGGCCAGCAGCTCGAGCAGCTCCAGCTCGACGTGGCTGAGCTTGCGCCGGCTGTACAGCGCGTACAGCGCGCCGTAGGGCCGGCCCGCCACGTGGGACAGGCCGAGCGCGATGGTGTGCAGGCCCGGCAGCGCCGACCAGATCAGGTCGTCGAAACCGCCCGATTCCCCGGTCGCCATCATGACCGTCTTGCCCGAGGCCATGAGCTCGCCGACCAGGCTGGTGGACAGCGTCGCGGTCCGGCCGCGCAGCCGGGCGGGCAGGCCCGCCGTGCTGACCAGCCGCAGCGTGTCCTCCTCGATGAGGACGAAACCGCCGGCGTCGGCGCTGGTCAGCTCGCGCAGGCTGGCCGCGATGCGGTCGAGCACCGATTCCAGGTCACGCTGGGCGTTCATGTCGGCGACCACGTCGCCGAGCCTGCGCACCACCCGGGCCCGTTCGGCCATGTAGTGCCGGGCCAGGTCGTCTTCGCCGCTCTGATGGCAGACGTTGACCCAGCCGGTCACCTCGCCCGCGCCGTCGGTCAGCGCGCTGGTGTCGATCCGCACGTCGATGACCGTGCGGTCCTTGCGGATCCGGCGGGTGGCGAAGGAGATCTGGCCGCCGCCGCGGACCCGTTCCAGGACCGCGTTGTGCTCGGCCTTCAGCTCCTCGGGGATGATCTGCGGCTCCAGGCCGACGACCTCGGCCGCGGCCCAGCCGAACATCCGCTCGGCGGCCGGGTTCCACAGCATCACGGTGCGGTCGGTGCCGAACGCGACGATCGCGTCGGCCGCGCACTCGATCACCGCCCGCGCCATCGCGTCGGTCCGGCTGCCCATGGTCCCCGCTTCCTCGGCGGTCACCTCAACATGGTGCCACGCTACGGAGGTCAGGATGGCGGGAAGAGCACTCCGGGGTTGAGCAGGCCGGAGGGGTCGAGCGCGGCCTTGACGGCACGCATGGCCTCGATCTCGGCCGCGGACCGGGACAGGTGCAGCACGGCCGCCTTGGCCCGGCCGATGCCGTGCTCGGCCGAGATCGTCCCGCCGTGCTCGGCGGCCAGCCGCAGCACCGCGTCGTCCACGCCGTCGTCGTCGCTGTCCGGGCCGAGCACGTTCACGTGCAGGTTGCCCGCGCCGATGTGGCCGAACACGATCGCGCGCGCGTCCGCCTTGGCGATCACCTCGTCCAGCTCGGCCCGGAACGCGGCCAGCCGGCCCAGCGGCAGGGCCACGTCCAGCTTGTGCGGGATGCCCGCCGCGCTGATCGACTCGGTGTGCCGTTCCCGGTAGGCCCACAGGCTCGCCCGGGCCGGCCCATCCATGGCCACCGCTGCGTCCTGGAGCGGGGCAAGCACCACGATCCGTTCGGCCTCATCCTCCGAAGCAGCCGCGTCGACGAGAACGTAGCCGGGATACTCGCGGCCCAGCGGGGCGGGCAGTCCGGTGTGCGCACGCACCAGGGCCAGGCCGGGCGCCTCGAAGTACTCCGCGGCGCGGACCCCGGGCAGCAGCGCCCGGATCTCGGCCTGCAGCGCGGCCGCGGCCTCGATGCCGGGCACCCCGGCCAGCACGGTCAGCGTGGGCGGCTCGGCGGGCCGCAGCCGCAGCCGGGCCGCGGTGATGACCCCGAGGGTGCCCTCGCTGCCGGCTAGCAGCTGGGTCAGGTCGTAGCCGGTGTTGTCGGCCTGGAGGCCGCCCAGCCTGCTGATGACGCTGCCGTCGGCCAGCACCGCCTCCAGGCCGAGCAGCTGCGCGCGGGTCGGGCCGTACCTGATCGTCTGGATGCCGCCGGCGTTGGTGGCGATCGTGCCGCCCACCGTGGCCGAGTCCCGGGCGGCCAGGTCGACGCCGTACTCCAGCCCGGCCCGGGCCGCGTGCGCGCGCAGTTCCGCGATCGTCACGCCCGCGCCCGCGGTGACCTGGCCCGACAGCGTGTCCACCGGATCGAGCCTGCGCAGCCGGCGGGCGGACAGGATCACCGCGCCGCCGCCGGCCGCGGCCGGCACGCCGCCGCCGACCAGCCCGGTGTTCCCGCCCTGCGGCACGACCGGGACGCCGTGCCGCGCGCAGGCCAGCAGGGCCGCGCCGACCTCACCGGCCTGACCTGGGCGGATCACGCAGCGGGCCGGCCCGCTGAACCGGCGCGTCCAGTCGGTCGTGTACCCGGCGGTCAGGTCGGGATCGGTGAGCACGTGCTCCGGACCGGCGATCGCGGTCAGCTCGGCGAGCAGGGTGTCCATGAGTACTCACCATATGGCGCTGTGCTGATCTATAGTGCTTTTCAAATACGAGTAAGGCCGTCGATCCCGGGCAATCATCACCGTATGCCGGATGTAGGTACTGCCAGGGAAACGGTCTTCCGTTAGGACGCGGACATGGACCAGGCAGAGTCAAGCCCGTCACCAGGCCAGCCCGAACCGGGCCAGCCGCGCCGGCCCGGCCAGCCGGCGCCCAGGCCAGACAGCCACGCCGAGCATGAGGTACCCGCGCTCAGGCTCGAGCACCCGGTCGTGGCCGGCTACGACGGTTCCACGTCCAGCCGCAACGCCCTGGCTTACGCCGCGGGGCTGTCCCTGCGGCTCGGCCGGCCGCTGCTCATCGTGTACGTGTGTTCGTCCGGGGTCTACTGCGAGCCGCTGACCGGGCAGGTGGTGGGCGTGCCGCGCGACGCCGACGCGCTGGAACGCTGGCTGCTGGCCGAACTCGACCAGGTGACCGGGTGCGCCGAGATCGACGTGCACGTCCGCACCCGGCGAGGCAGCCCGGCCCGGGAACTCGCGGCGGCCGCAGAGGAATTCAGTGCCGACGCGCTGGTGATCGGCGCCCCGACGCACATCTGGCACCGGATCGCGGGCTCGGTATCCGGATGGCTGGCCCGGCACGCCCGCTGCCCGGTCATCGTGGTGCCGTTACGCCCAAGGGCGCGCGGTGCACGTAGATATAGAGGTAGTAATGAGTGGGCGAGGAGGGATTTGAACCCTCACGTCCTTTCGGACACACGGACCTGAACCGTGCGCGTCTGCCGTTCCGCCACCCGCCCCGGGCAACGAGTAGGTTAGCACGACCCCGAGCGCTCTTGCGCCCCGGATACGATCGGGTGATGAGACGGGAAGGGAGGTGGCACGTTGGGAGTTCTGCAGCGTTTCGAGCGCCGGCTTGAAGGAATGGTGGAGGGTGCCTTCGCCCGTGCCTTCAGGTCTGAACTTCAGCCCGTCGAGGTGGCCAGCGCGGTACAGCGGGAGATGGACGACCGCGCCGCCATCGTGGCCAAGGGCCGCACCCTGGTGCCGAACGACTTCGTGGTCGAACTCGCCGAGAGCGACCACGACCGTCTCGATGTGTACGCCGAGAGCCTGGGGGTCGAGCTCGCCAACCTGGCCCGGGACTACGCCAAGGAACAGGGCTACTCGTTCGTGGGCCCGGTGCGGATGAGGTTCGAGGGCGTACCCGACATGACCACCGGCACGTTCCGGATCCGCTCGGGCGTGATCCGCGGCTCGACCATCGAGGGCGGGGAGATCCGGCTGCCGGCCAGTGACCTGCCGCGGCCGGGCGGGCGGGGCTTCCCCGGCCACCCCCGGCTGCTCGTGTCCACCCCGGGGGCGCCCGGGGCCGCGGACAACCAGCACACCTATGAGCTGCAGACGCCGGTGACGCTGCTGGGCCGCGGGACGGACTGCGATCTGCGCCTGGTGGACCCGGGCGTGTCCCGGCATCATGCCGAGCTGCGCGTAGAACACGACCAGGTCGTCCTGGTTGACCTAGGCTCGACCAACGGCACTTTCGTCAACGGCCAGCCGGTCCGGCGGGTCGCGCTCAGCGATGGCACTCACATCTCGCTGGGCCGGACCACGCTGGTCTTCCGCCAGGACCCGCTGGACCGCCAGGATGGCCAGGGCAGTGGTTACCCCGGTAGCAGCTACTAAGGTCCAAGGACGTGGCCACAGATGAGCGAGCTTTCCCTCACCATCATCAGGGTGGCTTTCCTGGCTGTGCTGTGGCTGTTCGTCATCGCCGCGATCGGCGTGGTGCGCACTGACCTGCTCGGCGGGCCGGCCACCTCGTCCCGGCGGAGCCGGGGTCGCCAGACCCAGAACCTGCGGCCGCCGCGTCAGGCCCGCCCGGCCAAGCCCCAGCGGGCCGGCCGCGGCTCACCCCGCTTCCTGGTGGTGACGGCCGGCGCGCTGAAGGGCACGAGCCTGGATCTCGCCCAGCAGCAGATCACGCTGGGGCGGGCCAATGATGCCACGCTGGTGCTGAACGACGACTACGCTTCAAGCCGACATGCCCGAATTTTTCCGCAGGATGGCCAGTGGATCGTCGAGGACCTTGGCTCGACCAACGGCACCTACCTGGACCGGCAGAAGGTGACGCGGCCGACGCCCGTTCCGCTGGGCGTGCCGATCCGTATCGGTAAAACCGTTCTGGAACTGCGCAGATGACACTCGAACTCCGCTACGCGGTACGTTCTGACGTCGGCCTCCTCCGCGAAGGAAACGAGGACTCGGCGTACGCGGGGCCGCGCCTGCTGGCGGTGGCCGACGGGATGGGCGGCCACGCGGCCGGCGAGGTGGCCAGCGCGCTGACCATCGAGTCCATGGCCGAGCTTGATTCCGGCCAGGTCGGCGGCGACATGCTGAAGGCGCTCGCGTCGGCGGTCGCCGCCGCCAACGCGCGGCTGCAGGAGAAGATCATCGCCAACCCGGCCGTCGAGGGCATGGGCACCACGCTGACCGCGCTGATGTGGTCCGACGGGCACGCGGCCGTCTGCCACATCGGGGACTCGCGCGGCTACCTGCTGCGGGACGGCGAGCTCTACCAGATCACCCACGACCACACGCTGGTGCAGTCGCTGGTCGACGAGGGCCGGATCAGCGCCGACGACGTCTCCACCCATCCGCAGCGCTCGCTGCTGCTGCGCGCGCTGGACGGCCGGTCGGTCGCCGATCCCGACCTGTCCGTGCACGACAGCCTGCGGGGTGACCGCTACCTGCTGTGCTCTGACGGCCTGTCCGGCGTGGTCAGCGACGAGACGCTGCGGGACACGCTGTCGACCATCGAGGACCCTGAGATCGCCACCCGCCAGCTGATCGACCTGGCCATCCACGGCGGCGGTCCGGACAACATCACCTGCATCGTGGCGGACGTGGTGGACTCGGCGGCCACGCGGATGCCGCCGACCACTGCCCCGGTGCTGGCCGGAGCCGCCGCCAGCCTGGGCGACCTCAGCCTGGCCGACGGCCACGACCCGTTCGGCGGCTTCGAGGATCACCACGAGGACCACGTGCGGGCCGCGCGGACCGCGCCGCAGCCGGCCGTGGACGACCTGGACCCGATGATGACCTCGGCGGTCATGCCGCTCACGGTGAGCGAGAACGGCGCCGACCCGCGGGTGACCCGGGAGCGGCGCAGCCATCGCGCGCAGCCCCGGCGGTCCCGGCGTTCGGCCCGGAACGGGCACCGGCGCCGCTGGCCGATCGTGACCACCTCGCTGGTGGTGCTGGTGGCGGTGGTCGTCGGCGGCTTTTACATCTTCTGGCGGGTGAGCCAGACCCAGTACTACGTCGGGGCCAACAGCAATGGCGAGGTCGTCATCTACCGCGGTATCAGCGAGCGAATCGCCGGGTTCAGCTGGTCCAGCCCGTTCGAGCTGACCGGGATCCCGCTGGCCCAGGTCCCGTCCAACTACCAGCAGACGGTGAAGACCGCCTACAGCACCGGCAACCTGAACCAGATGCGCCAGACGGTGGCGAACATCCAGACCGCGGTCGACAACTGCCGCAACGCCTACGCGGCCCTGCAGAACTGGGCGACGGCCATGACCAGGTACAACATCGAGGTGGCCCAGGCCAAGAAGAATCACAAGCCGACCAAGGGCATCCCCAAGCCCGGCTCGCAGCCGCCCGGTGCGGGCGCGATGTGCCCGTCGTCGTCGGCGTTCGGCATCCCGGTCAGCGCGCTGACGCCGACCCCCGCGGGGTCCTCTTGACCGGGAGCGCGAGCCCGCGAGACGCCGTGAGGTCCCGGTGAGCAGCATCACCGCCCCGTCACCGGCGGTGGATCCGGACCACCCGCTGGTCCCCGCGGTGCGGGGCCGGCGGAACACCGAGCTGATCATGCTCATCTTCGCCTTCGGCCTGGTCGCGTTCGCGTTCGCGAACGTGGGCTACTCCCTGAAGGGCAAACTGCCCTCCTCGCTGCTGGAGTACCTGGGCGCCTTCGTCATCATCACCCTCGCCGGCCACCTGGCGGTGCGCCGGCTGGCCCCCTGGGCCGACCCGCTGCTGCTCCCGCTCGCGGCCATGCTCAACGGCCTGGGCATCGTGATGACCTACCGGCTGGCCCAGCAGGGCAACCTGCTCACCGCGCCGCTGAGCTCGTCGGCCACGGGCATCCAGATCCTCTACACCGCGATCGGCGTCGGGTGCTTCGTCGCGATCCTGGCCCTGATCCGCGAGCCCCGGGTGCTGCAGCGCTACACCTACACGCTCGGCGCCATCGGGCTGGCGCTGATCGCGCTGCCCGCCCTGCTGCCCAAGTCGATCAGCGAGGTGCCGGGCACCGGGGCCCTGATCCAGATCCGGCTGGGCTCGTTCACCATCCAGCCCGAGGAGTTCGCCAAGCTGGCGCTGGCGGTCTCGTTCGCGGGCTACCTGGTGGTCAAGCGGGACGTGCTGGCCCTGGCCGGGCGCCGGGTGCTGGGCATCGACCTGCCCCGGGCGCGCGATCTCGGCCCGATCCTGATCGTCTGGGGGGTCAGTCTGCTGCTGCTGGTCTTCGAGAGCGACGTGGGCACCAGCGCGGTGTTCATGGGCCTGTTCGTCGCGATGCTGTACATCGCGACGTCGCGGACGTCCTGGCTGCTGCTCGGCTTCGTCATGTTCGTGGCCGGCGCGTTCGCCGCGAGCAAGCTGTTCGCCCACGTCGCCCTGCGCTTCAACGTCTGGCTGCACCCGTTCAGCGGCTCGAATCCCAGCGGCAACGCCTACCAGCCGCTGCAGGGCCTGTACGGGATGGCCAGCGGCGGGCTGCTCGGCAAGGGCCTGGGCGGGGGCCAGCCGTACATCACGCCGCTGGTCCAGAGCGACATGGTGTTCACCGCGTTCGGCGAGGAACTCGGGCTGGCCGGGTGCATGGCCATCCTGCTCATCTACGGGCTGATCGTGCAGCGCGGGCTGGGCGCCGCGCTGTCGGTCAAGGACCCGTTCTCCAAGCTGCTGGCGGGCGGCCTGTCGTTCATGCTCGCACTGCAGGTGTTCGTCATCGTGGGCGGGGTGACCCGGCTCATCCCGCTGACCGGCATCACCACCCCGTTCCTGTCGCAGGGCGGATCCTCGCTGGTGGCGAGCTGGATGCTCATCGGGCTGCTGGTCCGGATCAGTGACACCGCCCGGCGCCCGCCGCCCCGGCCGATCCAGGAGGAGGGGCTGACGCAGGTCGTGACGCTCAAGTGAACCGCGCGCTGCGCCGCATATCCATCGCCGTCATGGTGATGTTCGTGCTGCTGCTCATCAACGTCAACTACCTGCAGGGCTTCGAGCCGGCCAGCCTGGCCACCAAGCCGGGGAACTCACGCGCGTTCTACGCCTCGCAGAACCAGTACGAGCGCGGCAGCATCATCACCTCGGACGGCGTGACGATCGCCGCATCGAAGCCGAGCAGCAACAGCAGCGACTCGATCAAGTATCAGCGCTACTACCCGCACGGGCCCGAGTACGCCCCGGTGACCGGCTACAACACGCTGTACAGCCAGAGCGGCATCGAATACTACGAGAACTCGGTGCTGAACGGCAGCGACGCGTCGCTGACGGTCCGCAACTTCATCGACCTGCTCACCGGCAAGCCCCGCAAGGGCGCCAACGTGACCGTCACGATCAACTCCAAGGCCCAGGACGCGGCCTGGAGCGCGCTGCAGAGCGACACGGGCGGCAAGCCCGGCGCGGTGGTCGCGCTGGACCCGCAGACCGGCGCGATCCTGGCCATGGCCTCCTACCCGAGCTACGATCCCAACCTGCTGGCCACCCACGACGGCGCCAAGCTCAACCAGGCCGACCAGGCCCTGCTCAAGGCGCCCGGCAACCCGCTGCTGAACCGGGCCATCAACTTCACCTGGCCGCCCGGCTCGACGTTCAAGATCGTGACCAGCTCGGCGTACCTGACCAAGAACCCGAACAGCACGCCGTCGACCAACGTCTACTCGCCCACGCAGCTCAAGCTGCCGCAGACGACGCACATCCTGACCAACAACGACGGCGAGGTGTGCGGGAACGGGAGCGGGCAGGCCAGCCTGCTCACCGCCTTCGCCCAGTCGTGCGACACGACCTTCGGCAGCCTCGGCATGACCCTCGGGATACCGACGCTCACCAACTCCGCCGAGCTCTTCGGCATGAACGACAAGACCCTGCGGATCCCGATGCCGGTGACGCCGAGCAACTACTACGTCATCCCGCCGAGCCCGGCGCTGACCGCGTTCTCGGCCATCGGGCAGTACAACGACACCGTGACCCCGCTGCAGGAGGCCATGTTCGCCGCGGCCATCGCCAACGGCGGCAAGCTGATGACGCCGTACCTGGTCAAGCAGGTCACCGCCAGCGACCTGAGCACGGTGGAAACGACCAGCCCGGCCCAGCTGGGCCAGGCGGTCTCGCCCACCGTGGCCTCTGACCTGGGCCAGATGATGCTCGCCGTGGTCCAGGACCCGGACGGCACCGCGAACGCGTTCAATTCCGGGGCCGTGGGCTTCACCATGGCCGGCAAGACCGGTACCGCTCAGAACGGGGTGAACAACACCGGCCTCAACGACGCCGTCTTTACCTGCTATGCGCCGTTCGACAACCCGCAGATCGCCGTCGGCGTCATAATTCAAGGCGGAGGTTACGGGGCCACCGCGGCCGCACCCATCGCTGTGCAGGTCATCAAGGCGTACCTGGCATCACTGGGGAAATAGTGACCGATTACCTGCTGGCGGGCCGCTACCGGCTGACCGACCGGATCGCGGCCGGCGGCATGGGAGAGGTCTGGCGCGGCGAGGACGTACTGCTCAACCGGGCGGTGGCGGTGAAGCTGCTGCCCACCGGGCGGGCCGGCGATGAGTCGTTCCTGGCCCGGTTCCGTGCCGAGGCCCGGTATGCGGCCAGCCTGTCCCATCCGGGCATCGCCCGGGTCTACGACTACGGCGAGTCCGCCGAGTTCGGCGGCGCGTACCTGATCATGGAGCTGGTCAAGGGCGAGCCGCTGTCCGCGATCCTGGCCCGGGCGGGCCGGCTGTCCCCGGACGCCACCCTGGACATCATCGGCCAGGCGGCCCGGGCGCTCGAGGCGGCCCACCAGGCCGGCATCGTGCACCGGGACATCAAGCCGGGCAACCTGCTGGTGGCCGGCGGCGGCACCACGAAGATCACCGACTTCGGGATCGCCACCGCGGTGCGCGCGGCGCAGGCCTCGCACCTGACCGAGACCGGCATGGTGATGGGCACGGCCATGTACGTCTCGCCCGAGCAGGCCACCGGCGCGCCGGTGGACTTCTCCTCCGACATCTATTCGCTCGGGGTAGTGGCGTACGAATGCCTGGCCGGGCACGTGCCGTTCATGGCCAGCGAACCGCTGGCCATCGCGTACGCGCACAAGCACGCGCCGGTGCCCGCGCTGCCGCCCGACGTGCCGCCGCCGGTCGCGGACCTGGTGTACGACATGCTGGCCAAGACCCCGTCCGGGCGCCCGGCCAGCGCCCAGGTGGTGGCGGACCGCGCCGACATGCTGCGCGAGGCCCTGTTTGTTGGTGGCGGGGCCCTGGGCGCGGCCCCCCGGCGCGCCGACTTCGCCGGGGTGACCAGGGCGGACCTGCCGGCCGCCCCGACCGGCGCCCTGCGCCGGGACGACTATGACCCGGCCGGCGGCGGCTCCCGCCCGCCCGGCAGCCGCCGCCGCTGGATCACGGCCAGCCTGACCGCGGCGCTGTGCGCCCTGGCCGCCGCGACCGGCCTGTACCTCAGCGGTCACATGCACGGCCAGAGCAGCGGAGACCTGGGCAACAACACGGTGCAGCAGCTGAGCTCGCCGGCCTCCTCGCCGTCCCTGAGCACCAGTCAGCCCGCCACGGCCAGCCCAACTCCTAGTACGGTGGAACAGCCATCAACGGTGCCCGCTACCTCAGCGAGCCCCAAGACCAGTAAGTCACCCAAACCGACAATATCTCCCAAGACATCACCACCATCGTCGTCGAGCCCCACCTCGACGGTGAGCAGTTCGACCTCGGCAAGTGCTTCTTCATCGGCATCGGCATCGGCATCGGCCACGTCGTCGGGTCCGACTTCGACGCCCACGACGCCTTAGATACTGGCAATAACGCAGGGTGGTTTGGCAGAGTGCGAGACATGACACAGCCCCGTCTACTCGGCGGCCGCTATGAGCTCGACGGCGTCGTCGGCCGCGGCGGCATGGCGGAGGTGTACCGCGCGCGCGACATCCGGCTCGACCGGATCGTGGCGATCAAGACGCTGCGCGCCGACCTGGCCCGGGACCAGATATTCCAGGCCCGGTTCCGGCGCGAGGCCCAGTCGGCGGCCTCGCTGAACCACCCGTCCATCGTGGCGGTCTACGACACCGGCGAGGACATGGCCACCGGGGTCCCGGTGCCGTACATCGTGATGGAGTTCGTCGACGGCCGCACCGTGCGTGACCTGCTGCAGGATGGCCACCGGCTGCTGCCGGAGCGGTCGCTGGAGATCATCGACGGGGTGCTGCGCGCCCTGGACTACAGCCACCAGGCCGGCATCGTGCACCGGGACATCAAGCCGGGCAACGTGATGGTGACCCGCAACGGCGACGTCAAGGTCATGGACTTCGGCATCGCCCGGGCCATGAGCGACGCCCAGGCCACGATGACCCAGACCGCCCAGGTGATCGGCACCGCCCAGTACCTGTCGCCCGAGCAGGCCCGGGGCGAGCGGGTCGACTCCCGCAGCGACCTGTACTCAACCGGCTGCCTGCTGTACGAGCTGCTCACCGGACGGCCGCCGTTCACCGGCGACTCGCCGGTCGCGATCGCCTACCAGCACGTCCGGGAGAACCCGATCCCGCCGTCCCGGGTCGACCCGGACGTGCCGGCCTGGGCCGACGCGATCGTGCTGAAGGCGATGGCCAAGTCCCCGGCCGACCGGTACCAGACGGCGGCCGATATGCGTGCCGACCTGCAGCGCGCCGCGTCTGGCCTGCCGGTGGCGGCCGCGCCGCCGACCAGGGTGGACATGTACCCGAACACCCAGCGGATGGGCGCCGACGCGATGACGGGCCGGACGTCCGCGATCCCGCCGGTGTCCGACTACGAGTACGCCGGAGCCGGCTACGACGGCGGCCGCGGCGGCCGAGGTGGCGGCGGGCACCGGTGGATACCGTGGGTGCTGGGCCTGGTGCTCGTCCTCGGCGTGGTCATCGGCGTGGCCTACTACCTGCTGGCCGGCGGCAAGACCTACTCGGTGCCGCTGGTGAACGGCCAGACCGTGGCCGCGGCGCAGCACGAGATCGCCGCTGAGGGCCTGCGTTCGACCGTGGTCGACCAGGCCAGCAACAGCGTCCAGAAGGGCGTGGTGATCGACTCCAACCCGGCGCAGGGCAACAACGTCCCCGCGAACACCCTGGTGACGCTGTACGTCTCCACCGGGGCGGCGCCGGTCGCCGTGCCGGACGTGGAGGGCAAACAGGAGAACGTGGCCCAGACCACGTTGCAGAATGCCGGCTTCCAGGTCACGGTGCAGACCGATGCCACCTCGACCGAGCCATCGGGCACGGTGGTCAACCAGAGCCCGGTCGGCGGCACCAAGGTGGCCCCCGGATCCAAGGTGACCATCTTCGTCTCCGGCGGGACCAGTGTGCCCAATGTGGTCGGCGTACCCGCGGCCAGCGCCGTGACCCTGCTCCAGAACGACGGCTTCAAGGTGAATCAGATCACCACGGCCGGGCCGGCCGGGACCACCCCGGGCACCGTGTGGCAGCAGAGCCCCACCGCCAGCACCCCGGCGGCGGGCGGGTCGACCGTGAACATCTACATCCAGCCCCAGCAGGCCTCGCCGTCGCCGTCGCCGTCGTCGCCCACCCCGACCCCGAGCGGCAGCGGCGGGTTGCAACCGGGCTTCTAGCCGCCCGAAGCCAGCTCCTGGGAACGGGCCATCCCCGGGAGCGGCTACGCTTAGGTTCCGCACCGCTGTGCTTGCCCAGGGGACGGACCCGTAGAACCCCCCGGACCCCGCAGCTTTTTCATGCAGGAGGCCGTCGTGCCCAAGTCGCGCGTCCGTAAGAGGACGGTGTACACGCCGCCGCCGCCCAAGTCGAAGCGGCGGAAGGTCAGCCCGCCATGGGTGGGCCCGACCATCGTGGTCTGCCTGGTCCTCGGCCTGGCCTGGATCGCGGTGTACTACATCACCAACGGATCGTTCCCGGGCATGTCGGCCCTGGGCGCATGGAACCTGGTGGTGGGCTTCGCCTTCGTCATCGCCGGCGTCACCCTGTCCACCCGGTGGCACTGAGCCCGGCCTTCAGTAGCCGCCGCTGGTCAGCTGGCCATTCCTGATCGCGATGGCGATCACCAGCAGCGCCACGATGGCCACGGTCGCGAGCACCTGCAGCACGAGGCGGTTCTTGCGCGGCGCGTACGCGTAGGCCGCGGTGAGGAGCGCGCCGGTGAGCAGCCCGCCGACGTGGTCCTGCCAGGCGATGATGTTGTGCAGGAACAGGCTGAGGGCCAGGTTGATGGCGATCAGCGCGACGATCCCGCGGCTGTCGAGGCGGAGCCGCCTGGACACCACGAACCACGCGCCGAACAGGCCGAAGATGGCGCCTGAGGCGCCGACCGCGGGGGCGTTCGGCTCGGCGAGGAAGTAGTACATCACCCCGCCGCCGACCGCGCTGAGCAGGTACACGCCCAGGAACCGCCACCGGCCGAGGAAGCCCTCCAGGGCCGGGCCCACGAAGATCAGCGCCCACATGTTGAACAGGATGTCCCAGATGCCCAGGCCGCCGGTCAGGCCGGTCGCCGGGGCCAGGAACGCGGACGTGACCAGCCGGTACCACTCGCCCGCGGCGACACCGTGCAGCGGGCCGCCGGGCACGTAGCTGGCGTACCCGATCATCTCCAGGTCGGTGACGATGCCCGGACGGATCCAGGTGAGGAAGAAGATCACGACGTTGATCGCGACC
>Ga0335081_10013419_pt1 | contig 13251 bp, 6 predicted proteins | sample Lox_Sample_35_FD_206713 | JGI IMG/M metagenome (GOLD analysis project Ga0335081, IMG submission 206713) | Soil microbial communities from Loxahatchee National Wildlife Refuge, Florida, United States - Lox_Sample_3.5 | ecosystem: Environmental > Terrestrial > Soil > Wetlands | place: USA: Florida...
CAGGAGCGCCCCTACGTCAACGTCAAGACCATCCTGCACCGCAACGATCCGATCCTGACCTGCGCGCCGCAGCACAAGCCGGTCGATGAGACCGGACTGCTCAAAGGCATTGCCGGCGCCGCGCAAATCTGGCGCGCGCTCGACGCCTGCGGCATTCCCGACGTGCTCGGCGTATGGAACCACGAAGCGGGTCCGGCAACGCGCTTCACCACCATTCAGATTCGCCAGCGTTATCCCGGTCACGCCCGGCAGGCGTTGCACGTCGCCTGCGCCTGCCAGGGCGGTGCCTATGCGGGCAAGTGGACCGTCGTGGTCGACGAGGACATCGACGCCGGCGAGCTTGATCAGGTGCTATGGGCGATGTGCACGCGTTTCGATCCCAAGGTCGACATCGACCTGGTGCAGAAAGCCTGGGCCTCCAAGCGCGACCCGCTCTTTCTGCCGGGCAATTTCAACAACCGCATCCTGATCGACGCCTGTATCCCCTATGACATGAAACTCAAGGGCACTTTCCCGACGGTCGTCGACGTCGGCGGCGATCTGCGCGCCAGGCTGCGGGCAAAATTTCCAAGGCTGTTTCATTAGGGCATGATCCGATTTGATCGGATCATGGTCGTCAGAGTTCACAAGCGACGCGAGGATGAGTTCTACGCTCGGTTCGCAGCGAAAAGCTCCTTGCCGAGGGTGTTGAAGCGCGCCTTTTGATCGTCGCTTAGCGCATCGTAGAAATCGGCCAGCGCCGGACGCACGATATTGATGGCTTGCAGCATGGCTTGCAGCCTTTTGCCGACCGCTTCGAGCCGCGCCGGCGGGGTGCTCGGAATCTCGCTCGGGCAGGACGCCTTGATCGTGTCGGCGGCATTGGCCGCGGCCGATTGCAGCGCTTCGAGCTTGGCACGCTGGGCATCGGTCGGCCGCACCGTGCGCTCGATCTGCTCGGCGGGCCAGGCCATGACTGCGGCGTCACATGCGGCTTGCGGGCTCGGGGCGTTCGAGGCCTGCGCCCCGTGCGTCCCACTTTGCGCCTCTGTCGTGCCGACGTCGTTGAAGCGAGCCTTTTGCTCGTCGCTGAGCGAGTCATAGAACGCCGCCAGCGGTGGCCGGACGATATCGACCGCCTGCACCAGAGCTTGCATCCGCTGCTGCATCTCATCGAGCCGGCTGGTCGGCGTGAACGACACGCTAGTCGGGCAATGCGACTTGATCTCGTCGCTCGCCTGGACGACGGCGTTGCCGAATGCGTCGAGCAGCGTCGTCTGCTTGTCGTCCGGCTTCACCGCATCCTGGATCTGGCCGATCGGCCACCCGGTGACCTCCGTGGCCTCCTCGGTACAGCTTTGCGCCATCTGCTGCTTCAGCGCCGCCATACGCGCCGGAGCACGCCGGCCTCGCACATACTCCCCGTAATCGTAGGGCCAGAATATGCCGGTATAGATATCGCCATAGCCGTAGACCCAAAACGGATCGATATAGGCGTAATCCTCCGGCCAGAGCGCGTAGTAGAAGAAGTCGCCATAGGCATAGGGCCAGAACAGCGGACCGATCCAGCCGAGATGATGGTAGGGATGCCAGCCGGCGTAGAAGAACGGTCGGAACGCGCCGCCGGATGCCATGAAATGTCGGTGTGCAGCGAAGGCACCGGCAAAGCTGCCGTTGATGCCAGGACCGGTTCTGCCGGCGATCCCTGCGGCGCGCCCCAATCCCGGTCCGACGCCATGTGCGGTCGCCGCACCGGCAACGCCATGGGAGCTAGCCAAGCCGCGCCGCGAGAGCCGCCCGAAATGCGCGAAGCGAGGTCCCGCGCCGTGCACCGTCCCGATGTGCCCCGTATATCCGGGGATGCTGCCGATATGACCAACATGACCGAAATGCACTGCACCGCCATGCACGGCGCCGATATGCGCGACGCCGCTATGGGCAATACCCATGCGTGGCGCACCACCGAGGTGCATCATCGCACCACCCGGATGGCCTCCAGAAAAATGCGGCGCCGCGAAGTGAGCGCCACCGCCGCCGATATGAACGCCGCCGGGACCGCCCCGCGCCGCCAGCGTTGCACCTACCAGGGACAGCGATACGCCAACCGTCGCCAGGCTCGTTGCCATCTTGTGCATTGGACGCAATCCTTATCGGGCTGATACTGAAGGCCAACGCCACATCGGCTGGGCCGTTCCTGTTTCCTCGGAGCTTCGATGCTGCAACGCACCTTCACGACCACGCGGGGACGTCGTGTCCGATGTCGTCACGGACATGTGGTCGGTTCACCACCGAAGCGCCAGCGCGCGCTTATCACTTCCACGTGCAAGCGTGATGAATGAGTGTTCATGAGAAACAACAGTCATCGTCCATGATTTGCTTCGTGGATGACTTGTTTCATCCATACTTGCCTTCTTGAACCACGCTCGCGACGAATTCGTGCGGGATGAGCGAGGTTGCATCGATGGCCCCTCCGCGCTGGTCATTCCGGCGCGAGTTATCCACACCTCGCAAGGTTTCGGCGAGGGCATGGCGCACTTGATCGACATTTTCGCGCCGCAGACTATCACCTGACGATTACAGGCTGTGCAGAACGCTGCCGCGCCGCGGCGCGCGAGAGCCGAATTGTTGATATTCGATGATGCGTGGGGCATGGTTGACGCAATCGTTGGGAGCCGGAAATCCACAAGGCGGTGCGTGCGGTTTGCCGCCATCAGGGGTGCCGCAGCGGGGCGCGGCGCGCATGTCTGCCGGATTTTCGGCGTAACTGGTGGCATTTCGGGTTCCACAGCAACGGGTTTGCGGCGGTGCATGCGTTGGCCCATGCCGGCTTTGGTTGTGGGGAGTGGGTGCGACGCGGCCGGGCCTTGCGCGTGCAAGCCTTCCTCGCCGCGTCAGCGCTCGTCGTGCCACTCGCGGCCTGCACCGTCGGTCCGAACTACACGCGTGAAGCCGCACCGGTTTCGCCGCAGTTCAAAGAGCTTAAAGGCTGGAAGGTCGCGACCCCGCGCGACCAGCTTGACCGCGGCAATTGGTGGGCGGCCTACCGCGATGCGAAGCTCGCGCTGTTGCTGCGCCAAGTCGAAATCTCCAACCAGACGGTGGCCGCTTCGGCGGCAGCCTACGAGCAAGCCCGGGCGCTAATCCGCGAAGCGCAAGCCGCTTTGCTGCCGACGGTGACCGGCAGCTACACCTACAATCGCACGCGCACCGGGCCGAAGGCGGGCGGCGGCAGTTCCGTCGTCACCGGCGCCGGAACCACGACTGGAGGTGATCGCGGCGGCGCGAGCTATTCAACGACCTATACGGCGCAGGCGAGCGGCAATTGGACGATCGACATCTGGGGCAAGGTACGCCGCCAGATCGAGAGCAACGTGGCCGCCACGCAGGTCAGCGCCGCAGATCTCGACAATGCCAAGCTCGCCGCGCAGGCGCAGCTCGCCATCGCCTACTTCAATCTGCGCGCCACGGACTCGCTGCGCGATCTGCTCGCGCGCACTGTCGCCGAGTACAAGCGCACGCTTGAGATTACGCAGAACCAATACAATGCCGGCGTCGTGTCGCGAGCCGACGTCATCACTGCGCAAACCCAGGTGCTCACGGTCGAGGCGCAACTGATCAATGTCGGCGTGCAACGCGCCGCTTTCGAGCATGCCATTGCGGTGCTGACCGGCCGGCCGCCAGCCGAACTGACCATAACCCCGCATCTGCTCGGCGGTTCTATTCCGAAAATTCCGGTCGTGCTGCCCTCGACGCTGCTCGAACGGCGGCCCGACATTGCCGCGTCGGAGCGCGCCATGCAGGAGCAGAACGCACTGATCGGCGTTGCGGTTGCGGCCTATTACCCGGACATCAGCCTCTCGGGCCTTGCCGAGTTCATCGGCCGCAATCCGTTGCCGTTCAGCACGCCGCACCTGGTCTGGTCGCTTGGTGCAGCCGCGACCGACGAGCTGTTCGATGGCGGACTGCGCGGCGCCCAAGTCGATGCCGCCCGTGCGGCCTATTGGGAGAGCGTTGCGAACTACCGCCAGACTGTTCTTACCGCCTTCCAACAGGTCGAGGACCAGCTTGCGGCGATCCATATCCTCTCCCAGCAGCTCGGCGTCGAGCGCCAGGCCGTTCGCGCCGCGCGCGAGGCGGTCGACGTCTATCTCAATCAGTACCGCGCCGGCACCGTTTCCTTCACCACTGTGGTCACGGCCGAGGCGACGTTGCTGCAGGACGAGGAAGCCGAACTGACGGTGCGGCAAAACCTCTTTCTGGCCAGCGTCAGCTTGATCGAAGCGGTCGGCGGCGGCTGGGATACGACCTTGCTGCCGACCCAGAACGAGCTCGAGAGCGGATTCTCACTATTGCCACAACTCTGAAGAATGCCGGCCGCGGCTGTGTCGGAAAGCCAGACATCGGCCACAAGCCGTTGATTTAATAATCGAATCCAGCAAGTTGTCGACATCCGCTTCGCTGCTGCTAACAGTGCTTCATCGATGAGCTTGAAGGGTAGCGGCGGCGCGTCGCATCATTAGCGAATTTTCATTAGCCGAGGCTGGCCAGCGCAGACTAAAATGTTGAATATGCCGGAGATTCTTTGCGCCAGATGGATGAGAGAACGCGCACCACTGATGACGAATTGGCGCCGAATCTTCGTCGCACCGCGCCGACGCCAGCCGTAACCACTCCATCTCGCTCGAAAATTCGCATTGGTCTCGGGCTCCTCATTGTGCTCGGGCTGCTCGCCGGGACTTATCAGATCGTGCGGTGGGTGCGCGCGCCGCAGCCGGCGACCGCACGATTTCAGGCCGGCGCCCTGCAATCGGTCGGCGCGGCGACGATCGCTCCCGGCAATATCCGCATCCTGGTCAACGCGCTCGGCACTGTCAGCCCGCTTGCCACTGTCACGGTGCAAACTCAGATCAGCGGCCAGTTGACCGAAGTCGCCTTCAAGGAGGGACAGATCGTCCACAAAGGCGACTTCCTCGCCCAGATCGACGCGCGGCCCTACGAGATTCTGAAAGCTCAGTACGAGGGACAACTCGCCCATGACCAGGGACTGCTGGCTCAGGCGCAGATGGATTTGAAGCGCTATCAGACGCTGGTGCAGCAGAATTCTATTGCCCGCCAGCAGGCCGAGGACCAAGCCTATCTCGTGCAACAATATGAGGGCCTGGTGCGCGTCGATCAGGCGCAGATCGACGCGCAGGCGCTGAACGTCTCCTATTGTCGCATCGTCTCTCCGGTTACCGGCCGCATCGGCCTGCGCCTGGTCGATCCCGGCAACTACGTGCAGACGTCGAGCGCAAGCAGCATAGCGGTCGTCACCGAATTGCAGCCGATCTCCGTCCTGTTCTCGGTCGCCGAGGATTATCTGCCGGAAATCATGCCGCAGATGACGGCCGGCGCGAAGCTTGAGGTCACTGCGTTCGATCGCTCGAACACCAAACAGCTCGGTGTCGGCGAGGTGACGGCGGTGGATAGCCAGATCGACACCACGACCGGCACCGTGAAATTGCGCGCACAGTTCGACAACGCGGACAACGCGCTGTTCCCCAACCAGTTCGTCAATGCGCAGCTCCTGGTGCGGACCCTGGAAAACGTCGTCACCGTGCCGACGGCAGCCATCCAGCGGGGCCTGCCCGGCAGCACGAGCGGCGGCGGTGCCGGCTCCTTCGTCTATCTGCTCAACGCCGACAACACGGTCTCGGTGCGGCAGATTACGATCGGCGCGACCGACGGTAGCCTCACGGCGGTCAATTCCGGGCTCAGTGCAGGCGATCGCGTTGTCGTCGACGGCGCCGACCGGCTGCGCGACGGCCTGCACGTCAATGTCGCGACGCTCGACAACAAGCCGATTGGCGGCGCACCGGGCCAGGGCGCTCCCGGCGTGCGCGGCGGGAGCAATGGAGCACCGGGCAACCGCGGCACCGGCGCGCAATTGCGCAATGGCGGTCAAGCTCCCAATCGGCCCCAGAATCAAGGCTCAGGTGGCGGCAACCGGTGACGGGGGCGGCGGGGGCGGGACGACGGCTGGCGCTTCGGCGCGACGGTGAAATGGTGCGATGAACGTCTCCGAGCCCTTCATCCTGCGTCCGGTCGGCACGTCGCTCTTGATGGCGGCGATCATGCTGTCGGGCATCGTCGCTTTTTCATTTCTGCCGCTGTCGACTTTGCCCGAGGTCGACTATCCGACGATCCAGGTCCAGACCCTGTATCCCGGCGCAAGCCCCGAGGTGATGACATCCTCCATCACCGCCCCGCTCGAGCGGCAGTTTGGGCAAATGCCGGGCCTCAACCAGATGACCTCGGCCAGTTCCGCCGGCGCCTCGGTCATTACGCTGCAATTCGGCCTCGATCTCAGTCTCGACATTGCCGAGCAGGAGGTGCAGGCGGCGATCAACGCTTCCGGCAATCTGCTGCCGGCCGATCTGCCGACACCGCCGATCTACGCCAAGGTCAATCCCGCCGACGCGCCGATTCTCACTCTCGCGGTGACGTCGAAGACGCTGGCACTGACCGACCTCGAAGATTTGAGCGAGACGCGTCTGGCTCAGAAAATCTCGCAAGTGACCGGCGTCGGCCTGGTCAGCGTCAGCGGCGGCCAGCGCCCCGCGGTACGCATCCAGGTCAACCCGCAGGCGCTCGCCGCTTACGGCCTCAATATCGACGACATTCGCACCACGATCGGCAATCTCAACGTCAACATTCCCAAGGGCAATATCGACGGCCCGACGCAGGCCTCGACGATCAACGCCAACGACCAGCTGGCAAACGCCGACCAATACCGTCACATGATCGTCGCCTACCGCAACGGCGGGCCGGTGCGACTGTCCGACGTGGCGACGATCGTCAGCGGTCCGGAAAACGTGAAGCTCGGCGCCTGGGCCAATTCGACGCCGGCGATCATACTCAACGTGCAGCGCCAGCCGGGCGCCAATATCATTCAGGTCGTCGATCGCATCCAGGCCCTGCTGCCGCAAATTCTCTCGACGCTGCCCGCCGCCGTCGATGTCGGCATCATGAGCGACCGCACCGTCACGATCCGTGCCTCGGTCGCCGACGTCGAATTCGAGCTTGCGCTCGCCGTCGTCTTGGTCGTGATCGTGATCTTCGTCTTCCTGCGAACCTTGCCCGGCACCATCATCCCGAGCCTCTCGGTGCCGCTATCGCTGGTCGGCACGTTCGGCGCGATGTACCTGTTCGGCTACAGCCTCGACAATCTGTCCCTGATGGCGCTGACGATCGCCACCGGCTTCGTCGTCGACGACGCCATCGTGATGATCGAGAACATCACCCGCTTCGTCGAAGGCGGCATGGAGCCGCTGGAGGCTGCATTGCGCGGCTCGGCGCAGATCGGCTTCACCATCATTTCGCTGACCATCTCGCTGATCGCAGTTCTGATACCGCTGTTGTTCATGGGCGAGGTCGTCGGCCGCCTGTTCCACGAATTCGCCATCACGCTCGCGGTGACCATCATCATCTCCGCGGTCGTCTCGCTGACGCTGGTGCCGATGATGTGCGCCCGGTTGATCCGTCATCGCCCCGAGGCGGAGCGCACGGCATTTGATCTCACCGCGGAGCGCGTTTTCAACAACGTCATTGCGCAATACGGCCGGGCACTCAATTGGGTCCTCGACCGCCAGCCGCTCACGCTTCTCGTTGCCGTCCTGACGCTCGGCCTGACCCTTCTGCTTTACGTGATCATTCCCAAGGGGTTCTTTCCGGTTCAGGATACCGGGTTGATCCAGGGCATCACCGAGGCCTCGCAGAGCATCTCCTACGAGGCCATGGCGGCGCTGCAGAACAAGCTCGCCGAAGCGATCCTCAAGGATCCGGATGTCGAGAATGTCAGCTCGTTCGTCGGCGTCGACGGCATCAACCAGACGCTCAATACCGGGCGCTTTCTGATCACGCTGAAGCCACATGACGAGCGCAACCTCAATGCGGCGCAGATCGCGCGTCGGATCGGAACCGAGGTCTCGGGCGTCGTCGGCATCGCGCTCTACATGCAGCCGGTGCAGGACCTCACCATCGACTCGACGGTGAGCCGCGCCGCCTATCACTTCGTCCTGGAAGACGCCAACGCCACGGAATTCAATACCTGGGTGCCGAAGCTGGTGCAGGCGCTCTCGCAGCTGCCGCAGATCACCGATGTCGCGAGCGACCTGCAGCAGCAAGGCCTTGCCGTCAACCTGGTCATCGATCGCGCCACCGCCAGCCGCTTCGGCATCACTCCGGCGACCGTCGATAACGCGCTCTACGATTCGTTTGGCCAGCGCATCGTGTCGACGATCTACACGCAGTCGAACCAATACCGCGTCATCCTCGAGCTCGACCCGACATTGCAGAAGTCGCTGACCGGCCTGTCTTCGATCTACCTGCCGTCATCGTCGTCCGCCAGCAACGGGCAAGTGCCGCTTTCCGCCATCGCACATATCGAGCAGCAGGCAGGCCCGCTGCTGATCACGCATTTCGGCCAGTTTCCGGCGACGAATATCTCGTTCAACACCGCGCCGGGCGTTTCGCTCGGCGCCGCAGTCGAAGCGATCCAGCAGGTCGAGTCCGAGGTCAAGCTGCCGGACAGCTTCATTACCGCTCTCCAGGGCACCGCGGCGGCGTTCCAGAGTTCGCTGAGCAACGAGGTGTTTCTGATCGTCGCCGCCATCATCGCGATGTATATCGTGCTCGGCGTTCTCTACGAGAGCTTCATTCACCCAATTACCATCCTGTCGACATTGCCGTCCGCCGGCGTCGGTGCGCTGCTTTCGCTGATGCTGCTCCACTACGATCTCGACGTCATCGCGATCATCGGCATCATTCTGCTGATCGGCATCGTCAAGAAGAACGCGATCATGATGATCGACTTCGCGCTTGATGCCGAACGCACCGAGGGACTGCCGCCGCGCGAGGCGATCTACCAGGCCTGTCTGCTGCGTTTCCGACCGATCATGATGACGACGATGGCGGCGATCCTTGGTGCTCTGCCGCTCTTGACCGGCACCGGCACCGGCTCGGAGCTGCGCCAGCCGCTCGGCCTTGCCATCATCGGCGGCCTGATCGTCAGCCAGATGCTGACGCTGTTCACCACACCGGTCATCTACCTCTACTTCGACCGGCTGGCGCTGCGCCTCACCGGCCGCCGGCCGGCAAACCGCCTCGCATCCGGAGAGCCGGCCGAATGAACATCTCGGCGCCATTCATCGCCCGGCCGGTGGCGACGACACTGCTGACGCTCGGCATCGCACTGTCGGGGGCGCTGGCGTTCTCCAAGCTGCCGGTCTCGCCGCTGCCGCAGGTCGATTTTCCAACCATCTCGGTCAGCGCTTCGTTGCCGGGCGCAAGTCCCGAGACGGTGGCGACGAGCGTCGCCGCGCCGCTCGAGCGCCATCTCGGCCAGATTGCCGGCGTCACCGAGATGACGTCGCAGAGCGGCATCGGCTCGGCCCGCATCACGCTGCAATTCGAGCTCAATCGCGACATCGAAGGCGCCGCCCGCGACGTGCAGGCAGCGATCGTCGCCGCGCGCACCGATCTGCCGGCCAATCTGAAATCCAACCCGACCTATCGCAAGGTCAATCCGGCGGACGCGCCCATTCTCATTCTGGCAATGACGTCGAAAACGCTGACGCAAGGCCAGATGTATGACGCAGCCAGCAACGTGTTTCAGCAACGGCTGTCGCAGATCGCCGGCATCGGCCAGGTCATCATCGGCGGGTCGGCGCTGCCTGCGGTCCGTGTCGAGCTCAATCCGCAAGCTTTGTTCAAATACGGCATCGGACTTGAAGACGTACGCGCGTCGCTTGCTTCGGCCAACGCCAACAGCCCGAAGGGCACCATCGACGATGGCGAGCGGCGTTATCAGATCTACACCAACGACCAGGCCACCCGGGCCGCGGACTATGCGCCACTGATCGTCGCCTATCGCAACGGCGCCGCCGTGAAGCTGTCCGACGTCGCCGCCGTGAACGATTCGGTCGAGGATGTACGCAATCTCGGCCTGTCCAACGGCCAGCCGTCGGTCCTGGTCATCCTGTTCCGCCAGCCTGGCGCCAACATCATCGAAACCATCGATAATGTGAAGGCCGAGCTGCGCCATCTCGAAGCGGCGATGCCGGCCGACGTCAACGTGACGATTGCGATCGACCGCAGCACGACCATACGTCAATCGCTGCGCGACACCGAGCTGACGCTGGTCATCGCCATCGGCCTGGTGATCGTGGTCGTGTTCATGTTCCTGCGCAGCGTCCGCGCCACGATCATCCCGGGCGTCGCCGTGCCGATTTCGATCCTCGGCACGTTCAGCGGTATGTACCTGCTCGGCTACAGCCTCGACATTTTATCGCTGATGGCGCTGACCATCGCCACCGGTTTCGTCGTCGACGATGCGATCGTCGTTCTGGAGAACATTTCCCGTCACATCGAGGCCGGCATGCCGCGCCTGCAGGCGGCCCTGATCGGCGCCCGCGAAGTGGGCTTCACCGTGCTCTCGATCAGCCTGTCGCTGATCGCTGTATTCGTTCCGATCCTGCTGATGGGCGGCATATTGGGCCGGCTGTTCCGCGAGTTCACGGTCACATTGTCGCTCGCTATCCTCATTTCGCTGGCGATTTCGCTCACCACGACACCGATGATGTGCGCACTGTTGCTCAAACCGCGAGCGGCCGCCGAGCAGGAACGCAGACGCACGTTCTTCGATCGTGCCGGCGCCAGCTATGAGCGATCCCTCGACTGGGCGCTGCGGCACCGCAGGCTGGTGATGCTGACCTTCATCGGCGCAATCGTGCTCAATGTCGTGCTGTTCGCCATCGTGCCCAAGGGCTTCTTTCCACTACAGGACACCGGACGCATGGTCGGCTCGTTGCAGGCCGACCAGAGCGTTTCGTTCAAGGCGATGAGCCAGAAACTGCGGCAGATGATGGCGATCGTCGAGGCCGATCCTGCCGTGGAGCACGTCGTCGGCTATACCGGCGTGAGCGGCGGCGGCTTTGGCACAATCAATACCGGCTCGGTATTCGTCTCGCTCAAGCCCATTTCGGAACGGCCGCCGATCGATCAGGTGATCGCGCGACTGCGGCCCAAGCTCGCACAGGTCCCGGGCGGCCGGCTGTTCCTCAATGCCGTGCAGGATATCCGCGCCGGGGGCCGCCAGAGCAATTCGACCTATCAGTACACATTACAGGCCGACAATGCGCAGGAGCTGTTCACCTGGGCGCCGCGGCTGGTGACGGCGCTCGAGCATAGCTCGGTGCTTGCCGACGTCAGTACCGATCAACAGCAGAAAGGCCTCGAATCCGACCTCGTCATCGATCGCGATACCGCCGCACGCTTCGGCGTAACCCCAGCGCAGATCGACAACACGCTTTACGATGCCTTCGGTCAACGCCAGGTGTCCGTGATCTACAGCGCGATCAATCAGTATCACGTCGTCATGGAGATCGAGCCGCGCTACACGCTGTTTCCGTCATCGCTCGCGGACATCTATGTGGCCACCTCGGCGGGCGGCGCCTCCGGTACCGCATCGTCGAATACACCCGTCGGCTCGATCAGTGTGGCGGCTACGACAAAATCGTCGACTTCTGCGTCGACGGCCAGCACCGCTGCGGCGAACGCCAACAACAATTCGGCGCGCAACGCCGCGATCAACTCGCTCGCCACCGCAGGCAAGAGCAACACGTCCTCCGGAGCGGCCGTCAGCACCGCCCAGGAAACGATGATTCCGCTTGCTGCGTTTGCGCACTACAACCCCGGCAACACGCCGCTGTCGATCAGCCATCAGGGCCTGTTCGTCGCCACGACCATTTCCTTCAATCTGCAGCCCGGCGCATCGCTCGGCGATGCGGCTGCCGAGATCGAAGCAGCCGTCAACAGCATCCACATGCCGGTTTCGATTCATGGCAGCCTCGCCGGCACCGCGCAGGTATTCCAGCAGTCGCTCAACAACGAGCCGGTGCTGATCGTCGCGGCGATTGCGGCCGTCTATATCCTTCTCGGCGTGCTATACGAGAGCTATATCCATCCGATCACCATCCTCTCGACTTTGCCGTCGGCTGGCGTCGGCGCGCTGCTGGCCCTGATGCTGTTTCATACCGAGTTCGACATCATCGGCATGATCGGCGTCATCCTGCTGATCGGCATCGTCAAGAAGAATGCGATCATGATGATCGATTTTGCCATTGAAGCGAAACGGTCGCGCAATCTCAGCTCTCACGATGCGATATTCGAAGCGAGTGTGCTGCGCTTCCGTCCAATCATGATGACGACGAGCGCCGCGATCCTCGGCGCAGTGCCGCTCGCAGTCAGTTTCGGCAATGGCAGCGAGATTCGCCGTCCACTGGGCATCGCCATCATGGGCGGGCTTTTGATCAGCCAGCTGCTGACGCTCTACACCACGCCGGTGCTTTATCTTTATCTCGATCGGTTCGGCATTTGGGTCGCGCGGCTGCGCCAGCGGATGCTGCCGGGCCTCTACCGCGCGCCCTCCGCCGGTTAGAGCATGATCCGGAAAAAGCCTGCCCGCGGACTTGATCCGCGGGTGGAAACCGGTTTTCCGAAAAGATCACGCTCTATCAACAGGCCAGAGCGAGAATGGATACAATCTGAAGCGATTTTTTCTCCAGGGCCTGAGCGCCCGCCGGGCGGCCGATACCGTCAGCGGATGATCAAGGGCTTGCGGCTGTAGCAGCAGGGCGTCGTCATCATCGGCTGCGGCGCGGGTAGCGTCGTGCGCAGCCAGAGGATTTTCGCGCGCGCTGCGGTGATGACCGGCCCCTTGATGCCTTCGTCGATGTCGGGGTTCGCTTCAAGATAATTGATCAAGCTGGTGAGCCCATAGATGTTGTCGTCGCTGCACCAGTAGCAAAAATCGACGGCCCGCCAGTTGTCGCCGGCGGTCGCCGGAGAGACGACAAAGCCGCACAGCATGAGCGCACAGGCAAGCCAGACCGGCTTCATCGCGAATCTCAATGCGAAAGCGAGCGCCTCATCATAGCCCGAGCCCGGCATCGGGCAAGGCCGTACCGTCCGGATTCTGCTATGCTTCGGCAACAAACTCCTGGGCGAGGAAACGCACATCGATGGTCCTCTCTTTCACTCGGCTGCCATCGCGTTTTGCCTGCGGCTTCGCCGCCTGGCTCGCTTTGGTGCAGCCCGGCGCCGCGGACGAAGCCGCCGACTTCTACAGCGGCAGGACCATCAATCTGATCGAAGGCTTCAATGTCGGCGGCGGTGCCGATCTTTACGCACGCACCATTGCTCGCCACCTCGGCCAGCACATCGCCGGGCATC
>Ga0335081_10013420_pt1 | contig 13250 bp, 8 predicted proteins | sample Lox_Sample_35_FD_206713 | JGI IMG/M metagenome (GOLD analysis project Ga0335081, IMG submission 206713) | Soil microbial communities from Loxahatchee National Wildlife Refuge, Florida, United States - Lox_Sample_3.5 | ecosystem: Environmental > Terrestrial > Soil > Wetlands | place: USA: Florida...
AAACCCAGGCCCGCATTTTCGAGCCGTTCTTCACCACAAAAGAAAAGGGCAAAGGGACGGGACTCGGGCTGTCGACGGTGTACGGCATCATCAAGCAGAGTGGCGGGTACGTGCTGGTGCAGAGTGAGCCCGGGCACGGGACGACGTTCAGAATTTATTTGCCGCGAGTGGAAGAAGCCGCGGACCCGACGGACACGGTAAGAATCGCGCTGCCGCAAGGGCGCGGAAGCGAGACGGTCCTGTTGGTGGAGGATGAGGAGTCGGTGCGGCAGCTGGTGCGCGAGACCCTGGAAGCGCGCGGATATCGGGTGCTGGAAGCAGAGAATGGCGAAGCGGCGCTGCGCATTTCAGAGCAGCATTCTGAGCCGATCCACATGCTGATCACCGACGTCGTAATGCCGGGCATGAGCGGGCGAGAGCTATCGGCAAGACTGTGCGCAACACATCCCACGACCAAGGTTCTCTATCTTTCCGGGTACACGGAAGATGCGATTGTGCACGAAGGTGTCCTGGGACCGGGCACTGCGTTCCTGCAGAAACCTTTTACCCTCCAGATGCTGTCCAGGAAAGTGCGGGAAGTCCTGGGAAATACGCAAATCATGTAAATCTTTCGACCACAGCCGCATCAGCAAGGATCAATCTTGGAGCGGACCACCCGTCAGTTTGCTTGCTGAACAAGGCTTTCCTCCGCCACATCAGCCCCGGCGATGTTCAACAAAAAAATCGGCAAGAAAATTTGCTTGACATCACACCAAACATTCATTATTTTCCCGGCAAAGTTGTAACGGGTAGTTTTCCCTCGGGCTAAATCTGTAGTCTGGAGGAATCGCGTGGGTGCCATCTTCGTTTGTACGCATTGTGCAGGTCTCAAAGACCTTGCCTTCTCCCCGACCAAGCCTGTTTTGATGCATCTACGAAACCACATTGGGTATGTGGTTCTTGCCCAGTTGCTTCTGCTGCCTTCGCTGATGGCACAAAACGTCGCGATCACAACCCATCACTATGACAATTACCGAACCGGCTGGAACAACCACGAATCCGTGCTCACGCCGGCCAACGTCGGCAGCGAGTCGTTCGGGATCGTCTACAGTGTTCCCTTGGATGCCCAGGTGGATGCGCAGCCCCTGATCGTTCCCCATGAAACCATCACTGCCGGTAATGATCCGGGCGTGCACGATGTCGTTTATGTGGCCAGCGAAGGCAACACCATTTACGCCATTGATGCCAACACTGGTGAGGTGCTGTTGAATCCGAACTTCGGTCCCCCGGTGATCATTACGCTCCCGGTATGCGGTGTAGGTCCGACGGTTGGAATTAAGAGCACTCCGGTAATTGATCTGGCGAGCAAGACGATGTATGTCGTCGTCTATACGGTGAAGTCGGGCAGGGCAAGCTATGGCGTTCATGCCTTGGATCTGGGCAATTTGACGGATAAGGTACCGCCCGTCGTTATCAAGGCTTCCCACACTCTGAACAATGGCTCGAACATCACATTCGATGCAGGATACCAGCTGCAACGCCCAGCCCTCTTGCTGGCGAATGGGAATGTTTATGCCGCCTTCGGGAGCTTCTGCGACCAAAGATTCAACCGTTCTCGAGGGTGGTTGCTTGGGTGGCAGGCGAGTTCGCTAACCCCCTTGGCAAGCAATCAACTTTTCGATTCACAAGCCACATCGCCCAACGACTACTTCCTCGCCTCGGTTTGGATGTCCGGGTGGGGCATTGCAGCGGATACCGCGGGAGATTTGTACCTGGTTACGGCAAACTCCGATCCGGGCGGATCCAGCTACGACGGGGTTACTGACTTGCAGGAAAGCGTGCTGAAGATTTCCCCGGACCTCAGCCAGGTGGTCGACCTCTTCACTCCCTTTGACTGGGCCGACCTGGATGAAGATGACCACGACTTCGGATCGGGTGGGGTGACCCTGCTACCCCGCAAACCCACCGCGCTTCCGCAGGATGGACCCGAGCTTGCGGTGGCTGCCGGCAAGGAAGGCACAATGTTCCTGATGGACCAGCACGATCTTGGTGGATATGATCCACTCGCGAACCATGTGCTGGGAGAATATTCAATCGGGAGATGCCTTTGCGGGTCTTCTTCCTTTGTTGATCCTGTCGACAAGATCCCGCGCGTGGTGTCCAGCGGGGGCGCAACCATCGGTTTGTGGAAAGTCCAATACAACCCAACGTTGGGGCTCGTCAATGTGGCCAATTCTGGAACCCTGTTTCATCGATCGGTCGGCTTCTTCACCGTGGTTTCTTCCAATGGACTGGCGAACCCCATCATTTGGGCGTTAGGAAGAAATAATTACAATGACGATGATCTGAACTTCTACGCGTTTGATCCCGAGGCAGGCGGAGGAACCTTGCAGCAGATTTTCTTCTCCTCCGAAGCCGGCGAATGGCCGTACTACGACGTGAATCCGAATTTGATTCCGGTGGTAGCGAATGGCAAGGTGTTCATCGCCAGCGGACAAGTACTGACTGTTTTCGGGTTGGATGATCGATTGAATCGACAAAAAGGGCGGCCGACGCCGGGTTGGAACGCACCACTCAATTAGGGTCGATCAACGTATAACCGGTTGAGCCTAGCCAACCTGCCACACCGTATCGAGCACAGTTCCGTCCACCCACTTCACAATTGCGACCGGACGATCGCTGCGTTTGGGGCGGGCGGGCTTGCCGCCGCAGATTTTCTCGACCTCAGCCTTGATGTCTTGGATGGGACGAATAGGCAGGCTCGAACCCTTCAAGGCATCGAGTAAATCCTGGCGGCGAGGATTAATTGCGATGCCGCGCTCGGTGGCGACGACGTCGATCATTTCGCCGGGGCCGGTCAGGGTGGTGACTTCATCGACGATCACTGGAATGCGGTCGCGGAAAGACGGCAGGGCGAGAATGCTGCAGCCGGACGCCAGGCAATTTTGCCATCCGCCGATGCCGTGCAGCAGGCGCCCGTCGGAGTGAGTAACCACGTTGGCGTTGAAGTTGACGTCAACTTCCGTGGCGCCAAGGACGACAGCATCCACCATCGAGGCGAAGTTGCCTTTGCCGTGGTAGTTGTATGAGGTGAAAGGCGACGTAGCAATGTGGCGCGGATCGCTGGCCATGGACTTCACGCCGTCAAGATCGAATGTTTGGCCGTCGAGAATGTAATCGGTGAGCCCGTCCTGCAAAAGTTCGACCAGGTATTTCGTCGATCCTCCGCGGACGAAGCGGGCCTTCACGCCATCCTCTTTCATCACGCGGCGAAGGTAATCGACGAAGGCCAGCGCGATTCCGCCGGCGCCTGCCTGGAAGGAAAATCCGTTGCGCATGATGCCGGATTCACGCAGAAAGCGGGCGACGAACTCGGCGATGCGCAGGCGGTCGGGCGAGCGCGTGATCTGAGTCGTGCCGGAGACGATCTTGGCGGGATCGCCGATCGATGGCACTTCGACCACATAGTCAACGTTGTTGCCCTGGATTTGCCAGGGAATGCACGGGAACGGCACGAGATTGTCGGTGACCACGATGACGTGATCGGCGTACAAGGAGTCGGCCAGCGCGAAGCCGAGCGATCCGCAGGCAGATTTGCCATGAGAGCCGTCGGCGTTGCCGAAAGGATCGGCAGTCGGCGCGGCGATGACTGCAATATCGATGTGAACTTCGCCATCCTGAATTGCCTGCCAGCGTCCTCCGTGGGATCGCAGCACGCCCATGCCGCGCATCTTGCCTTGTGTACAGAAGTCACCCAGCGGGCCATTCATGCTGCCTTCGATGTGATGAATTACGCCTTTTCCCATCAATTCGATGGCGGACTTCTGAGAGGGGAATGAGGCGCTGGGGAACCACATCAGGTCTTTAACGCCGATTTTCGCCGCAGCTTGCAGGGCCATGAGGGCAACACTGTCTCCGTCGCGGAGATGATGGTGATTTGAGATCACCATGCCGTCGCTGAGTCCGCAGGTGCGCAGCGCAGTTTCGAGGTCAGGGACACGCTTGTCGCCGCTCTCAGGATATTCGTTGGCGGAACGCACCGGCGGCGCGGCTTTCTGGCCGTGAGGGTGGTACTGTCCGACACCGAGGTATGGCGTTTGCGGCTTGCCGTTGACAGTTGCGGGGACGAGCCGTCCGGCGGCGTTTTGGACAAGTTCGAGTACTTGGGTCATGTTCTTGGTCTGGCTGCCGAGCTTCGCTCGGCCTGGACGGGCGAGGGCGCCCGTCCCCACATGTTTCATCTTTCTTCCATCTGCCTAGCGCGAGCGACTAACTTCTTTGCGCGTTCCACCACGGGCGGGTCGATCATCTTGGAACCGAGACTCACGACACCGAGGCCTTTCTGTTGCGCTTCTTCGAAAGCCGCGACAATCTTCAGCGCTTTCTCGAGTTCCGCCTGGGAAGGCGTGAAAGCTTCGTGAATGATGCGAATCTGTGCGGGATGGATGCAACCCATGCCCTCGAATCCCATGGCGCGGGAGTTTTCTCCCCATCGGCGCAGTCCATCCACATCCGCAACATCGCCGAATACGGAATCGATCGCCTGAATGCCCGCAGCTCTTGCGGCATTCACCACTCGATTACGCGCATACAACGATTCCTTGCCCTTGGCAGTCTTCACCACGCCCAGGTCTGCGGTGTAATCTTCGAGTCCGATGGTCAACGCGCAAATGTTCGGTGAAACCGTGGCGATGAAAAACGCGTTCTCAATTCCCATCGCCGACTCGAGGATGGGCATGATCCAGATCGGGCGATCCACACCGTGGTAGTTCTTTAGTTCTCCGATCATGCGGTCGACTTCCCCCACCTGCTCGGCGCGCTCGACTTTCGGAATGAGGACGAGGTCGGGAGATTCCGGAATGATCTCGGCCAGATCCTGCAGGCCCAAAGGCAACTGATTAATGCGCACCATGCGCTCGCAGGCGCCGAAATCAACCGCCCGAAGCGTATTCCGCACCAGAATGCGTGCGGCATCTTTCTCCGCGTGATGGACGGAGTCTTCGAGGTCAAGTATGACCGCGTCGGGCTGGTGCAAGGCTGCGTTGATGAAGTATTTCGGCTCGGAACCGGGAAGATATAAACGCGAGCGGCGCAGGCGGTCACGCGGGGACGGCGCAGGCAACAGCCCTGCCTCGGGAAGCGATTTTCGTTCTCCACCCAAACTTGCACGCTTGGCGGCGGCTTCGATTCGCGCCGAAATCACGAAGGGCAAGGCGCCCTCGTCGTGAATTGAGACCCTTGCGTGCTTGACCCCGAGATCGCTGAGCACATGGCGTGCCTGGGCGAGAATCGAGTCTCCGTAATAAAGGCTGACTCGCGACTCCAGTCCGATCTCGATGCCGCCCTGGTCGCGCGGTTCAATGGCGACGTGGAGGTCGGAGCGGACATCTTTGCCCCAGTGGCCAGCTTCAGCGGTGATAGCCGAATTTTGCGTTGCCCCAGTCACATCAAAACCCTTCAACCACAGAGGGCACAAAGGAACACAGGGAAAATCCTTCTGTGAAACTCTGTGTCCTTTGTGATTATTTCAGTTTTTCCAAAATCGCATCCGTCATTTGAATCGTACTCGCTGCGCCCTGGCTAATCGCCTTCGGGCCGCCAGAGAGCCGCATCATGTCATAAGTTCGAACTTTGCCTTCCTTCACCACCGCGGCGATGGCCTTGCGGATATGGTTAGCCTTAGCATCTTCTTTAATGTGGTCGAGCATCATCGCCGCGGAAAGAATCATGGCAATCGGATTCACGATGGGCGGGTTGAGTTCGGCATACTTCGGCGCCGAGCCGTGCGTGGGCTCGAAGACAGCGATCTGGTCGCCGATATTGCCCGAAGCCGCGAACCCCAGGCCGCCGACGAGTCCGGCGAAAGCGTCGGACAGGATGTCGCCGAACAGGTTCGAGGCCACGATCACGTTGTACTCTTCGGGATTCTTGTTGAGCCACATCAGTTGCGCGTCGATGTTGGTGGACCACAACGCGATGCCGGGATAATTCTTCGCCACTTCTTTGGCGGTCTCTTCCATCATGCCGGAAGTTTCACGGACGACGTTCGGCTTTTCGCAAATGGTGACGCCCTTGAAGCCACGTCGCTTGGCGTACTCGAACGCCGCCGTCACGATGCGGCGAGCCGCAGGCTTAGTAATGATGCGAACGCTGGCAGCGAGGTCGGGGCCCGGGACGCTGGCAAACGCCTTGAACTTGGGATGCGAAGCCAGCGCGGCACGGACGTTCTCGGGGGGATTCGTCCATTCGATACCCGCGTACATGCCTTCGGTGTTCTGGCGGAAGACGGTGGTGTCAATCTGCGGCTCGTCGAAACCTCCGGCAACTTTCTTGCGAATGAAGTTGAGCGGATTGCCGGTGAAGCCGATACAGGGGCGCATGCAGATGTCGAGACCGAACTTCTGCCGCATGGTCACGATCGGGCTGTAGTAGACGTATCCCTTGCCCTGAAGTTCGGGCTTGAGTTCGGCTTGCGCGGCCTTGTTGGGCTTCGAGGTGATCGCGCCGAACAGGCCGAGCTTATGCTTGGTCAGCAGATCGATCGTACGGTCAGGCAGAGCGTTACCCTCGTTGCACCAGCAGTCCCACCCGATGTCGGCGTGGACGTAGTCGGCATCAAAACCGACCGCTTTGAGTACGCGCAATGCTTCGGGTAAAACCTGGTTGCCAATGCCGTCTCCCGGCATGGTGACGACGGTATGTTTAGCCATGAGTGCTCCGTAAAAACTTTTCGCCGCTGATCACGCAGATTCCGCAGATCAGTAAAATCCTTCACCACAGAGGGCACAGAGTACACAGAGGGGTTTTGCCACCAAACCTCTGTGCTCTCTGTGTCCTCTGTGGTAATGCCTTTAAGCCAATCCCAAGCGCTTTGCCACCAGGTTTTCCACGCCCTGGGCGATGACCAGGGACTGCGGCACGCTGCCCAGCGCCGGAAACGAGAATATCTCGCCGCGCCAGCGGATCGCACCCGATGTGAAATCGATATCGATGTCGTCGCCGGGAATGATCGTCTTGTCTTTCGCGGCAATTTGCGCCGCAAATTGTTCGCGCAGGCGCTTCACCAGTTCCGGAACTTCGACACACAGGAAGCCATTGTTATACGCGTTCCGCAGGTAAGTCTGCGAGAAGCTGGCGGCGATCACCATGGGAATGCCTTTGGCCTTGAGGCAGGTCACGGCCTGCTCGCGGCTCGATCCGGTGCCGAAGTTAAAACCGCTAACGATGACGTCGCCCTTCTGAGCGCGGCTGGCGAACTGCGGATCGTAATTCTCCATGACAACCTTCGCCATCATGTCCGGGGTCATGTCGTCGCGGTAGGTGTAATCCTTGCCGTAAATGGCGTCGGTATTGAGGTTGTCCTGGGGCATGAAGATGAGCCGCCCGCGCACCTGCTGCGGAAAGCCGGGAAGGATTTCGACTTTCTCCGCGGCGGTTGCGACAGGAAACTCTTTGTAGATGCGGGCTGGTTCGCCACCGTTCACGGCATGCGGCCCGCGGATATAGCCGGCGACGGCCGAGGCGGCTACGACCTCGGGGCTAGCCAGATAACACTTGGCATCGCGTGATCCCATGCGGCCTTTGAAGTTGCGATTGGTGGCCGAAATGCCGACCTCGCCCGGCTCGAGCAGGCCGACACCCAGCCCGATGCACGGGCCGCACCCTGGCGGTAACGGCTGGGCGCCGGCGTCGAGCAAAGTTTGCCAAGTGCCGCGCCGTTCGGCTTCTTCCTGCACCCACTTGCTGGCAGCCGCTAGATAGAACTTCACCCCGGGAGCGACCTTCTTCCCCTTGAGGACTCGCGCAGCCGCATCGAGATCTTCCGACCGCGAGTTTACACAGGAGATGAGATACGCCTTCTGGATGGCAACCTTGTTCTTCTCGATCTCTGCGAGAGACGCCATGACCTGCACCGTGTCAGGGCCAGAGACGTGCGGCGTGACCTGCGCCAGGTCGAGCACGATGCGAGCGGCGTACGTCGCACCCTGATCGGGCTGCGGCGGATTCTTGGCCCAGTTTCCGATGTCTTTCTCGGTGAAGCGCTCGACGCCCATGGCCTTCACGCGCTGATGAACGCCTCTTAGATATTGAATCGTGACTTCATCCACCGGGAACCAGGCGACCAGCGGCCCCCACTCCGTGCTCATGTTGGAAATCGAGAAACGCGCATCCATGGAAAGACTGGCGGCGCCGGGACCAGTGAACTCGACGGCGGCGTTCAGCGCCTCATCGTGGTTGTAAAGGCCACACAGAGTAATGATGACGTCTTTGCCGGTTGCACCCTCCGGAAGCTTACCTTCGAGGACCACCTGAATGCTGCGCGGAATTTGCCACCAGAACTCGCCGGTAGCCCAAACGGCGGCGGCATCGGTGCGAACGATCGGCGTACCGATAGCGCCGAGCGCGCCGTACATATTGGAGTGCGAGTCGGAGGCGACAACAAAAGATCCGGGCACGACGTAGCCGCGCTCGACCATAATCTGGTGGCCGATGCCGGAGCCAGCGGGGTAGAAATCGACGCCGTGTTCTTTGGCGAAGGCCTCGATGGAGCGGTATTTTTTCTGGTTGGCTTCGTCCTGGTTCTGGATGTCGTGGTCGAGCGCGAAGGTCAGCTGTTTTGAGTTGTGAATCTTCTTCGCCCCGATACCCTTGAACTTGCTCATGACCGCCGACGTGTTGTCGTGGGTCATGACGCGGTGCGGGCGAATGGAAACGAAATCGCCGGTGCGCAACGGGCGATTGGGGCCTTCGGCGAGGTGGGTCTGAGCGATCTTTTCAACGATGGTCTGGGGCATGTTCACTTCCTGCCGAGCTTCGCTCGGCCGCACAGCCGAGGGCGGCTGTGCCCACATGGTTCTTGCCTATTTTCGCTTCTTGCCTTTCGCAGGTGCTTTCTTCTTCACATCCGCCTTCATCAGCGCCATGAGCTTCGAGACTGAGCCGACCTTCTCCAGGTTCCAAATAGCGTCTTTCAGTTTCTTCTGGGCCTTAGCGGACAGCACACCCTCGGCCAGCGCGGCGAATTTCTCTTCGATCTCCGAATCGGTCAACGGATTCCGCGGATCGCCCTTGGGATAGTCCAGCTGCTCGGTGAAGTTGCGGCCGTCGGTAGTCGTGATGTTCACGATCACGCGCTGCAGCGCTGGGAAGACTTTTTCGATCTCGGGATCGGCGACGACTTCGACTTTCTTCAGCTGTGCCCGGATCGTCGGATCCATGATTTTTTCCATGGTGAACTGCACCGGCGTCACCTGGCGCTCGGCGATAGCCGCAGCAATCACGTAGGGCAGAGAGTGATCTGCCGTCTCTTTAGTATGCGGGTCGTACTTGCTGGGATCGGAAAGGATGTCAGCGGCACGCGCCAGGGAGCGAATTTGGACTCTCGTCACTTGTTCTGGATTTAGCTCGTTTTTCTTCACGATATCGAGAACTGCCGAGATTGGCGTGTGGGTGAGGGCTTCCGTGGGGAATGCTTTCATTCCACACTGCGTGATGCGCCAGGACTCGCCAAGACCGTCAGTAAGAATGTTCAGCTTCCACTCCGGGCCAAAAACGTGGGTCAGGCCTTCTTTACCGTCGATCACATGCTCGGGGCCGGTATAGCCCTTCTCTGCCATGAGCGCCGCCAGCACGCCGCTTTGCGTAGCCATGGGATCGACGGTATTTTTCATCATGGTTAGCTTGCCGGCAGTCACTGCGCCCAGGGTGCAGTGGCGGCTGGCGGAGATGCCAACCGCATGCTGGATCTGTTCCCATGGCAGGTGCAGGGCACGTCCGGCAACAAAGGGTGACACGAAGGCCGTGAGGGTAGCGTGGTGCCAGCCGCGTTCACGAACACCGGGGAATGCCGCCTCGCAGAAGCGCATTTCGAACTCGTGACCAAGAACAAATCCGATAATCAGTTCCTTGCCATTGCTTCTTGCGCGCTCGCAGCAGGCCATGGCCGCAGGAAATATGTCGGAGGGATGCGAGGGGTCCTGCTTCCAGTAGATGTCGTTGTAATCCATGCAGCGGATCATCAGAGCATTGGCGAGCGAGGCGGAAACTGGGTCGATCCGCTTGCCAGTGCCGATTACCGTAGCCAGGCCGCGACCAGCGATCTCGTCCAGAACACCCAGCGCGATTTTGACATCGTGTTGCTGGTAACCACCGAGCGCGCAGCCGATCGAGTCGAGCAGGAAGCGCTTGGCCTGGTAGATCGCATCGGCGGACAGATGTTTGTAATCCAGTTGAGCGGCCCAGCGGGCCATCTCGGCCGTGATGGTCGGTTTTGTGGCGACAGCCCCTTTAGCGGACACAGGCCTCCTTCAGCTCATACGTTGTCATTCCGAGGAGCCAGGCGATGAGGAATCTGCTTTTACTAAGTGCAACAGCAGATTCCTCGCTCCGCTCGGAATGACAACTGAAAAACATTAGGACAAATACACAGATCCTTCGAGGCCTGAAGGCCCCCCCAGGATGACAAAAATTCTTCACTTCGCCTTCACGTTCTTTGGGTTCTTGAACGGCAAGAACGCCATGAAATCGGCATGGTGCACGATGAACGCTTCAGTCGTGCGCTTCACCAGATCACCCTCGGCGGCGTGCGCCGCAATGATGTGACAGACTTCGTCCGGCACGCCGCACTCCATGGCCAGCGCGACCCCGGTAAACGGGTGCCGTAGCGCCTCACCACGTTCGCTCTGCCGACTTTTGCCATCTGGGCCGAGTTCGTATTCCAGCAATTTGCCTACGTCCGCCAGAATGGCGCCGGCAATCACCACGTCCCGGTCAATCGGTAACGCTCTTCCCATGAACTCATGCATGGCTTCCGCGCTCTTGCGCGCGATGTGCACCACGCAGCGTTTGTGCTCCATGAAAGTGATCGGGCAGTTGGGGACGAGGAGAGTAAAAGGAATCTGGTTCAGGTCTTCGGGCTTAAGAGGACTGCGTTCGAGGGCCAGTATCCAGGTCTGAGTGATCTGGTCACGAAGGCGGGTGTTCTCAATCCATTGTATTTCCGGCCACAGCTTGGCAACTGCCTCCCGCATCGACACCCCTCCACGAAACTTACCAGCTTAGCGCGAGGGCGATGGCCGCGTCGAGGCATGACCGCACATGCCCCTGTGACAGAACGTCACAGGCTGCTGTGATCCTCGACCCTGGGCGGGAAATCCCTCTTTACTTCGCGACCACCAGATTGTTGGTCACGGAAAAAGTTCCCGGAACGCTGTGGGCACGCACGCCGGCGACGTTCTTGTCGCCTTGGTTGTCCACTACTCCCTCAAGGGTCACGTTGCCGCCCTTAACGATAATGCGGATTGGCTTGATCACCGGCAGGGCATATTTCTGGAGCGTGGGGTAGCCGTAGATTGTGAAGTACAGGCGGCGGCGCAAGCGGTCGTCCGCCGGAGAGGGTGGGAGCACCTCGATCTGGTTGTCTACCTTCTCCACTCCCTCGATCTTCTTGACTGAATTTTCGGCGTCCGACTTGACGATTGGGTCGGTGACTTGCCCCATTAGCGTTACGTTGTAGCCGTCCACCTTGTATGCCAGGTTGTCGAAGACGTTGAGTTGCGGAATCATGACCAGCACGTGCCGCACCTCTTTCTGAATACGTTCTACGGCCTTAGGGGATATTTCACGCTGGTCTTGCGCCGCGACGCAGGTAACTGCGAGCACGAAAAAGGACAACAAAAGTCGGGAAAGGAACCTCATCATTGGAGTCTCCTGGTGTCTAGTTGGGAGCACTACTCTTGGATGCGAAAAGCGGAGTTTGAAGTCTAATTATTACGTGATAAACAACAAGGCTAATTTCCAAAGGTTTAGCCGCAGAGGTCGCGGAGAAGATCATAACGACGCTGAGACGACGCTGAGACAGAGTTTGTCAATGGTTCTACCGATGCGCTACACTTCCGGCTTTCCGGGGAGGAACACTTGAAATCTATCGCTACGACGTGCTCGCGCTGCATCGTTTCATTGCTAATTCTCATGATTGCCCTGCCGGCGGTCGCCCAATACACCGACATGGCGGCGCTGAATGATCTTGGTGGGCCGCAGGAGTTCGCCCGGCGGCGCCAGGAACTGGCCAAGCAACTCAAGACCGGTTATCTGATCCTGTTCGCCAGAATCAATATGCCGGAGTCCAACCATTATCGCGAAGACAATGATTTTTACTATTACACCGGCTTGGCCGATCCCGGGGCGGTGATGCTGATGGACGTGGCGAGCGGCAAAACCCTGATCTTCGAACCGCAGCAGAGCCCGCGCACTAAGCAGGTTTACGGCGCCAACCTGTTGTCCATGAGTGCGGAACAGCAAGAAAAACTGGGCTACAAAGCGGTGGCGCCACTTGACACTCTGGACCTCATGTTGGCATTTGCGTTCAGCAAAGACAACGATATGTGGCTGCGCCTTAGCTTTCCCGACAAAGCTGACGGTGCACGCGGCGAAAGCGGGCGCGACTACGGCGAGCAGTACAACCATCCTTACGGTGATCCGACACCGGGAGACCGGGCAGCGATTATGAAGCTGAGGCAGCGATATCCGGGCGCGAACCAACGCGATGCGACGCCGTTCATCGACGAGATGCGCAACATCAAAACACCACAGGAAATCGCGGTTTTGCGGCGCAACGGAGCGTTGAGTGCAGCAGGATTAAAAGATGCGATCGCCCATGCTCATCCCCCGATGTACCAGTACCAGATCGAGGCGCGAGCTGCGTATGTCTTTCGCAGTGGTGGAGCGCAGGGCTGGGCCTATCCGGCGATTGTTGGCTCGGGCGAAGACGTCAACACCTGGCATTATTTCAGCGACCGCAAGGAGATCGAGCCCAACCAGTTGGTGGTGTTCGATTTTGCCGCCGATCTCAACCACATGACCATGGACATTACCCGCACCTTCAATATCAGCGGGAAGTTCACCCCAGAACAAGCCAAGTGGTACGCCGTCGATCTCGAGTGCCAGAAGGCGGTCATCGCGCTGCTGAAGCCGGGCAACACTTACGAACAAGCCGCTGATGCCGGCAAGGCAGTGTTTGAAAAAAATGGCATTGAGAAGCAGTGGTACGGCTGGCCCGGCCACTTCGTGGGCCTGGCTACCCACGATGTAATGCGTGCCACGGGACCGATCAAAGCGGGGCAGGTAGTGACCGTCGAGCCGATCGTTGAGTTTCCTGACAAGCAAATGCATTTCCGGGTGGAGGACACGATCCTGATCACCGACAACGGGCCGGAAATTCTGTCGTCCGGCGTGCCCAAGGAGATGGCAGATGTAGAGAAACTGGTGGGGAG
>Ga0335081_10013424_pt1 | contig 13248 bp, 13 predicted proteins | sample Lox_Sample_35_FD_206713 | JGI IMG/M metagenome (GOLD analysis project Ga0335081, IMG submission 206713) | Soil microbial communities from Loxahatchee National Wildlife Refuge, Florida, United States - Lox_Sample_3.5 | ecosystem: Environmental > Terrestrial > Soil > Wetlands | place: USA...
CACCGCGAGCCCGCGCCGCGGATTGGTGCCTTCGGCGAAATAGCGGCCGCCGCGCCAATCGGGATCCGCCATCACCGCCTGGCGGCCGACCTCGTGGAAGGCGATGTTCTGTGCCGAGTGCCGCGTCGCGCCGGCGATCGGCAGCGCCGCGAACACGCGCTGCGGATAGCTCGCCGCCCATTGCAGCACCTGCATCGCGCCCATCGAGCCGCCGGCCACCGCGAACAGCGAGTCGATGCCGAGATGATCGAGCAGCATCGCCTGCGCGCGCACCATGTCGCGCACGGTAATGACGGGGAAATCCAATCCCCACGGCATGCCGCTCGCCGGATTGGTCGAAGCGGGACCCGACGAGCCCATGCAGCCGCCGACGACGTTGGGGCAGATCACGAAGTAGCGCTCGGTGTCGATCGGCAGGTCCGGGCCAACCATGGTTTCCCACCAGCCGGGCTTGCCGGTCACCGGATGCTCGTTGACGACGTGCTGGTCGCCGGTCAGCGCGTGGCAGACGAGCACGGCGTTGCTGCGCGCGGCATTGAGCGTGCCGTAGGTCTGATAGGCGATCTGCAGCGGTGCGAAATCGACGCCGGCGTCGAGCCGCAGCGGATTGCTCGCGGCAAAGCGCACCACCAGCGAATGCGGCTGGTCCGCCTCGCGGGTGCGGTCGGCCAGATCGAGCGTGGCGCCGGCTTCGGCCATAACGGTTTCCCAGCATGACGCCGGATCGGCGTCGCTTCGCCCGCCATTTAACGGCCGCAGGCGTCAAAGCCGCGTAAATAGGCCGCTTTAGGTCGGAGTCAATGTTTTCTTTGCTTTCCGGCCCCTCGGCTCCTATCAATCGGGCCGATTACCGGGACCGATCATGCCCAAAAAGCCACGCCAAAAGGTGCCGACGCTGGCCGATCTGCGCCGCGAGATCGATCGCATCGACGAAGGCATGCACGAGCTTCTGCTCGAGCGCGGCGACATCATCGATACCTTGATCGCGGTGAAGAAGACGCAGGAGGTGGGCTCCGCCTTCCGCCCGGCCCGCGAAGCCGAGATGATGCGGCGCCTGGTCGAGCGCCATCGCGGCAACCTGCCGCTCGATACCGCCGAAAGCATTTGGCGGGTCATCATCGCCACCTTCACGTATGTCCAGGCACCGTTCTCGGTGCATGCCGACCTCTCCGCCGGCGATGCGCTGATGCGGGATTCGGCGCGCTTTCATTTCGGCTTCACGGTGCCGTTCGTGCCGCATGCGGGAGCGGCGAGCGTGGTCGCCGCGGTCTCCGAATCCAAGGGCGATCTCGGCCTGGTACCGGCCTTCGCCACCGCGGGCGCCGGCCCATGGTGGGCGGCGCTCGAATTCGACGCCGCGCCGAAAATCATCGCCCGGCTGCCCTTTGTCGAGCGCACCAACCACCCGGCGGCGCTGCCGGTGTTCGTCGTCTCCCGGGTCGCCGCCGACGCCATGGTGACTGAGACCGAGGTGTGGAGCGTGCGGGTCTCGGGCTGGAACGCGGCCTCGGTCAATTCCATCGCGGCGCTCGCCGACGTGGTCGCCGTGCCCGACCGCGCCTTCGACGGCGCGGCGCTGCTCATTTCGGTCGAGCGCGGCGGCATCAAGGCCGTGTCCAAGGCCCTGATCGACATCGGCGCCTCGATCCGTTCGACGGCCCTCGTCGGCAGTCACGCGACCCGCTATACGGTGCGCTGAAACCCCCTCCCCCGCTTGCGGGGGAGGAAGCCAAGCGAGGCGGAGGGGGCAAGTGTCTGACGCTTGCGCAAGTGGCGATGCCGCAGGCCCCCTCCCTGCCCTCCCCCGCAAGCGGGCGAGGGAGGAGAAGTGAATAATGTCGGTCCCGCGTCCAAAACCCCGCCCCGGCGTGCTCGATATCGCGCCGTATGTGCCCGGCAAGAGCAGCGCACCGGGCGTGGCCAAGGTGTTCAAGCTGTCGTCGAACGAGACGCCGCTGGGCCCGAGCCCGAAGGCGATCGCGGCCTATCAGGCTGCCGGCGCGCACCTTCAGGACTACCCGGACGGCTCCGCGAGCGACCTGCGCGAAGCCATCGGCCGCGCCTTCGGGCTCGACCCTGACCGTATCGTCTGCGGCGCCGGCTCCGATGATTTCTTGCACCTTCTGGCACAGGCTTATCTGGTCGACGGCGACGAGGCGATCTACACCACCCACGGTTTTTTGATCTTTCCGATCGCGACGCTGGCGGCCGGCGCGCGACCGGTCGTCGTGCCGGAGACCGAATATACCGCGGACGTCGACGCCATCCTTGCCGCGGTGACGGCAAAGACCAAGATCGTCTTCCTCGCCAACCCGAACAATCCGACCGGCACGGCGCTGCCGTTCGACGAGGTGAAGCGGCTGCATCGCGGTCTGCCGCCGCACGTGCTGCTCGTGCTCGACGGCGCCTATGCCGAGTACGTCCGGCGCAACGACTTCGAAGCCGGCATCGAGCTCGTGGCGACGTCGGAGAACGTCGTCATGCTGCGCACGTTCTCGAAAATCCACGGGCTTGCCGCGCTGCGGCTCGGCTGGATGTTCGCGCCGGCGCACATCGTCGACGCGGTCAACCGCATTCGCGGGCCGTTCAACGTCAACGGCCCGGCGATCGTCGCCGGCATCGCCGCCATCGAGGACCTCGAGCACCAGGAGCGCTCGCGCGAGCACAACACGCGCTGGCTCAACTGGCTGACCGAGGAGATCGGCAGGCTCGGCCTGAAGGTGACGCCGAGCGTCGCCAATTTCGTGCTGATCCACTTTCCGGAAACCAAGGGCCGCACCGCCGAGGCGGCCAACGCTTTCCTGACGAAGCGCGGCCTCATTCTGCGCCAGACCACGGCGTACCGACTGCCGAATGCGCTGCGCATGAGCGTCGGCACCGAGGAAGCCAACCGGCTCGCGGTCGCGGCGCTGCGGGATTTCTTGGCCAACAAACCGGCGTGATGCTGTGGCGAAGCCCGCACCCCTGTTCGACCGCCTGGCGCTGATCGGCGTCGGCCTGATCGGCGGCTCGATCGCGCGCGCCGCGCGCGGCCTCGGTCTGGTGCGCAGCATCGCCGCGACCTCGCGGTCGGAGCCGACGCGGCAGCGCATCCGCGAGCTCGGCCTCGCCGACACGGTGGCCGACACCGCCGCCGCCGCGGTCAAGGACGCCGACCTCGTCATCGTCTGCGTGCCGATCGGCGCCTGCGGCGCGGTCGCCAAGGAAATCGGCCCGCATCTGAAAAAGGGCGCCATCGTCTCCGACGTCGGCTCGGTCAAGACCGCGGTGGTGCGCGACATGGCGCCCCACTTCCCGCCAAGTGTGCATTTCATTCCCGGCCATCCGGTCGCCGGCACCGAGGATTCCGGGCCCGACTCGGGCTTCGCCGAGCTGTTCATCAACCGCTGGTGCATCCTCACGCCGGGCAAGGACGCCGATCCGGCCGCAGTCGAGCGCCTCACCCAATTCTGGACGGCGTTCGGCGCCAGCGTCGAGCTGATGTCGGCGGAGCACCACGATCTGGTGCTTGCCGTGACCAGCCACGTGCCGCACCTGATCGCCTACAACATCGTCGGCACGGCGTTCGATCTGCGTCACGTCACCGAGTCGGAAATCCTGAAATATTCCGCCGGCGGCTTCCGCGACTTCACTCGCATCGCCGCGTCCGACCCGACCATGTGGCGCGACATCTTCCTGCACAACCGCGACGCCGTGCTGGAAGTGCTCGGCCGCTTCAACGAAGATCTCGCCACCCTGACGCGCGCGGTGCGCAACGGCGACGGCGACACATTGTATAATGTATTCACCGAGCGGCGCGCCATCCGCCGCGGCATGGCACCGCTCAATTTCGGCGGACCGGCGCCGGATTTTCGCAAACCCGACGCGGAGCCGAAGGCCGAGCCGCTGCCGCGGCCCTACGCAGCCGACGATTGATCTTTTCCGTCACCCGCGCGCCTTCACCGTCAGCGCCTCGTGCACCGTGGCGCGCAAGGTCGCGAGCGTGAACGGCTTGGTGATGACGTCGTGGATGAGCGCGTCGAGGCCGGCGGCGCGCTCGCGCTGATCGGCGTAGCCGGTCATCAAGAGGATGGTGACTGTCGGAAAATCGCGGGCGACGGCAAGCGCCAAGGCGATGCCATCCATGATCGGCATGCGGATGTCGGTGAGCAGAAGGTCGAATCGTCCTTCCTCGCGCGTCAGCACGTCGAGCGCCTCGCTGCCGTCCGTCGCGGTCATGACCTCGTGACCGTCCATGGTGAGCGCGCGCGCACACATCGCGTTCAAGGCTTCCTCGTCCTCGGCGATCAGGATGCGCGCCATTCAGCGATTTCCGGAGATGATGTCGTGGCGGGTGACGAAGCGCACCAGCACGTCGCGGCCGTCCGGCGGCGGCGACGCCAGCCGGCTGCGGAACCCGACCGCTTCGCCGCCCGGCAGGCTCGCGCGAGGCGGCACCGTGGTCCAGGAATAGATCTCCTCGCTGGCCGCGTTGCGCACCACGAATTTCAGCCGCGACACGTCGACGATGTGGTGGCCGCGGTTGACGATATTGCCCTGCACCACCAGGATCGGCACGCCTTCGTGCTGCTCGGTGGAGGTGACGACGTCCTCGAAGGTGACACCGCGCAGGTTCACCGGCAGGCCGAGCGTCGCATAGAACGATGCGGTCTGCGGAAAGACGCGGACGAAGTCGCTGCGCCAGCCGATCAGGATGGCGTCGACGATGAGCAGCGCCAAAATTCCGGTCTGCATGTTGGAGAGCGGCCAATGCAGCGCGAACCGGCCGCGGCGCTTGTGATGGCGCGCGGCGTAGGTCTCGATGTCCTCGACCGGCTCGGACGCGGCCTCGTCATGGGGCTCGGCTTCGACCGCGACGGGCCCGCCGTGATCGAGATCGACCGGCGCGAGCGGCGGCGCTTCCACGGCGACAGTCTCGGCCTCGGCCGCGGCGGGCTCGGGCGCCGGCGCATCAGCCGCGTCGGCCGGCATCTCGGCGTCGGCCATCGGCGCATCGACGGCTGCGAATTCCTCGGTGACCGGAGCGGCGGCCGCTTCGGCGAGCTGCGGCACGGGCGCGATGGCCTCGGCCGCGGCCATGAGGCGCTCGGCGCGCGTCGGCTGCGCGCGCCAGACCGTGCGGCAGCGCACGCAACGCACCTGGCGACCGTCGGGTTGCAGGCTTGCCGCCTCGACGTCGTAGGAGGTAGCGCAGGACGGGCAGACGATCAGCATCGGCGAATCAGCGGCGTCGACAGCATCCGGCCGAGGCTAGCAGCCGATCCGTTAACGGATTGGAAACCAAGCCAAGACCAACAAAAACCTGACAAAGCCCTGTCAATCCCGCCAAACCGCTGCCACACCCCCCGTCTTGTCTGCCGGTCGCCGCGCCGGCCCTGGCGCCGCGGTGCTAGATTTGCGTCCGGGGGCGAATCAGGCCGCCACCGGCCGTGGCGAGCAAACCTGGCGCGGTGGCGCCCTCTCGCGGAGGACCGCGTGATCCGATTCGAGAATGTCGGCTTGCGCTATGGGCTCGGCCCCGAGGTGCTGCGCGACCTGACCTTTCGCATCGAGCCGAAATCGTTCCAGTTCCTGACCGGGCCGTCGGGCGCCGGCAAGACGACGCTGTTGCGCATGCTGTTCCTGGCGCTGCGCCCGAGCCGCGGCCTCGTCACCATGTTCGACCAGGACACCGCGACGCTGACCAAGGACGGCCGAGCCACCATGCGGCGCCGCATCGGGCTCGTGTTCCAGGACTTTCGCCTGCTCGATCACATGACCACCTACGAGAACGTGGCGCTGCCGCTGCGCGTCATCGGCAAGGACGAGGCCGACTACCGCGAGGAGGTGGTCGAGCTGTTGCACTGGGTCGGGCTTGGCGAGCGCATGGGCGCGCTGCCGCCGATCCTCTCGGGCGGCGAGAAGCAGCGCGCCGCGATCGCCCGCGCGGTGATCGCGCGGCCGCAGCTTCTGCTCGCCGACGAGCCCACCGGCAACGTCGATCCCAATCTCGGCCAGCGCCTGCTGCGGCTGTTCATCGAGCTCAACAAATCCGGCACCTCGGTCGTCATCGCCACCCACGACATCGCCCTGATGGACGAGTTCGACGCCCGCCGCCTGGTGCTCCACGAGGGACGCCTGCATGTCTACGACTAGACCGGTCGAGACCATGGCGGAGCCGTGGGATGAGCTCGACGCAGGCCCCGTGCTCGGCCGCGTGCCCGATGTCGCGGCTTCGATCGTGCCGGCCGGCTCGATCGCCGGCCGCTCCCTCGCCGCCGTCGTCGCCATCATGACGTTCCTCGCGGCGCTGACCACGGGCGCCGCCATGATGGTGGTGGGCAACGCCAACGCCTGGCAGTCGGACGTCGGCCGCGAGGTCACCGTGCAGGTGCGCCCCGCCGCCACCCGCGACATCGAGGCCGACGTCAACAAAGCGGCTTCGCTCGCGCGCACCGCGGCCGGCGTCGCCGAGGTGCGTCCCTATTCCAAGGCGGAGTCCGAGAAGCTCGTCGAGCCGTGGCTCGGCGCCGGACTGAAGCTCGACGACCTGCCGGTGCCTCGCCTGATCGTCATCAAGCTCACGCCCGGCGCCCGGCCGGATTTCAGCACCTTCCGCCAGGCGCTGGCGAAGGAAGTGCCGACCGCGAGTCTGGACGATCATCGCGGCTGGATCGAGCGCATGCGCACCATGGCGGAGACCGCGGTGCTTGCCGGGCTCGCGGTGCTTGGTCTCGTCGTCGCGGTCACGGTGCTGTCGGTGACGTTCGCAACCCGCGGCGCCATGGCGACCAACCGGCCAATCGTCGAAGTGCTGCATTATGTCGGCGCCACCGACACCTTCATCGCCGGACAGTTCCAGCGCCACTTTCTCCTGCTCGGGCTGAAGGGTGGCCTGATCGGCGGCGGTGCCGCCATCGTGCTGTTCGGCTGCGCCGAGGCGGCACGCGTCTGGCTCGCCGGTACCCCAAGCGGCGACGAGGCGGCAGCGCTGTTCGGCAACCTCTCCATCGGCGTCGAAGGCTATCTCGCGATCGTCATAGAAATCCTGGTCATGGCGGTGGTGACGGCATTCGTGTCGCGCCACACGGTCAACCGGACCCTGGAGACCATCGACTGAGTGCGGCTATGATGGCCCCCGGCCGGCGGTCGAGCCGGATCGAAGCGAATTGCGGCGCTGGGGACGCGCGCGACGATGAAGAGCCTTAGAACCGCCGTCCGAAGGCGGCGCATCACGTCGGCAACGTTCAAGCTCGCCATGCTTGCCGCCTTGGCGCTCATTGGGGGCTTCGCCGGCTTCGTCTGGCTGCTGCCGAGCCAGCAGGTCACCCTCGACCGTGCCGCCGACGGTATCGTGGTCCTGACCGGCGGCACCTCGCGTGTGAGCGACGCGCTCGAATTGCTGGCGGCGGGTCGCGGCAAGCGCCTGCTCATCACCGGCGTCAATCCCGGCACCACCACGACCGACATTGCGCGGCAGACCGTCGACTACGACCGCTGGCTCGCCTGCTGCGTCGATCTCGACTATTCGGCGCTCAATACATTGGGCAACGCCGTGCAGGCGCGGCGCTGGGCGCTCGAGCATCGCTTCCAGTCGCTCATCGTCGTGACCTCGGCCTATCACATGCCGCGGGCGCTGGCCGAGCTCGGCCATCAATTGCCCGACGCGACCTTGATCCCCTACCCGGTCGTGTCCGATCGGCTGCGCATCGAGCCGTGGTGGTCGAACGGCGCGACGGCGCGGCTCGTGGTGTCGGAATATCTGAAATTCCTGTTCGCCAAGGTGCGCATGCGGTTCGACTCCGCCGGCCTCGACACCGGCGCAAACCGCCGCGTCGCCGACGCGCGCGCTTTCTAGGACACGCCACGTCTTGGCCCGATCGCCCGCACGTCTCGCCCGCTCGCTCCTGTTCGGCGTCGCGTTCTACGCAAGCCTCGCCGTGCATGCAGTGGCGGCGCTGCCGACGCTGCTATTGCCGCGGCGTTTCGTGTTGATCTTCATCCGCTCCTATGCGCGGTCGACGTTGTGGCTGTTGCGTGTGATCTGCGGCATCACGGTCGAGTGGCGTGGCTTCGACAAGATTCCTTCCGGCGCCTGTATCGTCGCCTGCAAGCATCAATCGGCCTGGGAAACGATCTCGCTCTATGCCGTCATGGGCGACCCGGCCTACATCCTCAAGCGCGAGCTGATGTGGCTGCCGTTCTACGGCTGGTACGCCCGCAAGGCCCGGCTCATTCCGGTCGACCGCAGCGCCGGCATGGCGGCGCTGTCGCGCATGGCCGCGATCGCGCAGCGCGAGCTTGCGCGCGGGCGGCAGATCGTCATCTTTCCCGAAGGCACCCGGCGCGCGCCGGGCGCGGAGCCCGACTACAAGCCGGGCGTCGCTTTTCTTTACGGCAGAGCCGGCGTGCCGTGCGTGCCCATGGCGCTCAATTCCGGACTGTTCTGGCCGCGCCGGTCGCTCGAGCGCGTGCCGGGCACCATCGTCGTCGAGGCGCTGGAGCCAATTCCGCCCGGCCTCGATCGACAGACGTTCATGACACGGCTGGAGAGCACGCTCGAGCAGGCAACCGCACGCTTGGTCCGGGAGTCAGGGATCAGGAGTCAGGAGTCGGGACGCAAAGATCAGGGACCTGGCGTCGACGCATCCTCGTGACCCATTCCTGACGCCTGACTCCTGTTTCCCGACAACTGCTCGGCGATCGCGTGCAGATCGGTCTCGCGATAGCCGAGCGCCTCCAGCGCCCGCACCGTCTCGATGACGTAATCGCGATTGGCGCCGGAGCGGCCATGACCTTGGCGCACGTAGTGCACGCTTTCGGCGACGCTAAGCCGGCCGGCATATTGCACGTGGCCGCGGTCGACGACGTAGGTGAGCGCCCGCACCTGACGCCGCGCCTCGTCCTCGAGCGCGATGCGCCGCACCGTCTCCAGATAAACGCTGGTGACCTGCTCGCGACCGCGCAGATAGGCGATGGTCTCGTCGCGCTTGGCCGCCTTGACCCGATAGGCGATGCCGCGGCACATGCCGCCGCGGTCGAGGCCGAGCACCAGGCCCGGCTTTTCCGGCGTGCCGCGATGGACGAAGGAAAACACGCACAGCCCGCGGTGCAGCCCGATCAGCCGCGCCGGCACGCGCTCGAGCGCGTCGAAACCCGGGCGCCACATCAGCGAGCCGTAGCCGAACACCCACAGATCGCCGGTTTCGTGCGCGTCACTTGCGACCATTACCCGTATCGGTCCCTTGGCGTTGATCCTCAGCCCCGGCGGCGCTCCCTAACAGGGGGCCGTGCGCCGCACAATCGCAGACTTGATATGGGCGTTCGGCATTCTTAGAAACGCCGCACTGGTCGTGCGAGAACAAACGATGCCGGGTGAATCGCCCCTCAACATGATGCAACCGAGGCCGGTGCCGCGGCGCCGCGCGGCCGGCGGCGGCCGTCCGGCGCCGGCGCGGCGGCGCATCTGGCCGGTGGTGCTGCCGGTCTGCATCGTCGTCGCGCTCGCGGCCGGCTGGTGTGGGCTGTGGTACTACGCCGCTGGCGTCGCCGACCGCGAGATGGCGGCCTGGATTCAGCGCGAAGCCGCCGCCGGCCGGGTCTATTCGTGCGGCAGCCAGAGCATCGGCGGCTTCCCGTTCCGCCTCGCCTTCGATTGCACCACCGTTGCCGCCGCGCTCAACAGCGTGCAGCCGCCGCTGACCATCAACGCCAAGGCGGTGACGCTCGCCGCCGAGGTCTATCGTCCGACCTTGCTGGTGGCCGATATCGCAAGCCCCTTGACGGTCGCGTCGCCAGGCGAGCCGACAAGCTTTGCCGCCAATTGGTCGCGCGGCGAATTGAGCGTGCGCGGGCTGCCGCCGGAGCTCAAAGCGGCCTCCGCTGCGTTCGATCAGCCGCATCTCGATCGCGTCACCGGCGGCGCTGCCACCGCGCTGTTCACCGCCGATCATGCCGAGCTTCAAGGCCGCATCGTCGGCGGTTCGGCCAACGACAATCCGGTGATCGACGCGCTTATTCGCTTTGCCGCCGCCACGGCGCCGACGCTGCATCCGGCACTCGCCGCGCCGACCCAGGGCGAGATCGACGCCGTGTTCTACGGCTTCAAGGATCTGACACCAAAACCGTGGCCGGTGCGGTTTCGCGAGATGCACGATGCCGGCGGCAAGATCGAGATCACGCGGCTGCGTCTTGCGCAATCCGACGCCATCGTCGTCGGCACCGGCACCTTGACGGTCAACGCCAACGGCAAGCTCGACGGCCTCATCCGCGTCGCCATCGCCGGCCTCGACCGGATCATCCCGAAGCTCGGCGTCGAGCGTTTGATCGGGCGCGGCGTCGACCGGCTCGGCGGCGGCTCGGGCCAGGCGCAGCAGGGACTGAGCGCGCTCGAACGGCTGATGCCGGGACTGAGCGGCGTCGTGCGCGACAGCGCCAATGCCGGCATCATCGACAACCTCAACAAGATGGGTCAGCCGACCGAGATCGACAAAAAGCCCGCCGTGCTCTTGCCGCTGAATTTCTCCGACGGCCTCGTCTCGCTCGGCATGGTGCCGCTCGGCGAAGTGCCGCCGCTATTTTGATTGTGCGCCTGACGGCACGAATGACGGGCGGCTGTTGACGATCGCGGCATCGAGCCCGGCGGCTGACGAGAACGAGGCGACCGCGGCCTCGAGTTCGTCTCGCGAGACCACGTCTTCGATCCGGTCAAAGCCGTCAGGAGCGCGCTCTTCCGCCAACTGCATGGCGGCTTCGGGACCGAAGCGGCGGTTGCGCAGCGTTACCTCATTCATGGCGGGTCTGCGCTCGGCATCATAACGGGCCAGCGCTTCGATCGGGTCCGTTGTCGCAAGCAGCGCCGCGGTGAGCGCCCGCGCATCGACGATGGCCTGTGAGCCGGCCTGCGAGCCGGTCGGATGCATCGGATGCGCTGCATCGCCCATCAGGGTGACGCGACCGAACGACCATGCCTGCACCGGGTCGCGATCCACCAGCGGGAATTCGTAGATCTCGGGGGTATTGCGGATCAGGGCCGGCATGTCGAGCCAAGGCAGCCGCCACCCCGCGAAAGCGGCAAGCACGCGGTCTTTCTCGACCTTGCGATTCCAGTCTTCGCGCGGCGGCGACTGGTCGGAGATGGCCATCTGGCAAACCCAATTGGTGAGCAGCTGGCCGTCTTTCGCAGCGCGCGCCATCGGATAGACAACAATCCGCTGATTGAAATGCCCGGCGATAATCATGGTCGCGCCGCCGAGGAAGGGTTCGGCATCGATTGCACCGCGCCACAGCAGCTGCTGCGCGAAACGCGGTTCGCCTTCATTGCGATAAAGCTCGCGCCGCACCGTCGAATGAATGCCATCGGCGCCGACCAGGATGTCGGCACGATCTGTTACCGGCGCTGCCCCGCCGCCCTTGAAGGTCGCGGTGACCTGATCGCGGTCCTGCGCAAACGAAATGAGCCGCAATCCGCTGCGGACATTGTCACTGCCGACGCGCTCGCGGACGGCGCGCAGCAGCACCATTTGCAGCTGTCCCCGATGGATCGAAAATTGCGGCCACCGGTAACCGGCTGCGAGCCCCCTCGGCTCGCTCCAAACCAACTGGCCGAGCTTGTTGAAGTAGCTCAAGCGCTGCGTGGCGATGCCGGTGCGCGCCAGCGCGTCGGCCAGGCCGAGTTCGGTCAGTTCGCGAACCGCCGTGGGCTGCAAATTGATGCCGACGCCGAGCGGGACGAGTTCGCCGACGGCTTCATAGACGCGCACCCCGATCCCGGCCTGATGCAGGCTGAGCGCCAGGCTGAGGCCGCCAATTCCGCCGCCGACGACGATGACTTTCATGATGCGTCACCGCTTCCGCCCGGCGTGCCAGCCGACCGTGGCGTCGGGAGCGGCATCGGTCGAGGCGAAATAGGGCTTCAGATCGAGCAGCGGCGTGCCGTCCATGCAATCCAGCCCGACGACGTAGAGCTTATTGCCCTCGATGCGCTTAAGCTGCGTGACCGCGGCAGCGATCGGATTGGGCCGCACCGGCGAGCGCAGCGCAAAGGTGCCGCGATGCTCGGCGTAATGGCGCGGCGCCTGCACCAGGAGATCGCGGCGCGCCTCATGCATCCAGTACAGCACCAGCACGTGGCTGACCGTTTCCAGGCCGGCGAGGCCCGCCGCCCAGCGCGGATCGACCTCGATGGTGCAGACGGCGTCGGACTCGCGGCCGTTCTTCGGGCACTCGTCGCGGGTCTTCCACGGCGTGCGGATGCGGCCGATGTAGTAGAGCGCGGCGTCGGTGCGCGCCGGCAGCTCAACGGCGACTTCGCCGGGGCGGATGCCGGCCGCGGCGTCGGCCGCCGCCGCTTCACTCTTGGTTGCTTCGGCCATGGCGCGTTCAGGTTCGCACGCTCGGCCCGGCGCCCGCCAGCCTGTGCCGGTGCAGCGATCCCACAAGGGCCGCTCCCACCGGGCTTGGGCTGCAGCCCACTTGCCAACCATCGATTAATCGCATAAAGATATCTTTATATCTAATCCTGCGGCCGCCGCCATGGACACCGAACCGCTCGCCTTTCCCGCGCTGACCGCCATGCTCAAAGCCGCCGGCGAGTCGACCCGGCTGCGCATCCTGGCGCTGATCGCCGAGGCCGAGCTCACGGTCTCCGACCTCACAGAAATCTTAAGGCAGTCCCAGCCGCGGCTGTCGCGCCATCTGCGGCTCCTTGCCGAGGCCGGCTTGGTGGAGCGCTTCCGCGAAGGCTCGTGGGCGTTCTTCCGGCTGCGCGAGCGCGGCAGCTCTGCCGACATCGCCCGCGCCATGATCGCGCGCCTCGATACCGACGATCCGGTGATCGCCCGCGACCGCGAGCGGCTCGCCGCCGTGCGCGCCGCGCGCGCCACCGCGGCGCAGAATTATTTCCGGCGGCACGCCGCCGAGTGGGACCGCATCCGCAAGCTCCACGTCGCCGACGCCGCGGTCGAGGACGCGATCCGCACGGCGCTCGCCGACAAGCCGATTTTCGCGTTGCTCGATCTCGGCACCGGCACCGGTCGCATGCTGGAATTGTTCGGGCCCGAGCTCGAACGCGGGCTTGGCCTCGATCTGTCGCTCGACATGCTGGCGCTCGCCCGCGCCCGGCTCGACCGCGCCGGCCTGAAGAATTGCAGCGTGCGCCAGGGCGACATCTACGATCTCGCGCTGCCGCGCGACTCCTTCGACGTCGTCATCATCCATCAGGTGCTGCACTTCCTCGACGACAGCGCCCGCGCCATCCGCGAGGCGGTG
>Ga0335081_10013425_pt1 | contig 13247 bp, 16 predicted proteins | sample Lox_Sample_35_FD_206713 | JGI IMG/M metagenome (GOLD analysis project Ga0335081, IMG submission 206713) | Soil microbial communities from Loxahatchee National Wildlife Refuge, Florida, United States - Lox_Sample_3.5 | ecosystem: Environmental > Terrestrial > Soil > Wetlands | place: USA...
GGTGCTGTTCGTCAATCGACCGGAGCGCGGCTTCGCTGTGGAGCCGCTCGTGCTCGAGGAACTGTTTTATGTGAGCGCGGAACCGGACACCTCGCCGATCCGGCTTGCCGAGGCGGCGCAGCGCCCGCTGCTGGCGCCCGGTCCCGGCAGCAGCAGCCAGCGCGCCGCCGAGCAAGCATTCGCCGCGCAGGGACTTGTCGTAAAACCGATCGGGGAGATCGACGCGCCGGGCGTGTTCCGCCACGCCATTGCCTCCGGCATCGGCAACGCGATCATGCCGTGGTCGGGACTATACGACCCCGGCAGCGAGCGAAAGCTCAGCTACCGGCGCTTTGCCGATGCCACGCTGATGCGGCCGGCGGCGCTGTGCTATTCCGAAATGGCGCAGCGGACACTCGCGGTCGACGCCGTGGCGCAAAGGCTGAAGCTATTGGTCCGTGAGCTGATCGATAACGGCACCTGGCAGGGCGTGTCGCTGATCGAACCGGCTCCACGGGCCGCGCCGCCCAACGAGCTATCCGGTTCGTAGATCGCTCCATACGCAGCTCGGCGACACAATCGGCGTCACCTTGCTTGCAGCCGCTTCACGATACCGACCCGTCAATCGGGCGGACGCGCGGAACAGACCGCATTATCGAAATATATCATCGCCACCTTCGAGCTATCTGCTTTTGCGGCCCCCGCATACAAAGTCGGAATTGGACGCCCTCCGACAGCCGCCTAAGTTGTATGGCGGAATCGGGGAGGGCGCGAATGCCCAAAGGTATCGATACCGCCGATCGGCACGTTGGGCAGCGGGTTCGCGCTTATCGGCTGAGCCGCGGCATGTCGCAATCGACGCTCGGCGAGAAGATCGGCGTCACCTTTCAGCAGGTCCAGAAATACGAAAACGGCGTCAACCGGATCGGCAGCGGCCGGTTGCAGAAAATCGCCGGCATCCTCGGGGTGCCGATCTCGGCCCTGTTCAATGAGAACGCCAAAGGCAGCGAGGCTGCCGCCGACCGGGTGTTGACCGACGTCCTGTCGAAGCCCGATGCCATGCGGCTGCTCTGGGCGTTCGACGCCATCAAGGACTCCAAGCGGCGCCTCGCCCTGGTGAACCTCGTCGAATATATGGGGCGCGAGACTTCATAAGAATCTGCGCGGCATAACAATCTGCGCGGCGCGTCGTTGCGCCAGAAAGCCTACAGCAGCGAAACCAGCCCGCCGCCGTGACGCTGCAGACGGCCGGCGAGCTCGAGTTCGAGCAAAACCAGACGCACGATCCGCGGCGAGGAATTCGACAGTCGCACCAGGTCGTCGAGCGACACCGGCGTGGGACTGAGCAGCGCCACAATATGCGCCCGCTCGTCGGCTTCGGGCGTACCGTCCGCTGGGCGCGCGCCGTCGTCCGGCTCGATCTCGCGCGCCGGCTCGGCGATGCCCATGATCGGCTGCAGCACGGCGATGATGTCGGCGGCTTCGGTGACCGGCGTCGCGCCTTGCTTGATCAGCCCATTGGTGCCCTCGGCGCGTGGATCGAGCGGCGAGCCCGGCACGGCGAATACTTCGCGGCCCTGCTCGGCAGCAAGCCGCGCCGTGATCAGCGAACCCGAGCGCTTCGCCGCTTCGACGATGACGACGCCCAGGGCGAGCCCCGAGATCAGCCGGTTGCGGCGAGGAAAGTCCCGTGCACGAGGCTCCCAGCCGAGCGGCATTTCACTGAGCGCGCAGCCCGCGGGAAGGATCTCGTCGAGCAACGCGGCATGCTCGGGCGGATAGATGCGATCCTGGCCGCCGGCGAGCACGGCCACAGTGCCGTTGGCAAGGCTCGCACGATGCGCCGCCGCATCGATGCCGCGGGCGAGCCCCGAGGCGACAGCAAAGCCCGCCTCGCTTAAATCGCGCGCGATCATCTGCGTGAGCTTGATGCCGGCGGCGGAAGCATTGCGCGAGCCGACCACGGCGACCGCGGGCATTTGCAAGCACGCGCGGTTGCCTCGCACCGCGAGCAGCGGCGGCGCGTCGTCGATCATTTGCAGGCGCGGCGGATAATCGCTTTCGCCGATGGCGACGAGGGCAACGCCGAGTTCCTCCGCGGCCTCGATCTCGCGCTCGGCCGCCTCGCGCGAGCAGATCTGCGGCGCTGCGCTGCCGCCGCCGCGCCGCGCCAGATCCGGCAGGGCCGCGAGCGCCGGCCGCGCTCCGCCGAAATGGTTGATCAAAGCCCGGAACGTCCGCGGCCCGACGTTCTGGCTGCGGATGAGCCGCAGCCAGTCGATGCGCTGGTCGTCGGTGAGTCGGATGGGTTGCGTCGGTTTATTCACTACGCCCCCGGCGAAATAGCGGAACAATGAGCCATCATAGTCGAAATCCGGCGTTTGCCCTCGCTTGCGAGGGCAAATACTCGGAAACCGGCAAAAGGTATCTGTTGCAATGCAGCGGGCAAACCCGCAGAATCGCGTCGGCAAGGCGTTTGCGGCGACGGTCCGCCCTTGGGGATGAGCTTGCACGGGAATTTGCCCAGGCGAAAATTTCGGGTCGAACTGATCAAGCCGTCGCACTACGACGCCGACGGCTATGTCATCCAATGGCTGCGCTCGACGTTGCCGTCGAACTCGCTCGCCAGCGTCCACGGCCTGATGGTCGAATGCGCGCGCGACCGCGTGCTCGGCCCCGGCGTCGATATCGAGATCGCGGCCTGCGACGAATGCAATACCGTCGTCGACGTCAAGGCGGTGGCAAAGCGCATCCAGGCGGCGGGCGGCGGCATGGTCGGCTTGATCGGCGTGCAGTCGAACCAATATCCGCGCGCGCTCGATCTCGGCCGAAAATTCCGCGCGCTCGGGCTGCCCGTGGTCATGGGCGGCTTTCATGTCTCGGGCTGCATCGCCATGCTGCCGAGCCTGCCGGCCGATTTGCAGGCGGCGCTCGACCTCGGCATCACGCTGTTTGCCGGTGAAGCCGAGGGCCGCATGGCCGACGTTTTGCGCGACGTCGCCGCGGGCCAGGCGAAGCCGATCTACAATTATTTGAACGACATGCCGGAAATGGCGGCGGCGGTCTATCCGATCCTGCCGCGCGAGGTGGTGACGCGAGTCGCCGGCCATTATTCGAGTTTCGACGCCGGCCGCGGCTGTCCGTTCCAGTGCAGCTTCTGCACCATCATCAACGTGCAGGGCAGAAAGTCGCGCTACCGCACGCCCGACGACGTCGAGGCCATCGTGCGCGCGAACGCGACGCAGGGCATCACACGCTTCTTCATCACCGACGACAATTTTGCCAGGAACCGCAACTGGGAGCCGATCCTCGACCGCCTGATCGAATTGCGCGAGCGCGACAAGTTCAACATCCGGCTGCTCATTCAGGTCGACACGCTGTGCCACCGCATCCCGCATTTCATCGAGAAGGCGGCGCGCGCCGGCTGCACCGCGGTGTTCATCGGGCTCGAGAACATCAATCCCGAATCCCTGATGGGAACCAAGAAGCGCCAGAACAAGATCTGGGAATACCGCGACATGCTGCTCGCCTGGCGGGCGCAGAAGGTCTTGACCTATGCCGGCTACATTCTCGGCTTTCCGACCGACACGCCGGACTCGATCGCCCGCGACATCGAGATCATCAAGAAGGAACTGCCGGTCGATATTCTCGAGTTCTTCTATCTGACGCCGCTGCCCGGCTCGGAAGACCACAAGAACCTGCTGCTGCGCGGGGTCGCCATGGACCCCGACATGAACAAATACGATCTCGAGCATGCCTGCACCGCGCACCCTTTGATGTCGAAAGAGGCCTGGATGCAGGTCTATGCCGACGCCTGGAAGCGCTATTACAGCGATGCCCATGTCGAGACCATCATGCGCCGCGCCATGGCCTCAGGCATCAACCGCACCAAGCTTCTAGACTCGCTGACTATCTTCGCCGGCTCCGCGCGCATCGAGGGCGTGCATCCGCTGCAGTTCGGTTTTCTGCGCCGCAAGATCAGGACGCAGCGGCGCTACGGCCTGCCGATCGTCAATCCGCTCGTGTTCTATCCGTGGCGCGTCCTCGATTTTCTCAAAGTGTCCTCGCAGTGGCTGCGCCTGATCTGGCGCTATCGCCGCATCATGGCGCGCGTGGTCGCCGATCCGGCCTCGCGCAGCTATTCGGATGAGGCGCTCAAGCCGCACACGCAGCCCGGCGAGACCGACCATTTCGTCGAAGTGTTTGCCGACAAGATACCGCACACCCACGGCGCGCCGGTGCGTCCGGCGGCGCCGGCCGCGGTCGGGTGATTTTCAGGCTTTCGCGCCGCCGATCCTGCTCTCGCTGCCGTCGAGCAGCCGCGCGATGTTGCCGCGGTGCATGACCCACAGCAGCGCGGCGAGCAGCAGAAACAACGCGGCGAGGCGCGGCTCGTGCCGCCACCACAGAACGACCGGCGTCGCGGCGCTGGCGACGAGCGCCGCGAGCGACGAGTAGCGGGTGAGGACAGCGATCGCGAGCCAGATGGCGCAGAAGGCGAGCGCCGCCGGCCAGGCGAGGCCGAGCAGCAGGCCGATATAGGTGGCAACGCCTTTGCCGCCTTTGAATTTCAGCCATACCGGAAACAGGTGGCCGAGAAAGGCGCCGAGCGCAGCGACCATCGCCGCATCCGCATCGGCGAAATGCCGCGCGATCAAGACCGCGGCGGTGCCCTTGAGCATGTCGCCAAGGAGCGTCGCCGCGGCGAGCCCCTTGCGGCCGGTGCGCAGCACATTGGTGGCGCCGATATTGCCGGAGCCGATGGAACGAACATCGGGTGCCCCGGCGAGCGTGGTGAGGAGAACGCCGAATGGAATCGAGCCGCACAGATAGCCGACAGCGAAGGCGGCCGCGGTGACGGAAGGCGCCATCTAGCCGGCGCGCGCCTTGCGGCCGTTCTCGCGGGCCTCAAAGCCTGCGGCAAGCGCGTCGGCGGCATTGCGGTAGATGACGAGGTGCTTGAGTTTTTCCGCCGGCGCCCGGGTCAGCGCCGCCAAATCAGGCGCGAAGGTTTTTCGCGCGGTGTCGGCGACGACGAATTGCGCGGCGGTGTCGTCCTCGACGTCCTTCTCGCAATAGACGCAGCGCAGCGTGCAGCGCGGCGCTTCTTCGTCGATCACATAGAACTTATTGGCGGCATATTGCCGTTCCGCCGGATCGGCCGTGATGCAATTGTGATTGTCGCAGGAAAAGCCGGTGCCGATCGGCTGCGCATAGACCGGATGGCTCGGCTCGGCGAAGCCGCCGTGGAACTGATGCAGCGAACTGTTCTTGTGCAGATGTAAGAGCAGCGAGATCAGCGCCATGCGCACCGGCACGCCGTAGGCCGCCTGCTGGAAATAGATGGCGCGGCGGTCGGTATCGAGGGCGGCATCGAGCTCGTTGACCCGCGGCAGCGGATGCATGACGCTCGCCTCGGAGAACTTGGCTTCGCCCAGGAATTTCGCGTCGACCTTCGGATAGGGCCGTTCCTTCTCGGCCCAGCGCTCCTTCTGGAACCGCGTCACATAGACGGCGTCGATCTTCTTCTGCACCAACAGCCCGTAGTCGACCTCAGGGTCGGGAATAAGCGACAGCTGGTGCGGCTGATCAGCGGTGACGTAGAGCGCGTCGAGCGAGCCGCCGTGCGGGGCGCCCGGATCCTTCGACACCATGCGGCAGTGAAATTCCTCGCGCAGCCGGCGGTCGACGTGCGGCGGCAATTCCATGCCGGGCGCGGGCAGGGGGTCGATGGTGGCGCCGAAGCGGGCCAGCGCATAGACGAAGGAATGGATGGTGCGGCTGCCCTTGAGGTCGCCGGAAATGGCGACCTTCATGTTCTTCAGGCTCTTCTTCTTCGAGCGCAGCGTGAACAGGTCGCACAGCGTCTGGGTCGGATGCTCGTGGCTGCCGTCGCCGCCGTTGATCACCGGCACTTGCGAATATTCGGCCGCGAGCCGCGCCGCGCCGTCGCGCGGATGGCGGATGACGACGATGTCGGAATAGTTGGAGATGACGCGGATGGTGTCGGCGAGGCTTTCGCCCTTGGCCGCCGAGCTCACGGCCGGATCGGCGCTGGTGATATTGGCGCCGCCAAGCCGCAGCATGGCGCTCTCGAACGACAACCGGGTCCGGGTCGACGGCTCGTAGAACAGGCTCGCCAGGATCGATTTTTCCGCGATAACGGTGCTGCGGCCGATGCGGTAGGGGACGTTGGGGTCGGCCAGCTCCTTCAAAAATCCTTGCGCCACCTCGAAGATCGTCTCGATCTCCTTATTGCTGAGGTCGTTGATCGAGATGATGTGGCGCGTCAGCGGCTGGGCTTTGGTCATTAAAGCGCTGCTATAGGCCCATTCCGCGCACCCGGGCAAGCGAAGTTTCGGCCTGTGGACCGGTGTGCACCGGATTCAAAGCCGGCGCGGTTCGCCGTGCTTCCTTCACGCAGCCGTGCGGTTCCCGCTGCAGCGCAGCGGAACAACTCCGGCGCCCGGCCGTTGCCGGCTGAAGATCGGGAGGAGCGCCGGGAGTTCCAAACTCATGCAGGAGATCACCATGGCAAGAACTCTCACGCGTTGTGTCGCCGCGACCGGCTTCGCCGTCGCGCTTTCGCCCCTCGCCGCAACGCCCGGCTCGGCGCGCTCGAGCACGGTACATCGAAGTGCCGCGATCGGCGCCGGCGTGGCCGCGGGTGCCACCGCGGCGGCCCGGTCCGACGCTGCCTATAACGACTACTACGACGCCTACGGTCCCCGTTCCGGCTATTACAACTATGCGCCGGGCTACTACGACTATGATCCGGCTGCTCCCTATGGCGGCGCCCCACTGGGGCAACAGGGCTCGTGCCATTTTTCGATCGCCGGCTGCTGAGCGGATCGCCACGCCTGGCCGCGGTCGCGGCTTAGATCGCGCCGCGCGCCAGCCGGTCGAGGGCACCCTGCAGAATGTAGGTTGCGGCGTGCTGGTCGATGACGGCTTTGCGCTTGGCACGGCTGGCATCGGCCGCGATCAGCGCGCGCTCGACGGCGGCGGTCGATAGGCGCTCGTCCCACAGCGCGATCGGCAGCAGGGTGAGCTTGGCGAAGTTGCGGGCGAAGGCGCGCGTCGATTGGGCGCGCACGCCTTCGCTGCCGTCCATGTTGATCGGCAGCCCGAGCACGAAGCCGACGGCGCGGCGCTCGGCGGCAAGTTCGAGGAGGCGGCGGGCGTCGTCGCTAAAGCGCGTCCGCGCGACAGTCTCGACCGGCGCCGCGACGCGGCGCTCCGGATCACTCGCCGCGACGCCGATGGTCTTGGTGCCGAGATCGAGCCCGATCAGCGCTCCGCGCGCAGGCAGCAGCGCAGCCGCATCGATAAGCGACAGGACCGGCATGGCGCCCCGTTAGCACGCTTGCTCCAGTGCCGCCAACGCCGCCGCGGCCACCTTTCCCGCGGCGCCAAGGCCGACTATGGTCGGCGCCTTCGGCATCAAAGCAAAGGAAACCGGCCGTGTTGAGGAAACGCCATGCAGCTTGCGCCAGCCATCCTTACCGCCGCGCTGACATTCGCCCTGTCGTGTGCCGTGTCGTGTGCCATGTCGCCCGCTAGCGCAGCCGACATCAAGGTGATCAGCGGCGGTGCGTTCAAGCAGGTGCTCAACGCGCTGGCGGCGCAGTACCAGAAGGACAGCGGCAACACGCTCGACATCACCTATCAGACCGTCGGCCAGCACTTGAAGCTGATCGAGAGCGGCGCCGAGACCTTCGACGTCGCGGTGCTGACGCCGCAGGCCATCGACGGCCTGATCAAGAGCGGCAAGGTTGTGCCCGGCAGCCGCGCCGATCTCGCCAAGACCGGCGTCGGCGTCGTGGTCAGGCAGGGCACGCCGCTGCCCGACATCGGCACGGTCGATGCGTTCAAACGGACGCTGCTGGCGGCCAAGTCGGTCGCCTATATCGATCCGGCTGCCGGCGGCTCGAGCGGCATCTACGTCGGAAAACTGTTGGAGCGGCTCGGCATCGCCAAGGAGGTCAACGCCAAGGCGAAGCTCATTCAGGGCGGCGAGGTGGCAAGCCACGTCGTCGACGGCGAGGCCGAGCTCGGCATCCACCAGATCAGCGAGATTTTGGCGGTGAAGGATGCGGTCCTGGTCGGTCCGCTGCCGGCCGAGATCCAGAATTTCACCGTCTATTCGGCCGGCCTCGGTGCCGCGGCCAAGGACGGCCCCGCCGCAAGCGCGCTGGTGAAGTTCCTGACCGGATCGCATGCGGTGCCCATCATCAAGGCCAAGGGCATGGAACCGGCCTCGTCTTAGGCGCCAAAAAAGTCGGCGCCCCCACGAGGCGGGCGCCGGCTTTCAAAGCGACTGAGCTTGCGGCCGCCCGTCAGGCCTGGGCGTGTTCCCAAGCCAGCCGCGGGATGTCGGAACGGGTGATCCCGATATCGGCCAATTCGCGGCCGTTCAGGTTGGAAAGCTCCCTCACCGCCGCGCCGTAGCGCTTCCAGGCGTGGAGGAAGCGGATGATCGCCAAAAGCATGCTGCGGTCCTTTCCTCGTTAGTCATTGAATCGCCAGTAGATATAGGGGCGCCATGATGCATCGCAAAATGGATTTGCTGCAGTGCAGCTAGGTGAATATTGCATGGAATAGGCAATAATTTAGCAATAAACGCACTGAACTGGGTCAGGCCTTCCATATTTCTTCAAACGCCGCCATGATCGTCATGTTAATGACGCAATGCTTGGAAATGGCGCCTGTGGGCTCCGATTGTAGGGGGAGGGCCTGCGCGGTGGGGCTGGAGGGGGCGATGATGAGCCTTCTCTCACAGACCGATCGGCCCCTCGGCGGGTTCCACTGGGCCAACTTTCGGCCACCCGTCGATCCAGCGGCTGCCGCAGTCGTCGCGTCCCATATCGCCGACCGTGTTGCGTAATGGGTCGGGTGTCATGGGAACTCCGCAAGATCACCGTAAGCGTGCTGAAGAATGCGTCGCGATGGCGCGGCTTGCTCAAGCCGACGGCGACCGGGCGTTATGGCTCACGCTGGCGCAGTCGTGGGCGCGGCTGGCCGAGCACGTCGCGCGCGCCGAGATGAACGTCCCGGCGTCGCAAGAGCGCACCGAGGCCGTCGGTTAGCTTCTGCCGTCGAGCGCTTTGCGCCGCGTTTATTGGCCGTGGCCTGACAGCACCTGCTGGCAGGAGACGCTGATTCTGGTGCGATTGGTTTGCAGGCAGCCGAGGATCGAGAACACGTCGTCCTGGCCGTCCTCGCGGAGGAATTGCTTGCAATAGCGCACCACGTCGGGATGGCAGGCGGCGCGCTCCTGCTGGGTGCCGGCGCCCAGGCTCAGGCCGCCCTGCACGGGCGGCGGCTGCGGCGGCAATTGCGCCATGGCGGCCGGTCCGGCGAGCAGCAAAAGAGCGATCGTCACAACGGCTGTGCGTACCATTCTACCCTCTTCTCAGGGGGCATCCCGCCCGCGATTTGCATTCGCAGCTATGACACATTTCGCCGAGCAACGTCAGTGTGCGGATACTGCTACCGAATTTTTTTCGGCGGCCTGAGGCCGATTTGTTACAGCGCCGTGATTTTTTCCCGCCGGTTCCCACCGGCCGACGTCGATGACGATTGGTGGGCGGTGACGGACTCGAACCGCCGACATCCTGCGTGTAAAGCAGACGCTCTACCAACTGAGCTAACCGCCCATCTCGCGATCGAAACCGCGATCCGTGGCGCGATTTATCGCCACGGCAGGCGCCGACGCAAGTCTGCCGGCGCCGGCACGCACGCCTGTGGCGGCGCTGCGCAGGCCCGACCGACAAAACGGAACCGCCCGCCTGCACGCTGCCCTGATGCGACAGCGGGTAAGCGGGCGATTGCTGCGGGACCCGTTGCTCGGGTCCGCTACCGACTGAGTGCGGCGATCAGATCGCTTCCTTGAGCTCCTTGGAGGCGCGGAAGGCGACCTTCTTGCTGGCCTTGATCTGGATGGCTTCGCCGGTGGCCGGGTTGCGGCCCATGCGCGCGGCGCGCTTGCGCACCTGCAAGATGCCGAGGCCGCCGATACGGATGCGCTCGCCCTTTTTCAGGTGCTTGACGATATTGCCGACCAACCCGCCAAGAATGGCTTCGGCCTGCTTTTTCGAAAGCTCGTTGTCCTCCGCCAGGCTCGCCGCCAGGTGCTTCAATGTCACGGTAGGTGATGTTGTCTTGGCTGCCATTAGGCCCTCCTCGATGAACGGTAGTGCGCGAAAAGCGCCGCTCACTGCGAATGAGTTAGACGATTCGGATGCGGCTGACCACGCTTGTTTTGCCGATTCCACCGATGTTTTCGCGCTTGTTGCGGTAACGCGGGACACGCTGTGGGGTTCGGAAAAGGCCGATTTATGGCCGAAATCCTTGACTTGTCGGGCGCTGCACCTTAATTGCCGACGGCGCCCGCGGGGGCGTAGCTCAGTTGGTTAGAGCGTCGGCCTGTCACGCCGAAGGTCGCGGGTTCGAGCCCCGTCGCTCCCGCCATTTCCAAAAAATATCAATCACTTAGAGGGTCTTCGCGGCGGCCGCTCGGACGCGCCGTTTCCGGTGCGCCGGGCAGCCGGGAAGCGGTTCCGCCCCTACACCCCTTCGAGGATTTTGTCGGTCTTGGCGCGGAAGTGGTAGCGCGGGATGGCATCGAGGTCGGTGCCGGTGACGCGAATCACCCAGGCCTTCTGCGGGTGGGCGGTGGAGTGGATGACGCCCGCGCCGTAGGCCCGGGTCTGTCCCTGACCGAGCGCGTATTGGCTCGATTTTTCCAAAACCGCGGCGTCCTCGCCGGCCGGATTGACGCGGCGCCATTCGGTCATCTCGGTGACGCCGCGGGCGGTGCCGTAGATCGCCCAGGAGGCGCCGTGGCTGTGCGGCTTGCCGACCTTGCCGCCTTCCTGGACATGGGCGAGCACATAGGCGTCGGTCTCGGGATCGTGCCACAGCTCGCGCCGGCCGATCGGCGTGTCGTCGCTAAAGGTCTCGGCGACGAAGGCCGGATTGGAGAGAAGCGCGGAGAGCTTTCCGGCGATCTCGGGCAGGGCGCCTGCGCCCTTGGCCTTCAGCGATGCGGAGAGATCGGCGCAAAAGTCGGTCAGCGTGTAGGGCATGGTTTGGCTCCGGGTTAACGCGTCAATGTCTATCCAATCCGACGAGCTTGTTGTAGCGCGCGATCACGTCGCGCGGCGTCGCGGCGGCGCGTTCGATGGATTTTAGTACGGCCGCACCGTCGATGGGACTCATTTCGATGCCGAGCTTTTCGGCCTCGGCCAGCACCACGGGATCGCGGCACATGGCCATGAACGCCGTCTGCAGCGCGTGGGCGCGGTCTTCCGGCACGCCGGGCGGCAAGGCGAACGGCAGCGAAATCGCAAATTGCGCGTTGGCGAAATCGAGAAGCGCCAGCGCGTTCGCATCCTTGGTCAGCTCGTTGGCGGTCGGCACGTCGGGGAAATCGGCCAGGCGCGCGGCACGGCCGAATTGCAAAAGCGGCCGGAAGGCGTGGCGGTTCCACAGGTCGCGCTGGCCGGTGCGCACCGAGCACCATCCGATGATCTGGCCGTCGAGCTCGCCCGACTGCATGGCCAAGAACATCGGCGCCGCGCCGGTATAGCCGCGCACCACCTTGATGTCGAGGCCGAGCACCTCCTTGGCGATGGTGGCAAAGATCAGATTGCTGGAGGCGGCGTTGTCGCCGCCGAGCGTGATCGACTTTTTGCCGGGCGGCTTCAGCTCGTCGACCGACGTGACCGGATTGGTCGCCATCACCAGCATCAGGTAGGAGTCCTTGGCGTAGGACGACAGGCTGCCGAGCCAGGTGATTTTCAGCGGATCGAAATTGACCGCAGGGTCGCCCTGAATGGCGAGCATCGGCACCGCGCGCTCGAGCTTGACGATCACCGAGCCGTCGCGGTCGAACACGTTGTAGAGGCGGTTGGCCGACGCAATGCCGCCGGCGCCCGGCTGGTTCTGCACCACGATCGTCGGGTTGCCGGGAATGTAACGGCCGAGATGGCGCGCCACGAATCGCGCCGTGATGTCGTTGATGCCGCCGGGCGCGGTGCCGACGATCATGGTCAGCTGCCGGCCCTTGTAGAACTGCTCGACCGACTGCGCCTGCGCGGCGCTCGTGGCGGCCAAGCTCAGACCGAGGACGAAGGCGAGGCCGGCTTTCATGGGAATGCCGACAGGAGACGGCCGTAGCCGCCGACCGGCTGCCGCACATGCAGCCGCTTCTGCATCTCCCAGACCCGCGCCGGCACCGGGTTCACCACCGGCACCTGCAGATCCTGCTCCAACATTTCGATGATGTTGAGCGTGCGCCAGCCGGAGCCGAGCATGTAGATGGCGTCGGCGCCTTTCGCCTTCAGGAAATTTTTCTTGATGTGGGCGTAGACCTGCTCGCCCGAAAGGTTCTGCACCTCGTTGAACGGCACGTCGATGCCTTCCATGCCGCGCACCGTAAATCCGGCATCGCGGAAATATTTGGCAAAAACGTCATTGAGCTTCTTCGGAAAATAAGTGGCGCCGACGAAGCTCTTGGCGTTGAGCGCCTTAAGCGCATTCACGTGGTTCTGCGCTACGCTCATGATCGGCACTTTGTATTTCTTCTCCCAGGCTCCGACGATCTTGGCCTCGCCCTCGCGGCCGAGCACCATGAAAGGCGGCGCGCCGTGCGGGTGGATGAGATCGCACTTCTCCTCGGCCAAGACCGCAACGAGCTTCTCGTAGTGCGGCATCATGGTGTGGAACTCGTCTTCGGTGCCGCGCCGGATATTGAGGAACAGCGGAATGAGGCCGATGCCTTCGGGCAGGAGCCGGCAGACTTCCTCGGTCACCCCCGGCCGCATGGTCGGATTGATCATGCCGACGACGCCGCGCCAACTGGAAAACGCCATGGGGGACCTTTAGCGGATTGCGGAGCGAGACGGGCAGGGCGCTCAGTCTAACACCGATTGCCGAGCGCGGGTTGGCGCCGCGACGGGGTGGCGATCCCTCGCGCGCGAACGGCCAATTATGCGTTCGTGGAGCGGGAATTTGTTGCGCCACCGCAACAGCCGGGGACAAAGCGCCATCGCATCCGGATGTCTCGGAATAGGCCGATGGTACGCGCTGTTCGCCATTTGCCTGTAAGGGTATTCCTTACGGCTGCGGGTGGGCTTGGGTGCAGGGTTCTCCCGGCAAATAAGGCGGCGCCGGTGGCGTAGGGCAGCCGGCGCAGTCGGAAAAGAATGAGCCCGGGAGGCTCCGTTGGCCCATCGGTCGACGCTTCGGCGTGTGAACAGGCT
>Ga0335081_10013426_pt1 | contig 13247 bp, 9 predicted proteins | sample Lox_Sample_35_FD_206713 | JGI IMG/M metagenome (GOLD analysis project Ga0335081, IMG submission 206713) | Soil microbial communities from Loxahatchee National Wildlife Refuge, Florida, United States - Lox_Sample_3.5 | ecosystem: Environmental > Terrestrial > Soil > Wetlands | place: USA: Florida...
CACCCTCGAGAACGCCCGGCAGAGCCGGCTCGAGCCCGGCATCCTGCGCTTCGACCTGCTCGGCGAGCGGGAGGACCCGTCGAGCTACCTCCTCGTCGAGGTCTACCGCGACGAGGCGGCCGCGGCCGCCCACAAGCTCACCCCCCACTACGCGCGCTGGCGCGACGCGGTGGCCCCCTGGATGGCCGAGCCACGGACGAGCCGGAAGTTCGTGAACCTCGATCCGAGCGACGAGCGATGGTGAGCTTCGAGTTCGCCACCGCCACCCGGATCCTCTTCGGCGCCGGGCGCTCGCGGGAGGCCGCTGCCGAGGTGGCCGGGCTGGGCGTGCGGCGGGTGCTCCTCGCCAGCGGGCGCACCCCCGGGCGGTCGGAGGGGCTCCGGGAGGGGCTGGCGGCGCGCGGGATCGCCGCCCGGGCCTTCGAGGTCGGCCACGAGCCGACGGTGGAGCTGGTGCGGGAAGGCGTCCTCGCCGCAAGGGAGGCCGGTTGCGACGGCGTGGTGGCGATGGGAGGGGGAAGCGTCCTCGACGCCGGCAAGGCCGTCGCCGCCCTGCTCGGAAACCCCGGGGACCCCCTCGACTACCTGGAGGTGCTCGGCCGGGGGCGCCCGCTCTCGAGCCCCTCGGTGCCCTTCGTGGCCGTCCCCACCACCGCCGGCACCGGCTCGGAGGTGACCCGCAACGCCGTCCTCGGCTCGAGGGAGGCGCGGGTGAAGGCCAGCCTGCGCAGCCCGCTCATGCTGGCGCGGCTGGCGGTGGTCGACCCCGACCTCCTCGAGGGCGCGCCGGCGTCGGTGCTCGCCTCGAGCGGGCTCGACGCGCTCTCGCAGCTCATCGAGCCCTACCTCTCGGCGCGGGCCAACCCGCTCACCGACGCCTTCGCCACCCTGGGGATCGCCCGCTCGGCGCGCTCGCTGCGCCGCGCCTGCCTCGAGGGCACCGACCCGGCGGTCCGCGAGGACCTGGCGCTCGCGAGCCTGCTCGGCGGCCTGTGCCTGGCCAACGCCGGGCTGGGAGCCGTGCACGGCTTCGCGGCCCCGGTGGGCGGGATGTTCGACGCCCCTCACGGCGCGGTGTGCGCAGCGCTCCTCCCCACCGTGCTCCGGGTGAACCTGCGCGCCCTGCGCGAGCGGGCGCCCGGCCATCCCTCGTTGCCGCGCTTCGCCGAGCTCGGGCGCCTCGTGTCCGGTCGGCCAGAGGCCGGAGCCGAGGACGCCCTCGCCTTCGTGACCGAGCTCTGCGCCGCCCTGCGGGTGCCGGGGCTCGAGGCCTACGGCATGACCTCGGCCGACGTCCCGGCGGTGGTGGCGCGGGCGAAGGCGGCGAGCAGCATGAAGGCCAACCCGCTCGCGCTCACCGACGCCGAGCTCGCCGAGATCGCGGAGCGCTCGCTCGAGGCGGCCCGCCGCGAGGGCTAGGGGCGAAGGACGCCCGGCGCGGCGCGGTAGGCCGCCTCCACCGCCTCCGCCCCGTGGATCCGCTCCAGCCTCCGCACCGTGAAGTGCGCCCAGGCCGCCTCCTGGTAGTGGCGGAGGAAGAGGGTGTTGAGGGCGGCCCCCCCCACGGCCCCCACCACCGGCACGAGCTGGGCGGCGGCCTTGTCGGCCACCGTGGCGCTGAGCCGCTGGGCGATCCGGCTCACGAGCTGGGCCAGCGCCGGCGCGCCCTGCTCGCCGAGCGCCTCGGCCACCCCGCGCTCGGCGATGAAGGCACTCGCCCGGACCACCGCCTGGCCGAGCGAGAGGCGCGAGGCGAGGTAAGCCGACTCCGAGCCCTGGCCGGGCGAGTTGGAGCCGTAGGCGAGCACCGCCAGGCACTCGAGCCGGGCGGCGACGCCGGAGAGGTCCTCCCCCTCCGCCCGGGCGTGGTCGGCGATCGAGCGGAGCATCACCGTCAGGGAGAAGGGCAGCTCGAGCGCCAGGCCGGCCAGTCCGGCCGCCCCGCCCAGGGCGCCGCTCGCCGCCACCACCCCGCGGTGCAGCCAGTCGGAGGCGGGGCCGCCCCGGCCGAAGTCGAGGGTGCGCAAGGCGAGGTCGAGCGCGCGATCCAGGGCCGCCCGGGTGGCGTCCCCGACCGCCCGTCGCGCCCGCTCCGGCAGACGCCGGAGCAGGGCCTCGACGGGCACGAGGCCGGCGAGGCGCAGGAGGAAGCCCGGGTGCTCGAGGATCGCCCGCGCGCGGTGGAGGTCCCGCGCCTCCTCGGTCGAGAGGGCGGGCCCCGGGGGCGGGGGGAAGGGGCCGCCGGGCGAGAGGCCGGGGGGCGGGTCGGGCGAGGCCACTTAGACGGCGCGCTTGGCCGGGGCGGGTAGGCGCTGGCCGGTGGCCTGCCGGTCGTGGGCGATGAGCAGGTAGATGGCGGGGACGAAGAACAGGGTGAAGGCGGTGCCGATGGCCATCCCGGCCACCAGCACGAGGCCGATGCTGTTGCGGGCGGCCGCTCCCGGACCGGTCACCAGGGTGAGCGGGAAGTGCCCGCACACGGTGGCCACGCTGGTCATGAGGACCGGGCGGAGCCTGGTGACCGCGGCCTCCCGCACCGCCGCCACCTTGCTCAGACCCTGCTCCTGCAGCTTGTTGGCGAACTCGACGATGAGGATGCCGTTCTTGGAGACCAGCCCGACCAAGGTGACGAGCCCCACCTGCGAGTAGACGTTGAGGGTGGTGGTGAAACCATTGGTGAAAAAGGGCATGTTGGGGTTCGGCATCTTGAGGAAGGTGAGGATGAGCGCCCCGAACATGGCGAGCGGCACCGACCCGGCCAGGATGACGAAGGGATCGCGGAAGCTGTTGAACTGGGCCGCCAGGACCAGGAAGATGAGGACGATGGCGAGCACGAAGGCCGGCAGGAACTTGTTGCCCTCGGTCCGCAGCTGGCGCGACTCGCCGGTGTAGTCGACGGTGTAGCCCTGGGGCAGGATCTTGGCCGCCTCGCCCTCCAGGTAGGCGAGGGCCTCGTCGAGCGGGCGGAAGGCCACCCCGGAGAGCTTGACGGCGTTGAGCTGCTGGAAGCGGTTCAGGGTGCGGGGCGTGACGGTGTCGTGCAGCCGGGCGATGGTGGAGAGGGCGATGAGCTGCCCGTTCGGGCCGGTGACGTAGATGTCCTTCAGCTGCTCGGGGTTCAGCCGGTCGACGCGCAGCAGCTGCGGTATGACCTTGTAGCTGCGGCCGGCCACGCTGAAGCGGTTGACGAAGTTGCCCCCCACCGCCGCGGCCAGATCCTGGCCCACCGTCTGGAGGTTCAGGCCCATCTCGGCCACCTTCTCGCGCTCGATTTCGATCTCGGACTCGGGCTGGTCGATCTTGACGTCGATGAGGGGCGGGAAGGCGAACATGCCGCTCTGGGCCGCCTTCTGCTGCAGCTTCTCGGCGAAGCCCAGGATCTCGGCGCTCTCGGCGGTCGAGGCGATCACGAACTCCACCGGGAACTGCCCGCCGCCGGGGAGGGCCGGTGGGAGGATGGGGAAGGTCTGGATGCCGGGGATGGCCGACACCTTGGCCTGGACCTCGGGGAGGATGCGGAAGGCCGAGCGCTGGCGATCCTCCCAGGGCTTGAGGCCCACGCCCCAGAAGCCGCCGGTGGGGAAGGTGATCTGGAAGGTGAAGGCCGCCTCCGGGAGGGACATCACCGCCGTGTTGACGGCCCGGGTCGACTGGCTGACCTGGTCGAGGGTGGAGTTGGCCGGGGTGTTGACCACGCCGAAGATGACGCCCTGGTCCTCGGCCGGCGCGAGCTCCTTGGGCGACTGGGCGAACATGACCAGCGCGAGGAGGCTCACCACGATCCAGGCGGTGTAGATGGCGCCGCGGGCCTCGAGGGCGGTCTGGAGGTGGCGGGCGTAAGTGGCCTTGATCCGTTCGAACCCACGGTTGATGAGGCCGGGCAGGCCGCGGTGCTCGTGGCCGCCCACGAGCAGGTGGGCCGACATGACCGGCGAGAGGGTGAGCGCCACCACGCCCGAGATGGTCACCGCGCCGGCCAGGGTGAGGGCGAACTCCCGGAACAGGGAGCCGGTGAGCCCGCCCTGGAAGGCGATGGGGGTGTAGACGGCGGCGAGCGTGATGGTCATGGCGATGATGGGCCCGACCAGCTCGCGCGCCCCGGTCAGCGCGGCGTCGATGGGCCGGAGCCCCTCGCGCAGGTGGCGCTCGACGTTCTCCACCACCACGATGGCGTCGTCCACCACCAGGCCCACCGAGAGGACCACCGCCAGGAGGGTGAGCAGGTTCACCGTGAAGCCGAACACCTGCATGAGGAAGACCGCTCCCACGAGCGAGACCGGGATGGCCACCACCGGCACCAGCACCGAGCGCAGCGAGCCGAGGAAGAGGAAGATGACGATGACCACGATGAGCAGGGTCTCGCCGAGCGTGTGCACCACCTCGTCGATGGCGTTCTGGATGTAGGAGGTGGCGTCGTAGGCGATGGTGGCCTTGATCTGCTGGGGGAGCTCCTTGTCGAGCGCGGCGAGCTCCTTGCGCACCCGCTTCACCACGTCGAGCGAGTTGGCGTTGGGGAGCGCCCACACCCCGATGAAGACCGCGGTCTGGCCGCTGAAGTTGACTGCGGAGTCGTAGTCCTCGGCGCCGAGGACCACGTCGGCCACGTCCCCCAGCCGGACCACCGCCCCTTCCGATTCCCGCACCACCAGCCGCTGGAACTCCCGCACCGATCGCAGGTCGGTGTTGGTGGTGAGGTTCACCTGGACGAGCGAGCCCTTGGTCTGGCCCACCGCCGCCAGGTAGTTGTTCTGGGCGAGCGCCTGGCGCACCTGGACCGGGCTCACGTTGAGGGCCGCCATCCGGTCGGGCTTGAGCCAGATGCGCATGGCGAAGGTGCGGGCGCCCAGGATGTCGGCCCGCTGCACCCCCTCCACGGCCGAGAGGCGCGGCTGGACCACCCGCACCAGGTAGTCGGTGATCTCGTTCTGCTTCAGGAACTCGGAGGAGAAGCTCAGGTAGGCGGCGGCGAACTGGCTGTCGGCCGACTCGATGTTGAGGATGGGGACCTCGGCCTCCGGGGGGAGGTCGCCGCGCACCTGGTCCACCTTGGAGCTGATCTCGGCCAGCGCCCGGGTGGCGTCGTAGTTGAGCCGCAGGCGGGCCCGGATGGTGGAGACGTTCTGCTGGCTCTGCGACTCGATGTAGTCGATGCCGTCGGCGGCGGCGATGACCCGCTCGAGCGGGGTGGTGATGAACCCGCGTACCAGCTCGGCATTGGCCCCCACGTAGGTGGTGGTCACGGTGACCGCCGCGTTCTCGCTGCGCGGGTACTGGCGGACGTTGAGGGTCCGGATGGCCTGGACCCCGGCGATGACGATGATGAGGTTCACGACGATGGCGATGACCGGACGGCGGATGAAGAGGTCGGTGAACTTCAAGGGGTCGCTCCGGTCCGGTCAGTTATCGGCGGGGTGGGGGGCGAGCTCGGGGTGGGGGGCGAGGGCGTTGTTCACCGCCACCGCCTCACCGTTGCGCAGCTTGAAGGCGCCGCTGCTCACCACCGTCTCCCCGGCGCTGAGCCCCGAGGTCACCGCCACGAAGTCGCCCCGCCGCTCGCCCACCCGCACGAAGCGCTGCCGCGCGCTGAGCGCCGCCTGCCCGCTCGGGCCCGGCTTCTCCTCGATGACGTAGACCGAGTCGCCGTAGGGCGCGTAGACCACCGCGGTGGCCGGGATGACGAGCACGTTGTGCTTCTCGGAGGAGAGCACCTCCACGCTCGCGAACATGCCCGGGCGCAGGCGGCCATCGCCGTTCTGCACCGTGGCCCGCACCCGCACGTTGCGGGTGGCGACGTCCACCTCCGGGTTGACGGTGGTGATCTCCCCTTCCCAGGAGGCGTTGGGGAAGATGTCGACCCTGACCCGCACGCGCTGACCGACCTTGAGCTCGGCGAGGGCCTGCTGGGGCAGCCAGAAGTCCACGTGGATGGGGCTCACCGACTGGAGCGAGGCGATGGGGGTCCCGGTGGAGACCACCTGGCCGAGCTCGACCTGCCGTATCGCCACCCTCCCGTCGAAGGGGGCCCGGATGCTCTTCTTGGCGATGATGGCCTCGAGGTTGGCGACCGCGGCCTGGGTCTGGGCCGAGCGCGCCTCGGCCGCGTCCAGGTCGGCCGGGGTGTTGGCGCCCCCCTGGCGCAGGTTGCGGGCCCGCTCGAGGCTGGTCTTGGCGAGGGCCGCGTCGGCCACGGCCGAGGCGAGCTGGGCCTCCTCCGCCGAGGTATCGAGCTTCACGAGCACCGTGCCCTGCTTCACCGAGGCTCCGGACTCGAAGCCGATCTGGCGGATGGTGCCGGGGAGCTCGGCGCCCACGGTCACCCCGTGGACCGCCACCAGGGTGCCGATGGCGCTCTGGACCGGCTCCCACTGCGCGGCCTCGACCCGCGCCGAGGAGACCGACTCCGGCGGAGGTACGAAGGTCTTGCCGGCCTTGAGCATGGCGCCGATCTGGCTTCCCTTGATGCCGGCCAGGGCGCCGATGACGACGATCAGGCAGAGAATGGCCACGAGCCACGGTTTGGTCTTGGTCTTCATGGAGGATCGTGCGGGGAGGAGGTCCTCGAGCGATGGGGCCTGCGGGTCGGGTTCGAGGATTAAAAGCTACCCGGGCCGGGCGGGCAGCGCCCGTGAAAGGGCTGTGCCAGACCGCCGCACGGCCCCAACTCGGGGCCCCGCGGAGCCGGACGGTCCCGGGGCCCGGGCGTGGGAAGCCAAAAGGGCGGAGCGAGGCCCGAGCGAAGAACGGGGGGGGCGGCGGCGCCGCCCCCTCCCGAAGCCGACGGCCGCTCTGCAGGCGCCTGTCGCTCGAACACCGCTAGAAGTCGAAGTTGTTGATGTTGGCCTTGGTGTAGACGAAGGGCGGCCCGAGCAGGATCTCGCTGCCGTTCACCACCTTCAGCTCGCCGAGCTTGCCGGCCTTGACCGAGGTGGCCCCTGGCTTGAGGGTGCCGTCGGCCACCGAGCGCAGCACGTACATGGCGGCGTAGCCCAGGTCGACCGGGTTCCACAGCACGACCGACTTCACGCAGCCCTTGTTCACGTAGGGCTTCATGGCGTTGGGCGTGGCGAGGCCCACCTCGGCCACCTGCCCGCACTTCTTGGCCTGGGTGATGGCCTCGGCCCCGGCCGGGGTGGCGACGCTCGTCATCCCGAAGAGGCCCTTCAGGTCGGAGCCGTACTTGTTGATGAGGGTGGTGGCGGCGTTGAAGGAGAGGACGTTGTCCTCCTGGGCCTCGACCGTCTCGAGCCACTTCATCTTGGGGTGGCACTTGGCGGCGTAGGCCGACATCTCGGCGATCCAGCGGGCCTGGTTGGGCGTGGTGAAGGTCGAGGTGACGATGGCGAAGGCGCCGCTCTCGCCGATCTCCTTGGCCATGTTGTCCATGAGCGACTTGGCGATGCCGTTGAACTGGGCCTGGTTGACGAACCACTGGCGGGCATCCGGGGTGGAGTTGGCGTCGTAGCCCACCACGTCGATGCCCTTGGAGAGCGCCTTCTTCAGGACCGGCGCGATGGCCACCGGGTCGTTGGCGGCGAAGAGGATGCCGTCCACCCCCTGGGTGATGTAGTTGTCGATGAAGGTGATCTGCTCGTCGATGTTGGCCTTGGTGGGGCCGTCGGTCTTGACGCTGACGTTGCCGAGCTCCTTGGCCGCGTCGGCGATGCCTTTGGAGGTGGCGTTGAAGTAGCCGATGCCGATGAGCTTCGGCACGTCCACCACCGTGATCTTCTTGCCCTTGCGGTCGGGGGGATTGGTCGGGACGCCGCCGTCGTAGGGCTTGGCGGCCATGGCCACCGAGCTGTTGTCGCAGGGGAGGGGATTCGTCGGCAGGTCGTCTCCGCCGGTCCACCCCGCCGCGGCCAGGGCGGGGAGGGCGAAGAGCGTGCTCCCCACCACGAGTACCAGGGCTTTGCGCAGCATGAACGTCACTCCTTTCTTGCGGGAAATGCGAGCGAAGCTCTCCTTCACGGCGCTTCTCCTCTACCTCTCAGCCGTCGCCGTCGCGGCCGAAGATGTTGGTGACCAGGATGGCCAGGATGAGGACGAGGCCGATGACCACGATGGTGCCGTCGCCCTTCACGCCGGCCAGGGCCAGCCCGTTTCGCAGGGCCTGGATGAGCACGAGCCCGAGCACGGTGCCCGCCACGGTGCCGCGCCCGCCGAAGATGCTGGTGCCTCCCAGCACCACCGCGGTGATGGCGTCGAGCTCGAGGCCCATGCCCATGTCCGATCGGGTGGTGGTGACGCGCGAGACCAGGATGGCTCCGGAGAGCCCCGCCACCAGCCCGGAGGCCGTGTAGATGAGCAGCTTGGTGCGATCGACCGCCACGCCCGAGAAGCGCGCCGCCGTCTCGTTCGCGCCCACCGCGTAGGTGGCGCGGCCGAAGGTGGTGCGCCCGAGGATCACCGCGGCGACGACCATCCCGGCGAGGAGCAGCCAGAGCTGCGTCGGCATGCCGCCCACCTCGCCCTGGCCGAGCACGTAGAAGTACTCCGGATAGCCGCGCACCGAGCGAGACTGGCTGATGCCCTCGGCGAGGCCGCGGTAGAGGGCCAGGGTGGCGAGGGTGGCGATGAGCGGCGGGACCCTGAAGCGGGTGATGATGAGGCCGTTCACGAGCCCGGCCACCCCCCCCAGCCCCACCGCCAGGATGACCGCCAACGGCAGCGGCAGGCCGGCCTTCCAGAAGACGCCGATCAGGATGGCGACCAGCCCCAGGATGGAGCCGACCGAGAGGTCGATACCGCCGGTCACGATGACGAAGGTCATGGTGAGCGCGACGAGCCCGAGCTCGGATACGAGACGCCCCTGGTTGAGGATGTTGTCGGTGGTGAAGAACCGGTCGGACTGACGCGCCAGCACCGCCAGCGCGATGACGCTGAGGACGCCGAGGACGGTCTCGTGCCTCAAGAGGGAGCGGAGGGAGATGCGCATGCGGGCGCGGCCTCAGCCGATCCGGCGACGGCGCGCCATGTCGGCGAGCACGGTGGCAAGGATCATGAGCCCCAGGACGGCCCTGAGCCAGTAGGCCGAGACGTTGAGGAAGATGAGGGAGGAGCTGATGACGGCGAAGAGGACCGCGGCCAGCGACGAGCCGACCACCGTCCCGGTCCCGCCCAGGATCGAGACGCCCCCGATCACCGAGGCGGTGATGACGTTGAGCTCGAGGTTGGGGGGGACGGTGGACTGGATGACCTGCAGCTGGGTGCCGAACAGGATGGCCGCGATGCCGGCGAAGAAGCCGTTCAGCGCGAAGATGAAGACCACCATGGGCCTCGTCCGGATCCCGACCGCCCGCGCCGCGTCGGAGTTGCCGCCCACCGCGTAGATGGCCCGGCCGAGCGCGCTGTAGCGCATCCACAGCGCGGCGAGCACGGTCAGGACCGTCGCGAAGCAGATGGGGGAGGGGATCCCGAACAGCCGGAACTGGGCGATGAAGAAGGCGGGCGGCAGGTTCCCGATCCAGGCCCCCTGGGTGGCGCTGATGAGTCCGCCCTTCAGGATGGAGAGGAACCCGAGCGTCACCACGATGGCCGGGATGCGCGCGTAGGCCACGAGCGCGCCGATGAAGGCGTCGACCAGGACGCCCACCAGGACGGGGAAGAGCCAGGCCAGCCAGATGGGGTAGCCCTTCACCGCGAGCGTGCCGGCGATGGTCGCCAGCACGCCGATGAGCGAACCCACCGAGACGTCGATGTTGCCCGAGATGATGACCATCGACATGCCGATGGCCGCCACCGCCACGTAGGCGTTGCCCGAGAAGAGGCTGGTCAGGTTCGTCTGGCTGAGGAAGCGCCGGTTCACCGCCCCGGCCACCGCCATGAGCACGAGGACCGCCGCGCTGACCACGAGTTCCTGGCCGTAGGCGTCGACGATCCTGGACAGGCGGCTGGGCCGGCGCGCCACCCCGCCGGTAGCGACGAGGGTATCCATCAGGCCGCGTCCTCGCCCGGGCCGGCCCGGGTCATGGCGGAACCGACCGCGTCGGGAGTCGCCTCCGCCCGGTCGAAGGCCGCGACGACGCGGCCGCGGTTCATGACGAGGACCCGGTCGCTCATCCCGAGCACTTCCGGCAGCTCGCTCGAGATCATGACGATGGCGAGACCCTGCCCGGCGAGCTTGCTCATGAGCGCGTGGATCTCGGCCTTGGCGCCGACGTCGATGCCGCGGGTCGGCTCGTCCATGATGAGGATGCGCGGCTCGGCCCCCAGCCACTTGGCGAGCACGACCTTCTGCTGGTTGCCGCCCGAGAGCTGGCGGACCATCATCTCCGGTCCGCGCGCCCTGATCCCGAAGCGCTCGATGGCCTCCCGGGCGTGCTTCGCCTCCATCGCCAGCTCGACGAAGGACGCTCGCGACAGGTGGTCCAGGATGGGGAGCGAGAGGTTCTCGCGGATGGTCTGCGATCGGATGAGGCCCTGCTGCCCGCGGTCCTCGGGGATGTAGGCGATGCCGAGGTCGCGCGCGCGTCGCGGGCTCGAGATGGTGACCGTCTTCCCGTCGACCAGGATCTCCCCGGAGGTGGCGGGGTTGATGCCGAAGAGGGTGAGCGCGACCTCGGTCCGCCCCGCTCCCACCAGGCCGGCGAGGCCGAGGATCTCGCCCTGCCGCACGGAGAGCGAGACGTCCCTGAAGGCCCGCCGGAAGGAGAGGTTCTTCACCTCGAGCAGGGTCCGGCCGCGCGGAGCGTCGCTCTTCGGGAACAGCTGGTCGATGGAGCGCCCGACCATCATGGAGATGAGGACGTCCTCGGTGACCTCGCCGATGGTCCGGGTCCCGATGTAGGCGCCGTCGCGCAGCACGGTGACCCGGTCGGCCAGGTCGAAGATCTCCTGCATGCGGTGGCTGACGTAGATGACCGCCACCCCGCGCTCGCGCAGGCGCCGGACCACCGCCATGAGCCGCTCCACGTCGGCCTGGGCGAGGGAGGCGGTGGGTTCGTCCATGATGAGGACGCGCGGGTCCTGCGAGAGGGCCTTGGCGATCTCGACGCGCTGGCGGTTGGCGACCGACAGCCCGCCGACCTTGGCGTCGACGTCGAGGTCGGGGCTGTCGAGAGCGTCGAGCAGGGCGCGCGCCCGGGCCCGGGTGGCGGCCCAGTCGAGGGCTCCGAGGCGCGTGCGCGGGGCGTTGCCGAGGAAGATGTTCTCGGCGACCGTCAGGTCGGGGAAGAGCAGGAGCTCCTGGTACACCGTGGCGATGCCGCGCCGGCGCGCGTCGCGCGGCGAGCTGAAGCGCACGAGCTCGCCCTCCACCCGGATCTCGCCCTGGTCGGGCACGTGGGAGCCGGCGATGATCCGGATGAGCGTCGACTTGCCGGCGCCGTTCTCCCCGAGGAGCGCGTGCACCTCCCCGGCCCGGACCTCGAAGCTCACGCCCTTCAGCGCCGAGACGCCGCCGAACGACTTCGTGATGTCGCGCAGCTCGACGACGCTCTTCACGACTCGTTGGTTCCCCGACGCGCGCACGGAGCGGATGCGAAAGCGCTCCGGCCAGCCGCCCGTAAGTGGGTTGCGAAACGCGGAGATGCTGACACGTTGTACGTAACCCGGCAAGGGAATGTAGGGGGCGTGATGCGTGGGCGCGGGGCCCGGCGCACGGCGGGTCGCACAGGGCGAGAGCGGCGGCCCGGCCCGCCGCCAGCGGCCTTCCGCGAGCGCGGCCTCGAAGGCGGAGGGCAGACGACGAGCGCGGTCCATCCCGTCACCCCGCCGGGGGTTCCGGGCGGACCCGCCGCCGCAGCGGGAGGGCACCCGCGCCGTGCGTGCGTCCGATCCTCGCAGGAAGGGGAACGCGCACCTTCCTAAGGAACGCGGGCTCCGGCGGGGGCCGAGGAGGCCGCGCACTCCTAAGGCCTCAGGGCCGCTCGACCCCCAGGGCGCGGGCGAGCGCGCCGTACATGACGTCCACCGGAGCCTTCTGTCCGGTCCACAGCTCGAAGCCGATGGCGCCCTGGTAGACGAGCATGCCGAGCCCGTCCACCACCTTGGCGCCCCGCTCCTCGGCCGAGCGCAGGAAGGGGGTGCCGGGGGCGGGGATGACGTCGCAGACCACCATCCCCGGGCGGATCGAGTGGTAGTCGAGCTCCGGCCGCTCACCGACCTCGGGGGCGAGGCCGATGGAGGTGGCGTTCACGAGGATGTCGGTCCCGGCGGGCACCTCGTAAGGACCTCTCCACGGGACGAGAGCGGCCCTGGCCGGCGTCTTCCGCGCGAGGAGGAGGGCGAGCTCCTCGCCGCGGGCGGGCGAGCGGTTCACCACCGTGATCTCTGCGGCCCCGGCGAGCGCGAGCTCGACCGCGATGGCGCGGGCCGCGCCGCCCGCGCCCAGGATGACCACCCGCTGGCCGGCCGGATCGATCCGCCGGTCCTCTCGGAGGGCCCGCATAAAGCCCTTCCCGTCGGTGTTCTCCCCGACCAGGCGCGCCCCCTGGCGCACCACGGTGTTGACCGCCCCCATGAGGGCGGCGTCCGGCCTCACCTCGTCGAGGAAGGGCAGCACGGCGACCTTGTGCGGGATGGTGAGGTTGATGCCGCGCATGTTGAAGGCCCGCAGGCCCCGCACGGCCGCCTCGAGGTCCGCCGGGAGGACCTCGATGGTGAGGTACCTGAAGCGAAGGCGCAGCGCGGCGAAGGCGGCCTCCTGCATCACCCCGGTGGGGTTCTCGGCCACCGGATGCCCGAAGACGCCGACGAGCTCGGCCTTGTAATTGGGTCGTTCAGCCATGGGGTCTCCCGTTGCGTGCCGGGCGTCGCGCGGCGCCGGCCGAGACAGAACCTAGCACCACCTCGAGGTGCGCTTAAGCCTTCGGGCCGGCGCCTACAGCTTGAAGGCCTTCTCGAGCTCGGCCACCCTCTCGGCGTCGATGGTCACCAGTTCGCCGAGCTCGCGGCTGGCGATGAGCGCCTTGGCGCCGTACTCGGCCACCTCCAGCCGGTCGAAGGCGTGGATGAGGCTCTGGCCGGTCACGACCACGCAGTCGTTCTGCACCAGGGCGAGCGGCGCGTCCGGCGTGAAGAGGGCCGCGGTCTTCTCGGGCTCCATGAAGGTGCAGCCGTAAGGAAGGCGGCCGACCTTGCGGAGCATGATGTAGCTCTCGGGGATGGTCCTCGAATCGAAAGGCTCGTCGGTGACCGCGAAGGCCATGATGTGGGGCGGGTGGGCCAGGATCACCGAGCCCACGTGGGGGTGCTCCTGGTAGATGTGGTGGTGGAGGAGCACCGAGCGGCTGGGAGCCTTCCCTCGC
>Ga0335081_10013427_pt1 | contig 13247 bp, 11 predicted proteins | sample Lox_Sample_35_FD_206713 | JGI IMG/M metagenome (GOLD analysis project Ga0335081, IMG submission 206713) | Soil microbial communities from Loxahatchee National Wildlife Refuge, Florida, United States - Lox_Sample_3.5 | ecosystem: Environmental > Terrestrial > Soil > Wetlands | place: USA...
GGGGCAGGCCCGGGTGCACATGGTGCAGCCCTTCACCCCGTGGGTGCAGTCGACCGGCCCGCCGTCCTCGTCGACCTTCCACGGCCGGTACACGCCGTCCTGGTCGTTGTACTTCAGGACGTCGTGCGGGCAGGCGATGATGCAGCCCGCGCACCCGGTGCACAGCCCGGAGGTCACCACCTCCTGGTAGAGGTGGGCCCAGTGCGGCTTCTCGGGAGGCACGGCGCCCACAGTAGCGTCGCCGCTCGTGCCCGAGTTGCCCGAGGTCGAGGCCTACCGGCGGGTGGCCGAGGGGGTGCTCGGCCGGGTGGTGCGGCGCGTCGAGGTGGCCGACCCCCGCTTCGTGCGCCGCGCCCGGCCGGGCCCCTTGCGCGCCGCCCTCGAGGGGCGCCGTTTCAGCGCGGCACGCCGCCGCGGCAAGCTGCTCGTCCTCGACACCGAGGGTGGCACGGCGCCCCGCCTGGGGCTGCGCTTCGGCATGACCGGGCGCCTGCTCGTGGACGGCAAGGCGGGGGTGGACCGCCTCGTCTACTCGAGCGACCGTGCCGTCGCCGCGTGGGACCGCTTCGCCATCGACTTCGTCGGCGGCAGCCGGCTGGTGGTGCGCGACCCGCGCCTGTTGGGCGGGGTCGAGCTCGACCCCGACGAGGCGGCCCTCGGGCCCGATGCCCTCAGTGTGGGGGCCGCCGAGTTGCGCAGGGCCCTCGAGACGAGCGCGGTGGCCGTGAAGGCCCGGCTCATGGACCAGCGCCGGCTGGCGGGGGTGGGCAACCTCATCGCCGACGAGGTCCTGTGGCGCGCCTCGCTGGCGCCGTCGCGGCCCTCGTCGTCACTCACGCCGGCCGAGCACCGCCGCCTCCACCACCACCTGCGGCGCACGCTCGACGACCTCATGGCCCGGGGCGGCTCGCACCTGGGCGACCTCATGCCCGAGCGCACCCCGGGCGGGCGCTGCCCCCGGGACGGCGCCGAGCTGGTGCGCAGCACCGTGGGCGGGCGCAGCAGCTGGTGGTGCCCCGAGCACCAGCGCTGATGGCGCCCTCAGGCCCCGGCCTCGGCGAGCACCTTCTCGGCGTGGCCGTCCGCCTTCACGTGGTACCAGGCCCGGCGTACCGAGCCGTCGGCGCCCACGAGGAAGGTCGACCGGATGACCCCGACCGACTTCTTGCCGTAGAGGGTCTTCTCCCCCCAGGCGCCGTAGCGCTCCATCACCGTGTGGTCGGCGTCGGTGAGCAGGGGGAAGCGCAGCCGGTACTTCTTGCGGAACGCCACATGGGTCTCGGCGTCGTCGGGCGAGATGCCCACCACCGCCACCCCGGCGCGCGAGAACGCCCGGAGGTTGTCGTTGAACTGGCACGCCTCCTTGGTGCATCCCGGCGTGTCGTCGGCGGGATAGAAGTAGACCACCACGGAGTCGCCCGCGAAGTCCTTGAGCGACACCTTCGTGCCGTCCTGGTCCCGGAGGGTGAACGCCGGGGCCTTGTCGCCCGGTCCGAGCCTGGTCGTGTTGTCTGCCACCGGTCCTCCGATCCGCCGCGGGCCGCCGCCGTCCCCCCGACCCAGACGTCCCGAGGGGCCCGACGTCCCACGATGGCACAGCAGCGCGGGGGCGGGCACCGTGGTGCATGCCGGGGGCGGCGCGGGGCACGCTGACACCCGGACCCGGGTGAAGCGCCCCGTGGCGCAGCGCAAGGGCGCGGACGCACGAGGATCCTGACCCGGATGTGCACGAGCCTCGACGGCGCCGTCACCACCGCCGACGGGCTGCCGGTCCAGCTGGCGTTCGGCGGGTGGGACGCCGGGGCCCGCTTCTACGAGCTCCGGGCGAGGTGCGCTGCCGTCGTCCTGGGCCGTCGCACCTTCGAGCCCGCGCTGTCCGCGCCGGTGTGGCCGTGGGGGGACCTGGCCGTCTACGTGCTCGGTACCCGCGTCCCGCCGGGCGCTCCCGGGCACGTCGTCGTGGAGGGGGAGCCTGTCCGGCTCCTCGAGCGTCAGCGTTCTGAGAACCGAGGGGGCGACGTCCACCTCGTCGGCGGGCCCACGACCCTCGAGACCTTCCGCCTGCTGGGCGCGCTCGACGAGCTGCGCCTCCTGGTGCTCCCCATGCTCGGCGGCGCCGGCCGCCGCCTCACGCCCGAGGTCGGTGCGGACACCGAGCTGTCGCTCGAGGGCACCCGGACCTGGCCGCACGGCGTCGTCGAGCTCGTCTATGCCGTGGCGCCCCGGCGTTGACGCCACCAGCGCCGTCCTCGCGTGACGGCGGGACCCTGCCGCACGTCCAGGGTTATCCTCCCGGGAGGCCGTCGCGCCGGGGGAGGTCGTCGTGTCCGAGACGGTGGTCGACTCCCTGGTGCTGGACCTGTTGGCGTGGATCGGCCCCGGCACCCGGCCCCACCTCGAGGTGCTCGATGCCTGGCGCACGTCCTGTCCGCGTCTACCCGTGTGGGAAGAAACCATCGACCGCGGTCTGATCGTGCGGCACGCGGGTCCGGGAGGGGGCTCCCTCGTCTCGGTCTCCTCCGCAGGTCGGGAGTACCTGCGGGCACACCGCCCCCGCGCGGCGCCGGCGGCCCCCGAAGACCAGGCCCGTCCTTCCCGGAGCGCCCGGCCCCCTCCGGGCCCGGGGGTCGTCCCGGGCGCTCGGCGACACGGACGCAGGGGCAGTTCCCTCGGGACACGCCTCCAGCACCCCAGGTCGGGGCGCGCGAGACTCGGCTCACGGGAGCTCGGAGGGACCGGGCTGAGAGGGCGCCTCGCCCGGCGCCGACCGTCGACCTGATCCGGGTAATGCCGGCGGAGGGAGGAGCGTCATGGACGTCATCGGCACCGAGAGCGACACGGCCGTCCACAATGGCGGGGCGGCACGCGCCGCCGAGGAAGCGGGCTTCAACCGCCGCAAGGTGTACGTGTGCGGCGCACGCGACGATCTGCGTATCCCCTTCGTGGAGGTCGCGCTGAGCGCGCCCGCCGACGGCGGCGAGGCGCCCCCCCCGGTGCTGCTCTACGACACCTCGGGCCCCGGATCGGACCCGGCCGTCGGGTTGCCGGCCCTGCGCGCCCCGTGGATCGCGGCCCGGGGCGACGTCGTCGAGCACGAGGGCCGCGCCCCGCAGTCCCGGGACGACGGGCGCGCCGTGGCGCGGGGCAGGCTCGCCCCGAGGCCCTTCACCGGGACGCGCCGGCGTCCGCTGGTGGCACGCGGCTCCGCGCCGGTCACCCAGCTGCACTACGCACGCCGGGGGGAGATCACACCCGAGATGGAGTTCGTGGCGGTGCGCGAGCACCTGGATGCCGAGACGGTCCGGGCCGAGGTGGCCGCCGGCCGCGCCATCGTCCCCGCCAACGTCAACCATCCCGAGTCCGAGCCCATGGCCATCGGGCGCCGGTTCCTGGTCAAGGTGAACGCCAACATCGGCAACTCCTCGGTCACCTCGTCGGTCGCCGAGGAGGTCGAGAAGCTCACCTGGGCGACCCGCTGGGGGGCCGACACGGTCATGGACCTCTCCACCGGCCCCGACATCCACACCACCCGGGAGTGGATCGTGCGCAATTCGCCGGTGCCCATCGGCACGGTGCCCATCTACCAGGCTCTCGAGAAGGTGGACGGCCGTCCCGAGGAGCTCACCTGGGACGTCTATCGCGACACCATCGTCGAGCAGGCCGAGCAGGGCGTCGACTACTTCACGGTCCACGCCGGGGTGCTGCTGCGCTACGTCCCGCTCACCGCCAGGCGCACGACGGGCATCGTCAGCCGAGGCGGGTCGATCATGGCGGCGTGGTGCCTGGCGCACCATCGTGAGAACTTCCTCTACAGCCACTTCGAGGAGCTGTGCGAGATCATGGCCTCCTACGACGTGGCCTTCTCGCTCGGCGACGGCCTGCGGCCGGGGTCCATCGCCGACGCCAACGACGAGGCGCAGTTCGCCGAGCTGCGCACGCTGGGCGAGCTCACCGAGGTCGCCTGGCGCCACGACGTGCAGGTCATGATCGAGGGCCCGGGCCATGTCCCCCTGCACCGCATCGCCGAGAACGTCACGTTGCAGCAGGAGGTCTGCCACGAGGCGCCCTTCTACACATTGGGGCCGCTCACCGTCGACGTGGCTCCGGGCTACGACCACATCACGTCGGCCATCGGCGCGGCGGTGATCGGCATGCACGGCACCGCCATGCTCTGCTACGTGACCCCCAAGGAGCACCTGGGCCTTCCCGACCGCGACGACGTGAAGCAGGGGATGATCGCCTACAAGATCGCCGCCCATGCCGCCGACGTCGCCAAGGGACACCCCGGCGCGCAGGCGTGGGACGACGCGCTGTCGGCGGCCCGGTTCGAGTTCCGCTGGGAGGACCAGTTCAACCTGTCGCTGGACCCCGGCACCGCCCGCCGCTACCACGACGCCACCCTCCCGGCCGAGCCGGCCAAGACGGCCCACTTCTGCTCGATGTGCGGGCCCAAGTTCTGTTCGATGCGCATCAGCCACGACGTGCGGGCACTGGCCGAGGCCGAGGGGATCTCCCCCGAGGAGGCGCTCGAGTCGGCCATGCAGGCCAAGGCGGTGGAATTCCGCACGTCGGGAGGCGAGCTCTACCGGGCGCCCGCGCGGCGCTGACGGCGGCCGCCTGGCGCTAACGCGCTGGTCGGGAGGCTCCGCTGCTACACTGAGGAGTGCGTGCCTCGGCATGTGCCGGGCGCACGGGGTCTTCCTCACCCGTTCTTCGAGGGTCGCACCGGGACGAGCGACCGCCGCGGACTCACCGAGGCGGACCCGCCTCGCGGTCGACTGGCGGCCGCCTACCGAAGAGCGAGCAGGAACGCACATGACGAAGACCACCGGTGAGCCGGCGGTGCTCGACGACGAGTCCGCCTCGATCGACGACCCCCAGCCCGTCCGCAGCGCCACCTTCGAGCAGCTCGGGGTGGCCCCCGGGTTGGTCGCGGTGCTGTCCTCCCAGGGCATCACCGCCCCCTTCCCCGTGCAGGCGCTGACGATCCCCGACGGGATCGCCGGGCGAGACGTGTGCGGCAAGGCCAAGACGGGGTCGGGCAAGACCCTCGCCTTCGGGCTGCCGCTGCTCATGCGGGTGGGGGAGGGCGGCCCGTCGCGGCCCCGGGCGCTGGTGCTCGTGCCCACCCGCGAGCTGGCCGTGCAGGTCTCGGAGGTCATGAAGCCCCTCGGCGACGCCGCGCACCGGCGCGTGGTGGTGGTGTACGGGGGGGCCGACATCGAGCGCCAGATCAAGAAGCTCCGTCGCGGTGTGGACGTGGTCATCGCCACCCCGGGCCGGCTCATCGACCTCACCGACCGCGGCGCGGTGTCGGTGGCCGACCTCGAGGTCGTGGTGCTCGACGAAGCCGACCGCATGGCCGACATGGGGTTCCTGCCCCAGGTCGAGTGGGTGCTGCGGCGCGTGGAGGGCCGCCACCAGACCATGCTCTTCTCGGCCACCTTGGACGGGGACGTCGACCGCGTCGTCCGGCGCCACCTGCACGACCCCGTGCGACACGAGGTGGCGTCGGCGGTGCCCACCGTGGAGTCCATGGAGCACCGCTTCCTGCAGGTGCACCAGATGGACAAGGTGAAGGTGCTGGCGGCCATCTGCGGGGGGGCCACCAAGGCCCTGGTGTTCGTGCGTACCAAGCGCGGCGCCGACCGCCTCGTGCAGCAGCTCGGCCGGGAGCGCGTGCGCGCCGCAGCCATCCACGGCGACCTGCGGCAGTCGAGCCGGGAGAAGGCACTGGAGGACTTCACCTCGGGCCGCCTCCCGGTCCTGGTGGCCACCGACGTGGCGGCTCGGGGCCTCGACATCGACGACGTCGACGTGGTCGTGCACTACGACCCGCCGGAGGACCACAAGGCCTACCTCCACCGCTCGGGGCGCACGGCGCGCGCCGGGGGGTCGGGGGTGGTGGCCACGCTGGTGCTGTGGAACGAGATCCTCGACGTCGAGCGGATCCAGAAGCGGCTCGGGTTGCGGGCGCCCATCATCGAGATCTTCTCCAACGACCCGCGCCTGGTGGACCTCGCCGGGTGGCAGCCCGACGAGGGCGCCGCCTGACCGGCGTCGCCGGAACCTGAGCGCCAGCGGCGCCGGGCCCGTGTGCGACACCCTCTGTGTCCTGGGTGACGGCGTCACCCTGTTCGCCAAGAACTCGGACCGTCCCGTCACCGAGCCCCAGGTCGTCCGCTCCCTGCCGCGGCGTGCCCCGCGCGAGGCCTTGCACACCCAGTACCTCGACATCGCCGACGAACCCGCCGCGGCCACGGTGCTGTCGCAGCCGGTGTGGCTGTGGGGGGCGGAGCACGGCGTCAACGAGCACGGCGTGGCCATCGGCAACGAGATGGTCAACACCGTCGACGACCCGGCGCCCGCCGCGCCCGCCCTCATCGGCATGGACCTCGTGCGGCTGGGCCTCGAGCGGGCCCGCTCGGCGGAGGAGGCGCTCGGCGTCATGACCACGCTGCTCGAGCGCCACGGCCAGGGCGGCGTGGGCGACCAGGTCCACGGCCTCGCCTACTGGTCGTCGTTCCTCGTCGCCGACCCGGGCGCCGCGTGGGTGCTCGAGACCTCGGGTCGCACCTGGGCGGCGCGTCCGGTGGCCGGGGGCGACGCCATCTCCAACCGCCTCACCCTGCGGCGCGACTGGACCAAGGCGTCCCACGACGTCCCCGCAGGAGCCGACTTCGACGCCTGGCACGACCCCGCCACGCCGACGGGGTTCGCCGACGGGCGCCTGGCGGCGAGCCGGGCCTTCGTCGCAGGCGTCCGGCCGGCGGTGTCGGGCCGGCGCGGGGCGCAGGCGGCACGAGCCGCCGTGGCGCACCTGCGCGACCACGGCTCGGGCCCCTGGGGCCCGCCGGGGGACGCCGGGCCCGTCGTGCCTGCGCCGGCGGGGGTGGCCGCCGACGGGAGCGGCGTCACGGTGTGCATGCACGTGCGCGACTTCGAGTGCACGACGGCCTCGATGGTGGTCGAGCTGCCCGCCGACACCGGTCTCCGGGGCCGGATGTGGGTGGCGCTGGGCAACCCCTGCGCGTCGGTCTTCGTCCCCGCCTTGCCCCCGACGCCCAGCCACGGCGCGCTCGTGCCCGACGCGCTGGCGGAGGAGGGGCTGGCCCGCCGCCTGGCGGCGGTGAGCCGTGCCGCCGAGGCCGACGCGTCGGCGCTCGACGCCGTGCGAGCCGTGCTCGGGCCCCTCGAAGAGGCGCTGTGGGACGAGGCCGATTCCCTGGGGTCGGACCCCGCGCTGTGGCGGGTGTTCGCCGCCGGGGTCGGCGCCCGCCTGGCGGGAGCGCTCGACGCGCTGGCCGTCGGGGGCGTGGCCGCCCCCCGCTGAGCGTCACCCGGCGGCGCCCCTGGGTGCGCCTGCCCCCCGGGAAAGGGACCTTCGACCCTTACCGCCGGGGCCGGCGCACCGTATCGTGCCCGGTGGGTCGCCGGTTTCTCGCCCCCCAACGTGAACCGGTCACCCGATCCAGGGTTACCTGGGACTGCACAGCGGAGCGGGTGCCGCCCCCCCCGCTGTGCGTCCCTGGGTTCCCCTGGCCGGCGCCGGTCGGCCAGGGCGCCGTGGAGCCGGCCCGGCGGGACCCGTGCCGGCGAAACGAGCCGAAAGGCCCTACTCCGTTCCCCGGCGCAGTGGTGAGATCGACATGTGGCCAAGGAGACGCGCGGAGAGGGCGAGGACCGGCCGCAACGCAAGCCGGGGGGGATCCGCGGCTGGATCTCCCTGACGATCCTTCCCCCCGGTCGCCAGGCCCGATGGAACGTCCCCGAGGGCGGCGCCTCCCCCGAGCACCCCGCCGAACCCCGTCGGCCCAGCACCGCCCGCACCCTCGTGTGGTTGCTCGTGGCCGTGGCGTTCATCGCCGCGCTCGTGGTGCTCTCCCGCCCGACGACGCCGGCGCCGGAGTCGATCTCCTACTCCACCTTCCTCTCCAAGGTGGCGCACGACGGCGTCAAGAGCATCTCCATCAGCCAGAGCAGCGGTGTGATCGACGGCGTGTTGCGCGGCGGCCAGTCCTTCACGTCCCAGGGGCCGCCGGGCGGCATGCCGGGAGCCGACATCAACCTCGTGAACGCCCATCACGTCGCCCGCAACTACGTGGCGGCGTCCTCCACGATCTGGCCCACGATCATCACGTGGGGGATCCTGATCGGGCTGATGGTCCTCTTCTGGGTGTGGATCTCGCGCCGGACACGGAGCCAGATGGCGGGCGTCACCAACTGGTCGAAGAGCCGCGCCAAGGTCCACGTCATCGACAACCCGACCACGACCTTCGCTGACATCGCCGGGTACGCCGGCGTCAAGCAGGAGATCTCCGAGCTGGTCGACTTCTTGAAGGACCCCGCCCGCTTCACCGGGATCGGAGCGCGGATCCCGAAGGGCGTGCTCTTGGTGGGGCCGCCCGGCACGGGCAAGACGCTCTTCGCACGGGCGATCGCCGGGGAGGCCGGCGTGCCCTTCATCACCATCACCGGGTCCGAGTTCATGGAGATGTTCGTCGGGGTGGGGGCCGCACGGGTGCGCGATCTCTTCGACCAGGCCCGGCAGCGCAAGCCGTCGATCATCTTCGTGGACGAGATCGACGCCATCGGCCGCAAGCGCGGGACCGGGCTCGGCGGCGGCCACGACGAGCGCGAGCAGACCCTGAACCAGATCCTGGCGGAGATGGACGGGTTCGAGCCGGCCGAGGGGATCATCGTGATGGCGGCCACCAACCGGCCCGACGTGCTCGACCCGGCGCTGCTGCGCGCCGGGCGGTTCGACCGCCAGGTCGTGGTGCCGCTCCCCACGCTCGAAGAGCGCCTGGCCATCTTGCAGGTGCACTCCAAGGGCAAGCGAGTGGGGCCCGACGTCAAGCTCGACACCCTGGCGCGGCGCACGCCGGGCATGAGCGGCGCCGACCTCGAGAACCTGATGAACGAGGCGGCGCTCACCGCCGTGCGCCGGGGCAGCACCGAGATCTCCGAGGTCGACGTGGAGGCCGCCCACGACCGCGTCCTGCTGGGGCTCACGCGTACGTCGCTCGTGCTCAGCCCCGAGGAGAAGCGGATCGTCGCCTACCACGAATCAGGCCACGCCCTGCTGGCCGCGCTGCTGCCCCACGCCGACCCCGTGCACAAGGTCACGATCATCCCCATCGGGATGGCGCTGGGCGCCACCCAGCAGCTGCCCGAGCAGGAGCACCAGCTCCAGCAGCGTCCCTATCTCGACGACCTCCTGGCGGTCCGCCTCGGGGGGCGCGCCGCCGAGGAGCTGGTCTTCGGCGTCCCCTCCACCGGCGCCCAGGACGACTTGACCAGTGCCACCGAGCTGGCCGGGCGCATGGTCCGCGAGTGGGGCATGTCCGAGGCGATCGGGCAGATGGCCTGGGGCTCGCGCGGGCCCGTCTTCCTCGGGGAGGACCTCATCCACACCCGTGACTACTCCGACGAGACCGCCCGCATCATCGACGAGGAGGTGTCGAGCATCCTCAACGCGCAGTCCGCCCGGGCCCGCCAGGTGCTCACCGAGCACCGGGCGGCCCTCGACGCGCTGGCGGGGGCGCTGTCGACCCGGGAGTCCCTGGACGGCTCCGACGTGGAGCGCATCATCACCGGCGTCGAGCACCCCGTCACCGAGCTCGCCAGGGCGGTCGTCTCGCCCCCGCGCCGGGCCCCGGCCAAGCACAAGGCGTCGCGCCCGACCTAGCGGCTGCGGGCGAGGCCCGAGGTCTTCGGGGCGGCCGGCCGTGCGCGGACCGGGCTCGAAGAGCCCGCCGGTAGGATCGCCTGCATGCCCGACGAGACCCCTCCCGCGCTCGAGGTCGACGACGCCGCCGGCGTGGCGCGCATCCTGGTGGTGACCGCGCACCCCGACGACGTCGACTTCGGCGTGGCCGGCTCGGTGGCCCAGTGGGTGAAGTCCGGCGTCGACGTGAGCTACTGCATCGTGACCGACGGCGACGCCGGCGGGTCGGACCGCTCCGTGAGCCGGGCGGAGATGGCGGCGCTGCGCCAGACCGAGCAGCGTGCCGCCGCCGCCGAGGTGGGCGTGACCGACGTCACCTTCCTCGGCTACCCCGACGGACGGCTCCTGCCCAGCATCGAGCTGCGGCGCGACATCAGCCGCCAGATCCGCCGCCTGCGTCCCGACCGGGTGGTGTGCCAGTCGCCCGAGCGGCTGTGGGACCGCATCGGCGCCAGCCACCCGGACCACCTGGCGGCGGGCGAGGCCGTCGTGGCGTCGGTCTACCCCGACGCCCGCAACCCCTTCGCCCATCCCGAGCTGCTCCAGGACGAGGGGCTCGAGCCCCACACCGTCCCCGAGATGTGGATCATGGCGTCGCCGCGCGCCGACCGCGTCGTGGACATCACCGACACCTTCGACCGCAAGATCGCCGCCCTGCGCTGCCACCGCAGCCAGGTGGGCGAGGGGGAGTGGCTGGACGAGCGCCTCCGGGGGTGGGCCTCGGCCGGGGCGCGCGCCGCGGGCCTCGGTGAGGGGCGCCTGGCCGAGGTGTTCCAGGTCGTCCCCACACCCTGAGCGGGGTGGGGCCCGTGCCGGGGGGGAGTGCCGGGGCCGCGGCCCCCGGGCCGTGGCTCGTGCTCCAGCACGCCCCCCACGAGGGCCCGGGCCTGCTCGCCGAGCTGATCACCGGCGCCGGCCACGACCTCGCCGTCGTGCGCCTCGACGAGGCGGGCCATCTCCCCCCGCCCCCGACGGCCGGCGCCGTGGTGGTCATGGGGGGCGCCATGGGTGTCCACGACACCGACCGCTACCCGTGGCTCGGCCCCGAGCGCACCTGGATCGCGGGCGCCGTGGAGGCCGGCGTGCCCGTGCTCGGCATCTGCCTGGGCGCGCAGCTCCTCGCCGCCGCCCTGGGGGCCGAGGTGACGACGGGGCCCGCCCCCGAGATCGGCGTGGGCGAGGTCGAGCTCACCGCGGAGGGCCGCGCCGACCCCGTGCTCGGCGGCCACGGGGCGCGCCTGCCCGCCGTGCACTGGCACGGCGACACCTTCGCCATCCCCGCCGGCGCCGTGCGCCTGGCCACGAGCGACCGCTACGAGAACCAGGCCTTCCGCTACGGCCGTGCCGTCTACGGGCTGCAGTTCCACCTCGAGGTGGACCAGGCCATCGCGCAGGCCTGGCGGCCGGAGCTGCCCCCCGGGGTCGACCTCGAGGAGGGCCGGGCGGAGGTCGAGGCGGCGGGCCGGCGGGTGCTGGGTCGCTTCGTGGAGATGGCGGGGCGCCTCACACCCAGGTGACGTCGTCGTCGACGCGGTCGGTGACGCGCGCGCAGGTGGGGCAGAACCACCGGGCCTCGAGCGCCGTCCCGCAGGTGCGGTGGTGCGGACCCTCCACGTCCCCGGCCACCTCGCGCGCCCCCCACCGGCTGAGCAGGCGCAGCGCCCCGGCCAGCTCGCGGCCGGCCTCGGTGACCCGGTACTCCAGGCGCGGCGGCCGGTCCGAGTAGCGGACGCCGACCACGATCCCGCCGTCCTCGAGCCGGCGCAGGCGGGCGCTCAGCACGTTGGGCGCCACCCGGGGGATCGCCTGCTGGAGCTCGGAGAACCGGCGGGGCCCGTCGAGGAGGGCGTCGACCACCACCAGGCTCCAGCGGTCGCCCACGGCGGCCATGGCCGCTTCGAGGCCGCTCGTCACGACGCCGATCCTGGCACGAGGCCCTTTCGGCCCGGGCGCTTCCCACCGGCTCGCATCCCGGCCTATAGTACCTTGCAAGTTGCAAGTTACTAGGGAGGTGGCGATGGCGGCGACCGTGTCGGAGCAGCTGTCGGGGGCGATGGCCGAGGTGACCGCGGCGGTGGCGCCCTCGGTGGTGGGTGTCGGCGCCGGCGGGAGCGGGGTGGTCGTGGGCAGCGGCCGGGTGCTCACCAACGCCCACAACCTGCGGGGGAGCGACGTGGTGGTGACCTTCCCCGACGGGCGCCGGGCCGAGGGCTCCGCCGCCGGGGTGGACGCCGACGGGGACCTGGCGGTGGTGGCGGTGGACACCGGGGCCGCCCCGGCGCTGGCCCTGGCCGGAGGGTCCCCCCGCATGGGGGAGGCCGTCCTGGCCCTGGCCAACCCCGGCGGCCGCGGGGTGCGGGTCAGCGCGGGGATCGTGTCCGCCCTCGACGTCGCCTTCCGGGGCCCCGGCGGGCGGCGCCTGCGCGGGGCCATCGAGCACAGCGCGCCGCTGGCCCGGGGGTCGTCGGGGGGCCCGCTCGTCGACCTCGAGGGGCGCGTCCTGGGCATCGACACCCACCGCGCCGGCGAGGGCTTCTACCTCGCCGTGGCGGCGGGCGCCGAGCTGGCGGCGCGCGTGGAGGCCCTCGCCGAGGGACAGGCCCCGCGCCGGCCCCGGCTCGGGGTCGCCCTGGCCCCGCCCAACGTGGCCCGGCGCCTGCGGCGCTCGGTCGGGCTCCCGGCGCTCGACGGGCTGCTCGTCCACGCCGTGGAGGACGGCGGTCCCGCCGGCCGGTCCGGGATCGAGCAGGGGGACCTCATCGTGGCGGTGGCCGGTACGCCGGTGACGACCGTGGACGAGCTCGCCGACGCCCTCGAGCGTGCCGGCGCCGGCGCCGAGGTGGCCGTGGCGGTGGTGCGGGGCGCCGAGCAGCGCACGGTGGAGGTGCGGCTCGACGCCTGACGCGCCGCGGGTGGCCGCTCAGCGGCCTCCGCCTCGGCCGTTGCCCGGCCCGGTGTTGCCCGTCGGGCCGGTGGGCCCCGTCGACGTGGTGGTGGACGTCACGCCCAGGACCTGGGCCAGCGCGGAGACGTCGTGCAGGAGCGTCGAGCCCTCCGACGGGGGCATGGCGCCGTCGCCCACGTCGTTGGCGATCGTCTGCTTCATGTCGTTGATGGCCTGGGCGACCTGGTCCTGGTTCCCCTCCGACGAGGCCGACAGCGCCTGGGTCACGTCGTTCTCGATCTTGCTGGCCGTGTTCGACGACACCGTGCCGTTGGACACGCCCGTATTGAGGTCGCTCTCCAGCGTGTTGGCCGCCGACGGGGCCGTCAGCGCGGTCGTGGTCGTGGCGGGCGCGGTGGTGGTCGTCGAGCTGGTGGTGGTGGGTGCCACGGTGGTCGTCGTCGAGTGCGTGCCGTTGACGGTGCGCTTGGGGGGGTTGCCCGAGGAGAGCGCCAGCGCCGTGAGCCCCGCCGCCACGAGCACGGCCAGGGCGCCGATGGCCCACATCCAGCGCCGGCGGGTGCGGCCCCGGTCGGGGGCCGCCCGCGGCGGGGGCGCCCCCGTGGGGGGCCC
>Ga0335081_10013429_pt1 | contig 13244 bp, 11 predicted proteins | sample Lox_Sample_35_FD_206713 | JGI IMG/M metagenome (GOLD analysis project Ga0335081, IMG submission 206713) | Soil microbial communities from Loxahatchee National Wildlife Refuge, Florida, United States - Lox_Sample_3.5 | ecosystem: Environmental > Terrestrial > Soil > Wetlands | place: USA...
GGGAGAGGAGCGCGTCCGGTGCCCCCACGTCGTCAAGCGCGATTCCGATAGAGCGCTCGCGGAGCGCGTGCACGACCTCATGGCCCAACCTTGCGTCGGTCGTGCTCATTGTCTCGATGATCTCGACCACGACCCGGGGATGTCCGCCGAAAGCGGCAAAGAGCGCACTCTTCGCCCCATCCGGCTCGGCGCGGAAGCTATCGGGATCGACGTTGAGGAAGAGGGCGCCGGCGGGCGCGTGTTCGACCTGAAAGCGCTTGGTCGCGGCTTCCACGTAAGAAAGAAGGCGCGGGTTGTCGTGAAGCCGGGCGAAGACAGCTCCAGGTGATACCGCGCGGTCATGCTCGTCGAAGAAGCGCGAGAGCGCCTCATGCCCCAGGACGGCTCCCGTGCGGAGATCCAGTACCGGCTGGTACTCGGTGCCGAAGCGGCCGCCATCGATGAGGGCCAGGATCTCGGAAGCGGTGGGTGCCATATCGAGCCTTCGCCACTCAGCTCGATCCTGTGGGCGGATGGGGTGGCACGCCTCCGGCCGGTCTTCGCTCGCCATTGTTGATCCTGATATGCATTATCAGAAGTGTCGGGGCTCCGCCGCACTACACCCGGGCCCCGCCCGGGTCGACCTCGCCGAGAGTCTCGACACCGAGGATGGTCGAGCGGTCGGCTTCCGCGCACGCAACAACAGTCCCGCTCAGGGTGGCAGCTTCGGAGACAGGGTCGGCCCTCATCCGCGGCCGGTCCGACATCACAGCCCACAGGGGGATCTCATCTGGGGCGGGCGCGGGCGCCGTCTGAGTTCAACCAGCGAGGGGCTCGTCTTTCCGGCGCACGATTCATCGCGGGCGTTTTGGCGCAGCCAAATCGGACTGGGCATTTCGAGGCCTGCTGCCTGCGCCAGACCTCCTGGTGGTCTCGCGAACCACTGCACGTGGCCGTTCGTGAACCGAATTCCGGCTGCGTTGGTCTTGCCCTCAGCCGAGCCGAGTGCTCCGTGGCGCTGGAACCGCGGGCGAGCTCGCTTCCCGAACGCATGTTGCTCGACCGCCCTCGAAGGCGCGCCGAGCGACCTTCTGTGTCTCGTTCGACGAGAGGTGGTCGCGGATCCAGCAGGCGTTCTTGCAGGCGAACGCGAACCGATCGCGAAGACCCCCTCGAACACATCCCGGAAGAGCGCGGTCCGTTCGGGGCTCTTGGCTGTACCCGCGGGCGCGCTGCCAGTCCCTCGACTCAGATCTGGAACGCGCAGGCACTCACCACACGTTCTTCCGGTTCTCGATGGCTGGATCATCGCCAGGGGTGCCCCGTCCACCGTAGACACGGAGTAGCTGTTGGTTCACGGGGTCGGCAACCGACTTCGGGGTCACGGAAATTGTTGGCGCGGCAGCCGCGAGCTCGCTTCCATCGTCGCCTTCACGGGCCGATGGATCCCATGCTGCGAATGGACCTCCACGAGAGCGTACAGGCGGTCCGCGGATTTGTCGCACATGCAGTCTCTGCAGGAGTCCCCTCTGGCCGCCATCTCTCCTTTGGAGGCGGCGGTTTCCCGGCGTCGTTTCGGTGACCACCGGTGGTTTGCTCGAGCAGCGGGTGTCCGCGCGCGTTCGGCACGGCGGGGTCGGTATTCTCCGTCAGTCCGCATTCATCCGCGAGCTTGTGCCTCCTCGCCGGAGTAGCTGTCGGTCGGGCGCGTGGGACCCGCGAAGACGCGGTAGACCGCAGCCGTGTACGCAAGCATGATGGGCATGCCCACGAGTGCAATGACGAGCATGGTGGTGAGCGTTCGCGGAGTCGATGCGGCGTTGTAGATGGTGAGCGAATTCCTTGGGTCGAGGAGGGACGGGACGAGGATCGGGTAGGCCGAATAGGCAACCAGCAGGATGACGGCGATGATTGCTGCGGATGAAACGGCGAACGCGATTGCTTTGCGGCCGGCGCGGGTCGCGAACGGAATCGCAACCAGCGCGGCGACCGCGAGAGACGTGAGCACCCAGAAAGCGGCTGTTCCTGTCTTCTCGAAGAGAGCGTGCGACATCGCTGCGGTGGTCGCGGTGGCCGCAGCGTAGAGCGCGATGAAGGTGGCGTGGGCGATGAGCGCAACCTTCCCGAGGCGATCGGCGAGCGCACCTTCGGTCTTCATCCTGAGATAGATGGCACCGTGCATGATGAAGAGGGCGCAGGACGTGAGTCCCACCAGGATCGCGTAGGGGTTGAGCAGGCCGAGGAAAGATCCCCTCCACTCTCCGTCGGGACCGATGGGAACGCCCCGCAGGATGTTCCCGAGGGCCACGCCAAAGAGGATGGACGGCAAGAGGCTCCCCAGGCCGAACGCGAGATCCCACACCCGGATCCATCCGGAGTGTGGGACGAGCAACCGAAATTCGATGGAGACGGCGCGCGCTATGAGCGCGACAAGGAGCAGCATGAGGGCGAGATAGAAGCCGCTGAAGACGGTGGCATAGACCACCGGAAAGGCGGCGAAAAGGGCCCCTCCCCCGGTGAGCAGCCATACCTCGTTGCCGTCCCACACCGGGCCGATGGCGGCCACGTGGAGGTCGCGCTCCTCCCTGGAGCGGGCGAACAGGGAGAGGACTCCCACGCCGAGGTCGAAGCCGTCGAGGACCGCATAGCCGGCGAACAGCACACCGAGCAGCGCGAACCAGATCGTGTTGAGGTCCATGTGCGTTCTCTCTTCAGGTCGCGGTTGTCGTCGGGGTGAGCTTCGCCTTTCGGATCATGAGGAAGAGCCAGAGCACGAAGAGCGCCAGATAGACGAGGCCAAGGAGCGACAGAGAAAAGGCGATCTCGCGTGCGCTGACGGTTGGCGAGGCGGCCTCCGAGGTGCGGAGCAACTTGTAGACGATCCATGGTTGGCGCCCCACTTCCGCCGCCATCCAGCCGAGCTGGCAGGCGACGACGGGGAGCGGCGTCGACCAGACGAGGATCCTGAGGAGCCGCCGGTCCTCGTACAGCTTGCCTGAAAAGAGGCGGAACGCGCAGAGGGCCATGATGGCGACGAAGAACATGCCGAGCAGGACCATGTTGTGGAACGAGACGAAAGTGAGCCACAGGGGCGGTCGGTTCTCGGCAGGGAACTCTCCGATGCCCTGCACGTGCGCGGTCACGTCGCCAAAGGCCATATAGGAGAGCAATCCGGGCACCTCGATGGACGACTTGATGGCGGGCGGAGGCGAGAAGGGTATGCCGAAAAGGACGAGCGGAGCAGCGCGCTGGCTGGTGTAGAGGCCCTCGATGGCCGCGAATTTCTCGGGCTGCGTGCGCGCCACCTGCTGCGCGTGCAGGTGGCCGAATGGCATCACCTCCAGGCAGGCAAAGACGAGGCCCCAGGCCACCCCGAGGCGCAGTGCCTTGCGGCCAACGGGCGATTGGTGGTCCTTGAGCAAGTGCCAGGCGGCCACGCCGGCCACGATGAAGGCGCCCGTGACCAGCGACGCTGTCACCGTGTGGAAGAAGCGTGGCAGCGTCGAGGGGTTGAAAAGCGCCGCATAGAAACTCGTCAGCTCGGCCCGGCCGTTGCGAACCGCGTAGCCCGCCGGCGTCTGCTGCCAGGAGTTGGCCGCGATGATCCAGAACGCGGAGAGGGTTGCTCCCACGGCCACCATCAGGGAGGAGAACCAGTGTGTTCCTTTCGAAACGCGCTCGCGGCCGAAGAGGTAGAGGCCCGTGAAGGTGGACTCGAGGAAGAAGGCGAACACGGCCTCCGCGGCGAGTGGGGCGCCGAAGATGTCGCCCACAAACTTGGAGTAGGTCGCCCAGTTCGTTCCGAACTGGAACTCCATGACGATCCCGGTCGCCACGCCCACGGAAAAGGTGATGGCAAAGAGCTTTCCGAACAGCTTGCCGACCTCCACGTAGACGGGATCCGCATTGCGCCAACCGAGCCACTCCGCGATGCAGAGCATCCACCCGAGGCCGATGCTGATCGGCGGGAAAATGAAGTGGAAGCCCACCGTGATGGCGAACTGCAGGCGCGCCAGAAACACCGCGTCCATGGACTCTCCTCGTCGTTGCTCGTCGGCAGGGAAAGGTGTTGATGCCGTGCTGCTGACGCGTTCCTCTCGTGTCTGCACGTTACCATCCGCGCTCCATGCTCTGAGTGGGACAAGACGGGGCCGGGCTGAGGGTGCCGCATTGCGCACGTTTGGTGGGATGAGCTGCGCGTGGGCGCGCAGCTCCGAGAGGGATCACGCGATCAGTGCGCCGGGAGAAGGACACGGTCTGGCTCGGCGCCAGGGTCTTGGCGAATGGTGCCTGAGGCGAGCGACCTGTGCGGGAACGTGGACGTCTGGATACCCGCCTGGGCTGAGAACTTCGCATTGCCAAAGCGGCGGGCCGCTGTTTTGAGTCTTGCCATGAAAGCATTCACCCGCTTCGCGTGGTCCGTGCTGGCATATGTCCTGGCGGTGATTGCCTGGGGAGCGGTGGTGCGGGCGAGCGGCTCCGGTGCCGGGTGCGGTGAGCGCTGGCCAACCTGCAACGGGCAGGTGCTGCCCAGTTCGCCTTCGGTCGCCACGGTGATAGAATTTACTCACCGTGCCATGAGTGGGCTCGCGCTCGCTCTTGTGATCACGCTCGCGGTCGTGGCCTGGCGGGCGGTGCCTCCCGGACATGGTGTTCGGAAGGCGGCCGGGTTCTCCCTGCTGTTCATGCTCCTCGAGGCGCTGCTCGGGGCGGGTCTCGTGCTGTTCGGCTGGGTTGCCAAAGACGCCTCGGCCGCGCGGGGCTGGGCGATGGCTCTGCATCTCATCAACACCTTTCTGCTCCTCGGTTCATTGACGCTGACGGCGGCCCTGGGCGAGCGGCCGAAGTCAGGGGTGCGGAATCTGGGTTGGGTGCTCCCGGCCGTCTTCGCCGCGGCGTCAGCACTGGCGATCCTGGCTGGGATCACGGGTGCCGCGGCGGCGCTCGGAGACACGCTGTTCCCCTCCGTGAGCTTTGCGCAGGGACTGCGCCAGGAATTTGAAGGTGGCGCGCACCTACTGCTCCGGTTGCGGCTCGTACATCCCTTTGCGGCGATGGCCTGCGCTGTGGCCATGGTTGCAGCGGCGCACCTGGGGGCGCAGGGGGTGCCGGACCGGCCCGTGCGCAGCGCTGCGCGGGCCCTGGCGGTGCTGGTTGCGTTGCAACTCGCGAGCGGAGTCTTGAACCTGGTGCTCCTGGCGCCGGTTTGGCTGCAGATTCTTCACCTCGTCCTCGCCGATCTCGCCTGGATCGCGCTCGTCTTGCTCGGGGTCACTGTCTTCTCACCAGCACCGGTTCGGGAACCGGCCCAGGCCCCTGACTTCGGGATGGCGTGACCGCCGAATTGGGGGGCAACGGCGCGGGAAGTTCACTGAACGTCCAGACAGCGTTCCGATGGAGAGGGCCTCGCGGCCAAAAGGGCCCTCAGGTCTGGGTGGACAGGTCGAAACTCCTCGGTCGAAGAACGCGTGTGCTAACTGCGATCGAAGCTCATCGAGGTGCGAGAGGTCACATTCTCGGTCAGACCGCGTTATTGTGGTACGGATGATGCGATTGCCGCCGGAGTCGGACTCAGAAGCGCTTGGCGTTTTGGCCGGGCTACGGCGAAGATAGTCACGCCCATGACTTAGAGCGGAACCGTTCGCGCTCGAGGCGATGCCGTCAGTCTGGTGCCGTCGTGATTCGCTTCCCCAGTACCCTTGGATGGTTGGCGAGGTGCCCGCGTTTCATTTGAAGCCAGTCAGGGGCTGCGCCAGGGCCCCCTAAAAACCAGGTCGTTGCTCCCGGGAAGAGGGGCCGTGCGTCTCGTAATCGTCGACCAGGCATGAGAAGATTCGACTCGCTCAAGGGAGGGGCAAGCCGCATGGCGCCACTCGACGCTCGCCACAGGCCGAGACTCCGCCAGGAGTACTGCAAAGGCTGCGGTCGTTGCATCGGAGCCTGTGTTCGTGGATGTATCAGCTCCGGGACCACCATCTGTGCGGCGAGCGGGCTCGTGCCGGTTGTTCTTGCGCTCGATGATTGCAACGGGTGCGGGCTCTGCATCGATGCGTGCCCTGAGCCCTACGGCCTCGTCGATGAGACGCTGGCGTGCGAGCTCGAGGAGGCTGGGAAGTCGGGGCGGTTCGAGGCGGCTGCGCCGGCCGACATCCCCGATACATGCCTCGAGTTGTCCGCGAGCCAGCCTCTCGTGGTGAGAGGAACCGACGCGTCGGCGATCGGAGCGCTCGTTGCCGGGTGCAGACATTTCTTCGGCTACCCCATCACCCCTTCGACCGAGGGAGCTGAGCTCATGGCTCGACTCCTGCCCCGCCTCGGAGGAGTTTTCCTGCAGGCCGCGAGTGAGGTGGCCGCTGTCAACATGATCTATGGCTGCGGCGGTGCCGGGAGGCGGGCGATGAGCTTCACATCGTCGCCGGGCTTCAGCCTCATGCTGGAGGGCATCTCGTACATGATCGGCGGCGAGGTGCCCGGCGTGTTCGTCGACGTGATGCGGGCCGGTCCTGGGCTCGGCAACATCGCACCCGAACAGTCAGATCTCAAGCTCGCCTGCCGCGGGCTCGGTCACGGGAGCACGCATGCCATCGTCCTCGCGCCGGCGACGACGCAGGAAATGCTCGACTTCACGGTGCTCGCCTTCGAGCTCTCGTTCCGGTATCGCAACCCCGTCATTATCCTCGCCGACGCCTACGTGGGCCAGATGACGGGGAGGGTCGTGCTCCCGCGTGAGTCGGTGCGGCCCGGCTTGCCGAACTGGGCGGTGGCGGGCGATGCCACCCACCGGCGAAACCTCGTGACCTCGATCCTCCTCAAGGAGGAGGAACAGGAAGCGCACAACCTTCACCTGTTCGAGAAGTATGCGTGCATGTGCGAGGCCGAGCAACGCGCCGAGCTCTTCCACTGCGAAGACGCGAACGTCCTGATGGTGGCATGCAACACTCCGGCGCGTGCTTCCAAAGGCGCGGTGAGAGCGCTGCGCGCCGAAGGAATCGCCGCTGGGCTTTTCCGTCCGCAGACCGTGTGGCCGTTCCCGGTGCGTCACCTCCTGCCGCTTCTTGAGCGCGTGCGCCGCATCGTGGTGGTCGAGGCAAGCGACGGGCAGCTGGAGGATGAGTTGCGCCTTGCGCTTTCGCACGCCGGCGTTTCGGAAGAGCTTGAGGTCGCGCATGTGCGGCGGCACGGCGGGATCCTGCCTGGGCAGCGCGAAATTACCGACGTGGTACGCCGGCTGCAATCGCGCAAGGCGGTGGCGGCGTGAGTAGTCTGTACGCACGGTTTGAACGGCACGACGGTGGCAGGGGTCTGAAGGGGCAGAGCACGCACTACTGCCCGGGCTGCGGCCATGGCCTCGCGCACAAGTATCTCGCCAGGGCCATCGAGACGCTCGGGATAGCCGATCGTACCGTTGCGGTGTCTCCAGTCGGGTGCAGCGTCTTCCTGTATTACTACCTCGATGTAGGTAACACGCAGGCGGCTCATGGACGTGCGCCAGCGGTGGCGCTCGGTCACAAGCTCGCGAACCCGGACAGCATCGTCGTGAGTTACCAAGGTGACGGCGACCTTGCCTCTATCGGCTTGACTGAAATCGTCCAGGCGGCGCAACTTGGCGTCCCGATCACCGTCCTGTTCGTGAACAACACCGTCTACGCGATGACGGGCGGGCAGCTCGCCCCCACCACCCTCGTTGGCCAGAAGACCGCTACCAGCCCGCGCGGCCGAGACTCCATCCTCATGGGGCAGCCCCTCAGGATGGCCGAGCTCATCGCCCAGCTCGACGGGTCGGTCTACGTCGAGCGCGTGGCGCTCTTCGACGCCAAGGAGCGGGCACGGGCGGCCAGAGCCATCAAGAAGGCCATCGAGCTCCAGGTCGAAAACAGGGGCTTCGCGTTCGTCGAGGTCCTTGCCGAGTGTCCCACGCATCTGAAGATGACGCCTGAGCAAGCCTGCCTATGGGTGAAGGAGAGTATGCTGCCGGTCTTCCCGCTCGGCGTGAAGAAGGATCTGCAGGTTGACGCTCGCGGCACGCAGGGCGGGCCCACGTACGAGCAGGAAGCGCTGCTCGAGGCGATCGGTGCGCGCATCCCTCTAGCGCCCCGGTTCTGCCACGGCTTCTCGGGCGCGTCACTGAGCAGCGACATCGCCCTCAAGTTCGCTGGAGCAGGCGGGGATGGCGCCCAGACTGCCGCGATGCTGGTCGTGCAGGCTGCCATCAACGAGGGGTTCGACGCCACTCACATTCCGAGCTACGGGCCGGAGTCGCGGGGTGGAACCTCCTACGCGGACGTCCGGCTGGCGCAGGATGAGGTGCTTTCACCGCAGGTGACCGCGCCTCACGTGCTGGTCGCTTTCAATGCCGCCAGCGCCACCAAATTTGCACCGAGCGTTGCTCCAGAAGGCATCATCCTCTACGACAGCTCCATCATCGAGGAACCGCCCGCGACCGAAAGCGCAAGGGTCCTGGGCGTTCCGTTCTCGGCCATTGCGCTCGAACTCGGCCATCCGAAGGTGAAGAACGCGGTCGCGCTCGGAGCCCTGCAAGCGGCGACGTGCTTGCTGCCGGCCGAGACCTTTCTCGCCGCCATCCGGCAGGTCTTGCTGAGGAAGGGTGCGCTGGCCGCGGTAAACGAGGAGGCCTTCCGGCGCGGAATGCGTGCGGCCGAGGGCGCGCCCGCCCAGAGCTGGTTCAGCTGGTGGGTCTGAGCGTATCCCGCAAGTGTGGCTGCGGATGGGCGCTCCCCCGGTGGCAGGGCCCGTGAGGAGGTGGGCCGCCAGCGTTGCCGCCAGGGAGGGGCCGTCGCGGGAGGCGGTCGCAACTGCCTCGCGGACCCTCCTGTCGGGCCAAGGCCCGTCAGCGTGTCGCGGCAGATCGCCGACGCCACTTCTTGCACAAGAAAACCGCCCTGGTGAACGTGCTCGCTTTACCGAGGTCATCGTGGTGAAGAACATGACGGCCGGGGGCGGTGCCCGGAAGAAGGGCCTGCATGGCGAGATCCTCGCCACGTCTCCTGCGTTGCTCCTCCAAATGGTACGAGCCAGAGCGGAAGAGGCTGGGCTCGCCTGGCTCAAGGTCCCCGCCCGCACCGTGAAGCCATCCCAGACGGCCTGCGGGCGGCAGGAGCGAAAACCTCTGGCGCAGCGAGTCCATCGCTGCGCCAGCGGGACGGTGCTCGGCGGGACGTGAACGCAGCGCGGGTGATGTTGAACTGGGCGCTCGGCCCAAGGGACCGTAGAAGCGATCCCGTCGAGGCACGAAAACTCCGCTTGGCTGGTCAGGTGGGGTTGTTCATAGGAACTCGCAGAGGTAAGCGGCGGAGCCGAGCGCCTTCACGTCGAAGCCGCTCGTCCCGGGGACCTCGAACGTTGTTCCGGTGGGATAGGTGCGCCAGGCGGAGTCGCCGGCGAGCTTGACGAGGAGCTCTCCGGAGACGACAGTCATGCGCTCAGGGCTGTTGGTGCCGAAGTGGAACTCCCCCTCGTCGATGACGCCCACCGTCTGGCGGCGCTGGTTGCGCTCGAAACCAATGCTCTGGACCTTCCCATCGAAATACGCGTTGTGTTTGAGCATGATGAACTCCTCGCACCCGGCTGGAGCAGTGACTTACACGCGAGCGCTTCGTCTCGCCACGTCGGATGTCCATCCAAGAATGCGCATCGCGCGGTCGCTTCGCCTGCAGAGCGGAAAGTCCCCTGGCTTTCCGTTGCGCCGAGCCATCACCTGGCGCGAGCCGGTGCCTCGAGAAGGGCCGAAGCTGCCATCGGAGCGGCGCCTCTGTGCGCCCTTCGCAGTCACGGCTGCGGCGGCAACCGCGTCCGTGCGCTGTTCGGTGGTGGCTCGCCGACCAGTGTGCCCACAAGGCCTGGCGCGTGGATCGCCCCGCCAGGGAAGAACTGACGGGATAGCACGGGCCCGGCTGGCCCACAGGGAGGATCCGGTCGGCCGGAATGTCCGCGTTGACTGGGTCGAGCGAGCGGCTCTGCATCCATGAACGACGCGCGATACTCTCGAGAGCACCCGAGGCAGCGCATCATCCTCGTCCACTATCCTTCGCGACTTCGTTTCACAGCGGGCGTCGCCGCTCGCCTCACCGTCGATCGCGATCGAAGATGGTCCGGAGATCTCGGACGAAGCGGTCGGTGACCACGAGGACCCGATCAAAGCGCGTCGCTCGAGGGCGTTGCCTTCGTGTGGCCGCTCGTCAGGAGGTTGGTCCGCGGACCGCGGGGTGGCACAATGAAAACATGAAGCACGTTCTCGTTGTTCGCACCGGATCGGTTCCAGAAGCCATGCGTGCAAGGCTCGGTGATTTCACCGATTGGTTCGCATCCTTGCTCGCGCCAAGCGTGCGCACCGAGGTGGTGTGCGCGCAAGGCGAGCTTCCCTCGGTGTCCAGGTGCGGTGGCGTTCTCGTGACAGGCTCCCTGAAGAGCGTCACGCGACCGGAGCCTTGGATGGACGAGCTTGGCGGCTGGCTTGTGCGCGCGGCGAACACGAGGCCTGTTCTCGGGATTTGTTTTGGGCATCAACTCATCGCCCGGGCACTGGGCGGGATCGTCGAACGGCATGTGAAGGGACCGGAAGCCGGCACGGTGGAGGTCGAGCTCACGGATGCTGGGCAACGCGACCCGCTCTTCGCGGGGCTCCCAGTCCGATTTGGAGTCCAGCAAGGACATGAGGATCACGTGGCGCGCCTACCTCCGGGCGCAGTCCTGCTTGCCCGCAACGATCACACGCCGGTGCAGGCGTTCGCGCACGGCCCCATGCTGCGCGCAATCCAGTTCCATCCGGAGTTTACGGCGGAACGGAGCGAGGCCTTTGTGAGGGTGGATCGGGACTGGCTGGATGGTTTTAGTCCTGGGCTCGCGGAGGCGACGCTCGCCGGGATTCGCCAAACTCGAGAGGCGTCGGTCATCGTCGCCAACTGGGCCAGCGCATTCGTGCGGGGCTGATGACGGCCCTGGCGCAAGCGGCAGGAGCGCACCCCCCTTCGCCTTGACGCCTGCCTCGTTCGAGAAGTCAGCTCCCGACATCGGTAGCGAGGCCGGAGACATCGTGGCCGGAAGGCGCCTTTGTGCGGGGAGGTTTGGTCCTGGCAGCGGGCGCCGCGCGCTCCAAGGACGCCCGCGCCGGATGCTCGGAATCACGCGCGCAGGCTGGGAGAGGGGATCATAGCGGAACCCCCCTGGAATCATCGAGTAGCCGCCTCAGTGCCTTCGCAGCCTCTTCGCCTTCCTTGATTGCCCCGCTCCGGACGCGCTCGCCGATCTCCCGCGCAGTTCGTTCGGTCTCCTCGAGCGTCTTCTGGAGCGTCTTTCGCTCCGTTTCGGTGAGCCGGTCGACAGGCGATTCGATCTTCCATCGATCGCGCACCCGGTGCAGCCGGACGGGTCGCTCGTCATCCGGGTATATGACGGCCAGGCTGCCGTTCACATGCACCGGTGCGCGATCGACGGCCTCCAGCAGACGTTTCCTCCGAAGGGCGACGCCAAGGGCTCCCCGCTCCCCGAAGCGGGAGAGCGTGAGTTCTTCGAGGCGCTCAAGTGCCAGTTCGCTTGCGCAGCCCACCTGCACCGTCAGCCGGTCCGCGTCTGTGGGATTGTCGACCAGCGACAGTGCGGTCTCCGCATCGCCCCGGGTCACAGCTTCGAAGTAGGCTCGGGCTGTCGCGCGCGGTGACCGCTCCGGTTGGCCTGAAATGGCGACCAGTGCGGCGAAGCACAGGGAAAGCGCTCTCATCGCCGCCCTCCAGCGTGTGCGCGAGCCGACCTGCGCCGATGCGGCCGAAACAGTGTACTGCGGATGGCCAGCCGCGTCGCCTGGAACGAGCATTTCAGACCAGCACCAGGTCCGCGATCCCCACCCCCAGAGGCGCGTAGCCTTCCCGTCCGGGCCGTCGTCTCCTGAAGGGAGAGGGCTGTGCTCTACAGTCCGGACGGGTTGAGGAGCGAAAGCACCTTGCGAGCGGTCCAGCCCTGTGCTTGCTCGGAAGGGGAGGAACCATGGAGGCGATCTGGATCACACGTCATGGCGGCCCGGAGGTGCTGGAGGTCCGCACGGAAAGCGACCCAAATCCGGGGCCGGCCCAGGTGCGCGTGCGGGTGCGCGCAGCCGGACTCAACTTCGCGGACATCGCGGCTCGTCTCGGACTCTATCCCGATGCACCGAAGCCCCCGTGCGTGGTGGGATACGAGGCGGCTGGCGTGATCGACGCGGTCGGCGAAGGTGTTGATGCCGCCCTGAAAGGAACGCCCGTGCTGGCGCTTTCTCGGTTTGGCGCCCACGCCGACGTGCTGTGCGTCCCCAAGAGCCAGGTGGCTCCGATGCCCGTCGGGATGACGTTCGAGGAAGCAGCGGCACTACCAGTGAATTACGTCACCGCCTATCATGCGCTCTTTCGGGTGGCGGCACTGCGGGCGAACGAAAGGGTTCTGGTGCACATGGCCGCGGGGGGCGTCGGCATCGCTGCCCTCCAGCTGTGCAAAACAGTACCAGGCGTCGTCACCTTTGGAACTGCCTCGAAGGTGAAGCACGGCGCCATTTGCGCCGAAGGGTGCCATCACCCCATCGACTATCACTCTGTCGACTACGAGCGCGAAGTTCGGCGTCTCACGGGCGGGGCTGGGGTCGATGTCGTGCTCGACCCGCTCGGGGGAAAGGACTGGAGGAAGGGCTACCGCCTTCTGAGGCCCGCCGGTCGATTGGTGGCCTACGGTTTTGCGAACCTGGTGACGGGAGAGAAGCGCAAGATATGGGGGTCTGGGCGAGCGCTCCTCGCCACGCCGCTCTTCACACCCCTCGCGCTCATGAACGACAACCGCGCCGTGGCTGGCATCAACGTCGGGCACCTTTGGGGCGAAATGGAGATGCTTGCACAGGAACTGGCAGCGCTGCTCGAGCTCTACCGCGCAGGCTCCATCCGGCCCCAGATCGACTCAACCTTCGGCTTTGATCGTGCGGCCGACGCTCATCGTCGGATCCAGAGCCGGCAGAACGTGGGCAAGGTGCTGCTCTTGCCTGACGCACGTCCGACAAGCCCCGGGGCGGGAGGATAGCGCCTCCAGGGGAGCGGGCTCGGGATGTCCCGCTCCCCTGGTCTCATGTCAGTAGCGCCCGCCCGTCGGCGGGTCATTCAAGGCTGAAACTCGACTCCGAACCTCTCCTCGGAGCCTTGACATCCTCTCCGGCCTGAAGGCCGGAGATTCCGACTGGGCGGCTTGCGCCGCCGGTACGGCTGGGTTCCTGGGCCGAGTGCCTCGCTTCGCTGCTC